>Ga0126342_10004215_pt1 | contig 24373 bp, 20 predicted proteins | sample Cyp1metagenome_FD_92528 | JGI IMG/M metagenome (GOLD analysis project Ga0126342, IMG submission 92528) | Coral microbial communities from Lord Howe Island, Old Settlement Bay, Australia - Cyphastrea 1 metagenome | ecosystem: Host-associated > Invertebrates > Cnidaria > Coral ...
AAATCAAAGGCCGGTCATTTTGGACATCTTGGACTGACTTGTAAAATCTTGTAAAGGAACTCATGCTACAAAATCAAAGGCCGGTCATTTTGGACATCTTGGACTGACTTGTAAAATCTTGTATAGGAACTCATGCTACAAAATCAAAGACAGGCACTTGGAACTTTGGAGGGACTTGTAAAATCTTGTAAAACTTGTCAGCACATTCATGCTACAAAATCAAAGACAGACACTTTGGGACTTTGGATGGGACTTGTAAAACTTGTAAAAATTGTAAACACATTCATGCTACAAAATCAAAGACAAGCAAAATATCTCTACAGAATCGACTCTAACACAAGTCTCTACAGAATCATCCTGGATGTTTTTACCCAAACAAAAATCCCAACATATTTTGTTTGATGCTTTCAAATTTTAGGTTATTGATTTTGTAGAAAAAATGATTTTGCCGTGTCAGATGTTTTTTCTGTGGAAGGTTCTTGATTTTGTAGAAGGTGACATCCTAGTCTGGAGAGCAGACATTGATTTACTAAAGATTTTTTTGCTGCCTGACCTTGGGGCCCTCTACTGAATCGAGGGGTCCAGCACCCCCCCCAATTGCAATGGGGATATTATACTTGTAATACTTGTAGTATCCTGAGATTCAATGCTGCTCTAGGATAGTTGAGTAGGTTGGTAGTCAACCCACCAGTGCACAGAGACACATGCACCCAATCGCGTGCTGAATATTGTGTACCTGTCAAAAAGCTGTCGGGCTTATTTGACGCAGGTCTTCATTATCTTCTGTTGATCCTCGGCCACACCTTGGGTGATGCCTTCCAAAGCAAATCGCTCTTATCCACTGTTTTGAACTAAGCTTTTGTATGTCCACCTTGATGTCAGACAGTTTTGGGTAGATGAAGGGTGTGTGTGTGTGTGATTCACAGGCTTGGCCAGCATTCAGTCCTTACAATGAAAAGGAATGGCAGAAGAGGCTTCACTACAGGACCATGTGGAGCTGCTGGGGTTGTGACTATATGATCTATATGCAAGTTGTGTGAGCATTGTGATGATAGAGGCCAATCCCATACACCGCAGATGGTGGTGATCAAACGTTTTGTTCGCATCAAATTCTGTGAGTTTGTTTTGCTGGCCAGGTTATCACATTGTTTAACAATCCTGTCCAATCCAGCAAACCCTTTTGTCAATAATAAGGTGCCTGGTAAAAAAACACGTTTCATCCCGCAGACACCCTCGGTAGACACCCTGAGCCATTTGAGTCACTTCCAACCCCAGGCACCCCTGATATCCCCTGATTCATGGCCTGCAACCGATTCACCGTACTGACGCTCCTCCTCGCTGTCGTGCACGCGGCTGACGAGTGTGAGGGTCAATCCTTCGTCAAGGCCTTAGCAACCGAGTTTGAGCGGGTGAAAACGCTGCAGCCCCTTGAAAATGATATTAAACGTGTGCGGTATTTATCTATTTATTGATATTTATAGACCTATTTACCTTTTTTTGCAGATAACAATGTTTGGCTCTTCTTTGCAAGCAATGGGAAACCGGCGGTGCTGGTAGTGCCGGTGGTGGTGCTGGTGATGATGCTGCTGATGGTGCTGCTGATGGTGATGGTAATCATAGGTTGCACCAGAAATGATAAATGAACTCATCAGTGCATTCAGTGCATCATCACCTATAACGATATTTTGACCTCAACAAGCACCGAAATGTGCCCTTGAGGTAAACTTTGGCTTTCTCGGTCTGATCCAACAGGCCTTGGAGCGAATGGAGCTGACCTCGGTGCTCCCTGCAACTTGGCAAATGATGTGTTGAAGTCACGGCATTGGCATTCTATACTGTGGGGTGGTCCAGTGGTGATTTTTTGTCGATGTTTCAGATGTTTCTAGTTAGCTTGGTTTCCTTTGCGACGCCCATCTATGCCACAGATTGGCACCTATGATGCGCCGGCTTGTTTTACTTTAATGTTGTTCAAATTAGTTGGTAGCCCGGGATTTAAGAAGTATGAACAACAATTATTCATAGTTCATCACCCACCCCTAAAAATGTATTTTAGGGGGGAGAGGTCAGGAAAAATAAATACATTTATCGTCGCCCTTCAAAATTGATTCCCCAGGACCCCCCAAAAAATACATTTTTCGACGAGGGGCGCCTGAAAAAAATAAGATCCATGGGTCGGGATATCCACGCCCCTCAGGATCTTTTATTTTATGTCGGGGGTGGTTTAATACATTGTGGGGGTTGTTTTTTTTAGGATCCCCCGGGTATCCCCGGGAATGTCCATTTTTTTTCTGGGGAATGCCTCTTTACGGCATTGATAAAGAGAAAGTATGTTAGAGGTGTTGGGTATACGAAAAGCACATTATTTTTGGCAAATGGATTTTATACATCTTGCTAAGCGATTCCTGGTCCCCTGCAAAGCATACAGTACATTTCAGCATATTTCAGTTCTAGCATTCAACCATTTTATGGCTCGAGGGTTCATGATTGAAACTGAAACCCACTGGGTGACTTTTGTTTACGTAAGGGTCAGTAGGTTTGTGGACAGGAAAAATGAACCTAACTAATTATTCGTGCTGCGTTCACAACCGGCCAAGAAGTTCCATGTGGAAATGAATCCAAGAGGGTCTCCATGGCAATGCTTGGATATGCCTGGATCAATACGACCCCACCAATGACAATTTGTGGCCCACAAGAGAGGAAAAAAAATCAACTGGATTGAGTTGCAGAACCCCCATGCTTCCATACATTTGGAAAGTTTATGTATCCATTGGCTCTTGTCAGTTGTAACCCCCCACAAAGCATACATTTTCAGATTCAATACCCCTCATTTTGAGGGGTTAACCCCCCTGGTCCCCATACGTTTCTGGCAGAAAGTGAGGGGTTGACCCCGGTCTCCATACATTTGAAAAAATGTAGGATTCACTCCCCTACTCCTGAACCATTTGGGGTGGGGGATCATAGTTCATAAATGTCATAAGTATTCAATATCCACAAGTTTTCCCAGGGGGCCTTACACTATCATCGCCCAAGACGGCCGCTCAGGGCACCTTGGCCAACCGATACATAGAGACCTATGCATTTGCAGTTCTTCCAGACCTGCTGGCTTTGCTCATTGCTGCCGGAGTTTTCTATTTTCTCAGCTCCGCCATGCAGGTGGGGACTAGAAGAGTCTTTTAAAGTTCTTGTTTGAAGATCGTGGCTCTTGCGATTCTTCCCGCAGACAAATAGATGGGAAAGCAGGTCTTCATGCATGATGGTTTGTGGACGCAGGTTTTCCGTGGGTCTTTGACGGAATTGTCCATGCCTACTGAGTAGCCTACCCACCTCAAAGCGCTTGATGTCTTCATGGTTCCCTATGTGTGGACATTATCTACGATGATCTATGCGAAGCGCATTCATTCAAGATATTTAATAGGCCAGACCCAATTCAGCTCAGCGTTGGAGCTGCCACAGTACAGGATCACACATGATGATGCCTCAGTTCGCTCACGTTTCAGGTGCCAAAACGTGAGCGCAAACCATCAGAGCAAAACTCCGATGTAGAGGAGGAAAGCAGCATCGACTTGTCTCAGGCTCCTGCAAATGAAGGGCAGTGTCAGGGTTGGCGCAAACAAGGTGGTAGCAAGTATTTGAGGAATTTTCATGTACTTTCTTCAATCTAGTCAGAGCAATCACAGAATGTTCGGGGCTCAGCACATGACACAGCTACGTCATGCTACGTCCACATTCTAAATCTCCGTCACTGCCTTCCAAAGCTTGATGTGCCAGGATGTTTGACTTTCATGTGTCCATACACCAACCCAGATCATCAAAGTAATTATGATGATGTTACGATGTTGTGGGAAACTCAGTATAAGAATGTATACATGTGTATATATATAATATATAATATTATATTATATTATAAATCTTATATTTATACATATACATATAATATAATATTATATAATTATATAAATTATATTTGCATAATCTGTGAGTGAAGTTCGCTTTAATGTTATGTTCCTTGTTCCCTGTTCCAGTTTTTGCGCAGATCCCAGAGATTTCGGGCTGTACACCATTGCACTGGGCTGCACACAATGGCCTCTACCGCGACGTGGAAATCCTGTTGACCTCTGGTGCTTTGGCCTAAGATGGCAGTGGGCAGGGAAATCCTTGGAGATCTGATGGTGCATGCAGTGCATGCTTTCTGGATGCCAATTGGATCTAGTGAATCTAGTGGGTGTCAAAGGTTGCCCTCATGGTTGAGTGGCACATAATGGCACATCATTTGATTCAAAGAGGATGTCAAGTGTTGAATGATGTTGATGGAGCCAGTCATAGCCAGTCCGTTTTTATTTTTGTGAATGATGTATGGCCAACATTGGCCAACCTAATGTCACTCGCTTGAAGCCCAGATTTTGTCACAAGAGTCGTATCCTTGTCAGTACCAAGCGCGAGCAACTTAATTCGCTAAGAATTTGCGAGACAGGTGGCAGGTAGGATTAGATGGTGATAGTATGGTGTGATGTCACTCCTGGGTCTCCGGAGAATCGGATAGAATCGGTTTGTTTGGTCGCTCAGGTGCAAATGTCAATGCAACGGACAATTATCTCGAGACACCTTTGCACATGGCAGCGCGATGTGGCTACGTGGACTCCTAGCTTTTTTGACATTGGACATGTTTAAAAGTTGCTTCCAACATTGTGGCTTTGTCGTGGTAGTTTTGGCCCATCACCTGACATGTCCTAATCCCAAAGTGCTACTTCAGGAATACTGCAGGACTTTGATGGCAGGATTGAAGTGATGTAAACAGTCAGGGGTAGCGCAAGCAGCATGGTTTGGCAAGCTCCAAAAGGGGTAGCGTGAAGCATTGGTATTACAAGGTGTACACGCTTTGTTTGGTAGCTGTCAGCTAGATCTGACATGTGAAGACATGTTAAGACCCCATGCATACAGATTTAGAAGAAATATGAAGACATAGGATTAGTTTAGGTAGGACGTCCCAAGTTCAAACATTATGGGGCGATCCGTATCGATGTGTGACCTTGGTCGCACTTCTCATGCTTTCTATGCAAGGCCGCACCTGTTTCCGTTTTCATGAGGACATTTGCGACATCTTGCTGGGCTTTGGAGCGGACCCCAGGGTGCACCGAACATCAACTTTTGAGAGAGTAAGCATGGGTAAGCACTGTAGCGAAGGGGACAAAGCTTGGAAATGTGACAGTGTGGTTCAAAGTTGTTGTGTTAGATAATTGATTGATATTCTTGCAAGAGCATGCAAGAGCACCTATTAGCTCCGAGCTTGCTGGCAAGTTTGGTTTGAATGGATCATATATGGTGAAGCTTTGTAGCATTCCAATCACCCGAACCCACAACTAGTTCAGTTCACCTGCGTGCACATGTTCATTTTGTGTTCATTTGTTTGCACTGAAGCCAGCCATGTCACACTACTACTACCATGCAGCCATGCGTCTAGCCATTGTTGAAACGAAACATTTTTCAAATTGCTGATGCCGAGTTACTGTACCCAGCAATTATATGCAATTATGGCCCAGTGCTGCCCAGCACTACCGCATGGCAGGTTCTGAACAAGAACCAGAAGACGCCCTTGCTGATCGCTGCCTTGTCTGGTCACTCTGAGATTTGCGACCTGCTGAGCCCTGTCAAATTGGCCAGGTGTGGGGGCTTGCTGCAGCCCGCTTGGTTATTGCATAGTGGACAAATCAGAGCCTCAGTTGGCATTCAACATCATTCAACACTTGTTCCACTCCGATCTGAGCCTAAAAGTTCAAGAATGTCAAGACATAGACATAAAACACCCACACACACACAGATATATATATATATATATATATATATATATATTATATTATATATTATATATATATCATTGTTTTATATATAACTGAGCTTGAGTGAAGTCCTTCCTGCCGACTTCCTCTAACATCACTTTGATCATCCTTTCCCAGCGAAGTGCCAGGCGACCTGCTCCTGTCAAGGCCGGCGGAACTTTCGTCACAAAATCAATCAGGTAAAGAGGAACAAATTGGACGAATTATGTCCAACCAGGTTCCATCAACGCATTGTTTACTACAATAATCTACAATGAGATCCTGGATCTCTAGCATCAATGAAGGTATGCGGTATGCCAATCATGGACCCGGGTGCAATCACAACCGCGGAATTGCACAGGCTGAGATGCCCTATGGTAGCATTTGATTCGTTGTTCTTCCTGTATTACCATATTATTAATCCATATTATATACTTATACCTGCTATTTTCAAGGCGGACAGTGGATTTTCTTCCTTATTGGGGGATGTCGTGAGCTGGGATGGCACGGTTGTATTTGAATTGTTCAGTACCCGCCCTGGCACAGGGCCTTGCCATCAAGGAGACCAAGTTGGAACAAGATACTCAAGTAGGGTTGCCAAGATGTGTGCTCACCTTGGTTAGAGTTCGAGGTAATTGTTCTGATACTGGGCCAATCCGTGATACTGGACACCAGAGTTCAAGTACATGCTTATGTTGTGCATCACTTGCCCTTCGCTGGTTCTGCTCCAGGCGAGATTGGCCTCTAAAAATGATGGGAATGAAATGTACCACTAGCAGCTGCATGCCACATGGTATCTGAATTGCTTGCACCATGCCACCATGCCGTAGTATGCTCATTGAACACTCTTGAGGATGTCTCCAGTGACTCGACCGCGGCCAGCAGCCCTCGCACAGAGGATGAGGCCAAATGCCATGTCATGTCTTCTCTGCTGTGGTGCTGGCCAGCGAATTTCTTGAGTATTATGTGGCACGCATCCCATTTGCATCGATCATCGATGCCCTGCACAGTCCTGTTCCTCATTGCTTTCACATATGCTTTCATCACATAAAGGAGCCACACCAAAAAAATCTTACCGAACTTCAGGTGATTGATCATCCAAAATTGGATGGGTGACAGGTGCTTCGAGTCAAAAAAATGAGAGCTACATTCATTATTTGATTATTTCAATGAGCTGATTCCATGTGGCTTTATTCCACCTGGAGGAACTCACGTTCGGCTGCAATGACTTGCACTGGGCAGCTCTGAGGTGAGGGCTGCGGCTGTATTCCCCAATCACATCCAATCACCTCAATGCCCCAATCCTGTGCACAGTTCTAGACTGATCTCTGGTAGACTGTCATGCCTCCACCATTCCCCAGCTGAATTCAAAGCCGGATAGCCGGATAGGTGCTCCCTGCCGGAGATCCGTGTTGCCTTGGCAAAGCAGATCCCCGTGGATTCTACTGACCCTTGGGGCGACACCGCCCTTCACCTGGCTACAAGGGTGCGGAGTGTCGCGAATTTTGGCAGTCCAAAGCTGGTCTTGGTGACTTAGTGATTGTTTGGGACATTTTGGGACTTTGCATTATTGGGATACATTGGGATACATTGAACTATCATTATTATATATATATAATTATATATTTAAATGTGTATATATATAATTACATATAATATGCATATATAATACTATACTCTTGAGAGAAATTGTGGAAGTTTCCTGTAGCATCCTGTGGCAACCATTTGAAATTGAATGATTTTAATGTGGTATACCTCTCATACCTGGAATTCAATGGGTCTAAAAGAAAACATGGTGCACTGTATCGGCACATGGAGAGAAACCAATTCAGCACTCTGTGTGGCGCACCATATCTTATGTGCTTTGCTCAAACAAAACACAAAATAAATAAAGAAAGGCAGAAAGATGGTCTTGCGCAGGCAGGGGCCATGGAGATTTGTGCCACGCTGTGCAGTGCCCGCGCCAACCCTTTGCTGCTGAACAAGGACTTGTCCTTTTTGTGATATGTCATGATATCATTGAACCATCGGCAACCATCAGCTGGTTTTCCTTGAGTCAGACCAGTCAGAGCATCAAAGGATTGAGAAAGCCTGAGCAAACTCAAATCAAAACAATGGCCCGCAACCGGGCCGCCTTCATTTTTTTGCATGCCGTCACGGGTATCGTTCAAATACATAATATATATATAATATATTATAATATATAATATACATATATTTCCCATTGCCTTTTCGCCCTTTCAATAGCGGCCTTCATTGTGCGAAGCATAAAGCGACCTGGTCATCAACTGCTGTGAATCTCAGAGTCATGGGCGAAGGACCGCAAGACACCCTTGGATGTTGCCCGAGTGGCTGGGCACCATGAAATTTCGAAGCTGCTGGAGGATGACCTGCAATAAAATTGGGCAGAGGATGCGCTGTATATATCTGTATGGATTTAACATATTTATTACATATTTACCATTACTTAACATGTAATGTCGACCTACGGTCAATCTAATTATATATCATTTTAAATATTTGTATGCGCACATATTACGTATAGACGCAATATACGTGTATATATACGTACATATGTCTATGTCTATCTATTTAATCTATACAACAACGTTGTCATAGTAGATGTTACGTATAGAATTATATGGTATTTGATTTGTTGATGGTTGCAGTGCATTTTTTTCATTTGCCTATACTATACTTAGGTATCCGCTCTTGTCATTGCGACAGCCATACTGACATAGTGACATACTGTAATTTGCATTCCATGTCCATGTGGGCAGTGGCATTAAGAATCAGGTTTTTTAGTGGCTATACCGGTACAAGGTACTGATTGGTATTGACTGTATTCCCTGCAGAGGATAACATGCCTCGGACCCATAGGTTGACCGTTGTAGGACCCTGTCGGGAACGCCTAGATTGGGCCTAGATGCAGTTTCAAGTGCCAGGCATTGTTCATGGATTCTATGGTTAGTCGCCATGATCATCGCTGCATAGTGCCCCAGGGTGGTTCTCTCTAAAGCTGACTATACCCAACACGTACTGATTTGTATGCTCCGATTCTTGCACTACATCCGCTTTGAACTTGCGGTTTTTGTCAAACATCATCCATTCTGACCTTGGAGAATCAAAGGGCACCAGCTGGTCCTGCGCTTGGTTTGCAGGAGTTTTGCTGAGTGACTGGGCGGGTGAAACTGGCAGAAAGGACCCCAGCCTAAGGCAGAGGTTATGTCCTTTGTAGCTGCGGCATCTCCACTTTTGAGTTGTGTCAGCAGCAGTGGCAGCAAAGGTTCTTAATTCTGGATGGATATAGGTGGCAATGCCCAGCTGCTGTCAGTAAAGCAACAAACCAATCAGCTTAGGATCGGTGGAGGTGAGTAATGCCCGCCTGTCCGGCTGACTTTGGTTGGTGAGCCGAGTGTCTAGAGTCTAAACTCTAGCAGGCAGTGTGGGAGCTGACAGTCCTCTTCCCTTTCGCCCCACTAGCTGTTTTGTTTCTCAATGAAAGCACCGAGCTACACCATATTTAGATATTATATGATATTATATTTAGATATATAGTAATTTGCATGTATTTACGGGCATCCCATTTGTCCGTTTGATGCCGTGACATTATGTTCAAAGCAGCAGCCGCATCTTATGCTGGAGTACTCGCTCAATATCTAGAGGGGCAGCGGCTGCTGCAAGCCAGCCACTGTTTACCCACACCCCTGGTGGTTTTTGGCCGTATGACAACCGCACGTTGGCAGCGGCCCGCGCACGTTTTTGGCGACTGATGCCAAACCAACCTGTGACACAGCGTCTGAAGTTTTAAGGCGATAAGGTGACCAGTGATGGTGATGTGCAAGGCTTACACTAAACTAGAATTTGACAAACAAGCGTAGGGTGTCAGAACTGCACGTGCTGAAACTCTCCTAAACTTGGCCAGGCAAGAGCATCTAATAACATGGTTAAATATGGCACGAGAGACGACCTTGTATGAACTTGTATGTTTGATAAGTTTGATTCCGGTACTTTGTTATATACATCACTTCATACATCACTTCACTTGGCCTACCTGAGCCTCAAAGTCAAAGTCACTGTTCGGGAGTGCCACAGTGCCACGGTTCTTAGCCCCACCAGAGTTGGGCTCTTGAGGCACGTGGCTGATAAAACGGTTCCTGCGGCTGCCAGCGCTTCACCAAGTTCCTTCGTATCTTTTGATTACGGACGTGTTATCAACCTATATCCACATACAAAATTACAAGAGTTTACTAATGATTACTATAATGATTATTTCTGGTGTACGTCTGGTTGTCCGGATGGATCATGACAGGCCAGTCACTCTTTGCTAAGTGGAATGGACGCCGCCGCCGACAGGTGGAAGTCACATTGAATGACTTGATGCAGCTGACAAGGTAGGGAACAGCTGCCCCTTGTTCCAACAGAGCTCTTGGTTGGCAAAACGGGCCATCTCCATCCATTTCTTCAGTCGACTAAAATGAGTGGAACTTTTCAGGAGTTGATAGAAGTACTTTAGCCGCTCCTTTCTTGGCCAGCCATCTCATGGTTGCTGATCTGCCAGCATGGCTCTTGCGGGACAGCTGGGAAACTTGCAACTCGACTCAAGAGTTCTCGCCTGATTCCAGGGGGAAAATCCGCAGTTACCTGGCTCAGCCCGCATCAGCCCGCTGTTTTCGTCTATTTTCAAATCACCGACTGGCTAGATATGGAACATTTATTTTCATTTGTTTTCATCTATGTTCAAATCATTTTCAAAGATATCGAACAGGACTGAACAGGTACCATCCTTACAGTCCTAGAAATGATGCGTTTTTTGAGGCTTCAGCTCGTAGAACTTCAGAAATACCCATTTGGCTGCGTGAAATCGACGCACCTGGAGCGAACACCGCTCCCACTAGAGACCATTGCACACACTTGGACTGGTCGCACTGGTCAACGGGGGCTTCTCAACATGGGTCAGACGCAAAGCTATGAGGATGAGTCTCCTGCAACTCGGAGAATGCCACGAAGGATGGGAGATGGTATCATCAGTCATTCATTATCGTAATATATATCATATATCGTAATTATCGTCTAAGTATGCTGCAGTGTGCTAAGAAGTTAAGAAGAATTCGTGAGCCAAGCTTCACAAGATTCAAAAGGCTGCCAGGCTTGGTTCCGATCCGTTCGAGCGAACCTGCCAGCACAGCCTTCCAGGTGAGTGGAATCCCTGAGGATGAGTATGCCTCATTGAGCACAGAGGAGTTGCAGGCCAGGGGGAAGTGGAACCCGTGGTGGTTCCAATTTTATCCAATTTGTTTCAGGCTCAACGTGAAAGATATCATGCAATTATTCATGACCCGCTTTCAGACTTTCTGAATCATTTAGACATGTTATGTTGAAATCATGTTGCATTTTAAAGCACACTATCCCCCCGTCAATGGGATCAGAAAACCTCCTAGTTGCCGCTTTTGGATGCTTTTGGGGTTTCATTACTCTGGGTGCTAGTACCAGTAGGTCTCTGGATTGATATTAAGAACTAGCAAATAACTATTTACAGTAGACATCGCCAGAATGCAAGGGTGTCCGCAAGGGTGTCACTGTGCCACTCAACACTTGGATCCTATGGAAAATTTGCGAACGCCGGTTCGGCCGGTTCTGATTTTGCCAACTTTTGGCGTCTCAAGGGTTGCCCGTATCATCAGAGGCCAGGCTTGGGGAGACTGGTCCTGAGAAGTCAGTTCGAGATGTTGTTCATTGATGTTCATTGATGTTTATTGTTTTTCCTATGTTTTTCCTTTATGATACGACGTAGCTGTGATCCATACCAAGAATCGAGGGATCCATGCCCTTTCCAGGCATTGGCCGAACAGCGTGGTTTGCCAGTTCTGGGTGCATCCCCTGACAGATCCTTGCTGCAGTCCCTACTACGGAGTTGCTTGCAAAGACCGTTGTCATCGAAGGGCATTTTCTGCTCAGATCAGTACTAGACATAAATTGGTAGATATATGGATATATGAGAATATAGGTATAAATAGATATTCCATTATATAATATATTATTAATCAATTATTGCAGGCCCCTATGAGACAATTGGTCAAAGCCAAGATTGATGACCGTATATACTTAATCCTAGGACTGGTCAACTGAATTTGTTTTGTGGAAACCAAGTGCGGTCGACAGCAGCAACAGTGGGACAAGCGTGGGACAAACTCCTGCCCAGTGCGGGCATCATCAACTAAGGCTACGACATCGGTCGAAGAGCCGGTGGCGGAGATTGCTGCTTGCTAAGTACATAATTTTCCAATTTGCCATAAGTTGTCGATGGTGGGGTGGTGTGACTGATGCTTGGTGTTGCCGCTGTTGCTGCTGCCTCTGCTGGCAGTGGTAAGCAGCAATTGGCCACTTAAATTTCCAGGGGTTATCCATCCACACTGCGTCCCAGCCTCCCAGCCTTCACGTTTTGCTTTTCTTGGGTTCCTCCTGCGACGGGTCTTTGCTGAAAGATTCCGAGGTTCGCGCAGTGTTGGGAGTCATGAAAGTGGCCTGGCACATCACAAACTCCTAGCATTCAAGAACCAGTAGATGTGCAGAAAGTGGATGAAAGTGCAACAGTGGCCAGTCCGGTTGATGCCATTGTATAGAATTTGGTAGAGGTGTTTGATGGCAGTTCAGGCGCATCCCTGCACGCAGTTGTCAGGACAGTACAGTGAAGTGTTACATTCTTGAATTTGCATCCAATCAAATAGCAAGTGTTCTGGAAACAACATGGAACCGTGGGCAACCTCCAGAACTGCAGGCGATCCCTCTGGCCGGACTTCGAGCAAGCAAGTTTGTTCATCTGTGCTTTCGGTGCTGCAGAAGATTCGCCACTTTCCCATGCACTTGAAGACAACAGCTATCTCTGGCGTCCAGATCACAATGCATGACATCAATTCTTCGTCATCTCGATACATTCAAACATATTCATCAGGTGCTGTATGCAGATTCCACCAAGGTGATGCTCCCGGACACATGGGCTGTGACATCGGTGGATCATTGGCCAAGATGGCTGGGGGGCTCAGGTGATGATGAGATCCTATCCAAGATGCCTCAAGATGCCTCAAGATGTCCCAAGGCACCAAGCATGGCAGCTTTTGAGGTCATGGCTTTTCCAGAGGGAGAGGATGTGGTGGCTTTCCCCGAGAAGTTTGGAACTTCAGGACGTTGCCATCGACACCTGCAAATGACCCTCGGCTCCGTGCTTTTGTGTCAGGACATGTTAGGACGGGTGCGCAGGCTCGACTGAGTAGCTCAATCGCCTGAGATTTGCTCAGATTTGCCAACATTGAATGCAATCAATTGATATCAATTGCTGAAGTTCGCGGGCAGCGTTAGAGTGACAGCTCAAAGTCGACATGTTTGAGATGCTTGTTCAGGGAGTCGAAGCTGTTCTGCAATTCTGAGGAAGCTGACTATGGCGGATCAGAGCTACTTGTTGACTTTCCTATCCGGTGCCACCGCGCAACTCGAGGAGCCTTTAAGACATGATCTGATGGGGCACGTGTGGAAGCATGCAGAGGCGGTTCACACAATGAATTATTTCAATCGTGCCAAGATGTGCCAAGCTAATTTGTACATTGATATCGATGCATTGATCAGTATTGATTGATTGATTTTGTTGCTATGTTCCAGACTCATGTACTGTGCTTCTTGCATCTTCTTGGCTGGTTCTGGACTACACGAGTCACTGCTCATCTTTGCAAATATGTGCACATGCAAGAGCATTAAGAGCAGTTCATGGCATGTGTTCATGGATCTTCATGGCATATGCGGCATCCGGCAGGAAGCAGTGGAGCATTTGGGTGACTGCCGACGCCAAGCTTCTGAGAGCACAGCCGGCTATGCCTCACATATCCGAAGAGAGCCGACCTCACCGGGCGCGGCATCCAACAGCAGCGAAGATGCCAGGCCCATCACTGACATTGTGACAAGCCAAGTGAGATCAAGTGAGAAAATATCAAAAGAGTGCAGCAATGTAAAATAGGTAAACCATTATATTTTGTTTATAGGTGTTCGGGGGTTCCACTTCCAACAGACATTAGTTTTGAGATGTTTTGAAAGTGAACAGCCAAAACTGTTTGAATCGTTCAATTTATATTATATACTATTTATTGACCTTTTGACACGTTCATCCAATCTTGCAGCTTTTTCTGCCAAGCTTGATGAGGCCCTTCGCTCGAACCTTTTCCAGCTGGTCGGATGAAGTTTTCTCTTGCTCAAGGAAAGCGCACCGTACCTTTGGCAAAGAGTCTGCCTGGACGGAACTTGTGGGATAACAAAGGATGGAACGTACTTATATTTTCATAAAATCACGGCAAATTCCAGCTCAAGAATGTGTCTCTTTGTTTCTTGCTGAATTTGTGGCGGTTTTGTGCGGCTCAATGATGCTCGCCAACATCCCACAGAAAAAAAAACACATCCATCATGATCCAATGATCCGGCAGAGAAGAGCCCGTGAACGCCATCAGCACTTTCCAGGTCGTATGGCCACCGCCGGGGGTGGCGCTTGCAAGTTTGCATCCCTTTTCCGTGACGCCTTGAGAGTACCTTGGTCTATCTTGGTCGGTGATGGACCGTGATGGATCCATACCGAGCCACCTGGGGTTGAGATGCACCAAATGTATTGCAAATGTCCAGTGCCATGCATAGTGCCAGCGTTCAAGCAACTTCGCGATGGCGGTCATTGGGCCCCCGCTCTTTTCGGCCTTGTTTTCTCTCCAAGGTCGAGCTGGAACCGGTGCGTGAGATGAGAGCATTGGTGGATGGCTTCCTCTTGCTGGCACCTTGCAACTCCATGGGCCGCTTGGTCCAGGAAAGGCTTGCCTCACTAAAGTTCTTGGAGTCACGAAAGATCAACAAAGGGGTTCATTTTTTTTTTAATTTTATATTCCAATCATGTGATATTTGCGTGTTATTTGATGCACTTTTTGTTATCAGTACTGCATGTTTCAGGTGCTTTTACAATTATGGCAGAATATGATGTCACCGCTGATTTGGCACCCCTGTGCACACATAGTGAAACTGTGATAAGACACGGGCTTGCAAGCAAACACGCAAACAAACAAATCGGCATTACCTTTTTTGGGTGTTGCATTGACATGCCCAGTCCTACTCGAACATTCAAACCCATATTTCGTCAATATACTGCGACAAAAAAAGGGAGCTGTGGGCCGAGGGGATCCAGGGTTCACTTCTCAATGTTTTGTTAACATAGACGTTTTTAGGTTTGGGTGTACTGCCATGGCGTCATTCCCGGGGAACTTGCCAAAATATGAAAAAAATGTCGTCCATCTTAGTGTACACTTTTCAGCTAAATTTTGGGAGGACCACGTCCTTGTTAGCTAAATTGTGATGGTTTTTACCAGATGCACCACGTCCTTGTTAGCGAAATTTTGGGCGGACCACGTCCTTGTTAGTGAGAATTTACTGGTTTTGACCAGATGCACGTCCATGTTAGTGGGACGTTTTTTTGGCCTCCACGTCCATATCAATGGAAGGGAGTGTAGTGACCGGAACTGCATTACGTTTTGGCGCCGAGGCACTGACAGCACCGGCGGTAGCAGCGAGCTTCTGAACCAAGACGTTTTCACCATCAACGAGGACATACCCGAACCTGCGCGGGCCAACTGAACTGGATGATGAATTTTGGAATTTCTCACTTAAACAGAATAACAGTTCAATAATCTGACAGATGTTAGCCATCCAACTTTGGGTTTGGGCAAGTTGACATGTTTTGACACCCGAGGTATGTACTTTCACAAGCCTAGAATACCCCCCCCTGCGGCCCTTGCTTATGGTTTTCCAATTACTTGATGCTGTAAGTTTCATGATAATGATGCTGCATGGGACAGCCAATGCCCTTACCAATTGGGAAGAAACTGCAGTCGTCACTCGCAAACTTGAAAGCTAGCTTGAGTCTGAAAGATGCGCTGTCTCAAATAGCAATTTGTATTTGTTATTTGTTGACTTTTGCTGCGTATTTGGGAGGATGACATGACAGTGTCAAAACCATGGCCAGACCCACTTTTTCCACTTATTCTGGTCATCATGGGCATCTTGGCGCGTTGCAATGCGTTGTACATACCTGTGGCCATGTTTGCCTGCAAAGCAAAGAACGTCATCCTCAGGGGCCTTCTTGAACAGATCCATTGGATTCGGGTGATCGGGGTAGGGGAAGTTCAATGCAATTACTACAAAGAACTTTCTAAATTATTATTTGTTTGGCGTCAAGGAGACCATGCTTTTGACGTGCAATAGATTCCAAAGCGCCATCAAAAAAGCTCTACTTGTTGTGGCTTCTTGCAGGTCAAATATCCTTGGTTTTGATCAAGCCCCTGCTTCTCTTCTGCAGCTAGCTAAGGCACAGGCGTCTCCGTCTTGCGCGTGGATTCTGCACAGCCGGGCGACTTCGTGCGAGTCGGTGGAACTGCTTGTGGCGGAGGCTTCAGGGTGACGCAACGGTGAAATTCACTGACAGAAGCAGAAACGTGTTGCCTGTGTTTGGTGTTTGTTGTTGTGCCGTTTTGTTTCTGCATTCCTGTGCTTGGAACAGGCGATAGGCATACTCATACATACTCATTTCACCCCAACATTTCAAAATGATGTAGGGTACTACGGTACTGTTTGTACTTCCCCATCCCATCCACTAACCTTTGGTGCTGGTGCTGTGTAGTGTCGTAGGGCTGGGAGTGGCAGGAACCTTCCTGGGCTTGGCCCGGCTGCTGACCTCAGCCACCAGCTTTGAAGAAGCCTTGGAGATGGCATCCTGGATTGCAGTAATTTGCAGTTGATACCAGTGGATGGTGTTTTCAAACTATTGTAATTAGATGGAATTAGTGTCTAGGTATTGCCTAACTGTTATCATCTATTCCAACTGATTATCGAGTTTGTGGATATTTAACATGTATATTTTGTATATATTTATCTATCTATCTATCTATCTATCTATGTGTATGTATAACAACTATATTCCTATAGATGGCTACCACAACAATCTCCAATCAAAACGCCGTTGTGTCTTCCTGTTTCGCGTTTCACTTCAGAGGCCCTACAGTGGTTACGTGCTTAAATCGGGACAGGACAAGTGGCAATGTCCTTTTCCACCTATCGATCTCATGTGTCACATGGGCCAACGCTTTTTTTTCAAGGGGCTCCAACGGCAATCATGTTTGCTTTATGTGCCTACCAATTGGATCCAATTGGTAGAAGCTTTGAAGCTTTCAAGTTCCAACCTTTGTGGAACATTTTTTGAACTCGTGGCACCAGTGGCATAGGCGAGCTTGGGTGACGCTTGCAATGCGGCTTCTTGTCTACTCCACAGACTAAGCACTCTTGGATCACTCTTGGTGTCATTCTGAGCAGCTGCTGTGAAGGTCAAAGGGATTTTATTTGGGTGAGATGAGTTACGCAGTCACGTTGTGCGCTGTGGAAATAAGCTCCTAGCTTCTAACATTGTCCAACGTCTATGAACCAGCAGAGGCTTTTGTCCTAATCTGCAATGTACTTTAGGATTGGCAATGAAGTTGTTACGATTTGTTTCAATCTGGACATTGGCTCATATTGGCTCCTAGGACAAGCTGGTGAGTGACATTTACGGCGACGAAGGCAGCCCAGCATGGGGATTCTTGATTAGCTACAGCCAATGTACAGCCATGTGCAGCCCCCGTGAATCCTGCAACACTAATTGTGATCACTGATTGCCCCAATGCTGCCGAATCTAATTCTAATTAATCTACTTAATTATTCTATACTTCATGTTGTTTGATGTCCTCTAGAAACATGTGTCATTGGCGGCAACATGGACCATGAACATCCCTGAGCCCAGTGTATGATTATGCGTGTTGCATCTCTTTTGCAACATGACAGCGCAGCGTTGCCCTTGCTACAGTTCTACATTATGATTTTGCAGTGCATGGGCTTAAATATGTTGCTAGTTGTCGCCAGGCTGTTCAACCCTGGGACTGCCCGGAAATCTCACAGCCTCCAATTTCGGCAAGTTGGGCGAGAGCACAGACAGGTGCTGCGACCCTCAGCCAGACCATCCTCAGACTCTCCTGAGAGCTTTACACAGTGTGGAGTTATAACTTATAACTAATTATAAGACTATGAACATCTATGACCTATATATGACCAATATGATAATCATAATTACTGATTTTGTGAACGACTAGAGATATTGTAGCGTGGGCGTGGAGCATATTTATTAAAGCACGATCCAACATCACCAGCCCCACTGAGGAGAAGGATCTGGCACGTTCTTTGTTGCAAATGGTAACTCAGCAATCGGTGCTTTTGGCTTCTGCCTATGCTCGCATGGCAGGATGCATCAACAGGCCAGTTATGGCCAGTTATGGCCAGTTTTAGACTGTTCATTTATTTTCACTTCACCAGCACCAAGCCTACAAGCTTGTACGGACGATCTGAGAAGGGTGACCCCCCGAAACATATTTAGCCCTGCAACATAACATTGTGTACACTTGCTTGCCGCTTATCAAGTGAGTCCAAAATGCTAACTTTTCTCGAGATCTGCCGATTGCATTTCCAATGGTCGTTCTCCCAAAGAAAAGGACTTACTATAGGTTTCTTCATTGTTCAAATTGATTCAAATGTCATATTTTCTTTGGCTATGTGCTGGCATACTGTTTACGAAAGACGAAGGAGAAAATTGTCCTTTCATCGGAGTCCTGGAGACCATGATAGACCATGGGTGATGAGATGTCATGAGGTTCGATAGCTCTTTCCAGAAAGACTCTCTGTGTCGTTGGGTCGGATCATGTCGGATCTTTGTTTCCCATTGCTCCCTGCTTTCACTACATCCATATATGACTTCTTTACTGCTAACCAGGCCCAAGTGAGAATCCCCCTGTTGCTGTTGAAGTGGACGCGTTCGTCAGGGTTTTCTTTGCTGGTGGCTTTGTTGACGAGAAGAACGTCATTGCTCGAAGGGTGGGAATACTTGGTTGAGCTTTGGGAGTGGGCCAGCCATCCGAGAAAATCGTGGGCAAACATTGATAGACTTGCCATGAATTGCCCACCATGCAAACTGTTAGAGAAATATCTTCAACTATAAATAGACTATAAAGCTGTATAGGGGGCCATGATGTTTGGTTTTGGCTCACACGAACAATTGGGGTGTATGTAAGCAATCAGGGATTTGGCAGTCCCGCCAGAATCACAATTTTGTTGTATCAATATTTGCCAAGAAGGGGACACCTTAACCAGAAGAGCGATCATTTTGTATTCATTGCTCATTATGATATTGGTAATTGAGCCGGCACTTCACTGCGACGCCAGTCCATTGCAGCCAACTTTCGGAACCTTGGAGGCGTGCGACGCTTCTGACAGCCTGGATTGGGCTAGGGCAATGTGAACCATAGCAACCAATAGCAACCATGCATACTTATAGATCACCCCACAATAGCGGCCTCTACTAGCGCCTGAAACGAGTCACCTTCATGTGGCCGCGCTAGCTAGTTTCATGTGGGCCATCACAAACGAGTCACCAATCGGCAGTGCATGGCAGCGCCAAAGCATCTCCAAGTCCAAAGGCATCCCCCACTGGCAAAGCATCCTTGCGGTGCACCACTTCAACTTCGCACCGCAAAACATCTCGATCCATCTCTTACGCGCTATTTTTGGTGAATTAAAGAAAGCTGATTGCTATATAGGAGGTATGCAGCTGTTAAAGGCTAACCCGGCAGTGAAGGACGAGCGACTCTTCAACACTATTGAAGAGTATATATTGAAATATAAACTGTTAACGCCAACATTAGTGCAAACTGTGCATCTGCTTTCGTCCATCTGCTTTCGTCAAAGCTGCTTTCCAAACGACCCACTGTAATCATCTGTAATACACCTATACCACATATGCCGGTGCTATCGCGTGCTAGTGTACTCTAACTCTAGCTTAATTTAATTGCTTGCAGTGAAAAGACGGCCGCAGAATTAATCATTACATCAGGCCAAGCTGTTGCACGACGATCAAACAACAAGACCATGCTTTCAACATTGCTTACCAACAGGCTACTTGAAGGGTGGGATGTTTGTTTGTCAAGTCATTTGGGTGGGAGGCTAATATATGCGACATCACATCACATCTTTGGCGGTTCTGAGCCGTTTCCATTCGTCAGGCTGCGCCTATTTCTTGCGCCACTCTGATTTCCTGGGAGCTTTGGGGAGCTTACAAGGTGCCCTGCGATGTGCAGGTGCCTCTGCCTGAGGGATCCTGAGGGGCCAGGGCATGTTGACTTTGGGAAGGTTCAGCAACACTTGACTCATGTGACTCATGTTGAGTGAGGAGGATGTTTCATTCAACAAGTTGGGTAGCCACCACAGCCTTGCGAGTAGTAGTAGTAGTAGTAGTAGTAGTAGTAGCAGCAGCAGCAGCAGTAGTAGTAGTAGTAGCAGTAGCAGTAGCAGTAGCAGTAGCAGCAGCAGCAGCAGCAGTAGCAGTAGCAGTAGCAGTAGCAGTAGTAGTAGTAGTAGTAGCAGTAGCAGTAGCAGTAGCAGTAGCAGTAGCAGTAGCAGTTGGAACTGAATGGACATGAGGGTTGGCATGATTCCTGAGAGGTGCAATGCGGGTAGGGCGCATGAAAAGTAAAATTGCAGCCTTGTCTACATAGTTGATCTAGTGGCAATGGCATGCAATGGCACTGCGCGGCTGGCTCGACATTATTCACTAGTGCTGCTGAGGTGATGCAACGCCCAAGTGACGTGGCTTGGGGCATCATAATCCAGGGTCCTCTTTTGATGAAGGCTTGCACCTTCAAAACTCACCGAGACTCACCGTTCATACATTTTGAGTTTGGGAACTTGTGTCAAATATATAAAATATATATATATATATATACAATTATATATATATATACAATTATATATAATTAAATATGCACTACTGCAATGATGTTGCTTTTGAATGACAGTTTTTGCGTGTCTGACGGTGGCGCTTGTCGTGCAACTTCCCTGCTCCAGAGAGCGATTGACGGAGAAGGTGACTTGTTGTTGGGCAAAGGGGAAGCAAACGCTTCAGGTACCAGGGCATGCAGTGCATGTGCAAACCGCGACCTTGCCACAATCACCTCCATCACGTAAGTTTTGCATAGTTTTGCATAGGTTTGCTATGGTTTCCTACGGTTTGCTATTTAAAGGGATGAGAAAGTTTTTGTGACATTTCGTGGCAAGACCGGCGGTCTCTGTAAAGGCTTGGGCTTGGACCCCAGGCACCACAGCACAGCAGTAGGGCGACAGGGCGGAAATGTTTAAAAAGCCATCAGCCCTTGCAATATTTTTCGTCCCGTAAGTGGACAGCTGGATCTGATCAGAGAGGCTTGGCCGAGGGGCACTGCGAGGCAGAGCATAGTGTACGATGATGATGCTCCAGGTACACATGTTTCATCAATTTTGAATTCAGGATTCAGTAGCCTTTCGACTCTGAAACAGCAAGTTCATAGTCTCCCTTCCTCGTATTGATCAAATGTGATCAAATGGTAGTTGACATAATGTGTGTTGTTTGACCAAACGTGCACCTGCCCACACTTGCCGCCGCAATCTCAGCGGGGCAACAGCTCCGTTATGGCCGTTGAATTCTTCCCTTCTTCGAGTAAAAAAATATGAGATGAGCGGCTTTTACAATTTTCTGGCACTTTGCAGGCAGAGTTTGGATGAATTTAGCAGGTGTCTAGAATGCAATATTCTCATGGATTTTTGTTCCAGTCCTTAATGTGATCTCCTGTCCACACGGGCTCGCATGCTTCGATGTGATGTGACATAAAATTTTGGTGCTGGTATTGACATGGCTCGCAGAAGTCGAATTGTTCAACATGATGGGATTGCGTATGGAGCCTTCCTTTTTGCAAAAGTCGCAATCGGCATGATGTTACAATTTGGCAGTATTCGTTTGTTCATGTTTGTTCTGTTTGCAATCTTGTCTCTTGCCATCCAACAATATCCAACATTTTGCCTGAATTTGACATAACTTCACAGCCCAACAATGACAGAATATGACAGAAAACAGAAAAATCTGAAAAAACACTAATTATGAAATAGTGACTATTATAGTGACCATTAGTGACTATTAGTGACTATTATATAGTGACTATAGAGTCAATTTGAGCTGGCTTAGGAACGAAACCCAAAAGTCGCGTGCTGAGCCAACGGCATCTCCGTGGCGTCAGGTGAATTCTCACCTGGCCGACGGCAGGCCTGTGGCGGAGATGGGGATGTTTAGTACAGATCTTCCCTGGCTCTCAACCGAGCTCATCCATTTCATCCGTCTCAACCTTAATAATGTCTTAATATTGTATTAATTAATCTTCATTTCATGAATTCAATTTCAGTTGAACAGAACTGCAGTAAGTGGAGCACCAAACTGGCAGCAAAGAGCAACAGAGCAACGTCCCCTAACGTGCACCTGCGAATGGATGCCCTCAAGTGTCTCAAGATCGATTTGATGCTATTTGCATGCTGCAGCTCAGCCATTTCAGCCTTAGACAGTGCTGTGTGCCGACGGTGTACGCCATGAAACTTGTGGATGAATCTGAGCTCGCTGCTGCTCTTGATGTAACTTGCCAATGCTTGAGGATATTCCCGGTGTTTTTGGATTTTTTGGAAGAACATACCATTCTTCAAGTGGCGGTGACCGCCTCTTTTAGCCTTTGACCCTGTTGTTACAATTTATAATACCCCCCTCCCTTTAACCCTGGAATATTTGGGGGGCTAAGTAAGAAAATTCCGAGAAATAGTTCACCTGACCACGTGAAATATAACACCTCCCCACATTTGTTTTTTGGGCCTCCAAAAGAGGGGGGGGTCCTCCGGATGCCAGACTTTTGCCTAGATATGTCAATTGGATACACTCATAAATCCAAAAAGCAAACCGCATATGACCTCTGCCAACTCCTCCCTGGTCTTTGAAGATACTCAGAAACGGAATCCTACTGCTGCAATGGAATTTCTATGGGTGGGGCTTTTAAAATTATAAAGCTGTAAAATACCGTGGTTTTGCACCTCCCCCCCTCAAGAATTCACAAGCAAAGCTTGGGGAGAGAAGAAAACATGGAAATGCGCGCTTCAGCCCGTTTGCACGTACCTGACCACATCCACTGGTGCCCGCTGATGCATAACTGACAGCGATAAAACTTTCCATTGCCTTATTCTATCGTATATAAGCCAGATTTTTTTGCTGACATATTTCTAGGTATCTGTGTGGTGGGGGGTGACCCTCCCATTTTTGAAATGATTATCTTAGTTTTTACCCCCCACCCCCCTCAAATGGCGGGATTTTATAATACAGTAATTATGCTTAGCCTGTCAATAAGGCAAATGGAAAAAGATACGGAAAAAGACAATGGCTGAAAGGCTGAAAGGCTGAAAGGCTTGCGGCTTGAGGCTAGTTGTAACTGTGACCGTCTCTTTTTTTATCTAAGCCTTAAGGTCAAGAAACTGAGAGGTACCGACTCGCAGAATTTGGGAAGTTGAGATATGTATTGTAACTCGTATATGGATTCCTTGCCGTGCAGCCGTGCAGCCACCATCAGCCAAGTAAGGCCATAAAACCTCATGTGGCAGCACTTGATGCCGCTGTTGCGCAGTCAAAGGAGCTTCTTGAGGGCAACATTTTGTACATGCACCAGAGCCTTAAGCTTGAACTAGGCGAATTATAATAGAGTGATATCACTTGAATCCACTTGACATTTGTCATGCAATGCCCATAGAGCTAGCATCCAGTACCATTATCCTCACATTTCATTTGCAGCTTTCAATCTAATATTGCCCGCCAGAGATTTGTTTTGTTGTGGTATGCCAAGAGATATCAAGAGTACTGTAATTGATGAGTGATGCAATTTCACCCCGAACTTGCCTCGACCAAGGAGTACTGAGCTGAATCCGAAGAATGAGGCCAAGCAGCGTAACTTGTTGAGCCTGGCTGCCTCGTTGCCCGTGGAGGATAGAGTCTTGTCCATGCTTCAGGATATTTTTGATTGGAAAGATGTGATATGTTTGTGGGCATGTATGTCGTTGCCGATATGACTTCATTATCACGTTCATCATTGTCATCATCACTGCCATTGTTTGTAACATGTTCATCGCCATTTCGAAAAGAGCAACATGGCTCAAGAAATATTCAATATCGAGTTTATTTGTATCTCACCCGTTTAAGTTTTTGTCTTTTGTAGCAGCCATCGATATGGGCTTCTCGTTGTCAGTCTAGTCAGATTACTCCTTGCAGCTGTTGCTGCCGGTTATGTTTGACACTTGAAACATTTTAAACATCATATGTAACAAACATATTCAAACAATCCCCCATGTATAGCTCACTATAAAGTGGACATCCTTTGCGCTTATAAAGTGGGTTTCCGGTCGCCACTTTATATACCGACAATGGGGGATAAAGCCGTGTTTTGCGCGAGTAACATGCTCTTGGACCTGGAAGATGACTTTATAGCAACGTTGGCTTTCCAGTTTATACCCGGCTGGTTCCCCACAAGGAAACGACTCAATATATGCGGCAATGCATTTTATAGACCGTTGGTTCCCTTCAA
>Ga0126342_10004216_pt1 | contig 24373 bp, 22 predicted proteins | sample Cyp1metagenome_FD_92528 | JGI IMG/M metagenome (GOLD analysis project Ga0126342, IMG submission 92528) | Coral microbial communities from Lord Howe Island, Old Settlement Bay, Australia - Cyphastrea 1 metagenome | ecosystem: Host-associated > Invertebrates > Cnidaria > Coral ...
GGATGGATGGATGGATGGATGGATGGATGGATGGATGGGTGGATGGATGGATGGATGGGTGGGTGGGTGGGTGGGTGGGTGGGTGTTATGTTATGTTATGTTATGTTATGTTATGTTTTGTTATGCGTTTTTGTGTTTTTGTGTTTTTGTGTTTTTTGTGTTTTTGTGTTTTTTGTGTTTTTTGTGTTTTTGTGTTTTGTTATGTTATGTCATGTTTTGTCATGTTTTGTCATGTTTTGTCATGTTTTGTCATGTTTTGTCATGTTTTGTCATGTTACGCAATGTTATTTACTGTAATGTTGTGTCATGTGATGCAATGTTATGTACTGTAATGTTGTGTCATGTGATGCAATGTTATGTACTGTAATGTTATGTAATGTTTATGTGTATATATATATATAATGTTATGTAATGCTATGTAATGCTATGTGATGCTATTTAATGTTATGTATGTATACACATGTATGTCATGTGTGATTGTGTGTGTGTGAGTTTAAGTTGTATATTCGATAGTACAACCTTTTATATTCACCAATCAACCGCTTCAACACTTGGAGAATCGTCAGCTGGTACCGTTTACCCCGTTTTCCCCGCCTCGAGCCGCACAATGACGGCACGTGTGTCTTTGCCGACAGAGACCAGCTGGCCCACCTTGAAGTCGCCATTGCTGCGACGAGTTTCCGGCCTCTCGAAACTCTTTCGCAAATCCTGGGCCGAGGTGGGCGCTTTGGGGATGCTGTCTGTATACAATGGAAGTGTTTTCAAATGTGTTCAACCACCTTGAGATTCTATGACCATGACCAAGACATACAGCAAAGAGCGGCCAACAGGACAAACACTTAGGTCCCATGCACAACTGGAAGCCAAAAGATGCCACAAGGTTTGAAGCGGCAAACAAATATAACCAAATCACAGCACGACAGGCACTGGCCGCTTGGCCACTGCGTACAAGCATCATTCAATGATGTACGAAAGGAGGTGTAATCAGAGGCTAGAATATGAGCAGTCACATGCGACCCCCATTCGTTTTGAGGTCCAAGGTCCACCTGCAGCGTTTCAACATGAGTAGAATCCCATACATCATCTTTCACCTAGTTCTGATCTTAACCGTTTCCCATTCCTGACCAGCTTATATATCACATTGAGCAACTCCGTCAAATTCTGGAGTGCTGAGGACTATTTTTTGAGAAATCCGTGAGCGAAGCAGGGAATCCCACTGTTGAATTGAGATAGGTCGAACCTGTGCTACTTAGCAAATGGCCACGCTAGGCCAACATAACAAACAAAGATACAAAACTCACAAGAGCCAACACAATGACATAAAAATTGTTAAGACATCATAAGACCTCTTTCTCCTATGATCTACTATGATACTATGATGTTGGGTCTCCATGGGTCTCCTTTCAGAGGATTTGAGTGATCTGACTGGTGACTAGTCATCAGCACCTTGCCTTTTCCACATGTCCTGCATCACCTGCATGGTCTCCAGAGAGGACCGTGACATAGTCGCCAATCTCAAAGTACTTGCCTCATTACAGCATTTTAACAAGTTTGTTTTAACCCATAAAAACATGTAAAAACAATGAGAACGGAGAGGAGACATGTTCACAAGGTGTACAGTGATACACAGAGATGCCGGTCACGGCACCGCAAGCACCTGCATCAGAGCCATATAAGGCGATGACAAGGCGCTAGACTTGAAAAGGAGCCCATGGCAGGGCTCAGATCCGGATCCCAGTGATGCGGGATGGTTCAACATTGGGTCCAACGTGACGGTCTAACATTGTGTTCCAGGCCAGGCTAAGCCATGCTTTACTATGTCAATCTATGTCACCATGTATTTTTGAATATTTTTGATCAGCATCACTTCGGGCCCCCATTGGCAAGATCCAGGTGGCATAATCTCGTTGTTGAAATGGACAAATCACCTTTGACATCAACGTCTCTCGGCTGCACCAGCACCGTCGGTGATCCTGAGAACTGGATGAACTGCTGGGAACTGCTGGGAACTGCTGGGAATGGGAGCAGTGCAGCGCGGAGTGCCATGAAACCATGTGGAAACCATGTGGAAACCATGTGAAACCCATGGCTTCGCTCATGGCTGGGCCTGGTCAGCACATCCTGAAACTCGTTGCCATCTTTGGACCAAAAATCATTCGGACCAAGGCTCCGAAAACGGCTTTGGATACCACACCTCTGAGGTTTTTGAGGTCACCACTATGCACGATGACACGTTCGCCATCCTGGCCGAAATTGGTGCCAGCAGCTTGTGCTCAAATTGCTTCAAATTGGCATTCTGATATATGAATATATATGAAACGTTACACTGCTACATCCTTCTAGCATATCAGCTACCAGGTACAAACAAGTTCTGTCATGTGGCTTAACTGAATACCATCAGCACATTCTTGCCACCTTGCCCCAATGTCCCACTATCACGTATCGAGAATGATGTCAGAATGATGCCAGTACTTCTTCGGCATACTGATTCATATTGGGCCATTTTGCAAGGTCTTGCCCAGATTTGCCCAGGCCTGAAGTATAGGACCTGTGTCCTTCTTCACTGGCAGAGGAGGCGGGGGCATCTTCTCTTCCTTTTCTTCTTTGCCTTAGATGTCGATCTCACTGATCTCACCTCACAAGGCGAACTGGGATTCTGCCATGGAACTCAGATGGTTTCAAAAGCCGTGCAACTGGCGAACTTACCGGGTTGCCGGGAACAAAAAAAGGGGTAAGATACAGTAGTGTGTAAGACAAACAACAACATGTAATGCATTTGAATAGAGGTCATATTATACGGCCCTTCATATTGCAATGCACTGGCAACTGTTCCCAGCCGGCTGGGAGTAACCTCGCAACTGTCTTTACCCAGCTGCTTTTGGGCAAATCATCCTCTGGTCTTACCTGCTCTGAGATTGGTGGAGCATTTCTCCAATCCGTCAGCTCGTACTCGGTAGGTCTCACCAGGTGTAGAAGGGTGAGGTAGCATTCAAGTGCATTCAACAGTTGGAATCGTACGAACTAAAAATGCATTCCATCACAGCAGCAGCGTTTGTGCGCAACACTATTGGGCCCATCCAGAAGGGTAATTTTACGATGGATAATGCTGATATCACTGATAAATCATGATGAACCATTTGCAGATATACCATGATATACCCATTTGATGTCATTTCATCATTGAATGAATTGAGCGCACCACCTGCCTTACATCACTCCCAGACACGAAGGCACTGCTCCTGCCGCCAACACAACGAGACCCTGAAACTGCCGATGCAAATTCCAGTCATCTTTGTCCATGTCCATGTGACATCTTGAGATGGAACTGGGAAGTGTCTTAAAGGAAGTGCCTGTAATTCTTATACAGGAATCCATCCCTGTAGGCTTCGCCATGAGCCACATAGAAGAGCTTGAAGCCTGAGCCGAAGCTATTGTCTGGGCCTGGGATGGCCTGGGGGGAAACCATCCATCTTCCAAGAATGGAGAGGGAATGGATCTTTCAAGCTTTGTTTGTCATGGCTGCTGGGGCAGTATGCTCCAGTCAAGTTTTTGGGCTGTGATCCCGGTGTGAGTTCCTGGCTGAGTACCTTTGAAAAGAGATACATAATGAATATACACAGTGTATCACAGTGCTATACAGAGAACCGACCCAACGAATGAATACTGGCTGATGCAAATGGTAAGGCAGCCCATTCGCTAAATCTCTACTGCGGTCCCTGAAAGGGTAGATCAAGTCAAAAATGCTGCCAAGTCGCCTTTTTGAGTTTTTCGAGGCTCAACATTCACTATGACTTCTCTTGTCGCCTCCATGTCATCCTTGTGGAACCACTTTGGCGGAAAGATCTTCTTGTTGCCCTGCGGTGCAATTTGGCAAAACGGACGCTCTGCTCATGCCCGACTGATTCTTGAGCAATTGGCTATTGATAAATTATGATAAATTTTCTAAGCATATCATGCATGAAATCTTCTGGTTTCAAAAATCGCAAGGATTTACCCGCTGGCACCCCCCCTCCATGCTCCAGGGCCTTGGCTATTTGGCCTCCCCGTATTCTCGGCTTCATTTTCAAGAGGTACATGTCATCGTCAACCTCGTCGACCTGAACATATGATGAAGATTAATGGAATGCTCGCTATCCTTTCAGGGCCGGTATCCAAAGTTTCGCGAATCATAAGCATGGTAACATGGCACTTTTTTTTCGAATAGATTTCTTCTAAGAGGTGCCATTGCAGCGACATGCTGCGACTTTTCAAATCCCAAGAATTGTGATTATTTCCCTGAGATACGTCGCACAAAGAAATTCGAGAAGGCCTGGGCCAGGTCGCCTCCATATGGGCCCTTCTTCAGTCGCACCCAGTCACCTGCCATGTCACATTTCTTTGACGAAACACCAGTGAAAAATCGTGAAAAATTACGTCCATCTGCAGCACTTGGAGCACAATTATCCTGCACTCGAGGCACCCTTTGAAAATCAGGCTGATTCAGGCCCTCGCTACTGAATAGCCAACGGAAATGAAGAGAATTCACCGCGCCTGGCCGAATCACGTTCACCTTCTGCGCGGCAGCCTTGGCTGCTGAGAAAACTCCAGCCATCTGATCGATGGGCACCAGGGAGAGCCCCGTGTACTGCGAAAGGCCATTGATGCCTTTTGTGAACCTGGAACTGGATGCAAACTGGGAAGGAACTGGGAAGGAACTGGGAAGGAACTGGGAAGGAACTGGATTGGACTTGGGATAACTTGGCATGACTTGGCATGACTTGTTTGTTATTTGTTCCTTGCCATCGGCGCCTCCACGCAACAGAAACAAAACCTGACCCCTGGACGGACGCTCACCTCCGGGCAGCTTGTTTACGTGGAACACAAACCAACTCCCCACCTGCGCACATCAGCTTCTCGCTGTGCTTCGAGGTAGATGTAGCCACGCACATATGGCACGGTAAAAACCTCACAAGACATATGAGGGGTGTGGCACCGAGACTGTGAGAGTGACACTGTTGAGAAGCAGCCAGCTGTCAAAATAAAACACTCCATGACGTTCCAAATCTCAAGCTGTGGCTCTTGCGCATCCTGTTAACAACATCATGAAGGACAGAATGTGAGAGGACGCCCGAACCGCCTCAGTAGTTTGCCCAGTAAATTCAGGCTGAGCATCTGAAGCCACCGGTACAGACTCGCCGTTTCGAATGGTTTCGAAGGCCTTCCACATCAGCTTGATGCACAGTTCCTGGAGAAACTGTGCAAGTGGCATTGCCGAAATTCCATGAAATTCCTCCTACAGGTCACCTTCAAGTCAGAGCTGGGAATAAGTCGTATAGAGAGTATTCAGTGTGCATTACTACGATTGCAGTGGCCTTAATATCCTTAATGAACTCCACGGTTCCAGAAACATTTCCGGATCTACGTCTTAATACCGTTTAATCTCGTGAACCCAATAATAAACCTGCCATGGATGGTTTCTGTGATTTCATCCCCCTACTGAACCATGCTGGGTGCTCGGTGTTTAATAGGTGGAAGGGATTACCCTCTGGTAAACCAACAGTTTGCTATTGAAAATGGCATTTACCCATGAAAACTGGTGATTTTCCATGGTTTTTTGTATGTTTACCGGTGAGTATGATGGATCCGCCATCAGCTCCTGCTCTGGACCAAAAGTCTTCAGGCACCACAGCCTTGCGCCGCGAAAGCTCCATCGAGCCGCGCAAAGTTTGTCCAAAAGCCAATGTCAACCATTGGGTTTAGTCTAGTCATCTGGTAATTTAACATAGCTATTGAAAATGGCCATTTATAGTGGATTTACCCATTAAACATGGTGATTTTCCATAGTTACGTTAGTTTACCAGAGGGTATGTGGCTGGCACACACACACACACGTGTATATATATATGTATATACACATATATCTCCATCTATTCAAATCTTCTTGGCATATTGTGGGCTTTTCCAACATTAGTCACGCCTTGTTCGAGTATCTTGGCATATCTTAGGGTCCCAGGCTCACCGTCTCATGTCTCATGTCTGACTTTCTCATGACAATGACGCTGACTATCCAACAATGTGACAATGTCGAATATAAATGAATATAATATGTAAACATTATGTATAATATATATATATACACATAGTATATAATTCTATACATTATACTCATATTGTTGCACATTTCATATCTTCTAATCATTCCATATCATTCCAATCATTCTAATCCCATCACAATCTGCCACCAGTGCCTGGGATCTTTGCTTTCCGGAACCGTGACCGTCTGCTCCACCGACTCCAAGACTTCCATTCTGGAGATGTCTTCACCGCGCTTTCCGAGTTCGTCCATCTCCTACACCCAACTCTAAGCGTTTGCCATCCTGAATCACTAATCACAAAGAACTGTAGATATATGTAGATATATATATATATTACATATATATATATTATATATATATGTAACATATATAAATAGATCGCTTCACTGCACTGAACTTTAAGACATATTGTGAGCAAAATCAACGACACGGGGTTTACCCTCCGGTAGTTTCACATATATAGCTGTAGCATGGCTAGAGTTGCTAAATTGGATTTATCTATGAATATCTATGAATAGCATGGTAATTTTCCATAGCAAGCAGTTTGCCAGCGGGTCTCCTTGTAGCGTCTTTCCATGTCGTCGAGTCTGTCAGTACTAAACAGCCTCGCTGCGCCGGCCAATGGGCCACGCGAAGCCATGTCCTTTTGGATCTCCTTGTGCCCAGGTTGTTGCCTAAAGAATGCTCAGAAAATGGTGACTTAACCCACACAAATGATGGTTTAAGTATACTGGGAATACATAATTGGCAATTCAAGAACTCAATGCCTAAAATTCTACCCTTGGATGGGAAAACTGAACAGTATGGAGAAAATACGGTTGGACATAATATCAATAAATAAATATGACAAACGGATCCAATTTGAATATATACTTGACTCCCACATCTGCTGGAGAAAACACATCAAATATCATCAAACTGCTGTTGACCAATATGTGAGATTTGTGATGCGGCAAGCATCTTCATACACTTGGACTGGTGACGACTTACGCACACCTCAAGTTGGTTGCTTGAATAGTGAAGTTTCCTGGCCCATTTGGTTCTGGCTACATTTTGGATATCTCAAGATACTTTTATGGGGATCAATTTCCACCATTTTCCACCAAGCTTTGGAGCAAATCTGTTGGATATGGCTGCCTATTAAAACCCCCATCAGTCCTTCAACTCTTTATCCAGGTTCATCTTCTTTCGCAGTTTGGACCTGGTTGCATCGGAATCCTTGACGCCCACGTCATCAATGAACTCCTGGAGAGTTCGACGAAAACCGCCGAGATCTACTGGGATTTTTGGGAGAAACATGGAGAAACGATGTGACAGTGGGCTTGCGGAAAATGGATGAAAGTGGGTAATGATAACCCAAGTCATGGCCATTTCAAGGGGGAAGATGATTGATCCATTGATCCATGGAATTTGGGCGTCCCATATTTTCAGACATAGGCAAGTGACAGATTGAGACTGTGGGCTGGGACACTGTCCGCTGATGCCTGAGCATCCACAAACCTACCATGATTATAAAACTACATTGTGCCATTGCATTTGTAAACAAGCACGCATAAAGTTGAGAGACGCCCTTCATACACAAAAGCAAAAGATCGGCTGGCTTTGTGTAGCTGTTCCCTCTGGCCTAAACTGGAAAACCACCGGCTTCCGAGTTTGTTAGCTCCCCAAAGGATACTTTGAAGCCCAGCACTCCGGAGGTTTGGTCCTCATCGATGCCTTCATCTTCTTCCTCTCCGCTGCCGCCGACTTCTTCGGCTTCTAAGTCTGCAAACTTGCCTTAGCTGTCATGCCATGATGCAACAACGGTTTAAAGCCTGCACTCTGCAGACTGCAACAGCCAGAGGGTACCATCAGGTACCATCAGGTACCCAAACCCCAAATTGTTCATGGCGCTTCGGCGAAGGGGCTGAGATCTACCCGCTTTCTCTTCTTTTTCTCTCCCGGTGCAGACGACGATGAAGCTGCAGAGCCCGTCGCTGGGGCTGATGGCTCCATGGCTCAAAATATGCAGCGAAAGTCTGCGAACGTGGGGGAGTTGGGCCTGAAGTCGTTCAATTCCCACAATCAAGGAACCTACTGTAACTATCATCTGTTTTGGAAGGCTAGAGTTGGAAGATGAGTAATTAGGTGAGTTGGTAGCTTAGGGCAACAGCTGAGTCGCAGGTTCTTGGCATCAGAGTGGCTGGGAGTTTGCGGCTTCATCTTTGGATCCTTTGGTGATTTGGGAAGAAGGGCTGTGATATGCTTGGATGCAGCTACGCTGAGCAGTTGCTTGTTTGGCCGCAAGCTGTTGAAGTGTGTGTGGCCGCCCATCTCAAGCACTATCCTGAAAAGCAGCAGTGGTCATCAAAGTTCCACCTCTCACCACCTATCAATGTTGTGTTTCATGGGTCATGTAATGTAATCAAACTCATCGTAGTTCTTCTGACCCAGGACCGGAGTACCTTGGCCCTTGCATGCCACAATTGAAAGCAGCCCATCAACAAGGCCGCTGCACCTAAGGGAAAAGCCTCGCCCCAAAGAAAAAGGCACCTGGCACCAGCAGTGGAGTTGCCACGAGCCATTGAAGCCAAAAGAAGCCAGGTATCCACCCCATCTGCTCCATCCGCTCAATCCTCAGCCCTATCTTTTTGGCCCTTGGCCATCCACTGATGCTGGGATTGCCCAAATCCATGTGGGTCTGAATAAATATGTTTGACCCCCCGCAATGGATGGTTCAAGAAGTGTACGAGACATTCTGAATTCTAACCCTATATTAAGTATATAAGGTATATTATATGTATATATTATATATACATGTATAAGGTTCTCCGCTTACATAGAATATGCATTTGTTCAAAAATGTACTCAGAATATTCCTCCATTACATGTTGAGTTTTTTCTCCCCATGTGGTCCTTGCTCTCGAAGCCTTTGTACATCTCTATGCGGCGGCGAAAAATTGTACTTTTTAGTACACAAAGTAATAAGAAATCGGTCAATTTGGGGACCCTGCCAGATCCTGCCAGTTTTTGATTTTTGTCACCAAACACCTTGTGAAAAACATCCCTATCTATTTGTCTACATATGGAAGAACATGGAAAAGTGAAGAATGTGTATGGAAATGTGAAGGATTTATAAAGAACAATGAACAAATATAGGGAAAAATGATGAAAAATGATGAATTTGACTGAAAAAGTGAAAGAAATTGTATGGCAAAAATATAGAAAGTGAAGAAATTGTATGGAAACTTGAAAGATTTATAAAGAAAAGTGAAGGATTTCTATGGAAAAATTACGAATGTGTCTGGAAAAGTGAAAGAATTTATATATATGGTCCAACGGTATTCTAAGTATAGGTTTTTTGACGTCAACTGCATTCTAAGTATCGTTTTTCAACTTCAATTCCTGGGATGCCCGGGGAAGCCAAAATTTCAATTCCATACTCTATGTGGGTGGAGGACCTTATAATTGTGTATATAACTCTATGCATATATATATAATATGTGTGTGTGCATATATTCAATATCAGCACAATTGATCAATTTTTGTGGGTCCAGTGGTAATCAGCCCGGCAGCACGCCAACACGGGCAAGCCCAGGCCCAGCTGAAATAGCGCTGGACCTCGGTCGACTGAGCTGAAGATTAGTTGGGGGCCAAAAAAACGTACACAAACCCGCGTGTCCTGCATTTTCCCTTAAACCAAACCACATCAAACCACTGAAGGGTGACAACATGTGATAACATCTTAGAATCTGACCAAAAGAATGTAGCATGACATGGGGGCAAAGGCATGGAAGTTGGCTGAGATATTGAAGGTTCAACCCAGTGAAATGAGACCCTGCACACTTCGCAGCGAATTCTCCGAGATACTGCGAAGCATCAAGAGGCAATTGTAGAAGGCCTCATTGCGTGGGGAGGGTCTGGGAGGGCCACTTGGAAATGGACCTTGGTTGGGGTGGGGACATTCAGGCTTTGGACCTTTTGAATCATCATGGGCAACTCACGCTTCGCTCTAATTCTCTACATGCAAGTTCTTCCAACTGCCAGCACATGGATGCGACTGTTCACATCCACGCGAAAATTTTTTGGAGCCCGTGCCATCGCCAAAATCGCTGGCAACACCTGCTGGCAGCCAAAACAAAATGTGGACTCTCCCAGGGTTCACCGCAAGCTGTGGCATGTGACACACTATGAAACAATACCCCTGAAAGTCTGATCACTGATCACTGTCCAGGAGTATCCAATTGCACTCTGTTGCTTGGGCCCCAGCAATCGTGGGAGAGAAGTTTCCCACCTTGGTGAGCTGCTAATTGGGCACAACAAACAAACGCAGTGGCAGAACCTCCATGGAGCTCGCATACCCCGCGTCATCCCTTCCAGTTGCTACCCAGGTGCGCTTCCAGCAGCCTCGCCAAAAGCACACCTGCAAGCGCAGTCAGTGCAGTTGTCCAACCTCCCTTGCTTGGAAGCAAAAGAAAATCCGCAAGAAAATCCGCAGGCTTGGAAACTCCACCAGCTTTACACTTGGTTTTTCAGGGTTGACCCTTTTCCCGCAGGATCCCAGATTGGTGAGGCAGCTGGTACCTGGCAACCACATCTCGGATCACACCTCCGCCTCAGTTTAAAGGCAACACGTTTACAATAAAAGTATGTAGGGATCTGTTCATTGAGCTTTTCAATCCCAGTTTGTTCATGAGGCCATTTTGGGCACGCAAGACCACTGCAATGCTTGAGATCACTTTGGAATTTCATGGGTTTCAGTGCGGTGGTTGTGCCAAGCGAATTTCTTCCCACATCAAAATCCCATAACTACTTTGGCGAAAGGATTCAACAGCATTTGGGCCCTTTTTGATGGTGTCTGCACAATGATGCTGCTATGATGCTACATCCAGAGGTGCGCTTCCCTATGGGAGCGAAGGGGGAAAATCGTATTGTCCACAATGTGGCCCCTCAGTCCCTCAGTGTCCAGCTTTGCCGAAACACCCAGTGACCAAGTGGAGATGACAAAAAGCTGTGAGGTGTAGCTAGGCATAGCATGGCGGCAACTCATGCAGCTTCATCCTTTGTCTCCTTGCTCTTCTCGGTCTTCTCGGTCTTCTCGGTCTTGGCATCGGCAGCTTCGGCATCCTTCTTCTCCGTCAGCTCTTTCAACTTAGCCTTGAGCACCTCAAGGCCCTTGTCATATTGAGCTTTGGTGAGAATCTTTTGCTTCGCTTCACCTTCGAAAAGTGTGGCTTCTCCATCTTCCTTTAGGGCTGCCTCAGCTTTCTCAATCATCTTGCCCAGCTCCTCTAGGTTGCCTTTGATTGCACATGCAGAGCCTGCCATGAGCGTGGCCTTCAGAGCAATGGTCTGCTTGTAGTCTGCACTCTCTTTCATATCCTGACGTGGGTTCTCCTTGCAAATCAACTGCATTTGAGGTATGAGACCTTCAACCTTCTCAATGCCCGCAGAAAGCTGCTTCCCAAGCTCGGACTCAGGGTCAATGGCCAAACCTTCCTTGAAGTAGGTCAGCTTTGACTCAAGCTGCTCCATAGGCGGGACAGTCCCTGAGATGATGAAGTGTGGAACAGTGAAGCCCAGCATTCCATAGGTTGCTATGACTCCCTCAGCAAGACCTGTCGTGAACTTCATCTCACTGACGACCCGAGATTGCTCCTTGTCTCTCTCAGCTTTCTTTGCAGCTTGGACCATTGGTTTGGCCTTCTCAAGCACGGCAGCCGCTATCTTGCTCATCTTTGGATCGGGAACCCACTTCTTTTCGACATACTCCACCATGCCCTCAATCTCTCTGGCTTCAAGAGTTCCCTCCTTGACGCTTTCTTCCCAGCTTTGGAGTTGCTCAAAAATTTCCATGCAACCACCGTCAACAGGTTCTGTCCAATCTCCTCCTTCTCCTTCAGATGCCGTCTTGAGCTGATCTTTGAACTTCAGGACTTCCTTGGCTTCATCCGAGGAAGCATCTTCACCTTCCAGCTTGGACAGCTTGTCAAGAAAATCTTTTGCGATCTTCGGAGTGCAAATCTCATACCTGGCACGTTTATGCACGTTTTACCACAATAAGTGCATTGCCAAAACTATTCGTGTGATTCCGTTCTGCAAGTCTCGGCTGGTGATAGAGCAAAAGCAACATAAGTAAGTAGCTGATTCAGCATGTTGGAACTGAATTAAGGGTTTCAAGAAGTGACAAGTCAACACACATTGCGACACGCGTGAATATAAGCGCTGAACACCGCGCTGAGATACTCGAAAAGCTGTGCCAATCGACGTTGCTTCACTTCTTCAAGAAGCTCCTTGTACGTCATCTGCCAAAGGTGCACGAGGTGTCGCGAGTCAAAGATCACTCGAGTCGACGACCGAGTCGACTGTTTGAGCAGAAATCCTCCAAGCCAGGTGCATCACACCGATATCAACATTGACTATTTGGCATCAAATATCATCAAAAAAGGAAACAAATTTGAAAGATAAAAGGGCCTAGGGCCTAGGGCCCAGTCACAGAGGAGGCAGTCCACTGGGTGCCCGTGCCAAAGCTGTAAGTGTAGGTTGCCACAAAGGAACGAGCCAGCCTTTCAGCATGCTGACAATGCTGACCGCACGTTTCTTTCGCAGATAAAAAGGAGCGATGTGCATCTTTACAGGTTCGTCATTGTATAAATGTGCGTCGTGCACTGCTTCCCTGTATGAGTGTATGTCAACACTACTCATGCCGTCTGATGCCAACTTACCTTTCGGCAAGACTTTCAGGCTTGCAGCGTCTTATTTAAATGATGTGGTTGCCTCTTATTGGACCAGTTGTCTCTTCAAGCTCTGACGAAAAAGGTATGATTTGCAGATGCAACACCTCCCACCTTAACCAGGTGTTGTCAGCCCCTTGGGCATCCACAAAGGACCTACAGCTCTGACAAAAGCTCTGGCTGTTTTGAGAGGGAAGAGCTGGTCGCAGGACAAGCGTCAAAAACCTCTGCCGTCCCTGGTGGTTGTAAAGGCTCTCCAACAACTTCACAACCCCAAATAGACATGATTAGACATGAATCAAAATTCTCCTGGGTCAACACAAACGTGGTCTCAATATGCAGCGGCCCCAGTGTTCTTTTCCGAGTCTGTCAATGAGGCAGGGCGGTTCAAAACATCCGCCTGCGAGCGGCGGTGGTGGGATGTTAAGTTCTCGCCGTGGCACTAAGCCGCTGAAAATAACTCTGGTCAGACCTTGTCGCCAAGTAATAGGTCTACCAGTCTACATGTTCATTTACATCTTTGGAAAACTGGCTGCTATGTCCAAAGCTGCTTTTCAGATCTTGCAACTTAACGCCAGTGAGTCCAAGATCTTCTAGATTCTGACGGATAAAAATACAAACCTGATAGAAGCCACGAACCCGAATGCATTTGTTGAATGAATGCATGAATAGGTAGACGCAAAAAATAGATACGCTATTCGCTCCTCACTCTGCACTCTGCAGTCGACTGCACTCCACGCGATACACTGGACAATCCCCAAGGCGAAACCACCCAATCAAACACACGCTGTAGCAGCAAGACGCAACATGACATGCTCCACACTCTACGAGTAGAATCCACACTCTATGCTTCACATTCTGCATTCCACACTGCACACTCTTCACGCTACACACTCTTCACACTACACACTCCACCCTTTACACTATTCACACTCCACACTTTCAGTTCCACAGTCCACACGTTCCACTCCACTCTCCATCACTCTCCACTTCACTATGCATTCGGGAACAAATCAACCATTTCAAGCTCAACTCCAGGCAGATCTGTGTTCATGGACCGCCAAAGCCAAAGACTGGCAGAACAAAGCCAAAGCGGAGCAAACATGGGTAAAAATATGTAAAAATGCATGTACCAGTAGGATATATCAGTATTAGGCAGGTATACCTCTGATGAGACTGAATCTTTGATCATAGCGGTCATATCTTTCCTGAAAACAGCTGGCAAAAAGCCAGTGAGAGGACAAGAAAGACAAAGAAATCTGCCAGAAAGGATTGCGAAGGGTTTGAAATCTACCTTGATCATCACTTTGTAATCTTCGCCCGGCTATATATACTGCTAGGCATCTTGATCATCTTGGTACGAGTACCTTGTAATTCATCTGAATTGAAACCGCATGACATTATGATACATTATGTGCTATGTGAAGTTACTATGTGAAATCACTATGCGCAAATTACCATGTGATAATGGCTTATCAAGTGTTTAAACATAGAATATAATTTGACATAGCTTAAAATAAGCCTCTTCTCTGCATCCTGACCTTGGAAACGTCCGAAGCTGCAGAGCATTTCCTGGAGGAATCTTCCCGGGCTTTGTTCTCAATGGGTTGATTGAAGGGAAACGATGGAATTTTACCGTCAGATTAGAAGATTATGGAAGCTTCCTGCAAGGTACCTCTCTGTATGCCATAGAGTATGCCAGCGTTGCCCTTTTTTTCTGCTTGTGGAATCTGGCTGAGATGCAGTCGGTGCCACAGTAAGGCAAGCAAAAAGAAAAACCGCAAAAAGTGAATTGGTGAAACTTACTGTTCGATCTTGGATTCCTTTGGAATCGCAAAATTTTGTCTAAGAAGCTGGAACTTCTTGATGTATATGACACCAAAGTCATCGGATGTCAATTCAACACTTCTGTGAAGCCATCCGACGCACAAATTGACGGATTGATTTGCCCACTGGATCTGGTCTGCATCTTGAATTAGCATTGGACCTGTCCAACCTTGGAGGGCCTTTGGCTCTTCATGATCTCTGAGGCCCAGCCAAAAGTCTCCGAATCTGCACTGCCTACCCCATCACCTGTGCATGGGATGCGCCGACGGTGGGGGATTTCCGGACCACTCAGCCCCAGCTGTCACAGTGGTGGCAGCTGGTGCTCTCCAAAACACCTGCTGTGGCAGCATAGGTGGCACCGCAGCTGGTTGACTTAGTTGACCTGCTGTAACTGGAAGGCTTGGCACAGCTGGCGCTGCTGGCACGGCTGGCGCCACCGCCTGCAAAGGCAGCATCACTTGAGCTGGTGCGGGTGGTGCTGCTGGTGCTACTTGTGCAGCTACAGCTTGCGAGGGAATGGCTTGAGTCGAAGGCACGGCCGGATATCCGGTTGGCGGACTCAGGTGCAAAGTGTTCATCCAAAGATGTGGTGAAGTCGGAGATTCAAACACTGGCGATGATGCACTCGAAGCCCAACTGTATGGCGTGATTTCCACTACTGATGCAGGGGACGTGGCAAAGTGGACCCTGGACCTTGCGGATTGGGCAATTTGCACTGATGGTGTGCCCGGATGGGAGCCATGGGACTTGCTCTGTGCTGAGGCTGGCGAGGACAACACTGCAACTGGAGATCTTGCCATATCAGGAGGCGCGGCCAGTGTGCGCTCACCATAGCCTGCTGTTTCGCGACCTCAGGGCCCGTCTTGCCCATTGTTCTCAAGAGACCCCATAATTATGCCCACTCCACTGGACCCATAGAAGACCAGTTATGGAATCGAAAGCTATTGCAGCTATTGCATAATTAAATAAATTAGTAATTAGTATTGCCAGTATTGCAGCTCAGCTACCTGGCGCAGGTTCCAGAGTGACTCCACGAGTACGCCGACTCTTGATCGGCAAACCTGAACCAAGCCTCAGCAGAGTGCAGGATGGCGGAGGAACTTGAAAAACATGTTGAGTTTGTAGACCTGAAATGGAAGAGCAGGACGTCCTGCATGATGGTTCATGATGGTTTATGATTCAATGATGGTTTACGATGATTTATGATGGTTTGTGATTGTTTTTTTGTCTATGTGTGGAAACATCTTTGTCACTGATCCAATCCATTCAAAGGATTGAAGGTCTGTCAATCCACAAATACAGTTCCAGCCGAAAAGCAACGCAAAATGGCGCAAACCCTCTGCAATGTTCTGTAACGATACTAAATTGATTCACGCCACCGGTTTGCCTAGCAATCACTGTACATCAACAACACATCATGTCTGCAACAGAACCACCGAAGCGAACACAAGATTGAAAGGTAACGCTTTGAAAAAACAAACCCTCTTTTAAGACAGGTTGATTCCCATTCAACATGGTTTACAGTGTGGAAATTTGTGGAACGGATACACCCTCCGGCAAAGCTAGAGGACCCTGGACATGATGTTTTTTTCCAAGATTCTGGGGCTCAGGGGGCGCTAGCGTCACTGATCGTGTGCGTCGATTTTGGATCGGAAGTGAAAGCGGCTGTTTTGGGTCTACCTTGGCAATTCACTGCAAGCTACTACCCGCTAAGCGAAACTGCAAACCCTCACCGCACATCTCCAGGTCCAATTCTGTCCCAATTTGTTCACATGTGTTCACATCATTGTCATGGCCTCCTCTTGTCCATCATTGTTTCAGGTCTGCAGCTTCCTTTTTCTGGGACTTTGATCTGCGTTACGAATGCAGGATTTGTCCAAGAATAGGGTGCCCCAAAATCCAATATATCCAATGATTTGTCCCCCATTGAAATTGCAAGTTTGGGACGTGGTGATGTACCCAAATTCTGAACAAACCTTTACAAACCCAAAAGTAATTAAAAAACAAGTAGTGCCCGCACAAGTTGGGGCGGAGATTGCCTTAGGGTTATACAGTTATACTATATTTTTTTCATCTATATATAGCACTTGCATGCGCCGTGCGCCAGTCAGGCCCGTGTTTTGCGCGAACCTGTTGCGGTGTTGTTGTCCAAGAGCATGACCTGCGCGCGACCCCGGCGCAATGCAACTCCAAGCGTGCACTTTCTTCACACTTCACAGTGCACGCTTCACACCCCGCACTTCACACTTCACACTTGCACTTCACACTCCACACTTCATCTCATCTCAAATCACGTGAGCTCTTCTCACCTCACCTCACCTCATCTCAGCTCTTCTCATCTCATCCCATATCTTCTCACATGTCGTCTAAGCCAAGCTCTTCTCAACTGTTTTCATCTCATCCGAGCACTGATCAACCTTTCTGGTCTCCTCGAAGTTCTTCTCAACTCATCTCAGCTGTTCTGCACGCCAGAAAGCTCTTACTGTCAGAGAGAAGTCTCTTTCACAAAAAACCATTGGGCGCAGAAAGCTTTTGCACACCGAAGCTTAGACACAGATGCATTCACACAGAAAAGCCTTTGCAAAATACTTTGTGCTACAAAGCTTGCACAAGGCACTTCCCAGTACTACGTTGTACTACAAAGCTTGCAACGAGCACGTCCCAGAACTACTTCGTACTACAAAGCTTGCACAAAGCACTTCCCAGTACTACAAAGCTTGCACAAGTACTACTGTGCACTACACAGGTTGCACAGGCACTTCCTAGTACACTGCGCACAAAGTTTTTACACATCAACGAGTTTTTATACACAGCAAGCTTTTACACAGGGACACTTTTACACCGGCAAGCTTTTACACACAGAGAAGGTTTTACACACAGAAAGCTTTACACACAGCAAGTTTTTACACAGAGAAAATTTTTATATACACAAAGAAAACTGTTAGCTTTTACGCAGAGAAGTTTTTACACAAAGAAAGCGCTTTTCACAAGAGTTTCCGTGCACAACTTAAAAAGGGCGCCCCATGTTGTGTTGGGCAAGGACTGTTGAGAAAATCGTTGTAAAATTAGAAGTTAAAACAACAAGCGATAAACTGGGAGTGAGTACAACACCTTTAAGACACATGATATCCGGTCAGGCTGAAAAGATTGAGACGAATTCAAGAGAGGAAATAAGAACCCGAAACCGGCATCAGGAAAAATAGTTAGCTATGTCTAAGATCAGCGAGCGCTAAAAAAATAAAAAATAAATTGTTTTTAAAAAAAAAAAATTACACACAGCAAGTTTTTACGCGGAGAAGTTTTTGCTCACAATAAGCTTTTACACAGAAGTTTTTACACGGAGAAGTTTTTTCACACAGAGAAAACTTTTACACACAGAGAAGTTTTTACACACAGAAAGCTTTACACACAGCAAGCTTTTACAGACAGAAAGTTTTGACACAAAGAAAGCTGTTACACACAGAGGCACTTTTACACACAGAAAGCTTTACACACAGCAAGCTTTTACACACAGAAAGCTTTGACACAAAGAAAGTTTTTACACAAAGCAAGTATTTACGCAGAGAAGCATTTACACAAAGAAAGCTTTTACAGGCAGGAAGTTTCTACACATAAAAAAACTTTACACACAGCAAGCTTTTACACAGAGAGGTTTTCTTGTACACAATGACAGCAGAAATTGCAGCTCCAAAACTGGACCAAGCAAAATTGACGCAGCCGTTACAATGCAATCTGCAGAGACTGAGCTGCAAAACACAATAGAACTTCGCGCAACAGCGTCAGAAATTGCAGCTCGAAAAGCGGATCTCGGCGCCAAAGCGAAAAAAGACCGATTTTGAAGCAGTTTTTAAAAGGAATTTTAATCGGAAAATCACCAGCGCCAAACTTGAGAAAATCTACTGACAAATCACCAGCGCAACCTTGATGCAGCCACCGCAATACGATTCACGACTCCCAGCTGAAAAAGACAATGGTATTACGCAGGCAGCCGCAGCAGGGAAGAACCTTGATGCAGCCATTACAATGCAATCTGCAGAGACCGAGTTGCAAAACACAAAAGAATTATGCGCAACGGCACCAGAAATTGAAGCTCCAAAACAGAATCTCCATTTTGAAGCACTCTTTAAAAGGAATTACAAAAGGAAAAGCACAAGCTGCAAAAGCACAAGCGGCAAACTTGAGAAAATCTACTGACAAATCACCAGCGCAACCTTGATGCAGCGACTCGAATACGATTCACGACGCTCAGCTGCGAAAGACAATATTAGGCAAACAGCCGCAGCAGCGAGGAACCTTGATGCAGCCACCATTACAATGCTTTTTGCAGCATCGCATGTCTCGACACACATAGCAACAAAACGCAACAACAATCACAAGCACAGATTCCAAAACACCCTATAACTACGCACATGCACAGCCACGCGTTGCAGAACATCAAGGGAGAACCCATTCGCGCCCGGAACGATCGTAGCCGCAACCGCCGCACACACAAGGTACCCTTCATCGCCGCCTGCAGCCACTTTGCACGGGAAAACGCAAGGTTTCGTGCTCCGGCCTCCTCCCCAAAACAAACCCCATGCAAGAGTCATGCAGCCATTACAATGCGTTTTGCAGCATCACGCGTCTAAGCACAGATTCCAAAACACCCTGTAACTACGCACACATGAACAACCACACGTTGCAGAACACCAAGGGAGAACCGATTCGCGCCCGGAACGATCGTAGCCGCAACCGCCGCACACACAAGGTACCCTTCATCGCCGCCTGCAGCCACTTTGCAAGGAAAAACACAAGGTTTCGTGCTCCGGCCTCCTCCCCAAAACAAACCCCATGCAACAGTCATGCAGCCATTACAATGCGTTTTGCAGCATCACATGTCTAACCCGCATGTCTCGACACACATGGCCACAAAACGTGACAACCATTACACTGGGATCTGCAAGCACAGATTCCAAAGCACCCTATAACTACGCACACATGAACAACCACACGTTGCAGAACACCAAGGGAGAACCGATTCGCGGCGCAGCCGCAACCGCCGCACACACAAGGTACCCTTCATCGCCGCCTTCAGCCACTTGGTACGGAGAAACACAAGGTTTCGTGCTCCGGCTTCCTCCCTGAGTCATCACCCTTCGTCATCACTTCCCTCAGTCACCACTTCCCTAGGTCACCACTTCCTTAAGTCACCACTTCCCTCAGTCACCACTTTGCCCTTGGTCATCACTTCCCTTAGTCACCACTTCCCTAAGTCACCACTTCCCTCTATCACCACTCCCTTCGGTACCCTTCACCGCCGCCTGCAGCCACTTAGTACGGGAAAAAAACAACGGCTTCCTCCCTTCGTCATCACCCTTCGTCATCACTTCCCTCAGTCACCACTTGCCTTGGTCACCACTTCCCTTAGTCACCACTTCCCTAAGTCACCACTTCCCTGATTCACGCCCCTTGGTCACCACTTCCCTTAGTCACCCTTCGTCATCACCCTTCGTCACCACTTGCCTAAGTCACCACCCTTCGTCATAGTCACCACTTCCCTTGATGTATTGTTATGTGATGTGTTGTTGCGTGATGTATTGTTATGCGATGTATTGTTTGATGTATTGTTGTGTGATGTGTTGTTATGTGATGTATTGTTATGTTCGAAGGAAATTTAAAGTCAAACTTCCGACAATATGGGCAGATGGAAAAAAGCAGAGGTGGGAAGAGTCAGAGAGGAGACGAGCAGAAGAGAGAAGATAAGAGAAGAGAAAGACTGAGAAGAAAAAAGATGCAGGTGCGAGAAAAGGTAGGAAAGGCGCGAAACATTGTGTTTTTCTAATGGTTTGTGGCTCCGGAGGGTCGAAAAGTAGGCTCGCTAAAGCGGCGTCTGCAGAGCCAGCCGGCCAGATGAGAGATGAAAAGTTACACGCCTTTGTGGCGCGAAGCACATTTCCAAGTCAAAAGGTTAAAAATTAAAAACACCACATGTTCGGACGCGTGGAAGGGCGCAAGGGACTGTGCACCTTGTCAAAAGTGAGCAAAACATGAGGGTCTTGTGGCAATTTCAAAAGCGATCGCAGGCGTGGGACACTTGATGGGGATCTGGAAAGACGCATTTCGCGTTGCAGGTCCAGTACAAGAGACACATGAGTTGGATGTGTTAGGGGCGGAGATTTCCTGAGAGGGGTTGCATTTTGGAGCATCAGATCTTCAGGTTTGCTAAGATGATTTGCGTGACAGACAGGCGCAGCACTTCATATGACCTGGCATCATTTTTCATGGCAGGCGCAGTACTTTAGACCCCACCGAAAAATCGCAAAACGCATTGGCACGAGGCCGTCAGCTCTGCACTCAACTTTCCATTTTTGAACTAAGTCTTGCAGACTTCATTTTTGATGCTGTCAACTTCGAAAAAAAAAGGAAGTCTCAATTTTACTGTCTCGTTTCTGACGTTGTCAAGTTCAAAAAACTGAAGAAGTCTCGCAGAATTGCTGCGTTTTTGATGTTGTCAAGTTCGAAAATGAAGGAAGTCTCGCAGAATAGCTTCGCTTTCAAGCTTGCAGATAGATAGATAGATAGATAGACAGATAGACAGATAGACAGATAGACAGATAGACAGATAGACAGATAGACAACTACAACTACAACTACAACTATCACTACACTACAACTACAACTACAGCTACCGCTACGACTACAACTACAACTACACTACGCTAATTACAGTACACTACGTTACAGCGACAACGACAACTACAACAACAACTACTACTACGACTACTACTACTATTACTAACACTACCACTACCACTACTACTACTACTACTCCTCCTCCTACTACTACTACTACTGCTACTACTCCTGCTACACTACTACTGCTGCTGCTGCTGCTACTGCTACTGCTACTGCTACTGCTGCTGCTACTGCTGCTGCTACTGCTGCTGCTACTACCACTGCCACTGCCACTACCACTACCACTACTACTATTACCACCACCACCACGACCACTACCACTACTACGACTGCTGCTACTACTCCTCCTCCTACAGTACACAACATTACACTACACTACACTAATTACACTACACTACACTACAATGACAACTACAATTACACGACACTACATCACAACTACAACTACACCACTTCACACTATACTACATTAGACTACGCTACGCTATACTACACTACAGTACACAACACGACAGTACACTACACTACGGTACACTACACTACATTACACTACACTACATTACAACTACAAGTACAACTACCACTACAACTACAACTACCACTACAACTACACTACACTAATTACACTACACTACAACTACAACTCCACTACACCACAACTAGAACTACAACTGCACTACACCACACTACATCCAGCAGTTGTGGGGTGAGGTGTCCACTGCAACCATTGCAACCACTCAAAAAAAAACACAACTCCAACCACCTTTCGGTCCATCAGTGGATTCGCTCTGCCATCCGTGATTGACGACAACCAACCTCTCCTATAGGTTTCCTATTTTTGAAACTTCCGCCGCCGCCTTGTGCGGTACTACTGGTATGTACTGTTATGTAAAGTCTCACACCACCCTTCGTTGATGTATTGTTACGTGATGTACTGTTATGCGATGTATTGTTATGTGAAGTCACTTGAATAAAAGTAATCCATAACTCGGAAGATTGCTTCCCAACTTCCTTTGATCAATAAGTAAGAGAAGAACCCCTCGAACAACTCTCCCCTTCTCCAGCACCCTGTGCGCATCTGAGTGTCGGTGGTGCTCTCTACCTGCACCTCTTGGGAGTGACTGGAGTGGTTCGATCCCATGGCCGAATCAAATGTGGCACTCACTGATCACCCAAAAAAGGTCCCTGTCATCTGGTAGTGGTTGCTGTGAAATCGATGGAAATATGGAAATAATATGGAAATAATATGCATTTACACGTTCTTGCATGTCTTTATGTGTTTCGTAGCAGTGCACAAGTGTTTCAAACTGCTGAGGGATGGATGTATTATGATGGGCTGTAGCTTGATGATGATTTGTTGATGTGCTGAATGGGCATGAATATGCTACGATCTGGGGACCAATGCATTGACCTCACAAAAATCTAGCAAAAAAAGAGCGCAGGTCACACCCTGAGCCCGGCCGCTGGTGGTCGAAACAGATACAACTCACACATGATGAAGGTTCCAAAAACCTACCATGCCCACGCATGAATTGTCAACAAGGCAGAAAGGTCACAAGTTGAACTCGTCAAATGCCCCTCTTTCCGAAAAGGTGTTGGCGTCAGAGCTGCCAGACTTATGCCCACTGCGGTCCTGGTGTTTCTTGTTGAAGCCTATCCTCGCCTCAGGATTTGAATGGAATTCAACCCTTCAATACCACCAGGATCCACCAGGTATTTTGTGCACCTTTGGAAACAAGACCAACGTCAAGCCTTCCAGCCTCAACTTTGTCAACCGGGGTCTATTTATTCTAGGATTGCCCTGACTCTGGGTTCTGGATTCACCTTTTTCGGGCTACAAAGCTGTTGCTTCCTATCAACAAGAGGACCAAACACATCACAAAGCAACGAACTCAAATGGGGAATCCGCAAGGATACTTTTTTCAATGGGGTACTCAGGCACAGCTCGTTTGAGGAGAGGGTTGGCCCTACTCTTTTGGTAAATTGCTCCCAACCAGCCTCAATCTTCGCGAACGTAGGCGCTACCTTTGCAAGCGACCACCCGCATCAAATTGGCCCTAGGGCAGTTCTACAGTTCTACATTCAATACTGCCGGACAAAATGGAAGATGATGCTTGTATATGCTTGTAACTTACACTGCGGGCAAATTCATGGACTCATCAAGCAAGCAGCTATGATAATTATGAAAGCAGGAAGGCAATCCAGCAGATAAGCAGTAAGCAGAGCAGGAAGGCTGTACACAACTGGCCGCACCGCACAAGCCAATAATCCGCAAGTTCACTTCTTCCTTTCCATCTGCCAGTCCATCGCCACTGGCAGACTGGGTCTACAAGGCACAAATAACGAAAAAAATGTTCATTTTGTCACACTTCCTTCATCACCTGTCAGCTCTTCTTTTCCTCCCTCGCCCGCGTCCAAAGAGGCGCAATATCCTGACAAGAGCAAATAGATGCAAACAAATTGAAACAGTTAAGGGAGAGGTAACTGCCCCGGAATATTCGTAGAGAACGGACATTGGTCTCGCACGTTTAAAGCTTAAAACCCGCTCGATACTTTCCATTCCAAGTATCTGTAGTATTCAAACTGCCCGATACTTGCCAGAACTGCTGGACTTTCTACAAGCGAGGGACTTAGTTGACAGTGTCAGTTCAGAGCAGCCGCTTACTTTGTCTTTACTTGGCTCTAGGACCTACCTTGGGAACTGACACATCTTATGAGGTCTGTTGGGGCTGTATGTTGGCAACCTACACGTCTTACACGTCTTCTGGGGCCGGTTTGACGGAGCTTGGGGCTGTAAGTTGGGAACCTACAGGCGGTCGAGCTTGGGTCTGTATGTTGACAACCTGCAGATCTTTTGGGGCCTCTTAGACCCAGCTTGGCGCATCTTAGGGACTGTATGTTGGCAACCTACAGGTCTCATGGTGGCGGCTATGGTCCACCGTGTGCCCGGGCCCGCGCTAGTCTTGGGCTATCGGGCGCGAAGCAACAGGCAAGGGTTCAGTCCACACGGAGAGGTTAAGATGATTTAAGTTCACTCATTTTTTGAATCTTTGGAACTTCATACCGCGTGACCATGCCCTTTGA
>Ga0126342_10004217_pt1 | contig 24369 bp, 29 predicted proteins | sample Cyp1metagenome_FD_92528 | JGI IMG/M metagenome (GOLD analysis project Ga0126342, IMG submission 92528) | Coral microbial communities from Lord Howe Island, Old Settlement Bay, Australia - Cyphastrea 1 metagenome | ecosystem: Host-associated > Invertebrates > Cnidaria > Coral ...
CGAAAAGCATTGCTTCCATAGCAAAGCCACCAGATACGCATCTGTTTCAACAGCTATGTAAATTCCTTCGAAAACTCACAGAATATATAATCATATAATTCGCCATACATACTTACTATGTACTGTCATATTCTATCTGCACCCCACATTTGGCATATTCTATCTGCAAATTTCTTCCGCGGCAATCTTGTTGCCGGCGAAAATTCACTTCGATAAATCCCCAACTTTCATATTCTAACTGCCGGTCCCGGCAAGTACATTCTACAGATTTAGATCTCTTCAGTACGGCCGGTTCATGGCAGTATGGTGATCGAGAAGGACCTGGACTGCAGGGTGAGGCATACTGTTCACGAACAGTGCTCAGGATTTTCTTCGCCACTGGTGGCCTTGGGGCACAGGACACTTGCCATATGTTAGGCTATTCCCAGATATTCCCAGTTAGAAAAACCTACAATAACTTGACAATTTAAACAGGTAAGTCATCTACAAACAGGTTATTTTCCATAATTTTCCATAGCTCTGTTCAATCATCAGTGGGCGTTCTTGATTTCTCTAACACTAACTGTACTAACTATCCAACTGCTTGGCTTGTCGTGCAGTACCCCATGAGATCCTTGTAAGGAACTAGTGAGCTCGTGCCGAGGAAAAGTGGATTTTTATCAGGCACTCTCCGGTTCCATGGGCTTCAGATGGCTTCAGATGGCTTCAGCACATCCTGAGATTCCAGCAGGCTGGAGCCACGCACACTTTCCAGCAAAGCATTCCGCCATGCTCCCACAAGTCCTGTTTCAAATTGAAATGGATGCCGCATGATGCCGCATCCCATTGGATGACTGAAGCCGGCTTGGATGGGGCTTGGGATCGAAGAAACCAACTTGTCAAGCTCCAGAAGGGCTGCAGCGCAGTGCTCCTTCCAAAAGAGCTGTATCATCCATGCTTTGGATGTCCGCCCCTTTGCTAACGCCCCAAACCTGTCAACATCACGCGTTGCTGCGTTGGTTCACAGCTCCGTCGAGCCTGGAAACATGCGATGTTTATCCAGAATAATCAAGTCTTATCAAGTGTTATCATAGACAAAGGACCATGATTTTCCAGGACATCCATTAATATCACCCATAATTATTATCAATTACCATCAATTATCCACAATCACCATCGTGTGGTTGGGAAACCCTTAGTGCCCGGCATATGGATGCCCCTAGCCCCTTGGTTCCTTCTATCCACAACTGATGTATGCCATCGCTTCAACCGCTTAAGCGACACTTTGCCTCATCCAGCAACGGCATTGTTGGTGGTCTCCGCCTAGGAACAAACCGAGGATCTAGCAGCATGCTACAGCCATATAGGAAGACGTGATGGGACTTCCCATATTCAAAAAAAAACAAATTGCATGCCTGCCTTGTCAACCGCTGAATTTAAACTTCAACTTGCTTGGGTGCCCGTGCGCCGCTAGGAAGAACTTCAGCACGCGCTTCCCAAGCTGTTTTGCAAGGCCATATGCCTTGCTGCCCAGCGGAAACCTCCTTTCACTGCAATGAACCGGTTGTCCAACATAGTCCCATGGCCACCAGCCAAATCACTTAGCTGCACACTTGTAGGCAACCATGACTGTGGGCGAAGAGGATCAAAGGCCTAGCTGAAAGATGCTGAAAGCAGGGCATGTATGAGAGTGACACGAGGGAGTTGGCTGTTTTTGATCAGTTTAAATCGGCAAAGTCTCATGGGTTTCGGAGTTTACCAGTGTTTAAACGTATTGCTCTGAGATGAGCGAAACAATTCTGCAACGGCATGCGCCATTTTGGGAGAAAGATCTGAATCTTGTCCGTACCAAATCCCGCTGCGCCCCGTCAGCCTACTTCGCAGCTCTGGCGTCTCAACCTGTCAGGCCCAATTCATCCAATGTCCTGCGAACCCCCACTTTGTTTCAGCTCACCGTCCATCAAGAGATACCAAGAGTATTTGATAGATTTTGATAGTATTTGTCATGTTGTTTCCAGCCTGTTGCTGGAGAGCCTCAATGTAACTTTGCCAATCCTTGCACTTCCTGCCATCTGTTTGACTGCAAGGGCTACCAGCACATCTGCCACATTTCAAAAGAATCTCATAGATCTCATAGCATGGGGATGCTCTCGCCGAAACCTGCTTGGCAAACCGTCTGCAATGACTGGCACATGGTGACTGTCTGTTTCCCTTCGCCTTCATTCTTTGGTTGGCGTTTGCGGTGAAACTCTCAACATTTTCAACCTAACACAACACGATGCAGTTTCACCTGCTTGGCAACCCGCCCTTGCCACTTTCAGACATTCTTCACATGACCTTCAAGCCCTTCGATGTTGTTTATCGGACTTGGGTGGCAAGTTTTAGTAAAGCCGCATCTTGTTTGAGTGAACGAAGGCCGTGCATAGCACATCATGGCCCCCTACTAAACCGACAGCATCAATCGAAGCAACTCACCTCTGCCAAATGGAATGTGATGAGCGCCATGGCCGCCGTTGCTGATGTTAACGACACACTTGGCAGCTTTTTGCATGTACATCTCTCCAAGGAACTTCCCATGCTCTGGTGGGCTTTGCTTGTCTTCTTGACCTCAGCAAGGTCTCGATGAAACAGAATCCTTGTAACGTTGCCTTATGGCATTCCTGCCGCCCATTTTTTCATCTACAGTATGACTCGTGTCAAGATATTCCAGAACAGAAACTTCTTGCGGGAGCTTTGCAACTTCAGGCTGACAGTAGAAAAACACAAGAGCTTCCTTAAGGCCGAGAATCCATAACTCACCAAAACTCTCATCTTGCTGACATCCGTATCTTTGGGGGAAAAACCCCAATTCATAGATGTCATGGGCACCAGTGCGTTGTAAATAAATCCATGTATGGATGCGGCATGTGCATGCCGGATATCTTCGGCCTGGATGGTCGACAGCGTGTATCCAACGTCCTTGTCGTGCTTTTTGACGTCTGACACTGCCATGTTGGCAGCACCGCAAAAATCGAAACACATGCTGCAGCAACAAAAGAGACAGCAAGCACGCGGCCAACAGCTGCTAACCCAGGGATACTGACAGCGGAATGAATCATCTTGTCCATAGAGCTTCCACCCCTCTTGTCGTCGAAGCTCTACAGGTAGGTAAGGCACCAGCAAATGGGCGCGGGTCACCCGATCCGGAAACTCGTGCATCACTGCCATGGCATGGGAGGAACCGAAACTCATTCCCTCAACCATGAAAGTTGAATGAATCTGCTCCTTTTCAAAGACCGGCCTCACATCTTCACGAGGCCAGTTTCTGATTTGTCGACTGGGATGATTGGAGGAGAAGCCATGGCCCGGCAAGGAGATGCTGATGCCACGGATCTTCAAGTCTTTCATCACCTTCACCATACCCGTCATCCGACTAAAAAGCCGAGCCGATCCGCAGGAGCCGTTGATCTGCAATAAGGTCTGGGCGTCGGAGTCCTCACTGCCGTAAGTGTAGTATTCAATGATACGACCATCATCGGCCTCAACGGGCTCAAAAAGGGATCCAGGGATTGACCAGAAAACAGTCTCAAAACAGTCTCAAAACCACAATTCCCCGAAAGTAATGGGATGTAATGGGTTATGGACCGCAAGTAGGAAACAAGCCACTGCTGTGTGCAGCCTACTTGGATGATGATACTGTGATGAAGAACCATGTTCTAATCATGTTCTAATATATAGCCCAGACATGGAATGATATATAAATATAAATATATAGAACAATATAACAACTGAAATTATTATATAATAAATGGATAATCGGATAATCTGTTGGGGGACTTGCCGTACTACGTCTTTTTGATTCCTTGTGCTTCCTGCCTGAGCATACTTCCCCCCAAGTGCAGTAATCTTTCTCACATCGATGTCAGGAGGAGCACCTCCACAACACATGCAGCAGCCGTTGCCAGGCACCTTTGGCTGTGCCTTGAGGCCCGCCATGGCTTCCTGTTCTGGCGCCACCTGTGTCGCCATGGGGAACTCTTCAAAACATGGAGCTTAAAAATGGCTGAGCCATGCCGCAAGCTGCTGTGATCCTGCCATCTGCACCATGACGGACCATAACCCAAGATACCCAAGGCACCTCCCCACTATCCGCTATCCCATTCTTCCCCACTAGCTGTCGCTAAAGATGCAAAACATTGCCAAAATCACTGGTACGGCTCTTCAGTCGGATGATCCAACACCTGAGCATCTGATCATCCAAGATCTGACCCAGCTGTCTGATTGGGCAACAAATCGTTGGCTCCCCATGGCTCCCCACCAAGGTTTCCAGCCCTGCATCTTTGGCAGCGGCTAGAAGATCCTGGGCTCCGTATGCTCCATGAAGCGGTGTATTGAGCCACCCAACTGGCATATCCCCGAGCCATGATCAAATTCCAAGCTTGGCACCTTCAGATGTGCCTGCCTCAGAAAGCAAATGATAGAAATGAATAGAAATGATGAAATCGCTATCCAAATCTCTCATTCACATTATTAATTCACATCTTTTTTTTGTCTACTTGTCTTTTAGGCACTTCCTCACTCTTGAGATCATCCTATGCACCTGCAACACATTCCGACAAAACAAACATGCTCCCAACAGTTTCAGAATTCTGAGCTTTGGGCCCCTGTGCTGGCTTCATCCCGCCAGAATAGAAGCAAACCAGCACCTCTTAGGGGTGCTCCAATCTGACGCAACCAGTTGCTGCAACCCAATGGCGATTTTTAGTTTTATTTGTAGTTTTAGACGCTATCTATCTATACATATACATACATACATACATATATATATATATATGTGTGTGATATTCGATATTCTTTGCTATAAACCTCTTAAGCTGCCAGCATACTCCTCTGCAGTCGAAGGTGCAAAAGCTTAGTGTAGCACCGGGGTGGAGTTTTTGCGAATTGCCAACGCCTCTGCAGCTGCCATGTGTTTTTTCTGCGAATCACCCTTGCCCTGCCGAGTCCGTCATAGCATCAGCAAAGGTTGCACTGCAACTGCAGCGAGGATCTCTTTTTGGCTGCGCTTGATTCTGTCACTGGTTTTCGGTTTTTCATGCGTCTTCTGCTGGAATCGCTTTCCTCAGCCATATGGTATCTGGAAGTCTGATGACTATTAGGAGCACAGTTCATCGCCATGTATTTGCATGACTAGCAATCCAGAACCCATCAAACATGAGAATCTGAGAACACTTTTTTTCTAGAGATCTGACAGCTCAAATGACATGAAATCACCAAGCTGCAGCACGTGAAAGTGTATCACCGTCACCGAGTCGTCATCAGCAAGACCAGGGTAGAACCCCCGCAAAATGCGCTGGAGTTCTGTTCCAGTCTCTAATCCTGCAGCAGCTGCACATGTTGAGGTCGGCTTTGAAAACTTCACCAGCACAGTATTTCCATAAGGTTTCGAACTGTGGCCACACGATCAGCACATCCTGCTCCAAGTCCCAAGTTCTTCCAACCCTTATTATGACTATAGTGGCCACATGTCACACAAATGGCACCTCCACAATAAAGTAACTAGTCACGACTGGCTAGTCGCGGCTGGTATATTCACTTCTGTCTCGTGGCCATTTTGGAACTGACCAATTGCAAATAACACATTGTGATATACAGAGCGTTCATCACAGGCAAACATGGACAACGCCAAAGCTGAACGCCACCTTCAACTCGTGCCAGTGTATCATCAATGCCCCGAACGATTCCTCATCACAGGCAGGACCTCGTGCCCTTGTGCTCCAAAATGCCACGGTTCCGCAAATCTTTTGGTGCTGTCTGCTGATAATAGTAACCCCGAAAAAGATGCAGAAAAAAAGCTTTTTAGCCTAAATTTCATCACCAAGAATTTGATTGTTTTTTTTTTTTGTTTTTAATATGTTTTTACCAAATTCGATCCCTTTCTTTGGGAGGTCTGCTGACTACCCTCCAGTGTTCGAACATGGCTAGCTGAGAAACATCTATACATGCACACACACATATATATATATATATATAATATGCTAATATATATATATACATACATTATACGGGAAACTCCTCAAACTAAATGGATGATTTTCTGACCAAAGGGTACCAATGATCTCTGATATCTGCATTTTTGATGGTTGAACATTGTTAAACACTGGTTTGAACCTGAAACCATGCTAAAACCAGGCTTAAACCATTAAATCTCCCCCTTACTCATGGTTAAATCATGTTCAACAAGTCCCACTGTTGAACAGTACGCCATTGATGGTTTCCATGTTTCATCCCATGTTTCATCCCCTTCCAAGCGCCCCAAGCGTCTCGTCTCCGAGCTCTCAATGGCCAGGACGGCAAAGCCCCGGTGCTGGCACTTGGCCAAGGCCCAGCCCTGTGAGATCACTGCCTCCAAATCCTGGGAACCCAAAAAATGGAGGATTCATGGAGCTTAAACATGGTTTAATCTTAGTTATCCATGTTATATAATGGCTATTAAAGTGGCAATCAATGGGGATTTCATAGTTGATCATTTTCCCGATTAAGATGGCAATGTTGTTGTCTCGTGCGGTTTCAGAAAAGGCCAAATGATGACATGATGGCACTTGTGAAACACAGCAAAGAAGTCGAGAGAGGAAATGACAGAAATGCGTTCAAGGTACACTTGTATGATCCGTATCTTTGGGTCCAGGGCATCTTGTTGTGGCTTTCTTCTCACCATTGACGATGGCTTCGACAAAATCTGGAGCAAAATCCAGGAACGGCACGCGGACCTGATCACAGCGGGCAATGTCTTCAGATGTCTTCAGCTTGGCGCGCAACAATGCGCAACAAACATTCCAACGGATTCCAACGGCAGTTGCCGCTGCCGGGAGACTGAGGTAGCAGTCGCTGCAGTCGCTGGCGAAGCCTAGAGATCATGCATGATCATATATGATCATGCACAAGGAGTCGGTTTGGCATTGCCATTCGAAGAACAAGCACTCCAAGTCTTGAACACCAGCCTTGTTTCCAGTTATGAGTCGCAGAAGGTTGCCCATCGCAGTGTCAGAAAAATCTGCAGCTTGGACTTTCAAGATCTCTCTTGACATTTCCTCATGGAGACTTTTTGTCTTGGCTGTGCTTTGCGAAAAAGGCACTTTCCCAATCCAGGATAAGTCCAACAGCTTTCGTGTTTGAAGCAAACCCTTTTGCATATTGCTTACGCCGATGATGTGGTCTTGGACTGGCAGTCTTCTGGCAAATGCCCAGCTGAAGCCAACAGAGTCTTTCCACAAAGAGTATGGCTGTCTGCAGCCAAAGACCCCCGGTACGTGTGCATGTCTGCAGACATACTGCAAGAGCAGTTACAATGATGATGATTAATTATAGTAGTAATATGTAATAATAGCATAGCAATTGTGATAACAATGCTATTACTAATAATAGAAAAGAAAAAGGCGTAACATGCCAATCCAGATGCACGCAGCGGAAAATGCTGAGTTTGAAACCTTGCCTTGTCCTTCAGCTTGGTACTGATCCAACCTGCAGCTTTCGCCAAGTGATTGGGACACAACGAAACTTTGCTATACATAGTGCACCTTCTGAAGGGCCAGCGCCAGAGACTTTCCTGCAGGTTGTCAAAACATGTCAAGACTTGTGAGACCTGCTATGTACCATTTTATAAACTGCCAAGAGGATCAGCAATGTCTTGCCCCATCATGTGGGCAACTTCAAGATACTGTGAAGCAAAAGACTGGTAGACTATGAGGCTCTAGGCAAGCAAGTGCAGTCATGGTAGGACTTGACAAATAGCAGGACTGTGCAGGACCTCAGCGCTCCAATTTTTTCCAGTGCTTTGCAGCTTGCTGGAGTTGACATGCGTTTACCCAGGCTGTACTTACCTCTCTCCGACTCCTCGGGCCATTCTCACACGGACACTCCAAAGCCACTGGATCAGGGCTTGTGCATCGACTTCAGCTGGCAAAGTGCCATCAGTTTCAGCTGCATTGAGGTCTGAAACCTTGAAACATCTTGAAACCAAATTCAAACATCTTCAAAACACAGTGCTTACAGTGCGTGCGGTGCGTGCTATGTCATGGTCGTGCCATCCAGCAGCTAGCTGTGCTCTTTGAGTTTCGGCTTGTTCTAGTAGGACTTCAGCTTCTTTCAGCTTGGGCCTGCTCGTCATGCTCGCAATATGTCACATCCCAAGCTCCTACTCAAAAGCCCTTGCAACAGAATGTGTTCATAAAGATAATAGGACTTAGATGGACTTAGTAGGTTTCCCAAGCCAGTGTCAAGCGCATGATGCGATTTTACGGGCAATCAGCAGACATGACATGATGTCACACCCGGTACGCTGATGGGCTAAGACCAACTCAAGCGCTGTGCCTCCCCAATCGAATATCAAGGACCTGTTGCCTTTCCATGCCACTGAGAGCAACCAATGGGTAGCCTGCGTCAAAGTGCGCCAGGTGAGTGTGTGTGTGTGTGTCTGTCTCTCTCTCTCTCTCTCTGGTCTGTGGAGACGTAAAACTTACTTCTTTACATATATAGTGCAGGGGTGTGTGTGGCACTCATGTCCTGACCACATGCAATGAAGCTATGGGCATAAGTGGGATGGGAAACTTGGCCTGTACCTGCATATATATATAATTATATTACATACTATATTTATAATATATTATATTATATTATATTATATTATATTATATATCATATTATTATATTAAATATGTATATATATTATATATATATAAATTTTAGTTTCTATTGAGTGTTTCATCCTTTCGGTTTTTTGTCGTCGTTGTCTTTGCACGTCAAATGCATCTCAACATACCAATTCGAAACGACAGTTCTGAGCAAGTGTGTGTATGTCTGCATTCTCATATGCACCTACTCACACGCAAACACACGCACACACACAAAAGCGCACCTATATTCGCATGTGCACATATATATATAATTTATCTGCTAATTTCAACGTTATATGATGTTGTATGCAATATGTGCGTATAATGTGTATATATATATATATTTACTTATTTATTTATTTTTATATTGTATTAAAACCACAGCCCCACAAGAATAGAAAGTAAAATCCTACTCAAATAATCGTAAATATATTTAAATATACTCAAATCACGACAAATAACTTTCTTTCTTGTCTCTCTTTGTAATTCGGCAACCATTCTGCTGTTTAAAGAAACAACCTTTTTTCCTGCAACAGAATCAGAATCTTGGAATTCACTTGTAATACATCTTGCAGTTTTCCAGCGCACCTTTGAGTACAATTGTGTACAATATGCGTATGTAAACTGCGGTGCTCCCCTGGACATCCTCAACAACATAGATAGCATATGATAGCATAGTATCAGTATGTATCAGTACACTCAGTAACGATGAGAATGAAACTAGTCTGCACCTGTGCAGCTTTGGGGGCCTCAGTGGGCTGCATCCGCGCCTCCTTTCAGAATGCGACCCAAGTCCAACATCTTGTGATGGGCGTGGTAAAGCCTGTGGTCTGCCGGACGGTTGCTCTTATGATGCATCTTGCAACATGTCATTTCATGTTTTCGCATGACAATGCCCTGTGATGCTCTGTGTATTGTGTTTGTATCAAATCATGATGCACCGTCTTCTACTGAAAACCTTAAGCCAGGAAAGGGTTCACTGGTTCACTGTAAGATTCTGTGACGGCAAAGTTGGTTTGTCCCTGGCAAGCGTCAGCTTGGAGAACTCTTTCTCGCTGCTGAGCGCTACGTCCGTCTCACCTCCGATACAAAGAAATCTGGATTCTTGGCATGTTCATATCACACAGAGTATTTGAGGACCCAGGTATATCATGGTATATCCACATGTATGTCCAATGTCCTGTCATTTCCTGCGATAGATTCAACCCAATCACTGCCAAATCCCCCCGCTGCACCTCCTGCAGCTTTCACCGCAGCTTTCAACAAATCACGGGCACGCATCAAACGCTGTGAGACGAAACCCATGTACTGTTTTGCCTTGGTGGCCAGGTAGATTATAGAATTATAGATGATGATAGAGATTGAGGTGATTGCAGCCTCGAAAACCATCTGAACCGTTTGAGCTTGGATGCACAGCGCAAGGTGAGAAAAGAATGGCGTGCTTCAAGAAGCTCCTGCCAGGCCCAACTCCGATGCGCGGGTTTGTTGGAGAACAGGAGCTCAACCTGGGACAGGTTGAAGTCTCTGATGTTTCTGGTTGATGTTGGATTGCCCAACATTTAAACCGAAACCATCTATACGATTCGAAACCATCCCAAAACACCCTGAACCCACCAACAAAGGCCCAGCCCCACACAGCGATCTGAGGTGGACATTCCCCCCGCACAGAACTCTGTTACAATCAGGACTTAGGAAGCATCCAATGGATTCCAATGGTGCAGTCGGGTCACATTGGTGGGGTTGCCTTTGGCCAGGTTGGTGATGAAGAATCCCAACTCTCTGCCGGTGTACTCCACGTCGCCCTTTTTGTCAGAGGCAAAGGCCTGTCATGGACGAAATCACAGTGACAAGAAATCTGTACCGGTCTAAACCCAGAAATGTCACAAGAATCCGCGAGAAGCTTCCGCTCTTGTAAAATTTATTCCACCGCCAATGGGTGCCGGAAAAAATGCCACTAGATCGGTGAAAGCGTGAAACATATGCGACTTCGTCCGCACATGGCGGATCATGGCGGTGGTCAGACTGCACTGGAAGGGCCAGAGCCCCAATCCACAGCAGAAACGTGTGCTTGCTTTGTTGGCAATTTTCTACGCGGCAACAAACCGATTGGCTTGTGCCGCACAGAGTTCATCAAGGCACTAGTTGGATGGGATGAGAGCTCCAAAGGTGGTAAAGGTGCTGTTGAACGGATTGAGTTCTGACTCGGCGCATCATCTCTACTCCTAGCACGTGGTGGCAGCCCTTGCAAGGAACTTCCACTTCTGTTGCCCACAGGTGGTCGCATCCCGCTGGGAGACTGACCTCTCAAGCCTGTGAAAAGAGACTTCTTGGCACGAGCACGGCTTGGCGACCTTTCAGGCGCAGAGGGATTGAGAACGCTATGCACAAGCCCAGCCAAAGCAGTCTGCTTCAAGCCTTTCGCAAGTGCCCGCCGGAGCCAACTGGTGTGCATCTTTTGGAAGGCCATGTCCACACTGCCATAGGCTTCTTGCAGTACACGTCGCAGCCTTGCAGGACTTCCTGATATGGCTTTGGAGTTGAAACCTTTCAACAAAGACCACTCGCTGAAGCTCAAATATCCAGCAGTCTGTCTCCCTGACACCTCGTTGAAGAAAAGGAACAACATCCTCACATCTGCCTTTGGGGCTAGCTTGTTGAAGCCAGCTGCCACGCAAACCTTGTGGAAGGCATCATAGCTGGTTGTCTTTGGCGATGCAGGCAATCCTTGAAGGACCCTTTCTCGCTCTAAGAATTTGGCAAAGGCTGCTTCGACACCTGGAGATGTCTCAAGATTGATTCATGACCTAATGACAATGAACAAAACAATAATAAGACATAATAAGACCTACAACAATAAGTTAGTAACAGTGAGTATATGAGCCGTTGTCAAAACTCATTGTCTTCGCTTGGTTCCTGAAAATTGGGTATCGCTTTTGCGGGGGGCACTATCGCTCTCCATGGTTTTGCAAAAAGAGGCAAGGAAGAGGAACGGAAGAGGAAAGGAAAAGGAAAAGGAAAGGGAAAAGGAAAAAGGAAAATGATTGGGAAGAGGAAAAGAAAAGGAAAGGAAGAGGAAAGGAAAAGGAAAGGACGAGGAAAGGAAAAGGACTGGGAAGAGGAATGGAAAAGGATTGGGAAGAGGAAAGGAAAGGATTGGGAATAGGAAAAGAAAAGGAAAGGAAGAGGAGAAGAAGAGGAAAGGAAAAGGAATGGAAAAGGAAAAGGAAGGGAAGGGAAGGGAAGAGGAAAGGGAGGGAAAAGGAAAAAAAGGATCTATTTGCGGTCTGGTCTGGGGCTACTTTTTGAACAAATTCAAATGGTTATCTTTAAGGTATCGCTAGGGGTATCCCTATTTAGCCTCTTGCATGTACGTAACTTTGTGCAAAACAACTTCAGACGTGGACATGATGCACAATTATAGGTATCGCTTTTGGGGGGCCTATCGCTACACAGTGTTTTGTGCATTTTCCAGACACCAGAGGACTCTCCTTACATAAGTAGTATACCAGAATTTTGACCGTACCTCATAATATGTATATATATATATATAATATGTATCTGTGTCTCTAGCAACTCGCTGTGATTTCCAATGTCTCATGGGCATCTACAAAGGCACTGCAGGCCATAGACTTCAATATTTTTTGAAAATAAATTGCAAAAAAAACTGTTGGTCAAATGGGTTTATCAGAATGTAGGATTAATTACAATGGATTACGCACAAAGACTTTGGGTCAGCGCACCTCCCAACATGGAATCCGCAAACCGCTTCAATGCTTCCACTTCACGTAGCACATCCTCGCTGTTGAACTCCAGGAGCTTTTGGAACTCTCGAGCTGAGACCTCGCCATCAAAGTTCCGGTCGAGCAAGGAGAAGACTGAGCGCATCACTCGCATCTCGCAAGGATAGCCCAATGCCTGAGCTCCTTCAAAGAAGGCCTTGCGACTTAAGCCTCCTTCAGTTGCTCCCATAGCTTAGAAGACTTTCCGAAAGACTTCAGTGGTGCGGCCAAAGCCTTCAAAGAGCCAGCCCTGGAAGTGTTCCAAGCGCCGCAAAGCCAGCACAGCACCATGGAGATTCAAACTCAAAAAGTCTGCTAATTCAATAGCATCACCATCGGGACAAAGGGTTCCAAAAACTGCTGCCCGTGAATCCTGGTCATTTTCAGACAACCAAGTCTTCAATGGTTGGCCACGGTCCCCCGGATTCACCAAAGGTCGCCCGGACGTCTGTGCGCTCTCGTCCAAAGATCGGAAGAAGTTCCCAAATTCCTCCTGAGTGACCCGTCCTGCGCCAGCAGTGGCACTAAGTGCCTCGTAGGCCTTGCTTAAATTGCCAAAATTTCGGACCAATGCCTCCCGCAAATCCTCTAGGATCTCTGGTGCTGCAAAGGGACTACCATAGGTCTCCAAGCGTCGCATATCATCTACTGAGACCAAGCCATCTGCATCTCGATCAATGAATCGGAAGTCAGTAAGAATTTCGTCCACTGGCAGTCCTTGACGCCGCAACTCCCGCTCGAAGGCGTGGTATGGCAGGTGATCTGGACGACACCGAAGTCCACGCAAGGCAGGTGACTCTGGGTCAACCACACCAAAGATTAACGAAGACTCTGGCAGTGACTTGTGTGATTCAAAGGGCCGGATTTGCTGGCCAAAGGGTGTATAGCAACAGTCCTTGACCACAAACATAGGCACAATTATTCTTGTCACTTTCCTTTCCATGCTCTTGCTTCCTCGGGACTCACGCAGAATGAAGCTGGGCCCTGACTTGGGAGACTCCAAGATCAGCACGTCAGACTCTACGCTCCACAATGCCTTGGAGGTTGCCCGGAGCGACCTGCCTTGGACAGATTCTTTGTAGTCACACTTGCCATCCACATGTAGCTTCATGTCGAGCCTCTTGTAGAAATAGTCTTTGGACTGCCCGACCTCATAGAAGTAGCATCCAGGTTTCACTGCACAGGTTTGAAAAATGGCAAAGGTTCCGTCGTCAGATGGTAGGCCACGTGCAGCTGGAAGACTGCGAAGGCCTTGAAGAAATGCATCTGGACCCTCAGCCACCTGTGCAGCTACCGATGGCTGATCCCATCCAATTTCAGCAGGTCGAGGTAGAGAGGTGGTGATTCCACGCTCAATCCCGAAAAGTCGGGGAGCCGCAGGTTTTTGTTCAGGATTTGCTTGCACAGGGGGGGCATTGGCCAAGCTCAACAAGGCATGAATTGGAGTTCTGAGGAAGTATGCACGTGGGTCAGTGGCATTTGCCCCAGTCGCCCCAGCAGCTGCTGCCCCAGCATCTTTCTCACCTGCCTGTGGTGCCTCGGCCTTGCTTTCCGTGTGCCTCTCCGTGGCGGTGGCATCCCAAGCTGTGTTGAAAGTGGAGTCCAGGGCGCTGCTGAGCACCGCAGCTTCCCGAGATTCGCCACGTTTGGGGAGGATGCTGGTGGGAACACCCTCCTCAAGCAGCTGAAGTCGAAGAAGGTGCCCTCCTCTCGGGACGCATTCAGCCAAGGAGATTGGTGCATCAAAGTCGGACTCCAGTTCAGCCAAAGAAACAAAGATGGGTTCAGCATAGCTGACCTCTGGCAATAGCTCAGCGTTCAGTTTCGTCAGCTGCAAGTGCGCACCATTTTGGGTGGGACCCTCTGCATGGATCACTACTTGCCCATTGATCACTTGCCATTTTCCAGCAGCCTCAACACTACGGGAGCCATCTGGCGAAATAGCACAGTACGCAGCCCTGCCATCGCTGAACAGGGCAACGCAACGGGCACTAAAGAGACAACTGGCTGAAGTGGCAGAAGTCTCAGCTTCGCCACCAATGCTAACCAAGTGAAGGCGTTGGACATAGACCCCGCAAGTCACCTTGACGTCCTTGGCGGACTCAAATTGTCTCTCAGCCTCCTTGGTTTCGGCAACCAGCGGCTCACACTGGTCCAGTGGGTTCCCAGAGACCAACACACCGCAGAGATGCCCGAAATCTGCTGCCATCACAACGGTTAGGAGCTCGGCATCACGGATCTGAGCAATTTCGGCCAACTTGCTACGGATATGCCCCAGAGCTGCTACCTGACATAGGTTCTCATTGTCCGTCACCAACAAGGGTGGCCATCTTCCACTTCTGGTTGCTGACAGGCTGACGTCCAATAAGGTACCAGCATCCACCCAAAAAGCTTCTCTTTCTGCCATGGTATAAGGTGGAGGCACCTTTGGCAAACCTGACTGCAGCATCGGTTGCCATCGCTTCCAGCCTCCTACTTCCAGCTTCTGATGCCGGCGTCTTGGACGCTGGCTGGCCTGACAACATGTTAAAACATCATTCTTCTCCTCGGATGTGCTTTTAAGATGGCCAGAAACAAGAATTAAGAACACTTAAGAACACATTCACATTCCCCACAGATTCCGAAGATTCCCCTAACCGTGGCTTTATCCAATGGGGAAAAAACACCGACTCAGCAAATTGAAGTCTCCTGCTCGCCCTGGCAATACACTAGGACCAGCTGCTCGTCCTCAGCCGGTGACGCCACCTTTTCCTCGATGGAAAGCAGCCGCCCGGCATTGGTAGGGCTAGCCATGGGAAGCCATCAGTGCCTTTGGCAGTACTGGCAACGGAGAGAAGAATGCAAAGTGTGTCTGTGCAAATCGTAGGTTTTGGGGTTGAGATACTTGCGCATCTCTACGTATTGAAACAAAGACATAGTGATGTCCCAGACCGGGCCTACGCCCGTTCTAGCCAGAAAATGTATGAACATGTTATAAGTCGAAAAACTACCCTTTCTTGTGTCCTCATGAGGTGAAAAGGCGGCAGCACGTTCAAAGCTGGCAGAGCACCCCAATGAGTGACTAGTGACAAAGCCGCACCTCGGTACAGTACAGAGTGCAACATTCAGACATTTAGAGTCCAACCTTGTGCCTTGTGCTCGTGATGCGAAAACTCGTCCCGGGGAGGGTTAAAACTCAACCTGAGTAGCACAAAACCACTGCCAGCTCACTTGAGACGATTCCTGTTCTCCTGAGGAAAAACTCCAACGCTTGGCGGCTTGGCGCTTGACAACTTCACACAGTCGCACCCCTTCTCCATTTATGTCCCAATGAAAATTACTAGCTGCTACTGTAGCTGAAAGCCAGATAGCATGGAAGGATGGAACAGCACACTGTTTGCTCAAGTGGCAAGCTTTTTGGCAATGCTTGGTAGATGAGGGCGAAGTCCATGTCACTTGTTGCCACTTGCAAGTCGTACATGAAGCTACCTGACAAATCTGGGAACGTCAGTCAATTGGCTCGTCAAGTACCAATTCAAAAGATTCAGCATGCATAGAGACCACGTGCCATGGGCAATGGGAAGAATTGTGCCCATTGGGTTTGGGATAGTTTCAACATGTTTCAACATGTTCCAACATGTTCCAACCCCGCCCACCTGTCTGTGCGAGGAAGACCAATTCCGAGCCAGCAGGGATGACACCTTCCTTGGATGCAGCTATACAGGTCCTACAGGTCCTACGGGTCCTAGTCAGGTCCCCAAAGGATCTACATAGCCTCTGTCGCATCCACGTCACTTTACACAACGCCAAAGGTGCCAGACACTCCCAAACATCATGGCATGAGTCAGCATTGGTTGGTCACTTCAAGGTCTTTGTCGAAGACCTTCTGTAGGTTGAAAGATGTTGAAAGAATTTGAAGCACATCCAACGAGTGCAATGAGGAGCTGTCAGTTTTGGCCAAGATTCGACTAATTTCATTGCCTCTGCTGACTCCTTCCAAAGAATCAGCATGAATCAGCGCAACAGAAGGCAAGCAGAAACCGCCTTTGCCTCCTGCCTCTGCAAACTATCTTTGGACAAAGCTGGCTTTCAACCACACACGGTTCCCCAAGAGCTGTTATATGCACTTGACTTGTCCGGAAATGGGTTCCCAAAAAATGAAACACATTTCACATCACAATATGACCATATACCGTAGCCCTACTAAATGTCCAAAGGATACAGGAAGAACACACATAAATTATAAAAAAACTCGCGCCCATAGCAAGTGCCTCCCATGAACGTGAAAACGCTCGGCCAGCTACACCCAAAATGAAAATACATGGGGGTTATCATCATTTTCCCATTGAAATTGCATTACTTGCATATGTTTGCGGTATACATGAGGAATTCCATGGTGAATGGTGGGCAATTACAATTTTCATGGGTATACCGGTAATTACCGGTATACCCCTTTGAATGCCCCACTTTTTGGACCCAAATTTGTCCGCCCCAGTCCTGATCCGCCAGACCAGTGCTGGCCTCGGCAAGTGAAGGGCCTTTTTTTGCCAGTCTCCTGAGCCGGAGTCAAGCGAAACAACGACAAGTAGAATGACCCAATCAAACACAAGATTGCACAATGATAGTAAGAATATGTAAGAATAATAGTCGTGGTGATGATGGGGATGACGACGACAGTGACAGTCGATAATGATAAGCGCCGTGATAATGATGATACATTCTTATGTTCATGTTTATGTATATGCAAAAACCATCCCAAAAAACACATTAATAGTGCATAGTCAAATGCAATGGGCAGGGTGAGTGATACGCACTGCTGATGATGCATGGCCGATCGATGCTTCTGAAATCTTCTGAATGATCCTCGGCAAGTAGCATTTGCCATTCACGTAGGGCATCGCACTGCACATCAACAGTTTGCAAGCTTTGCTTGAACGCCTCCTCAGCCCGCAGGTGGAATACCAAACAAGAACACTGAACATTGCTGAAGGAGGGCGATCATCCGAAAAATGAACAGACGTATAAGAATGCTGTAGGCTCAAGTGCAAATTCATGGGCCAACAGATTGGATGGCCAATCCGATCACCGGCTGAGTAGTCGACATATTCGCTGTCGCGAAGCTTTTCACACCAAAGGTCCAAACACTTGAGCTTGGGCAAGGGAGCTTCTGCAGCAGCCTGGGATCTGGGAAATGCAGATTTGACTGGTTGATCTGACTATTTTGGAGTGGTTAGTGCTTAACCAAGGTTAACAAGGTTAACAACCCCAATTCTGGCATTTCTAGTTTTCTTGACCCAAACATCCCTAACTATCCCCAACTCATATCCAGTCACACCCATGTCACCATTCACCCAAGGCGCTGCCGAAAGCCTCTGCAGCAGCTCCTTCCATGCTGCTACAGACCTAGGAATTTTGGCCACGAAGCTAGGTCACATCATGCTTTCCATGATCTTCCGTGTTGTACAGGCCCAGCTGCCATTCCCCGGACTGCTCCATAGCATTGATTTGTGCCGTGTCCTCTTAATTGCAGGAAAGAAACACCGCATGCAAACGTGGATATATAAGCATTAGCATTTTCTGTCAGAATTGTTTGGCTCCTGGTCCGATGATGCTCGCTTTGCCAGCAAAGGAATGGTCCTTGCAAATCAAACACCGGAGCAGCTTCTGTGGGCTGAAACTCTTCGATTGCTTACTAATTTTGCTGCAACTGTATCCCATTCTATCCATATGATTCTCACATTTTACGTTTGAACTCCCCACAATGAATGGGTGGACTTCAAGAGTGACTTCACAATCCAACAGGCTCAGGCACTGCATAGCCACCGGAGTCAAGTTCCCGGGCTGATATCCAGATCCTGCAAGAACCATCCATCCAGAACATTCCAGAACAACTTTTTGCAGTTGGGGTTATAACTGGGCATACCCATAGTAATTAGCATAAGCACTATACCTATGGTCATATAATATGGTTGTACATATAACATCATATAACTATATATATACATACATCCAATCACTAATACCACCACTGCAACCCCAAGATACCCCAAGTAGGTTGGTTGAATATGACGTGAATACCATTGAAATACCATGGAAATACCAATCAAATACCATTGAAATAGCATTGAAATACCGTTGAATGCTGTCCTTTTTCTGCGTGATTGGATCTCTTGTCATTCTCCCCTTTGGGAAGCAAGGAGTTTGCAGCTCCCAAGCAGGCTTTCATGTACGGCTTGGTCGCAGTGATATGATCAGGTGCAAGTGCCTCGGAAGACCGACAACAACTCCCACTGAAGCCAAGTTTGTTTTTTGCCGGGAGTTGGAAGCTAAAATCCCAAACAGAACAAGCAAATCAACTTCAGCCAGGGATTCAGAAACACAATCGAACAAAGCAAACACATGCAACAAACCACATACAAAAACAATATATATATATATATGAGAGTGGTGGCAATGCGTGTCCAGACGTGGTTCGACGCTGATACGCTGAGTAGCTGAAAGGTTACAACCTTGCAAGAGTATTACGCTGATACGCTGTTACGCTGATACGCTGTTACGCTGATACGCTGGTACGCTGATACGCTGATACGCTGATACGCTGATACGCTGGTACGCTGATACGCTGATACGCTGATACGCTGATACGCTGTTACGCTGCTACGCTGATACGCTGATACGCTGTTATGCTGTTACGCTGATACGCTGTTAAGCTGATACGCTGTTACACTGATACGGTGTAACCGGTGTAACCGGTGTAACCGGTGTAGCGCAAAATGCTGGACACTACTTGCGCCTGCAATGATATGTATATATATATATATTAATATTATTTAAAAAAAAAAAAACATGTCAGGTAAGCAGCCTCTGCAAGTGATGCTTTCAGCTCCCACCACTCATCAGTCGCATGTAAGACTTCAGCTGAATCGGGTGCATGACGAAATGTTTCCACTGCTGATGGCACGCCTTTTTGTAGCAAACTTCTGAAGTCCAGTAACTCGTGGTAATTCACCTCAAGCGTGTCGCCAAGATCTCTTTTTGGACCAAGTTGACAGCACCAGCACGTGTTGAACACATCAAAGAAATTCACAGGGAATTCACGGAACTACAAGGAAAGGGGCGAAGAAGTGGGCACAGCTGTGAAGGTTGATGTGACACGACAGAACCATTCTCTCTTTGTGGTCCCTGACCAAGCTAGGAGCAGCGCAGTCAAATCCAGAGTAGAATCCTGGCAGTTCCAAGCTACTAGTAACTTGAACGCATTGACAAGCATGGTGTTGCATTCTGTTGCATGCATATACATATAACTGGTGAGATATGGTGAGATCGATAGAAGGCGCAGGTTTTTCTCCCGCAGAAGCATCAAAAGCTCATGGCAAGTCCACCAAAGCTGACCATTTTGTCTTTACTTTGTCGTCCCGAATGGGCAAGGTAAAAGGCTGGAGCTATGCGGCCAAAATGGCTCAGTTCCACATGGTCTGGCTGTGTCTAGCTCGAGGCTTCGAATTTCAAAAGGGAAAACTCGAACGGAAACCGGTGACGGAAACCGGTGACGTGCGGAGGGAAGAGTAGGACGTCACCCATTAGGACTGCACACCAAGATCCTTCAGCAATCAAGTGTACCAATATGACAATATGAATTTGAGATGTTGCTCAATAAAGAATGACTCCCGATTAACGGTGGAGACTATCCGCGACTTGAATCTTACCAGTTGATGTTCTTCTTAAGCATTTGTTATCTATTTGGGGGCGAGCAGTCCTCTGGTTAGCTGGCCTCGTGGTGAAACCCTAAGTCAGTCATGCGTACATTCCAGGAGTTTTTTTTTGGCTCCTGTCCAAAAAAGTATGCACGCGTCAAGAGCTCATGCTGAGAAGCGGCCAATGAATAGTGTTCGATTCGTTCGAGGTGTTGCCATGTTGCTATCGGCGCTCCCATGTGGATCCGCAGGAAACGGCGACTTCGCCATGAAATGGTCCACACGTCGAGGGGAGACAGGCGCAGACCCACCTGCAGGTCACAATGTTTGTCACTGCATGTGGGGTCCCATGTCACTGCTCTTGGTGGGTGAAAATATGTGAAAATGGTGAAAGGAGTGTTGACATGCTCGTCTGTTGCAAAAAGTCTGTCGCTTGTGCAACGAAAAAAATGCCCTTGGCGTAACGAAGAAAGGAGGGCGATTCAGTTCCAGCCCATTTCGACAATATATGACAATATACCGTAGACATCCGTAGACTCGTTTAGACCTTGGGGAAACGGGTGAGATATGATTTGCAGCCACCACCAGCCGCACCTTGGGTTCGCTCATCATCTTCGTGCGACTCCTGACGCTGGTAAGCATAGGGTTGATAGCCTGAATGAGCGTAGGCCTGGCTGGGCCCAGCTGAGGGTGCCGGTGGTGCCGGCGGAGGATAGGACGACAACAGCACGGAGAGAGCTTCCTCAAAGTTTTTCCGGGCATGGGACAAACCCACGTTCCCAACAGCCGTATCCTCTGCTACAGCGCCAAGTGGGCCAAATGCCTCATCCAATGGCGCCAGGGGCGGCCAGTCTTCGAAGCCCCGCTCGCTAAGGCAAGCGGCTTCCGGTGAGCGCAGGGGCATCGCCATCGGCTTCGCCGGCGCCTGACTGCCCGAGGCTGTGCTGGCCGCTGGAGCGGCTCGAGAGCCATCCCCACCCTGAATTGAGCACAGCAAAGCACTCGCTTCTGAAATGTCCATCCTAACCTCATTGTGAATCACGATCGGCCGATACTGGTTGTTTCTGGAGTGGGCCACAGCGCGATTTGAAAAATGCCGGATGTTCTCAATGAAGCCCTGCACATGAGCTAAGGAAACTCTGGCTAATTTCTGGCTGGAATGATGCTTGAAGGCATGGTTGGCAAACTCCGTCATGAACCTCTCCAACTCCTGCACCCAAGGGGTTCAAAACATCAAGTTCTCCCTGAGACTAGCACCTTGAGGAAAAAACACACACCAACACAGTCAGTTTCAACCCGCCTCAGTTGTGAGAAAGTTGATGAAGGCATAGCCTACATTGGTGCGATTTTGCGTGTCCATGGGCAGGTAGAAAAAGTCATAGCTGCCTTTGAATCCCGCAAGGTCGATCTCCTCCAAGAGGCTCGCCTGTGAGTAGCGGTTTGGAATGTTTCGGAGCATGACCGTCGTCTTCACCCGGTCTCCTTGTCCACCTTGGCTTAACAAGCGATGGCAAGACCAACCTCACATCACGATATCATGATGGATCATATCATACCATGGCATATATCAGATATATATCAAATATCAGATATCATATCATATATAATGCGTCGTAAATCCCATAGCATGTATCATACAGCATGTATCGTATCAATGTGTCGTTTTATTGTTTACTATTCTGTATGATTATAGCTATGTATAGCTATGTAATGTTATGTGCATAAATCTGTGATCACGTCCTCAAGTCACATTGCACCTCAAATTTTCATGATAAACCACAGTGCCCTTAATGGCTGGCGAGCGGCTGTGAACTAGATCCACGCTCTTTGGCACGCTCACTGAGTGATAAGGCCTGAAGCCCTTCTCTGTCTGCTGCCGCCGCCTAGACTTCTTTTTGTCGTCACTCGCCATGGCACCGAACTTCCGGTTTGGTGCTTGAGAACATGCGTTGCGTCCATGCAGAATGTCTGAGTGACTTTGCAACATTGACCAAATACCACGCCCAAATTACGTCAAGAGTCAGCAACAGCTGGAAAATGCGGACACTATGGGATGGCAATGGAGACAAAACCATTGCAAACCTGTCTTCACACACGGCAAAGTCATCAAACTCAACACTGAAAGCTCTTTCCATCTCTTTCCCGCCTCATCCGGAAGTTGCAGCCGGATCTGCCGTGCCTTCTGTTGCACCTGGCGACTTCCCTGCTCTAAGTCCTGCCGGTCGAAAATCCTTTCAAAATCCAATGGATTGTAATCATCTTAACAGATCTCACCATACCAAATCGCCATGAACCTTGCGATAACTTGATGGATTTTCTATGGTTTTGTGGTAGTTTCCCTATGTTTGGAGCCAGGATTTCGCTCCTGCAAAGCACTCACCACCGTGCTGTCCAAGCGCTCGGAAGCTGAAACGCTTCGGATGGCGATGGCCACCAAGCCACCCTTGGATTCTGGCTCAATGATGGAGCACAACACTTTTAATCGACGCTTGAAAACCATAGGAAAATGGTGGTTTAATGGGATTTAATGGATGATTACCCTCTGGTAATGACTAACATAGCGAACTGGAAAGATCCACCATTTTGAGTGGGAAAATCCACTATCAATCACCATTTTCAATAGCAAACTGTTAAATTACCAGAGGGTAAAATCATGAGCAAAGACAAATCCTCCACAAGGCCAAGTCTCCAATATTATCCTGAAAGGAAGCATGGTCTCCCAAAATCCGCCTTTAGAATTCTTTAGATGTGAGACGATGTGAGTATCTCCTGGAAAGTCCGAGTCGTACTCCACCTGCCTCCCGTCCATCCGCCAAGGGAAACGTGTCAAGCGCTGCAAAAATGAGCCGAGGCAAACGGCTCTGCAGCTCCGCCGCTGCCTGGTATATTCTAACCACATATTGTGGTTTGCATAGACACATGCCCGTCCAAATGTATATTATGTATAGAGTATGCATATATATATATATATGTGTGTGTACAGATTCATGAGCACGTACAGACCACACATACATATCTATCTATCTACCTACCTATCTACCTATCGATCTATCTAATCGATCTATCAAATCTATCAAATCTATCAAATCTATCTAACCTATCTAATCTATCTAATCTAACTAATCTATCTATCTATCTATCTATCCATCCATCCATCCATCCATACCTCCTGACTAAGTTATTCTATCAACCTCCACCTCAACCTCTATTTACTCCATTCTGGAAATTCAGGACCAGTACATGGGCTTCAGCGAAGACCAGGAGAGGCACCGCGGACAGGTAGAGACAGTCAGAGAGTGGGCGCAGACAGCATGGAGCCAGACAGGTGAGCCTGGAAGTCAGCCAGCCGAGTGCCACAGGGATGCAGCTATTTATCTATCTATCTATCTTATCTTATCTGCCTATCTACCTACCTACCTATCTATCTATCAATCTAATCTAATCTAATCTATAAAATCTAATCTAATCTAGTCTAGCCTAACCTAACCTAACCTAACCTAACCTATCTATCTATCTATCTAGCTACCCACCTATCTATCTATCTATCTACCTACCTATCTACCTACCTACCTATCTATCTATCTATCTGTCTATCTATCTATCTATCTATCTTATCTATCTTATCTATCTAATCTATCTAACCTATCTATCTAATCTATCTACCTATCTACCTATCTATCTATCCATCCATCCATCTATTTATCTATCTGTCTATCTATCTATCTATCATTCTTATCTATCTATCATTCTTATCTATCTATCATTTTAATTTAATCTATCATTCTTATCTATCATTCTTATCTATCTATCTATCTATCTAATCTAATCTAATCTAGTCTAATCTAATCTAATCTAATCTATCTATCTATCTATCATTCTTATCTATCTATCATTTTAATTTAATCTATCATTCTTATCTATCATTCTTATCTATCTATCTATCTAACTAATCTAACCTAATCTTATCTTATCTGATCTTATCTAATCTTACCTAGTCTTATCTAATCTTATCTGTCTATCTGTCCTATCCTATCCTATCCTATCCTATCCATCTATCTATCATTATCTGTCTATCTATCTATCTATCTGTCTGTCTGTCTGTCCGTCCGTCCGTCCGTCCGTCCCTCCCTCCCTCCCTCCATCCATCCATCCATCCATCCATCTACACACACTAGACAAGAAATGGATCATTGAAGTGATCCGTTGGGAACTGAATCCCCTCACATGCAGTTAGATTAGAAACAATGACCTAAGGTCCGGTTCTTGGCTTAGCCGGTTGCCATTGAC
>Ga0126342_10004218_pt1 | contig 24367 bp, 28 predicted proteins | sample Cyp1metagenome_FD_92528 | JGI IMG/M metagenome (GOLD analysis project Ga0126342, IMG submission 92528) | Coral microbial communities from Lord Howe Island, Old Settlement Bay, Australia - Cyphastrea 1 metagenome | ecosystem: Host-associated > Invertebrates > Cnidaria > Coral ...
CTCCTCCTTTTCCTCTTCCCATTCCACGCCCCCTGCCACGTGTCAGGCTGCTTGATTGGGCGGCTGTTTTTTCAGTTTCCTGCCCCCTGGAGTATCTGACGGCTCTTGATCTTCATCTTCATCATCTTTTCTTTTTCTCTTTTTCCTTTGCCGTCTTTGATCTGTTATTTTTCTTTTTTGTGTTGCGTTTCTTTCTTTACTTTTTTGTCCTTTTTTTTCTTGTCCTTGTCTGACTCATCACCTTCTGCCATTTCCAGTGCGTTTGGAACTTCGGCTGACAAGTCATCCAACTTGAGGTCGTCAGGAAAATCCAGCCTCGGCTCAAGACGCCGTCAATGGCAACTCAGAGAAGATATATTCAGGGGCAAGAACCACTTCATAAGCACCTGTCAAGGTCTTAGTCACTGTTTCGAACCATCTTAGCAACCACAAGTTTGGTCTCTCAACAAAGACAACAAGCAAGGGTTTCAATGTCTTGTTTCTGCAAACCAATGGCCTTGCTTGATAATTATGGGTTTCTGTAGTACTTACTTACATTCATGACCAACATAAACTGTGTAAAGCTAGACAGAAATCATCCAAGCAAGTCACTGGTTGCGAGCAACAGCCTCTTCATGTTTTGACCACATCCACTTGAGAACTATGTCGAACGCTTGTTGACAAGAACAAGAACAATAACAAGAACAACAAAAACCACAACCACAACAACAACAACAAACACCACCACAACCACAACAACACCACAACCACAACAACAGCAACAACAACAGCAACAACAACAACAACAACAAAACGAACAACACGAACAACGCGAACAACACCAACACCAACAACACTACCAACAACACCAACAAACCCAACCACACCAGCAACACTAACAACACTAACAACACCAACAACAACAACAACAACAACAACAACAACAACAACAACAACCACAACCACAACCACAACCACAACAACCACAACAACCACAACAACCACAACAACCACAACCACAACAACGACGACGACGACGACGACAACAACAACACCAAAAACAACAACAAAAGCGACGACGACGACGACGACGACGACGACAACAACAACAACAAAAACAACAACAAAAGCAACGACGACGACGACGACGACGACGACTGCCCCGCTGCGCCTTTCGGCTTGCGTCGGCGTCATGGACTTCTTCGCCACGAGAGTCCATGACACCGAAGAAGTCCATGACGCCACTTCGTCGCCACTTCTTCGGTGACGAGCGCAGCAGTTTCCCATGGGTTTTGGAGTCTTCACGATGAGAGGTCGTTGAGATCCTACAAAACTCGTAACTGTGCAAAACGACATGTTTCTGATCAAATCTTGACCGCTGCAGTGTCAGTTAAAGTCGATTGAGCCATGACCAGTGCACAAATGCCAATGGTTGACAAGAAGGATTGACATTGGATAATCCTTTTTCAAATCCTCAAAAACCCAAGGACCGTCGATGCCAGGGGACTCTCGATCAATCTCCGGCCATTCAAAGTCGACCTTTGTGCTCGGCTTGGCCAGCGATATGAAATGTCATCAAACTGTCATCGCATGCTTGAAAGAAGAGTGCTTCTCTATTGTCATAGAATTCCATGATAGTTATTCACAATTCTCTGAAACAACAACAACAACAACACCAACACCAACACCAACACCAACACCAACACCGACAACACCAGCAACACCAACACCACCAACACCACCAACACCACCAACACCACAACCACCACCAACCCCAACCACATTGCCGAAGCCTTTCCGTCGCTTTTACCAGACTCCACTTCATGTTTTTAGAGAGAAAATGGCCGCGTCGCTTTTACCAGACTCCACTTCATGTTTTTTCCCTTGCCCTCTCCCCTTCGTTTTTTCTTCGGTTCCTTTCTTGCTCACCTACCTTTCGTGTTCCCCCTCTCAAGTGAACCTATTTTTTACAATCCAAAATTTTACAATGACATGGCCAGGCCCGGCCTCAAAGGCACCAGGAGGGTACCCAAAGACAGGGCTCAAACGGGCCGAGTCGGATCCCCGCCCAGTGCCGTGTACGCTCGCATGCCGGCACCACCAGCTCCACCAGGGTACCCCGGGGTACCCCGGGGTACTCGCGGCCTGGGTAATGTCCGACATATGTTCAGACGTCGTTTCTGACGTGCGATTTGGCCTTTGTATACAGCAACTATTCTGGCATTCTGTCTGGCATGCGTTCTGACATTTCTTGTGACATTCTATCTGGCACATATCCTGACAACGTTTCTGACATATGGCTTGGCATGACACTTTTTTTACCTATACAGCACATATCCGGACATTCTTTTCTAGCATTCTCATCTAACATTCTTTCTAGCATTCTCTCTGACCTTTTGTCTGGCATTTAAGCCGACATGTCGGGACGTATCCTTGAGCATTGCATGTCATTATATGGCATGTGTTCGGACATTCTTTCCAACAACCCATCTGGCAAATATTCTGACATTCTATCAGACACAACCTGGCGTTCATTCCGGCATATATGCTGGCATTTGATCTGGCATTCTACTTGGCATATGATCTGACATTCTATCGGGCACTCTATTTGGCATTCTGCTTGGCAAATATTCTAACATTTTATTTGGCAGTCTATTTCGTATTTTTTGTGGCCTCCTTCTCCTCCTCCCGCCGTCTCCCGCCGTTGCCCGCCGTCTCTATCAACATGTCTCTATCAACTTGTCTCTATCAACATGTCTCTATCAACATGTCTCTATCAACTTGTCTGTATCAACATGTCTCTATCAACATGTCTCTATCAACTTGTCTGTATCAACATGTCTCTATCAACATGTCTCTATCAACTTGTCTCTATCAACATGTCTCTATCAACATGTCTCTATCAACTTGTCTCTATCAACATGTCACTATCAACTTGTCTCTATCGACTTGTCTCTATCAACTTGTCTCTATCAACATGTCTCTATCAACTTGTCTGTATCAACATGTCTCTACAACATGTCTCTATCAACATGTCTCTATCAACTTGTCTGCTCTTTTGTGGCCAAACCGAGCTGAGCGAGATTGCTTGACACCTGGATTGCGATAGTATCCTGCTTCAGTCAGGCTCAAATTGAATTGAAAATTCGAACCAAAAATGAAATCAATATACTACCGGACTATTACCGAAGGAAGTTTTAGAAGTCAAACTTCCGACAATATGGACAGAGAAAGCAGAGATAGGAAGAGTCAGAGAAGAGAAGAGAAGAAGAAAGAAGATCAAAAAAGAGAAAGTCTCAGAAGAAAGAAGATCCAGGTGCGCGAAAAGGAAGGAAAGTAGCGAAACAATGTGTTTTTCCAATGATTTGTGGCCCTGGGGGGTCGAAAAGTAGGCTCGCTAAAGCGGCGGGTGCGGAGCCAGCTGGCCAGATGAGAGATGAAAAATTGCACGCCATTGTGGCGCGAAGCACATTTCTAACCCAAAATGTACAAAACAACACACCAACGTAGGAACACCTTTAGAAGTTGCGATGTCAAAAAAGCGCACGCTGTTGTGGCGCGAAGCACATTTCGAAGTCAAAAGTGTAAAAAACTGACTGGTTCAGAGCACTTTTGGAAGTTGAGATGTTCAAAAAGTGTCTGCCGTTGTGGTGCGAAGCACATTTCGAAGTCAAAAGTGTAACAAATTGACTGGTTCAGAGCACTTTTGGAAGTTGAGATGTTCAAAAAGTGTACGCCGTTGTGGCGCGAAGCACATTTCGAAGTCAAAATGTACAAAACACCACATGTTCGCGCCACTTTTGGACGTTGAAGCGTCGTTTTGCGTGGCAGGCGCAAGGGATTGTGCACCTTGTCAAAAGTGAGCAAATCGTGAGGGTTTTGTAACATTTCCAAAAACGATGGCAGCCGTGGGAAATTTCAAGAGGATCTGCAAAGATGCATTTTCCGTGGCAGGCGCTGTACAAGAGACATGTTCATCAGAGCTGTTAGGAGGTCAGGGCGTTGATTTCCTAAGAGGGGTTGCATTTTGGAGCATCAGATCTTCAGGTTTGCTGAGATGATTTTGCGTGACAGGTGCTGCACTTCGTATGACCTGGCATCACTTTTTCGTGGTAGGTGCTGTACTTTAGACAGGTGGACTGGAAAAAACGCAAAACGCATTGGTACGAGGCCGTCAGCTCTGCACTCAACTTTCCATTTTTGATGTTGTCAACTTCGAAAATTGAGGAGGCCTCGCAGACCTGTTTCGTTTTTGATGTTGTCAAGTTCAAAAATTGAAGTGGTCTCGCAGAATTGTTTCGTTTTTGACGTTGTCAAGTTCAAAAATTGAGGAAGTCTCGCAGAATTGTCTCGTTTTTGACGTTGTCAAGTTCAAACATTGAGGAAGTCTCGCAGAATTGCTGCGTTTTCAAGCTTGCAGGTAGACAGACAGACAGACAGGCAGACAAACAGATAGATAGATTAGATTAGATTGGATTGGATTGGATTGGATTGGATTTAGGTTAGGTTAGGTTAGATTAGGTTAGGTTAGATAGATAGATAGATAGACACATACAACTACAACTACACTACACTACACTACACTACTGCTACAGCTACAAATGCAAATATACTACACTACATCACACTACACTAATTACATCTAATTACACTACACTACACGAATTGCACTAATACCTACAACAACAACAACAACAACAACTACAACAACAACTACTACTACTACTACTACTACCACAACTACAACTACAATTACAACTACACTACACTAATTACACTGCAGCACACTACAACTACAACTACAACCACACTACATTACACAACACTAGGCTACACTGATTACATTGCATTACACTACAACTACAGTTGCAGCTGCAACTGCAACTACAACTACCACTACATTACATTACACTACACTACACATACTACACTACACTACACTACACTACACTACACTATACTACAGGACATTACACTACACTACACTAATTACACTGCACTACACTACAACTACAACTACACTACCTTACACTAGACTACACGACACTATACCACACTACACTACACAACACTACACGACATTACACTGCACTACACTGCACTAATTGCATCACACTACGACTACAACTGCAACTGCACTTGCCAATAAATTAATTACACTACATTGCAGCTACAGCTCCACTACACTACACTCACTACAACTACAGCTACAACTGCAACTACAACTGCGCTACACCACACTACATCCAGCAGCTGTGGTAAGGTGACCACTGCAATCGTTGCAACCATTCCAAAAAACACAACTCCAACCACCTGTCGATCCATCAGTGGATTCGCTCTGCCATCCGCGATTCACAGCAACCAACCTCTCCTATAAGTTTTCTATTTTTGAAACTTCCGCCACCGCCTTGTGCGGTACTACTGGTATGATCATCAAACGATAAACAACATTTGCCTTTTGAAAGAACCAAGAAAATAAACCCAATCCAGTCCGCTCCTGGCGCTACCATCATGGTCTTGTGAGGCGCATTCTCCTCCTTGTCTCACCCAGAGCTCGAGTCACCAAGCTGAGCACCGGCAGAGACAGGTAAGACGGTCATCCGAACATCAGCTGCCGGGAGGAGGCCTTCACCAGGGATCATTGCCTTGGAGGGAGTTAGCCCGTGGCACACACATTTGGTCAGCTGCTGCACATGCAGTTGGCCAGTCATTCAGTCAGTCAGTCACTCAGTCAATCGGTCACTCAGTCTCAGCCAATGCCATTTGGCTAAAACGGAATCAGCGAATATGACAGTATGTATGGTCTGTATGGTATGTATGGTTACTATGATGGGTATGGAATGTTTGCTATGTAAGGTAGGTATGGTATGTATGGCATGTATGTTTTGTATTGTATGTATGGTAGGTGTGGTAATTATGTTTCATATGTGTGGTATGCGTGGTATGTATGATAGGTATGATCGGTATGGTATTTATGGTCAAAGTTCGTATGGTATGTATGGTATGTATGGTATGTATGGTGTGTATGGTATGTATGGTATGTATGGTGTGTATGGTGTGTATGGTATGTATGGTATGTATGGTATCATTGGAGTGTATGGTAGGTACGGTATATGTTGAACACATGTAGCGTTGTGAGAGTACACAGGTAGTAAATAGGAAGTAGAGACATAGCACATGTATATATGACCATAAGCTTCCACGTAGGTACTTTGAGGGAGTATGTGTGCTACGTAGGTCGTCTAAAAGGTAGCATGTGCCTAGTAAATGCCAGGCTGGTAGTCAGAAAGGCTGCAAAGACCTAGCAAATACGAGGCTGGACCTCAGAAATGCTGCCAATAGCTTGCAAATAGAAGGGAAGGGGGTGCTACCTGGGGACCCATACGGGGGCGGGGTAGGAACACCGAACACGCGACCATATATATATATATTGTAAAACTCAGTTGACCTGTTGAACAGCTGTGTCGTGACCATATTGTCATTTAACATATTATATAGTATGTGTATATATATATAATTACATCCAATTATATGCCACATATGTCACGTACATGTTGTAAAATACGTTGTTTCCTGCACAAGTCTTGCCCCTGTGGTGTTTCCTCAGCATTGCAGCGGTGAGGCATCCCGTGAGCCCAGCTCCCACCACGACCACCCGCTTCCGCCGCGTCCGCGGCTTCCGCCACTCGTCACAGCAGCTCAAGCCCAGCGAGACAAAGGGCAGGCCATGTCGGCGCATGTCGGCATGAAATGGCTATGATTTCAATGGAATTCAAAAATGCAAAGAACAACTTCAATAAGAATTCTTGTAATAATTATATATCGTAATTATAATAATCGTAATAAATCAGTGTTAAGCAAAATGGGCTAAATGTTAATTATAATGTCATGATTATATATCATTTCCATGGGCTGTATCTGGATAAATCAGTTCATAATTCACAAACCTGAAACGGCTAAAATAGGGCCGGGGATAGCTGCCTCCAAACCTAACCATCATTGATCCAGCTACAGGGGCCTTTGGGGAATGTCCCAGTGCCTGCAGCAAAGGGCATGCTTGAAAAGGGATTAAGCCCAAAGATCATTTACTGTCTACTGGAAGTGTCTTTGTCTCCAAACTTAGCTTGACCTTCCAATTCCTGTGTTGGCAATGTTTCCCATAGCCTCCAACAGGCCTAAACATGCAGTTTTTCTCAGGTTGATATTATTGCTTTGCATGAATCCAAAACGGCTTCAGATCATTCTCTGCTTCTTGACACAAGCGCCCAAGCCAAGTTCTATGAGTTGTCATGGTCTCTCTACAAAATTGCATCTGTCCAACTTTCAAAACATGCCATCATGCCGTCACATGGGGATGGGTCAAAACCCTGGTACCTAGTGAACCCCAAAATAGCTGGTAAATGGATGTTCATCCCACTAAAAATGTATCTATAGGTATTGACCCATACCCACATGCCGTCGATGATTTTGTCTTCGGTGCTGGTTGAATTCCATCGGCTTTGCCGATAGGAGCTCGATTTTTGCGGTGGCCGCACGAGCCATGGCCATTTTTCTGGCCGGGAGCACTTTCATCTAAGAGGTGATATCTATGTCATATATATATATAGTATATATAATTATAATATGTATTGCCATCATGTGCCGTGCTTCAGTTCCAAAACGTCACCACCAACTTCTTAATCTTCTTACCTTGTGAATTCTTATGATATCTTCTATTTTCATCGCCACATTCGTCGTTTTGCATATCAAGTTCTGATGTTCTGTGACCAACAGCCTAGGGCAAGGAGTCGACAGAGGAGCCAGGAGTAAATCGCGAGCCAAAGCGCACCTGAGGGCTCGGATTGGCATCTGATGACCATCTGGGCATCTCAACTTCTAAAATTTCTAAAACTCTTACATCTCTTACCTTGCCTTGCTGCCTTGCCTAGGTCTTAGTTCTGGTTTTTTATGGTTTTTTGGTCTACATCCTGAAGTTTTGTTGCCATACTCAGATATACTCAGTATACTCGTCCTTTTTGCTCAGTTGAATCTCAGTTCTTGCCAACCCGTCTCAGCCCGGGCTGAGTGTCCCACCACCGCCAGCGCAGGCCCCACAGGTTGGGAGCTGCTGCTCGGCTCGCTGGGAGGATCGCTGAGACTGCGAATCAGCTGGGCAATCCATGGAAATCCATGGAAAATCCATCCGAAATCCAGAATAATTTCAATATTTCCCAAGGACCTAATATTTTGCTTAGCAATGCTTAGCATTCTTTTCATGATTCCGAAGGATTCCACTGACTTATCAGCAAATCAACGACGGCATTTGTTCTTCATGTTCTTCCTAGATTGGTTTGATGGAACATTTACAGGAAACAATGGATCAATTCCATCCAATTCGGGCATTTAGGTTCATAGGGAATAAAAGAAATAAATTCACCAGGGAAAGCCTGAAAAACATCATTGGCAAGATTTGGAGAAATCATTGGAAATGGGAAAACTACGGCGACGGGGGCAACTACGATTGGAGGGCAGGTGACATACGGGATGTTTGAAGCCAAATCTTTTACAGGGTGGTTTGGCGCATGATTGACCAGCGGCCATAGATGGTTTGTCGAGTCCTGCTGCTGTTGTCTGATGATTTTCTCATCTTGGAAAATCTGAAGCGGATCAGTATACGCGGTCCTACATCATTTCATGCATGCTGAGGTTTAGCTATGGAAAATGCATGAACATGCAGGACCTTGTAACTCTGCAACAATCTCATTTGATTTGCGACACTCTAGAGCCTACATTGCCTACATCATCTGCCGACCATCGCCCTGTGCCTCCGCTCCCCGTGGCTCTTCCGGTGCTGCATGCTCTCAAGCCTCGTGCGGCACGTGCGGAGCATCGGCATTCGGTGGTGAGGTCCACCACTGAGGCGCCAACTCTGTAGGAACCAACTGCTGTCGCATCCTGTGACATCAAAATTTGGGTATGGAATATTATGGAATCATATGGAATACTTTATGATATTTTATGATGATGCTCAGATGTCATCCTATGTCATCCTATATCATCCTATGTCATCCTATGTCATCCTATTATCTTCACAGCTTTTTGCATCCCCCCAAAAAAAGCAATGGCCTTTGCTCAACAAGCTTCATCTTTGACCTCTCCACCTGCTTCAAGAACCTCTTCTTCGCTCGGATCCTCATTGGGAATATCTGAAAAAAAAAGACCGTTCTCAGAAGACTCAAGTCCCAAAAGTCCCAAAGCACTCAAGAATCTCAAAACTTGTTTTTCAGAGCTGAGTCCCATACTCCTCCTGCGACTTGTGCTGGCTGCGCTGGCTACTTTGAGTCGGTGCAGGCTGGCCCTTAGATCCGAGATCCGTTCAGAGGTAGCCGCTGGAAGCCGCTGGGCGCCCGGCCTTCCGCTGCGTGCCTTTCATGGGGTTCTTATGACACTCTGGCGCCTGGCACTGCGAGCATCCCGGTCGAAACAGCGGTTCTTGGGCTGGAGGGATAAAAATGTTGGAAAATACATGAAAATACCCATAACATCCCATAACAATATCCTGAAAATCAGATAAAATCAGATGGTTCAGTCCTGAAAAATTGCCCAAATGATATCAAATAACATCAAATAACCATAAAATCATCCAAACTCTCTGGCTCCTCATCGAAGAGATCGCAAAGTGCCTCAGGGGATGTAGAGACATGTTTGGTCCGACTTGGGGGAGACACCCCTTAAGCCTTGAACTTAACATGGAACCTAAACTGGCCATCTTCAATGTCTTCCAATTGTCTTCCAGACCCATCTAAAAGGGGTCCATTTTCAATTTAGGGGCAGTCATTGAAGATTTGGATAGGATTCTGTAGGATTAACTCTGGGAAATCCACACTGCTGGGAAATTCAACCCCTGCTATTGAGCAGGTATGGACCTGTACTATGCTTCCAGTTTGCAGCTCCAGGTTTTCCTGTGTTCATGGTGCCACCCGCTTTGAAGCTTTAGGGGTAGAATCCTCAACATCCCCACGATGTTAGAGTTGAGACATCTTGATGCCCAAGAAATGACAACCAATGAGGAGCCAGTGAGAATAAATAGGAAATAAGCTGGAATAAAGTGGAATGAAGATAATGAAGGGTGCATGAATGGGGAGTAAATCGGTAAGTATGTCCGGTATGTCCATCGGGAATAAAAGGGAGGGAAATGAGTGGTAAATTGTCTTGCAACAAAACTTTGTGGCACAGGGAGGGAAATGATTTGGTGTCCGAAACATTCCCAATTACAACATTTTCTGACCCATGATTTACTCCATGCAATTAACCCTTTCCACGACATTTCACGACGGGGAGTCGCCTTTATATGTGTCGCCCTTGGCCCCTTGGCATCCGAACCTGTTTCACAGATTTGGTCTCAGTGGAGGCAGTTACTGGAAGGGCTGGTTCCGACCTCGCTTCATGGCATGTTTCACGGCCTCCATTGGCCACAGATGGCCACAGGGATATCTGGGCTGCGCACTGGCCAGCAAGGGCTTGAGTTGCCTTTTCCTGAGAATTCTCAAGTTGCGTTGAGACCATGTTGAAAGGTCTCAGGTATGGGTCCAAAGCCTGGTACCATGGTGAACCCCAGAATCGCTAGGATATGTGGATGCTCATCACCCAAAAATACGAGTACCTCTAGCTTCAGCCCCATGGCGAATGTGGCTTGCCACAATGGCCTTCTCCTTGGCCGATTGCACGTGCAACCGGATTTGAAGTTCCAGCTCCTTCCCAAAAAAAGGACCGGATTCATCCCTTTGAACCAGCTGCAGTTCTGGCGGATTCCACGTTGAAACTCAGGGATCAGGGCAAGTTTGAAATTCGAAATGCTGTTGGAAAATAAGACCATAATCAGGCATAATTAGTGAAGTGAAGCTGGGATGGGAATGGTTCAGAATGATTCACAGATTGCAGTCCTTTACTTTTGTGACCAATGCTTTCTTTTCAATTCTGAGCCTCAGGAAAGCTCGAGGATTCATGGTGAGTCACACGAGTGGAAGATTGAAACATCTTGGACCCCCTCTGCAGAATATGATGACTCTGACAGAGTTGTCCAACAAGAAACTTCGGAAATCTTGGGCACTTGATGGCACTCGTACCCTTTCAGCCTGTGTTCGCCCACAACTCTTAGACGACTTAGGATCAAACTCTTCAAGCTCATGGATTAGAAGCGAATTCTCCTGCGTCTTGTGGATGATGTCAGCCTGACGAAATTCACACACTCGCAGTTAAAAGCACCAGCTTTTACCCTCTGGTAATTTAACATAGCTATTGAAAATGGCCATAGAAATAGTGGATTTACCCATTGAAAATGGTGGATCTTTCAATAGTTATTTGTATGTTTACCAGAGGGTACTAATGATATATGCAGAATCTACCGCGCCTTGGCAGTGGCCTCACCATTTTTACCCCGCTGCGCCAGCATGTTGGCCTTCCGCTCCATGACCTGGACGTCTCGAGGTAATCTGAGAATCTGAGTCTTGGGACTGGCAATATGGTCAATATTTGGTCAATATATGGTCAATATATGATCAATATGCATATAATATGAACATCAAATATATATAAATATATCAAATCTGAGTATTTCATAGTTCATGATAGTTCAAGTCTTGGGACTTGCATCTATTGGTTGGTTTGTATTCGATGTATTCGGATCTGTCCCTTAAATTTGCATGTCAGAATATGTCAGAGCTGGTGTAAGGGCCACATGGTATCCACCTGCCGGATTCCCCCTGTCACCAGCCGCACACTTTTCCAGGAGAAAAAGCGCACCCACATGGATATCAAATGCACATCATCCGCCACAAAATTGCTTCAAATGGGAAGTATAAGCAAAGAGAAGGCAGAAAAACGTGGATCACCGCTGATCCAACTTCGGTTTCAGCGGTTGGTCCTTTGCTAGACGTTATTTCGCTAGCCAGTGACAGTCGTGGCTTGTGCAGCGCAAAAATGGGGGGGAAAGTGGGCCAGCGCATGCCGTCGCACCGAGGAAACACAAAGCGCTCTGCCTGCGCAAGAGATGGTGTGCCATTCTGCCGAGACGCTTAAAGACACAAAGCTTCATTTATGAGGTGAATGCAGTCACATTCCGCACTGTGCATTTTTAGCAAGCTGAAAAATCACAATCACAAACATCAAGAGTTTGACTGGTTGACTCATCTATGGCTAATATTGGCCAATAGATGCTCGTAATCGGATATTGATATAGCACGCCCGCCTGAAATTCTTCCATACTGATCAGCTGATGTTGACTCGCTACATCGGCGATCATCGCAGATCATCGCGATCGTCTGGGAGTTGCAGTGCCAGTGAGTCAAGAACCCTTGTGAGGCGCAAGGACTGTGGAACTGGAGCATCATCTGGACGTTGGCAGATGCAAACCTGCAAGCTGGCGATGAATTGCTCAATGATTTCCGATCATATTTGTGTATGTATATATATATATATTGTATAGTATATATATATATTGTATATATATATTGTATATATATATATATTGTATATATATATATATATATATATATTGTATATATATATATATTGTATATATATTGTATATATATATTGTATATATATATTGTATATATATATATATGTATAAATATATATATATATGTATAAATATATATATATATATATTATGTATAAATAAGTGAGATGTGTATATTTTACAAACAGACTATTTTGGTGGATTGAGGATCCTCATTCTCCCATTCAAACGTTCTTTTTAGATCCCCACAGTCCCAGGCGAAGCTTGGACGGCCGAGATACCACACACCAGAGCCCGGTACGTAAACTCCTGCCGCGTTGGTGAAGCTATCAGGTACTGTAAATTCCTGGGTATAACATGGTATAACGAGTCCAAGTTGTAGAGGGAAACGATTGGATCCAAGACATGATCCAAGGGGATTGGGATAGCCCACTCTAAAATTCTTGGGCATACACATGGGCACAAGCCGCGCCCGATCTTGTTGAAAAGACTGATGCTTGGGCCCACAAATCTGGTCCTTTTTGGATATCTAAATAGATTTGTCTGAAAACAGTCTGTGCAAAAAGATATCAAAATATAATGATTGATCATGTTCGTTTCTAAAATTGCCATTTTGGGGTCTCCCCTATGAACAGAACGATTTACGATGTTGATCCATGTTGATCCGCTGTTTCCAGCTGTCCTGAGTAGTTCAGGTCCTTTGGAAGGAGTACACAAGCCATTGGTGGTCCACCAGCGCCCACCGGTGACAACTGGCGAGTCCCGTGAGACAAATTGCGGCCCGTGGCTGGGACCAAAGGTGGAGACACTGATGGATAAGGCTCGCTCTTCAGCCTGAGGCTCCTGGCGTTTGGTGAAAACCCTACGGTAACGTAAGTTATCCTCTATTTGTTCTGGAAAGTTAGGAAATTCACCACCAGAGTCACTTCTTTTTGGAGTATAATCCATTTCTGGACAAAGTGCTGGAAGGGTGTTGCTGTTGCGACAAGATCGATCTACGCAACAACATCGCTGAAATATCTCAAAATGTCATGTGGATATATGTTTGTGGAGGACACAACAGCTGTCAAGTTCCTATTGCAAAAACGGTATCCATACGTATCCATGACAACATGACCACAGCTGTCTCGGCTCCTTAGGAGTCACTCGCAAAAGCACATCATGATTTGTGGTCCAACCCAACTGCAACAGGAAGGTTTCAGGTGCTCCAAGTTCAGAGCTCAGCTGAAACGAAACTGGTGTGCTTACACTGCCACCGGTGAAATGAAGGCATCGTATCCTGAGCAAATACTCTGCAGCACCATAGCAGAGGCGTGAAAAAGCACGAAGAAACACACAATTGTTGGATGTGGAACGTCAGAAAGTTCTGGAGAGACCCATTTCCCTTAGACATCCAATGGTATAGATCTTGTTGGGCTCCCCCACTTCACCACACCAAGTAGCATGGCTCCAGTAGTGGCATGCCCTTGGCTTCTAGCATCCTTTGCTGTCTGCTCAGCCACCTCCAACTTCACCGCAAGCTTCCGTAGCTCCTGAGCAGAGACGACAAATGGCTGCCTCCAACATCAACGAGATCAACCAGGACACCCGGACAGCCCCAACCATTGAATGAATCGAATAAGTGCGTATCAAAATCCCAATCAACCTCACTCAATTCCCATTTTTTAGGGGAACAATGAACAGTCTTACATTTCCATTAAAAAAAAAAAACATAAAAAACATGAACCACGAATGGTTGAATATAACGTCCGAAACATCGTAGAATTCCTGGCCACCAACCCATAACCCGACCTCCAAGGAGTCAAGCACTACGGGTTCATGTCCATCCCAACCGCCCAAGGACTGCGCCAGTTTGCTCAGACTTGCCTTGGTGGCTGCATTGGCCTCCAGCGCTGACTGGGGATGCTTTATTATTGGGTTTACCACATCACCAAAATTGGTGATGCCTTAAGGATCAGTTTCAGAAAATCGTTTCTCTTTTGAAATTGTGACGATCTATCGTTTGGATGGTTTGGCAGGGGGGTAATCTAAAAAATATGGAAGCGAGAACCATGGGAACTTAGTGTGACTTCAGGATGTCTGTGTTTTAAGGATGCATTATCCCGTTTGTTTTTTACTTCACATAGTCTATTTGTCTATCCTGCCGCTCCGCACTTCCGGAATTTCCTCTGATCACTGCGACATGCCTTTGACCGCCCCAGATGCACCTCTAAGGCAGTTGAACACTCACCAGCAAGCACGAAGTGCGGAAGACGCTGCCGGAAGTAAACCACCCAGTGGTGCCCCGCCTGGCCAAGGTGCAATTTCTGAACTTCATGCAGTGAATTCTGGAGCTCGGTCGAGACTGAGACCTCTCATATCTTCACCATGTTGAAAGAATTGGTGGCTCCAACCCAAGTCACAGTGTTGGTGCCATTGCTGTATATGTGTGTATATATATATATATCCCTCAAGGTCCCATCAACAAATTTCCATCCAATTCCCATTCTGCTTGGTATCTTACAATTTCCAGCCACAATTTCCAGCTGTGTCTGTGAAATCCCCGGGGCTTTCCCCAGCCAGTGCCATCGCTGCCATCGGCGGGCGATGGAACGGCGCCTTGAGATCCGTCAGGCCACTGGCACTAACCATCTCCAAGGCCACCAGGTCTTGACAGTTGAGGGCCGACAGCAAGGAATCCAGCAGCACCTAACGTTAAGCGGCCGCGCGGGGCCGCGCGAAAAAATAAAGGGTGATGCGGAAAGGACACATGGCACACATGGATCCTTTTTCAGGGAACTTGATCATTGTGGGAGTGTTTATGGCCATGGCATTCTTGTGTTTTGTAATTATACAAGGGAATCTGTGTGGGATTAATATAGTTAAGAGACTGTTGTGAGTATATGATATGGGTTGGTGTTGGGGATGGGCCCGAACTTATAGCCATTTGACGATATTATACAGAATGGTATACCGTGCGGCCAAAACTTGAGATGGTTTTAGAGGATTTTGAGAGATCTGTAGATCAAACAAAGGGCTGCTGGCAAATAGGAGTGTTCTATCTTTTCAATCTTCTTCCATCGAACAAACCAATCCCTGCCAAACATCTTTGAAGGGAATGTCGAAATATCACCAAAAAAAATATTATATATATATATATATATCCTTTTTATGTCCTTGCAGTTGAGGGTCTATGTCAGTTACTGTAAGGCAGAAACGAGAACAACAGATCTGCATGACCTCCATCAATATCATCAATCAAACCGCTTTGGGATCGTTTCACTCACCCGCTGCACCTCATTTGGCGAGACCTGTTGATGTCCCAGGAAAGCCATGTGCCATGACTCCGCTGGGCAAAACAGGATCACTCGCCCAGTGCCAAAGGCTGTGGCTATCTGTCCCACGTGATGCCTGCATTTTTCTATGTTGTTTTTATGTGAAGTTTGAAGTGGCAAGATCTGGTGTTGAATCTGGACCCTTGCTGACCGCTGCGGATCACTTCTGCGAATTCCTGCGAATTCTCTGATGTGGTGTGCTAGTATCCGTGGAACATGTTGAATAGCTGGAACCTCTTAGAACAGCTTGGAACATATCAAAACCCATTTGGACCCCATTTGCCGTTACCCCCATGTGCCTGGGCATCCCGAACGCCAGGCACTTGAGTTATCAATTCGCGGGACAGGAATGGATAGGGTGTGTACCAGATCCCACTGATATCATCATGTCATAATATGTCAAGTAATATGTCAAGTATATGTCATCATACTCCTATCTCATCTCAAGACACCACCTAGAATTGACCCAAAAAGCTACGGCCACTGGCCGCCAGGCCACAGCGTCCGCGATTCGCGCCTGGATCTGACGCCCGAGCTCCTGGATGGGACGACTCTGCTCCTCATCCTGGTAGGGCCCGGCCCGGCCATGGACGGTCCACATCGGTCCGTGCCGTGAGATCCGGCGGATCTCCGCTGTGACGCTGTCCTTGTTGAAGATCTCGGGGTTCACATGGTCGCGCCAGATCTTTTTCATGCCAATGTGCCAGTTGCGGGTGTCCTTGGAGATGTCGCAAGAATCTACTGTCAAAACAGTAGAATAGACCTGGTGACCTACCATCCATTGGACCATCCATTGGTCCTGCAGAAAGAGCCAGAATCAAGAATCTTCTAGGAATCTACTATCAATGGATTGGTTTAAGGGAAAATCTACCGGAAACCATAGATTTTTCCATTAAATATGGGGCTTTCCTGTAAATTTTCCCTTAAACCAATCCATTGATACTAGAAACCAGAACTCCCTCAACCTCCGCGCGGAGCGCCGACCTCACCACCGGTGGCCAGCTCGTGCAAATCCGCGGAGAAGCGAAAGATGGTGCGCTCACGCCTGCAGAAGTTTGCTTCCAGGTTGGAAAATGCTGTGGTAAAAGCCATAATTGGATATGTTGTTGGGTTGGAAATGTTGTCAATGATATTAATATACATATATATATATTATACATATATATATATTACATAGTGAATTGGAGATAATTGGGTTACCCCTTAAAACCAGCTGCAAGAATTGGAAGTTCAGCATACTGACGCCAAATCTTGGGTGACCCACTTTGGGTTGATATGTTCCATGGCTCTCCATGGCTCACAATTTAAAGTCAAAAATCAGATATGTTCAATTATGTTCAGCTATCTCCCCATGTTATCCCATGTTCAGACAATTCCTTGAGCAAAAATATGTTGGAAAATCCTGAAAGATCCTGAAGTTAAATAGATTTAAATAGATTTAAATAGCTCATTCGATTTGGACCTGCAACGACCCGGCATCTGACATATCTGACCATTGGTCAACTGGGGTGCCAACTGTCTGATCAGCTCCTTTTGCTTCTCCACCTCACGGTCAAGTCATGACTGAACCCATCAGGACATTTGGATGGCTGAATAATCTGAATACTTGCTACGAACCACCATCTAAATCATCTAAATCATCTAAAATGTTAGATACATTTCATTTTAGGCTATCTCACTTTTCTCCAACCATTTTTGGGCAGTCTGGACTTTTGACATCTTTTGACCACAGATCCTGAGATATCCTGAGACTCGCTGCCTCCGCCGAAAGATCCGCGACTTGTTGGCACTTTGTTTCGAGGACTGACTCCTGTGATTTCCAGGTGACAACTCTTTCGGGATCAAAGGAAGTTGATCGGGGCATCCCGGGTCCAAATTTGATCCCAATTTTCACCCGTCCATCTGCGACTGTATCTCCAGCTGCTTCTCAAACTCTTCCTCCAGGGCTGCCAGCTGCCTGAGCCAATTGAGGGGGAGATCAGCTTCTGACGCAGTTGCCCTCAAATTAGAAAAAGAGAACAAGGAAGACAAGAAATTAGGCGGGAAAAAATGGCGCTATGAAATGCTATCAAGTTGGTTATGAAATGTCAGTAAAATCTGTGTCAAAGGCTGTTTTGTTCATAGATTCTTGCCAGTGCTACACATGGAGCTGCGCGATCATGTCCTCCTTCGGCTTCAACGAATCGGTCACCTGCCCCCAGCTGTTTCTCCCGGCCCAGCGGACACAGCCGTGGGAAGATGTGGGAAGCGCACCTCGCGGAGTCGAAAGTCCAAGACTTGTTTGAACTTCTTCAAGGTCTGAACCTGAGGTGAAGCTAGGTGAAGCTAGGTGAAGCTAGGTGAAGCTCGACTCCCCATCTTTAGATAATCGTCAGATCATCTGTAGATAATCTTTGGATAATTGAAGGTATCTTGAAGGAAGCCGCCTCGTTCAGGCTATGTCCAACAGGAACCACCAGCTTCTGGAGCTTCGGATGCTCAGATATGCTCAGGTTCACACCTTCACCTTGTGTGTACCAATCTCCATCTCCTTGTCTCGAAGTGTGGACTCACGTTCCTTTCGTTCGACCTCGCGTTCGCTTCTCTTAACCTATTTCCCGGATACTCTGGGAGTACCGTGTGCAGCTTTCCCCTCATCATGAGGATTAAACTTACCAGCATGGTGGGCAAATGAAGAAAGATCAACTCAAAATGTCTCTGCAGGTAGCCTCCGGTCATATGTTGATTTTTCTGTTCGCAAACTGCAACAGAATAATAGATGGTATCCTCCTTAATCGTCATCAATTCTATTCCCAAATTGATGGTTACAACTCATTTAAATCCGTTTCCCAGAAAATGAATTGTCATGTTTCACAATTGCTGGTGGTTGAATCTCAAATGTCCAGCACATTTTTATTGTTATATATATATGTATATATATATATTATATATATATACATATCAGGTTAGTTCTCCCTCGATCTACTCCCCAAATTACCCGAGGCTATCCCCTTCAGACCATGGCACCTTCAGCGAATGGACCTCTCGCTTCATGATCTCTGCTTCTGATCTCAAGTTGTTGATGCTGACCTGGGAGGCGACCCTGGAAGGTCAGATAGGTCGACAGTCACAGAAATATCGCAGCATATCGCACCGCCCAAAAAGATAGAACAGCAAAAATATGCAAAAATCCTTGTAAGATCATGGTAAATTGAACCTGATTCATCTGGTTGGGGCTTACTATCTGTCAAAACCGGCAACAAAGACTTGCAGGTTGGGTGTAGCTGCTGTAGCTTTCCAACCAGAAGTGTAGCAGTGTAGCTTTCGATTTGATTCGGTTGATACATATCCTTTCCTGTCCACCTGCTTCCAGCTGCTCAGTGTCTGACTCCAGCTTCCCTCTGTTCGATGATGATGCGATCACGATCCTGTTCGGTCTCTTCGGTCTCTGCGCTTTGTTCTCTTGGTGGTTTTGTATCGTCCGACCCCCATAAGTATCATAAGTGGTGGGCCAATTGCATCACCGTAAAGCATGTGTCTTATGCTTTGGAGTTTGGACTTGATTCTCACTCGCAGTGGCTATACATCCCCCTGTTTTTCCATATTTCCCATGGTGCACATCCCAATCTCATCCCAAGCGCCTTCTCCATCATATCCAACCCTCGCCTCAAGGCCATGGCGGCCATGGCGGCCATGGCGGCCACCACAGGGACCAAGCGCAACCAGCTGAGCACCGGGCACCAACATATCCTGGTCCTTTTTCAGCTTGTACTCCACCAGGTGCTGTTGTTCCAGCTCCTGCCAGCTTGGAAACCCCGTCTGTTCATGTGGAAACATCTTAATCAGTCGTATATACATTGTATACATATGTGGTTAATTATACGTGATTATACGTGATTATACGTAATTATTGTGCGTGTAATACGTGTATATATATATATAAACATAAAGAGAGAGACAGGGAGAGACTTCAACCAGACAGCAAATGATGCAGACCCTCGTCTTCCGCTTTACTTCACATCTTTGCCGTCTCAGCTCCTCTTGATTCTTCTTCTTGATCTCAGAGATTTCCAGCGCCTGTTCCATGCCTTCCTGGTCCAACATGGCATCGAAGCGCTTTTGGGTGAAGGCGATGAGATCTTTCAACGTTTGGATCTGCGGCATCTTTGGACGAGGATGGTTTGGGTTCCGAACAAAAATTGGAGGAGCCCCGCCATCCCCAAAAAATTGAAAAGTTTGGAAATTGACATGAAAGATATTCACGGGGTGTTTTTTTTAGATTCTTCCACACATAAATGGATAATTTTGGGCAAACTGGAGTGTGGTGGGATCAGATTGGGTTCAAGGTTGCAAACCAACTAAGAAGTGTTCAGTGCAGCGTTCATCTGAAACAATCTGAAACGCCCTGGAAGTTAATAGATCTGAATACATCATAGCACATCTGATAATATAATGGGATAATAATGACGTAATAGTGGGACAGTAATTATGATATAATTTTAATAGATCCCTCATGAAAAAAAACATTTTGCCTTGCTATAAATGCTTTAATAGACAGTATGATGCTTAAATTCCATAAAATCCCAGGATAGAAATCATCTCATTCCCTACAGATGGATCCAGTGGTTGCCTTGCTATCCTTCTCATTGAGCCGCTGCTGCGTGGCCTGTCAGTCGAAAAATCAGATGGCCTGTTAGCCTGTCAGCCACTGGCCATTTTAATGGGGATTTAATGGGGATGATGTACTAATCATTGGAAATCATTGGAATTGGGTTAGACCATTTTTTGGGACCTATTTTCTGATTAAACATGTTTTTCCTCTCTTAGAATATATACCGTATTAGTTCCGAATAGTTCCGAACTGTCCTAAACCCGACGAAAAAACATGTGGAAGGAACCCCTTCATTTTGCGCATTCAGGTTGGACAAAACCCTGTTCGTTTCTCTCCGTGCCTTCTCTTGCTTCTGATCCTGCTGCTCCAGATCGGATCGAGCTTGTTGCCGGTTCTGACGTGCAAGAAACAGAGCCAAGACACAGTCCACATCCAGACCACCGTCATTCAGCAAACTAAGCTCCCCGGCCTGTTCGAATTTGGCTTCCATTTCGCGCAACTCGGCCTGGCACCAGGCGGCATTGTTGAAGTATAGCAACAAGGGCTTCGCGGATTTGCCTGAAGCGCCACGTAGTTGTCAGCATCTGCGCGCATGCGCTTGTCATAGGCCTGGCACGCTTCAAGGCCAAGGGCAGCATAGAGTCTGAAGCATTCCCAAGGCGAGCATTCGTATGAATTTTCTTTCACGCACAAGGAGAGTCTTTCAAAAAACAACAAAAAACATACCATTCACCAAAATTCACCAATCAAACAACAAGGAACAAACCATATACTCTGCTGTGAAGATTGTTGGACGGTCACAAGCTCTTGGTACTGCCTTCTCCTGGTCATCAGCTGATGAGACGTGTAGGGCCTGCGCAACAGCTGGACAGCTTGTGCCATGAGTCAAATGAGTCATGAGATGTCATGGGATTTTCTTCAAAACGATGGCCAAAATTTGGTCAAAAGCACCAAAAAAAAACAATAAGGCCAATAAGCTGAAGATGGCTGAAGCCTCCCTGCCACAAGATGATCTTCATGTTTTGCACCTCAGTGATCTTCATCTTCCGCAAGCTATCTCTCTCTTTCACCGTGGAGGCCTGCCGCGGGTATGTGGTGCTACATGTCGGGGAAACATCAACCAATACCTTGCAGACTTCTCCGACGACAGCTATTGAATGTCATTTTATTACATTTTATTGATTTAGGTGATGTGTAGAACCTCCACCACGTGACAATCCATCATTTGAGGATCATTCAGTCATTTAGACTAATGTCAGAAAGCAAACATTTGATCCTGTTTAGAGACACGAAGGTTCTTGTGTTACCACCCAGTTTGTTCGCTTTCAGTTTTGATCCTCAACAGATTTAATGGATATGAATGAGATATGAGGAGTAGCACTTAACATGACTTAACTAACCAAAAAACGGTGATTAATTGGTGGCACACCCTGTTGCTCCTTTTTGTAATCCCCCAACCCCCGTGCCAGCTTCTCCGCCTGCTGTAGCTCTTCATACTGGCTTCCTCAGTCGCTAGACCAACATTATGAACTGAAGGTTCATCGGCTGCAACTGAAACAACTGACATATGATTCGTGTTTCCTTGATTTTCCGTGCAATATCTTGCACTGAGGATTTTTCTAGAGGTCCATTTTCCATCTTACGGCTCTAAGGTCAGCACGAAGCGATTGAATTGTCGCTTGATCTTTCCGTCTCGCCTGTCTTACGCCATGGCACTGCCCATTGGTGAAGCAACGACGCTCCAGTCAAACGTGTGGTTTATGGGTCTCATATTGCCCATCAGCAACAGCTCAATTTACTTCAGCAAAGGGTGTTTCCAATGGCTCCGCCTCCTCAACTCTTGCTCGTAGTTCACCTCAGCTATCGGCTGGCTGCGAGTTTTTCTTGCCTTGCTCTTACTAGTGTTCAAATTGTCAGCTTCGTGAATCACAACCCCAAAGTTTGAGTCACACATGTAAGTCCATCAGACTCCAGCGACCCAAAGACGACTCTGAAACGGATGGGCCGCTGGAATTTGATCCATTTGATTCATTTGATTCATTTGATCCCTGAGTTTGGACCATTTTGCCACAAGTCCCCTAAGATCCCTAAGGTTGACACCTTGCAGCCTGGCAGCGTTCTCCTCCAACTGTGTCTTCAGCCTTGGAGGTCTTCGGAGCCATGGCAGCTATGGCAGCGCTCAAAATCCAAAAAGAAATCCACTGAGCCACCCTGGGGCCACCCTACTTGGAAATCTGCACGCTCAGCTCATTAATCTCATCCTGCGCACGCTGCAGCTTTTGATGCTTTTGTGACGCTGAAGAAAAAAAAAGAAGATGGGCCCTGGGGCACATGTTTCGAAGTTCTCCTGTCCCCCAAATCAGACAAAGGTTTGATTCATGTCCGTCATGGTGGCAAAAGAAGCTATGTGGCTGCGCTATGTGGCAATGGTTTAGGCTCCCAATCCTGACGCAGTTGGATATCCCCGCGGTTGATCATGACCACCTGTCACGCGAGGATTCCAACACCCAATGGATTTTATTCAACAGTTTTTTCAAACCGCAATTGTTTGAACTATGAGTCCTAGATAGTCCTAGACTTTTGACAAGTTTCCATTCATGATCATCATGATCATCAAAGTCTGCCTCCATTGGCTGCCGGCGATTGGCGGCCAGCTCCGTGTCAGAGAAACCATCGGCCTCGGTCTGAATGGACGATGCACTTTTCCATGGGTACCCATATGGGTACCCCTACATGGCCATTGCAGGGAAACTGATGAACCATGGGATGGAATGGGATGGAATGGGATGGAATGGGGTACCCAAATTGAGGATGCACTGTCCTTTTGATCTTTTTTTTTGGTTCCTGCATCGACCGGCTTGATCCCGGCTTCGTTTTTGTCCTCGTCCAGTGTTTGCCGATGTGGGAGGGTCCCAAGTTTAGAAAAGAGACAGCAAAAAAAATTCGCATAAGCATGGGGTAACCCAAAAAAATCCCATGTGATTGGTCTTCATGGTCTCAATCAAAACTGCCATGGGGTCTAGCCCATCTCCAGGAGAAAAAATAAACAATTCTTGAGGGCGCGACATTGAGCACAAAGACGCAGCCATCCTTTCCAGCCGTGGCGACCTGAGTTCAAATGGAGAATCGAAACCATGTCTTGCGGATCCTTCCCAAACTGTCACGTTTTTCTGATGTTCTCTGATGTTTCCCACTATACATCCATTTGTGATGATCTTCCTGTTAAAATGGAAAGTTTGGAGATTAATGGAAATTATTGTTCTTTACCATGTTTGATTGTCTGAGGGTTCGTCAGTTTCCTTTCGCTGAAACTTCTGGTTTCGGTTCTGAGACGTCAGCAGTATGTCCATCTGTGGAGATTCGAATAGCTGTGATGCCACCATCGTGCAACCCCAATCTGGCTGTCCTGGCAGAAGAAAACGACACGTGTGTTTGGCCACCAGTCCATTCAAATTGGATCAAAAATCATCAGAACATATCTGAACCCATGCATTTTTCACATGTTTGGATCTATGATTGATGTGTCTTACTAAGCCACTGCGCCATCATGAAACCGCGAGGGTTTCGCACCTCAACACTCCGGTAAGGCTACAGAAGGCCAGCAGGTTTCCGTTGCAGTCTCCGGCCAGGATGGACACCTGATGAGGATAAGTGACTTAAGTGATAAGTCATCTATGAGGATGCAAAACTCTGTAAATATCGTATACATACATACATACATTACATTACATTACATTACATTACATACCATACCATACCATACCATACCATACCATACATACAAACATTACATGCATTACATACATTACATACATTACATACATTACATACATTACATACATTACATACATTACATACATTACATACACAACATACATAACATACATAACATACATAACATACATAACATACATAACATACATAACATACATAACATACATAACATACATAACATACATAACATACATAACATACATAACATAC
>Ga0126342_10004219_pt1 | contig 24365 bp, 19 predicted proteins | sample Cyp1metagenome_FD_92528 | JGI IMG/M metagenome (GOLD analysis project Ga0126342, IMG submission 92528) | Coral microbial communities from Lord Howe Island, Old Settlement Bay, Australia - Cyphastrea 1 metagenome | ecosystem: Host-associated > Invertebrates > Cnidaria > Coral ...
ATATATATATATACATATATATACATATATATACATATATATATACATATATATACATATATATACATATATATACATATATATACATATATATACATATATATATATACATATATATACATATATATATACATATATATACATATATACATATATATACATATATACATATATACATATATATATATATGCATATAAGCTCACCCCTCCAGAACCCCCCCCGCATGTTGAGCAAACAATTGTTTTACCATCATTTTTATCATCTATAAATGGACCATTTCCATAGCTACGTTAAATAACCAAAGGGTATAAAGAAGAAAAACATAAGTTGGGACTCGGGACATAACTCCTATTAGTCTATCATTGATTTATATGTTTTCCGCAAATAACTGGAAATGCACCAAGTACTGACCATATGTGCCATGGTAAAGTTAGATGGAATTTATTCTCTATGGACGTACTACAATAAATAATGGTAAAGTTGGGAAAAATAACTTTATATACATAAGTTAGATGACCATAATGGAAATCTTTACAATGGTTGTGCAAATCTGTAAGGATCGACGACCACCCCTTTCTTGTGTATATAATCTATATAATCCAAACTTTCACCATGGCACATATACCCTATATATTAATTCACAATATTCCAGCTATATCCCAAAATAAATAAATTGTGTGAAGTTTCATCTGTTGTATTTTCATATATACCCATATCATAAACCCGTAGAACCTCTATTTCCACGTCCGATCTGTAAAAAAAATGCACGACTTCGCTGAAAGGTGCCTTGACAGAAAAGGCCCTAAGCACCTTTCCCATCCTTCTCTTCTTCCGCCTCGGATGCGCGGAGTGATATTCGGTTTTCGTCTAGAGCCGTCACCTTGGTTTACTAACCCCCTGTGGATGTCATCCAGCTTTTACGCGCACAACAATTATGCGGATCTAAGCAGCAAAAATCCATGATTCGCAAAAAAGAACTGGTTGGTGGTTGACCTACCCCCCCTGAAAAATATGAGTTCGTCAATGGGAAGGATGACATCCCACATAATAAAATTCAAAATAAAAAATGTTCCAAACCACCAACCAGACAAGGATTTGAGCAGCGAAAAGAGAGAGCAAGAAATGTACATGTCATCGACAGAAATCAGCTGAAATCTGTGTGTCCAGTCATGAAAAATCTGGATGTTTTCATCTACTTTCATGGGTCCATGGCCATGTGCGCATAGCATGTCTCCCACGACTTTTTCCCCTAAACTGATCTACTCCTGCAGGGGACATGGGTGGTTTAGGGTACCACTTTTGTGCACATCCATGTGGGCCAGAAAATGGTTGGCTGTGGCATCCATGGCCGACAAGATTCCACCTTTTCCGCAGATCTTGTTCTCCACTCCAGCCTCGTGGCTTTCTGTGACAACCCCCATATCCCATGGTCTGCCGTTATTTTCCTTACTCATTCTATAAATGACGATGTTCTTGGTATATCTTGGTATCTCCCCCATAGACACACCTAGGGCCTGAAACGGCCCGAAGATGTAGAAATCCCGCAAGTACAGCTCAATTGGGACCTGCAACTCCTTGAATCCCCCATCAACTTTTCCGGAGATTCACCTGGAGATTCACCCAGTTCCCCATGGAATCTGGGAGATTGACACACCGCAAAAAACAGCTCCATGGCTTCGAAGGTTCACCATTGAGTTCGGGGATTTCCCAGCCACGTTTGATTACAGGCAGCGTCTGCCACACGTGTCCACAAACAGCTGGGCGGGCCTAATCCGCCAAGTCCCACGCATACAGAACAGGTCCCCAAAAACACATGACCAGATTCGTGTTTTTCCGAAACAATAAAAGCAACACGGCAACACGCCATAATGATGATCAGTAGTGTACTTTAAACCTCAAAGACTCTTTTCAGCTGGACTGTGTTTAAAGGAAAATCTACTGTAAACATCTGTAAACCATGGTTTTTCCCCATGATTTGTTTGTAGCCGCAGCCGCTGACACCAGTTGAGTCACACAAAGTTGCCACTGAAGCCGACCACGGTCAACCTGACAGCAGAGTGGAGCGCATGCCCAAGTCTTGACGAGGTAATCTTAGGGGCTCCCAGGGGGTCTTCGAGTCTTCCAAAAGTTTGAAAGTCCCAAAATGGAGAATCGGCCATAGAAATAGTTGATTGATGTTGATTGACCCCTAAACATGGTGTGTTTCCAGTTCGCAAACTGTAAACGTTATGGAACATCTATCCATTCCTGCATGGGCAGAGTCTCTTCAGGATGTTTCCACTATGGCGTCATCCAAAGTCTTCAACCGTTGGGAAGTCTGACATGGCTTGCTGGAAAATCTCCTGCAGAATGGAGATTTTTTTCTGGGTTTTGCTCATCTATAAATAGGACATGTTCCATTGCCATGTTTGATTCCCAAAGGGCAGTGTTATCAATGTTTTTTGGTTGACAAAGCGGCAAGATAACAAAAGGGTGCTTTGTCAACCAAAAAACATTGATAACATTTGTTTTTGGTTGTTTTTTTCTGTTTTTTTGGTGATTGACCCAACGCGGCAAGATCTTTTCGGAAAGGTACCGCTGCAATGTCCCCACTTCTGTGTCTGCAAAGTCCCCACTGAACAACTTCACACCCTGCAAGCGGAGCTTCTCTTCAGAAAAGGCTCCAATGAAAAAATGTTAGTTTAAGCTCATCATACCCTCTGGTAATTTAACATAGCTACTGAAAATGGCCATTTGTAGTGGATTTTCCCATTGAAAATGGTGATTTTCCATAGCTATGTTAGTTTATCAGAGGGTATCTCATGTTCAATCGTCTGGAATCCAGCATCATGCGCAGCCATAAAAGCGCCACAGCCCAGCAACATGTACGGCAGGACGCTTGGAGTCTTTCCATCCCTGGCAGGAAGGGATCTCCCAGTGAAATGTGTGTTGTTTTATGATGTTTTATGTTACCATATGTTACCCCAGTGAAATGCTAGTTCAATATCTCCACCATAAATCCAAGTAGCCCACTTATAGCCTACAGCTCTAAAAACAATATAAAGCTATCGTTTCGAGAGGTTCCCTTCCTGTGGGTACTTCGACTCAATCAGGTGGCGTCCCATGGCTAGCTGAGTTGGTTTGTAAGTAGGTGAACGATTGGATTTATGATAGATATGATAGATATGATAGATATGATGGATATGATGGATATGATATATCATATATCGACTTTGTCAACGGGGTTTATAAATTTATAAACTAGAACTGGGGTCAACCACGTTGTATGTTAGGAGATGGAAGCAAGCAGCAGATATGATACACAACCAGCACTTGCTGAATAGTCTAGACGGATGCAATCAAGAATTATAGTCAATCAAAGCTTCATTGAAATGATAACTGCCAGCTGCAGGTCTCGTTCGCATGTGTTTTAGGTGGCTATGGATCAAAACCCATCGATCCGTTCAGATGGCAATGCGGTTGCCTTTTTGTGATCCCTGGTGTTGTCGCGTGACCTGCCCTTTAAAATTGGAGTCCACAAATGATGTCGGTATAGAAGACGACATCATTGCTATCTCAAATTGCAAGGGAACAAAAAAGGTCCCATACTGCACCACAGTGGAAACCGTATATCCCCGACTTTTCCCACCATTTTCCCCATGTTTTCCCGACATGTTCCATAGATTTCCCATATCCCGTCCAACACATGGCACCTGGAAAAGATCTCTTCCACCAGAGGCAGCTCGTCCACCATGGTGGGAGTCCACACCAAGCGGTAGTAGCTCATGGCAAAGACCAGCATGAAAGCCGCCCTTGGAAGAAATCTCTGGAGATGTGGGGAATTTTATGGGAATTATCTGGAAATATGGAGATTCCCTGGGGGCCATTGAGAATTTTCAATGGGAAAGTCCGGAAACCCATGTGATAGGATTCTGGGATTCCCCCATGTTCTTAAGCATTCTTGTCCGCGGTTTAGGGGGGAATCTGTAGGAAACCATGTTTTTTTTTACCATTATTTAACAGGGACCTGAATTTCCATCGTCCAATTTGTTTTCTTTTCATTCTTGATGAGGAATCATATGTTTGCGGAATCCCCACGACAGAATAAAAAAGACCCAGCTAAAAACAACATCATTTGGGCCGAATGATATGTTTTTCGAAATAAGGTACCATGAACTTTGACATGAAAAAGTTGTACTGTATTGTAGACAAATAGTATACCAAAATTCACATGAATGTGAAAATAGGATAAAATCCTAACATATTGATGATTTTCCTATAAATTTACCCATTAATTACCAAGTAAAACTGAGTAATTAAAGCGAATCATAACTTGAAAATAGGATGAAAATTTGTCATAACTATCCATTCATAATCCTATTCATCATTTGTCCTTCCATAATGGGTCAAAATAACTATTACTACTGGGTCAAGCCTGGCTTTCCTCTGTTTTCCACGGCAGCCGAGTCTCTGAATCAGCCTGCCGGCGATATTGCTGTAGAACCAGCGATTTCATGGGAAGTTCAGCTGATTTGATGGTTAGTAACTGGTAAACTCACATAGCTATTGAAAATGGCCATTTACAGTTGATTTTCCCATTGAACATGGTGATTTTCCATAGTTATGTTAGTTTACCAGAGGGTAACTGGATGATAAGCTGGAAATTGTGGATTCAACCATCAAAAATGGAGATTTAACATGGTTAAACCGTCAAAATAAGGTTTAACCAAATAATGAATGATCGATATCGGATGATATGGGTAGGTGTTGAAATGGGGTATGCACCCAAAAGGCCAATTATAATGGGGAAAAAACGATAACGATTAACCTGTGGCTTTCGAGGTTTACCCCCGATTTCAAACACACCCCTTTGTAACGCGGGTTCCAGCAGTTTGGAACCTGCTTGGAGCGTTGAGTCCAGACACCGAACTCAATTGGATGTGTCTCTCTATAAAGGGATGGAAAAGAAACAAACGTTTGGAATCCACTAGGAAAGTTTCAACACTCAATTCCTAGCTCTGCGGCTCTCCACATGTTTTGGTGAACCGCTCCCTCCTAACCAGCGGATAGTCAAATACGCCACACTGAAATGTGCCATTAATATCCATTATTTATTGATGGAATCCCTAGTTTTGTGTTAAATCCCCATGCTTAACAAGTTTTAATTATCAAATCCCATTCTTCACAACCCCTGGATCCCAGCTTGCTTTTGCGCCTATGATCATTATACCCCATTATATATTTTGGTTGGTGATTTAATCAAAAACCCTATAAATGATTATAAATGACAATCAAGCCCTGGATTTTTTTCGATACCATGAATATCCATTCATCATTGTCATCATAAGTAATCACACTGATAAATATTGATAAACAATGTGAGATTATTTGCAAAAAATATAAACAATACCATTGAAGACATATTCATCATCGTGACTGTGCCCAGTTGGTGACATCCCGGCGGTTGAACCTCGTTATTATGACGCTGAAGGGAAGCTTATCGTCACATGCGGCGACGCAAGTGACCACCCTGAGCCGGCGACTTTTGGAGTTGGGGGAAGCGGTGGGCCCAACAAAGAAGTCATATTCTATGTATGTATGTCTATATATATATATACATATACAAAGACATATAAATATACATATATATATATATATACTCATGTATATAATATATATATACTCACATATATATATATATTATATACTCATAATCATGAAAATGGTGAGTTTGCCAACAAACATTTGGAAAATGATCAACAATGATCCAGAATTCAGAAACAAAAAGTGCTGAATCTATGAAAGTTTAAAAGCCTAAATTTAGAGTTTACCAACAGACAAGAATGGAATGGTCCAACAAGAATGAAAATTCATCCAAGAGTGGGATGTGAAATTCACCAACAAAATGTGTTGGTCTCAACCAAAAATGAAGGACGCCCAAAGAGAGAAAACCCAATGCTCTCCGATTTCATCCAGTTCTTGGATATACCAAACATCTATATCAACAATGTGTCAAGGTGCTGTGGTGCCCCAGTTGGCTCAGTTGGCATAGCTCCAATGTCGCTAGGGATCATTGGATGACCTTGCCACCGTGCCACCGTGCTTTTCGAAGACCAAGACACCCAAGCATGATCAAATAGAAGAGCAGAATCGCGGCGAAACCCAGCTGTTGAAGCAGCAAGATCTCAGGGTTTGAAGAACAGCTGTTTATTGAAACAAGGATAGCTGTTACCTAAGATAATCTGACAGCTGCTGATAATCTCAGGCTTCATTTATTTGAAGCCAAGATAGCTGTGAAAAAAACAAGGAAAAAATTGGGTGATGGTACTAAGGCTTGGTTATTAATTAACGACACTTGTCCATTAATATTAATTGCATTTAATTGCATTGATTGACAGTTGTGGTTCATTGTCAGTTATTAGGCCATTAATATTGATGGGGGTGAATCCATGATTATGCTCCTGTAAACGTTTACATAGATGTGGAGAACCCACTGTAGGTGTAGATCATTTTCTCAGAAATCGTTCGGGGGAATCCATGTGAATCCCATGAAAAATGCGATGCTCTAACGTCATTTTCTAGTTGACATATTACAAATGGCAACCCGTTCGAGGAAATGTTTTTTTTCGGGCACATGAAATAGACATGGTTGAAGTTGAAGCAGTGAACATGGGCCAGGTTTGACCATCAACATCGGATCCATCCAGCAACAAAAACGGGAAACATGGCTATGCGACCACATTTGGTGCCTGGTGGTTTGAACTGCTTTGAAAAGTCTTTAAACAATTTCCATCCTTGCCTGGGTGGGTTGACACCACCAGACAAGAATCGGTGATTTTGCACCTATGATGTAACCAACACAATTGGATGCTGTTAGAATAAACATACCAACATCTCTTGGCTAAGATTAGAGATTACTCCACTAACCATTAACGATTATCATATCAATGATTAATGACAATGATTAATAATTGTTATTGATCAACAACGATAGAGTCCATTTACCTGGATCGTTAATTGGATCATTTGTCCAATATCCATTCTACTTGGTGTTCAACTAATAACTTATCAGCCATATGTATATCAAACATTAATCCAACAAAAAATCCATTGGAAAACAAGTTCCATATTAGTCATGGCTAATATAGCCATATACACCATATTCGCCAGGGTACCCTCTGGTAAATTAACATAACTTTGGAAAATCACCATTGTTCCATAGGAAAATTCACTATTTCTATGGTGATGTTCCATACTTATGTTAGATTACCAGAGGGTATTGTTTTTGATCTTACACGATCCATGTTTGTTGGTCAGATCTGCGCTTTTGTTTTGGATTTTTGTAGAAATGTCTGAGCCATGGCCATTTTTGACTGATATAACTGTGCCTGGCCGTTCTATTCCATACCATTGACGGTGATATCCTTAGTATTTCTTAGTCTTAGTATTTCTTGGTTCAATTAATAACTTATTAACCATACGTATATATCATTCCTTATGGAACATATATATATATCAGGTACCCTCTGGTAAATTAAAATAACTTTGGAAAATTCACTATTTCTATGGTGATTTTCCATACTTATTCCATACTTATGTTAGATTACCAGAGGGTACATCAAACATTTTTCCATTCACCAAGCCTTAATGGTCACCGGACTCATCCTAGCGGCCGAGGGATCGTTCTGGGCCAACTCCTTGAGGGGGTCGCGTTGCGTTGTCATCACGAAGCCGCAGGACATGATGCTAACGCAGACCTCGAACTGTGGTTGGGGACACTCAAAAGATGGAGAATATCTCACCTGTTTATGTGTATGTATACATATATATATATATATATATACTTGTTCATATATAGATATTATTTATACATATATATATATGTATAAAGAGAGAGAGAGAGAATGGGAGAGACATTCTATCTGCAGTATATATGCGTGTATATATATACACATATGTATGTATACATGCAGAACACGATCATAACACATAATACATATAACGGTATAATGGTGTCTCAAATGATCCTTTTCGGAGTGGGAACAGCTGGGATTCTGAAGTGTCCCAGCAACAACTCGACACATTCGTCCAAGGTGCTAAATAGAATCCACATGCTAACCTGGATTCGGCTGCACGAGGCAGAATTTGAGGTGGGAAGTAGCAACATTCTTTAATTCTCTGGTTCCGAATCGTGAATTAAACCATAGAATTCATGATATGAAGTTGGTTTGGCTCAATTATCCTCACCATATTCTCAGATATTCTATTGGATTATGTAATTTCCTGATTTTGGTCAGCCTCCAAATCACCTAAGCAGCCATCAAACCAGCGACATCACTTGGCAAATCAAACTCAGTGACCACCAACGGATGGGGAGATGTTCAACCAATAATTAACCAATAAACTGGGTGTGTTTGAAAACATGGTATACCCCATTTTTTGTAGGGAAAACAATGATGTTCCAATTGATGTGCACTCCATCTTCAGACAAACCCATATCATGAAGCAGGAATAAGAACTAGATGTTTTTGGACAAACAAACTGGTGAGTGAAAGTACAAACTGCCAAGCAGCAGAATCTCTTTCACGCTGCAGACCTCAAACGGCTTGGAGTTGACGCGACAGAAAAGTGCAGCGCAAACCCTCTTGAACTTTCAACGCAAAATTTCAGAAATTTTCGAACAGCCGGAGGAACAACTACCTTTCGTGAAGCAGAATGTTTGGAAATGTTGATGCATTTCATGCGCAAAATTGCAATTTTCCAACCTCCTTCCTTCGAACAATATGTTTTTTTCCATTAAATTGGTGGTTGTGTCTCAAAAATGTAGTCCCAAACAACCACTTTAAGCAGTGGATATAGCGGTTACCGAGCCACAAAATCCACGACATAGGTGAGGACGACTCCTGGCAGGTTGTCGGACCAAAAAAAAAAGGCATCCCGTTACAAAGAACGCATACATACATGCTATGCTATAGTACCAATGTACATCCAAAAATTTGTCTTTGGCCTCAACGCCGAGCCAATTTTGTGTATATGTGAATATGAGCCATCTGCTCAGCTGAGAACATGATAGCCAAACATATTGAAAATACCAGCAAAAAATCTAGCACGGTTTGTATAGATATCATTTCATACCTCATCAACATGACATGTTCACAAGATTAAACGGATCTGAAATTCCAGATTCTCATATGTAACCAAAACGCACAAAAACACTGTAAACACCAGTGTAAAACGGAAAATTTGCATTTCGCCAAAGCGCCGTGTCCATGTTTGAAATGACTCAACTCTAAACATCTGCCAGTACTACAATAGAATGTTCAAAAACGTTGCAAATAGTAGCAAAAATGGCCTCGCATCTACACATATCATCTGAAACATCATCAGATTCAAGTGTCCAAATATCGAAAAGATATTCAAAATATAGTGTCCTTGTTTGACAACAAAATAAGCAAATTCACCGTAAATACCAGTGAAAATGCAAAAATGGTAGGTTTGGGGGGGACAGCATATATATATATACATATGTGTGTGTGTCTGCGTTATTGAAGTAACATTTGTAAAATTAAGAATATAACTATAACACGTAAATAAAACGTTTTTTTTCCTGAATCCTCTGCCACACTAAGAAAAACAGTTGACAAACCACATCGCTGGTTGTCCCTTGCCGAGTGAAAAGACAATGGCATACAGAAACAGCAATTTTGTCAGAGCTGCTTCGAAAATTGCATATCTTGGAAGGCTGCACAACAAGAACAAGCCCAAGCACGAGGGCAAGCAAGAGAGTTTTGGCAAACAAGTACAAGCAAGCGTCAACTGCAAGCAAATCAAGACAAGGAAAAGCCAGTCACAAAGTGCAGGCACCTAACTGCTGGTAAAACTCAAGGTTTTCCGTGCTCTGGTATTTTTGCTTTTTGTATTGTGCGGTCACAACTTTCTACTCAATGACAAGCTCGGGTGGCAAGCAATCAACATCATCCAAGTCAAATTGACAAGCCAGAACCTACAAGTGATGCACAAGAGCGCGCTGGTAGGCAAGGACACACTCATGACTCAAGTCTAGGGCAAAGGCTGAAGTCACTGGCAATTCACGGCATTGCTGAAAGGGAGTGACATGAGTCCATACATAGTATCCTCCGCAAAGCAGTCCAACGACACACACCATGCCATAAGGATTTGGCTTCCTGCAGTCAGGTGTTGGCACCATGCCTCCACCATTTGTCAAGGCGTCAAGACATGTGGCAAGGCCAAACACATGCAACCAAACAACGGATGTCAATGTACTCCTTGGCTCAGGTGACATCTTCAAGAGGTAACTGTTTGTCATGTCATGTGGATAGCGACCTGACGTCAGTCCCATGCCACGGAACTGATGTTTCACCAAAAGATGGGAAGCGTCCACAGGGCCGGACAACAAAACCTCAGAAGAGCCAATCAGGCCAGTCAAGTCAACGTCAAAACCCAAGTCACTCGATAGTGGCAGGGGCAAACCGAAGGCAATGGGGTCACATACTCGATGATCTGCAGAGGAGGAACGTGGGAAAACTGCATGGCTCAGTTAGAAAGGGGCCACCTCCCTATCTGGCTACGTGGAAGCCTGAGCCCAGAGGCTATCCAACTTGTCACCATAACACACATTTTGAATGCCCTGGCAGTTTTCGCATCATCCCCTTTTTAGCTGGGCCTTCCAGATGTTCAGCCACTGAAACATCTGGAGAGTGTCTACTGCTCTACCTGACGTCTTGATATGTCTTGTACGTAGCACGATCTTGCGAGATGAGGCACCCCACTGATAGATTGGATTCCTAGTCATGAGTCAGGAGAAAGCGAGTCATCAACCAACTTCCCTGTGGTAGTGCCCGCGCCTACAGGGCAGCAGATCATACCTCGGTTGCACATGGCTGAAGGGACGAGATTTGACGAAATAAGTCGTTTTGAGATGTGTTGATTTCAAATAAAAACTGGTTGGTGGTATACCTACCCCTCTGAAAAATATGAGTTCGTCAGTTGGGATGATGACATTCCCAATATATGGAAAGTCATAATCCATTCATGTTCCAAACCACCAACCAGAAAACCATGGTCAAGTTTCATTGGTTTTTTGCAGTTTAGCTGCTTTTTGAGAGTATGGTCATCCCGAATGGGATTCCAACAATAGGTACATTAAACCGTCATGGGGGGTGACCGACCATCCTCAAAGTTATGGGAAACAAACACCTACCTGGAGAGTCGGACTACTGTTCAACCACCAAGAAAATGATCAAAAAAACTGGCAGAAATCTGAAATACCTAAAGAATCATGTTACATCTGATAAATTCTATCTCCACATCAAAAACTAGCCCAGATCGAACCCAAAACTTCCCAAACAGATCGAACCCAAATCAGGAAAATCTCCCCATTTTCGTGGAGCCTCATCCCATCTGCCAGCCCCTCAGTCCCTCTCGCTGTCGCATCCAGGCGGCCATAGACTAGAAAGGCTGAGACCAAGGGCAACCAGGGTTCCACCGAAGATTCGGAGCCGAGTAGGCTGTGTATCCCTTCCTGAAACCAAGTCTGGAAGTCTGGGAATGGATGGATTTCACAGCAAACCAGCCACAAAAACTGGGAATTTGATGTGTTTTTAAGTCAAACCAACAGAAATTAGATTACATTGTTACATTAGTGATTTCTATTTGGGATGTTTTTTACCGGAAAGCTATAGGAGTTTGCCATGAAATGGAGGTGATCTTGATTATTCTTGATTTCTATGGACTTCTATGTCTACTGAAAAACGTAGAATATTGATGGGGATTGAATGGAAATCTATTTAGGAGGACTTAACAGTTAACGAAAATGATGGATTCAATTTCTATGGACTGGCTTCTGTGACTTAACAGTTAACCAAAATGATGGATTCAATTTCTATGGACTGGCTTCTGTTCGAGATGGAAGCTTGAAAGGCACGGACTTCGCAACTCACCAAATACATGGCTTTCTGCAATTCTCCCTTCAACCAATTCTTAAATTCTTGGATTATAACGTACAACCCGCAAGCGTTGAGATTTAATGGGAATGCATAGGGCATCGGCGGCATACGCCTGATTTCGCCAACCAAAATGTGTCAGTGACGGACGCCAACCTGGTGGGACTAGGTTGGAAAAGCCCGAATGGGCCCCATCTGCCCTTCAGCAAAATGATGCGAGATTTGTCTGGATGGTTCATCCCCCCAATGACTATGGTATGATGGGTTTTGATTCCCCAAACGAATCTTCGTTCAACATGCCGCGGTGACTGCTGTCGGGAGTCCCCGTTCCACTGTTTACGATCCGCAAGATCTGGATCATGATAAGCCCCAAACTATTCAGCCGGGAACCCCCACGCCGCACGCCTCTTTTTGACCAAAAACTGTGGGTACTTCCCAAGATAGGGGGCACCGGAAGTTTAGCAAATTGTGGGGAGAATATATTGGGTAAAAAAAAACATGGGATAAAACCAACAATAATGAGCATATCATGTGGATATTTCATGGGAAATAGTGGGAATGTATACCATCTGGCAAACCAACACAGCTATGAAAATCACCACTTTCAAGAGGGAAAACATATTATATATTAATACGTATAGTAATCTATCAATAGGCCATCTATACTATATACCATAAGTGTTGGAAAAAACTGGATCTCCAGTCGTCATTCCATGCAGGGCGTCCCGAAACATCAAGTCCAAGACGTCCAAGATACTAAGACTGAAGCGTTCATGGCGGAATAGACTTCTTCCCCAGTCTTCAACGCTTCCGACACATGCGGCAGCACGTATTTGAAGGTCTTGTTGGCAGCACCTGCGAGGATGGGGAGAATCCCAAACTTTGGAAGCAACCAGAGTTGAGATAACTCCACTGCTTCAAGAAATCATGATCCGTGCTGGTTCTTCGTCTTCATCATGACCGCCATCATACCACTGCACACTGCTGCAAACAACCACTAACCATCACCAAGAATCACTACCGCTACCAATCACAACGTACCACCAACAACCACCAGCAACATTTCGATTCATTTCGATGATTTCCCCATGAAGACCTCCATTTTTCGTTCGGGATTTCCCAGCCACCACCGGGCAAACACCCAGGTCTCCCATTGTGTGCCTTGAATTCCTGGATCTTGGTAGACCTTCGTGGCCTTTGCTGCGAGGAAAAATCGCAGAGAAGGATCTCCAAACTCCTGCAGTGAAACATCGATTTCCCCCAAAATCAGCTGGAAAATCAGTTGGAAAATCAACAAAATCAGCTGGAAAATCAACAAAAATCCAATCAACAGCTTAGAAAAATCTGCAAATCATCTGATGGATCTGATGTTTGGATTCCAAGTTAAATCAGATGGATATCAAATGGATTCCAAAAAATGATATCAAATGGATTCAAAAAAGAGATACCAAATAGATTCCGTAAGAAATACCAGGTGTGTTGATTTCGGAGAACCTGTTTTCATCATCCTGGTGGTGACCGAAATCAACTCCACTTCGCCGGACCTCTTCAAGTAGCTGATATTTGATTTTCATCGCCTTGGGTCACAACGGCTTCACCGACGCAGCACTGGAGCGACCAAAGAAATGGAGCGCGGTGCCCATGTTGTGTTTGTTTTAAGTGTGTCTCTGTGAATAACTATGTCATATGATTGTAGGATGTTGCATGTGTCTATATTATACATATATATATATGTGATATGTGTGTACACACATGCATACGCCCATTTTTCCTGTTGATACGCTACGGTGATGTGTACTCCGTCACTGACCATTTGACCCATCTCCACCGAGACACTGAAAGGGCCGCCGTGAGATTCGCAATCTCCTGAGACCGCAAGGAAGCCAACCACCAAAATCACCAAATAAAAAGAGCAATTGGTGTGTAAATATATATATAACTATAACTATAACTCTATATATATAATAATAATGATGAATAATTAATGACCATATATAATTATATTCATAATATATAACCATATATAACCATATATATAAGCAATTGGTATTTATAGATCATTAATTACCACCATATATAATGATATATAATGATAAAATATGGTTTATGTAATTCATTGTAATCGTCAGGAATTCGCTAAAATATTGGGAAGCTTCGAACATCTGGCACTCAGAGCTTACGATGTTGGTTCCAAAATCGGCCTAGATGGTGCTAGCTTTCGGTCCCAAAAAATCGCAGGTCCCCGGCTGGCGAGAACAAGAACAATGACCTATGGATGCCGCAAACACGTCAGCATTTTTCGTCTTGATGCCACAGACGGAAAACGTGGCTGGCTAGGAAATCCCAGAACTAAATGGACGTTTCTAGCTGGGAAAATCATGGAAAATCATGGAACTATTGCTGGGTATCTTCCATTTGGAAAAATAGAACCCATTCCATCCCATGATCTAAACTTCTTCCGGCTGGTCTAGTACCATTTAATACCATTATATGGCTAGATGTAGTGCAGTGAGATATATAACATAGATATATATATACATATACATATATATATACCCTCTGGTAATTTAACATAGCTTTGGAAAATTGCCCATTTGTAGATGATTTACCTCTCATAAATCATGATTTTTCAGTTCACTGTTTAACTGTTAAACTACCAGAGGGTATACATCCCGCGAAATCTGCCATAAAATATCGAAAAATGATATTTCCAATTCCCATATTAGTATTAGCATTCTGTTCTATAATACTATATAAATCATTAATATTTGTGAATAATGTGGGTAAAACAATAATAAACCATACCCCAATAACAACAATAAATTCTGGGTTGGCTTATTTTTCCATGCCATTCCCATGGCGCGTTCCAACCACGTTCCGCACAGTGCGGTGGAACTCCGTGCCTTCTGCTGTCGCACAGCTTCCGCTGAGAGCTCGGCAGTCCTGAGGCAATCAACCAAAAAAAACGCCCATGAAACATTCATATACCCTCTGGTTATTTAACATAGCCACGGAAAATTGCCCATTTATAGATGGTTTACCTGGGTTTACCTATTAAAAATGGTGATTTTCCATGGCTATGTTAAATAACCAGAGGGTAACAACTACAGGATGGTGCCCCCCCCCCGTCATAAGTTGATTTATGAACCCCATGAATACTAGTTCGTGAAATATCATGTTATATCTACCGACCATAGAATTCAGCCACCTTTTTGAGGCAACTGAACGCTATCTTGGGGGCCCCATCCTGTATGGGTTATTAGTTGCCAGCTATCGGTTATCAACTATGAATTATAAGTAACAGCCCTTGTAGTTATGATTATGACTCATGAGTGCTATCTCAACTATGCTTATGGCCTTAAAGAATTAATATGGGGCCATGTTCCAACCCAAACCTAGGATGGTTTCATCTTTCGTTTCTATTCATTCTAATTTCCTTTAAACATGGATCAAGTATTCAGTTTATAACCAACCTATAATCACTGATGATCATTTCTTTGTTAGCTTATCCCGATTCACTCGTTTGAGATATCATAGCACAAATCCAATCGCCAACCTGCTGTATCTCGATTACGGTGTCTCTCAGAACCGCCAATTAACCGCTAGTTGTTGAACCCCAGAGAAAAATATTCTTACGAAGAAACGCATGGTATTTTCAGTGGCTCAAATGGGTGGTTTCATATTCACCTGCGGGGGTTCTTTGAGGGTGTGGAGATCATTAGAGATGAATATCCAGCGCTCATTGAACTCAGGGTTGCTCCCAACACCGCTCAGATACAACGGGGGTAAAATTGGGAAAATCTTAGAGGTAAAATTGCCAAGTTGCCCCACTTGTGGCAATAATTTACTTGCAATAGGTTGGAGCAACCGTGTATATATTCATTTAAAAAAAAACAATTGGATTGGATTGCTGGTGAGTTGTATCTAATCATGAAGCACAAGTTTCCAATGGTTTGGACTCATGTTCCCCGTTCAGTGGCCATAAATCAAGGTATTCCCGATTTAAGTGGACAACTACTTAAAACGTATTTGTTGGTTGCATATCCCATTGATATCTCATTTACCCCTATTCTATCTCCGTCATATCCGTCATATCCCCATAAATTACGTCTTACTCTTAAATGTAACTGGCTTATTTCATATGATTAGCCATCTGCAGCCCTGTATTAGTGCTATGTCAAAGAACCATTTGTTGCTTCTCCCATTGCTTTCCCAGCTTTGGCTCCTCTGGGCATTCAGACTCGCCTCATCATTGGAACACGAAGGGTTCCTCATCGCGGCGATGGCCCTAAATCATCCATTTAGAGCTGGATGGTCCATCTAATAAAAAAAAAGTGGGCACCCCCATTTTAGGAAATCTCCAAAACTAAAGAGATGTAACATGTTGTAACCACTTACCCTCTGGTAAACTAACATAGCTATGGAAAATCACCATTGTTAATGGGAAAATCCACTATCAATGGTCATTTTCAATAGCTATGTTAGTTTACCAGAGGGTATCCCTGTCGCAATCTTGCCGTGTTTGGAGGTTTTCCCATTGGTAAAATCGACACCGGAACTCCTCACTGGATCCGATGGGGAAAGCCATGGGTTGTGGTTGATTTTCTATAAAACCAATCCGTTGGTACCCTCTGGTTATGTCAAAATAGCTATGGAAAATGGGCATTTATAGTGGATTGTCCCATAAACAATGGTGATTTTCCATAGCTATGTTAATTTACCAGAGGGTAGATGATTTGTTCATTTGTTTGGTGGGAAAATCATGCTTGTTCTTATTGATTACCATGGGAGGTCTGGCTTCAATGTTCCCTTCAAATTCTGGAAGTTGGTGCGAACATCCCATCTCTAATGAGTCACATGGTTTGCTGGCAAATCCACCAATCGTTCGATGATTTTCCCAGCCAAAAAAACCTCCATGGCTAGGCCATGAAGAGCCCCAGCCGGTTACCAAAGGGTATCCATCGATGCGTTCTGGGGTGAGGTGCTGTGTATTCCTTGATGAATGAAGCAATTACCCTCTGGTTATTTAACATACCTATGGAAAGTGGCCCATAGAAATAGATGATAAAAATGTTGATTTACCTATTGAAAATGCTGATTTTCCAGTTCACTACGTTGAATTACCAGAGGGAAAACACTCAAACCAAGGCCAAGCAAAATGCGAACTGCTGCGGGTTCATCTCCGAAACATGTGAATATGTCATGTTTTTCATCAGGTTTTACCCAAGCATCCCCAGTCTACAGACAGCAATCCTGGTATGGTTACTACATGTTCCCAAGAATTCTTGCTGAAATCCACACGATTCGATTACGCTCAACAGGGCTTCTCTCAACACCCCTTAGTGATAAATTATAGTGGCATAGCAGTTTGTCAGAAGTGTCGTCAGAAGATATTTCCCAAAAAAAAAAATGGCATAATGGGTGGCTATCATGTACCTATAGCTTTGAGGCTTATCAACCCAAAAAAATGGAGGTTTCCTGAAATAGGGGTACCCCATTTCATCATCCATTTTAATGGAGGATTTTCTATGACATAAACCATCCATCGGGGTAGCACCATGACTTGGGAAACCCCCAAATGGCTGGCAGCGGCTGGCTATGAGGATTGCTCCAAGCTGCTTCTTGCTCAGCTCCTCTTTCAGCTGGGTAATGATCGTGTCCTTTTCTGAGACCTCGATCAGGTTTTGCCACCCCAACTTCCGTGGCAGCCCGGTGAGCTAAATCGCAGTTGCTGGAAGGTTCAGTAAACTTACGGAGTGGTAGATATCTCAAACTTGTTGAAGAAAAACAATGAGAAGTTGTGTTTTGGGAAGTTTTGATACCTGAAAAACTATAAATCCCCACAATCCCATGGCTTTAAAAACCTCCCATTTTGAACGGCCATCTGGTTGTTCGCATATTTTCAGACACACCCAAATAGTTGCTATTATATCACCTAAGGTGTCCGAGGTTTCCGAGGTTTCCGGAGTTTTCCGTGGGGGTCCCAGGTTCCCAAAAAAATTATCCTCCCCCAATGGCTTCACCTTCCCCGTCAGCTGGGACAACATCTGCGCCTCAAGCGCAAAAGGTGGAGCTTGGCGCCGAACTGCTGAAGCAAAAAGGCTGGAAAATGGATGATTTAGCCTCTGGTAATTTAACCTAGCTATTGAAAGTGGCCATTTATAGTGGATTTTCCCATTAAAAATGGTGATTTTCCATAGCTATGTTAAATTACCAGGAAATAGCTGATCAAAACAATCAAAATGCTGGTCTTCCTCGATGGCTTGGTTTTTTCGCTCCGAAAATTTGGGCTTCAACAGGATTCAACGTTTAGGAGTCAGGTTTTCGACCCAAAACCTCATCAAAAATGGTGAAGAACGGGATTTGAACAACGACAGAGATTTAACCAATGAGTCAAGGATATGGGTCCAAAAAATGGTGGAATACGCCCTATTAGTGGCATTTGAATAGGGGGACATGATTGTAAACCATGGATTTTTGGACACCCTATTTCAGACAAACCCATGTTTTTTTACATACGCAATCATAGGCACACATGTTTTGGGTATGATTTGGGGATTCGATTTCAATAGATGCACAACGCACATTCGATGCCCTGATACTTTTCCAGGGAAAAGTGATCACAAAATCTGCCCATCTTAGCCCCTGGCCTTTTGAGCAGCCTGTTCTGCATTCATTTTCACCTCTCGACAGCTTGGTCGCCGGATAAATCCATGGTCTCAATTGGGGTCATCAGAATCTGATTCGAAATACTTGGGATATGGGATATAATCCTGTTGTTACCCGCCAGATCATAACATACCCAAATGAAAAATTGACCAACCATCCTTTCCAATTCAAATCATTCACTTCCCTGATCTATTTCAATGCTGGATGACCATGTTTTTTCGATGTCAACTGGAGGGTATTGTCCGCAATGGGGATGCCACTGGATTATCACCATCGATCCCATCGACCTATCCTACTGAAGCTTCGATTTTCCAACTTAGTGAAGACCTTGTATTCCATTCTACTGGTTAATATAAGTTAAGCCTCATTTTCCCCACTAGAGTCCCGATCTATTCCTAATCCATCACCATTTGATGATCATTATATACATATATATATATACATACATATATGTAACTATGTATGAAGGTCATGAAGCTATATCCCCAGTATTGGTTTTCCATGCTTTTCCCAAGGATTTCCCACACCGACGAAACCGGTGCCATCCAGTTGGCCTCGGTGCTAAGACTCGTCTTCTCCTCTTGAAGTTTGATGATGGCGGCTTTCAAACTCTTCCTGACCAAGGGATTCTACGTATTCCATCCGCCTGGGGATCCATCATTCCTGACCAAGAAATTGGATGTTTTTCACCGTATGGATCCATCATGGACTGCAACGAATCCATGGGATTTTTTAAACGGATTCCATCCACCTAAATGGTGGACTTGACCAGGAAAAAAAAAGGGACTTCATCCATGAATATATCATGGATACCCTCTGGTTATGACTAACATAGCCATGGTATAGATGGCCCATAGAAATAGATGATTTACCTATTAAAAATGGTGATTTTCCATGGCTATGTTAAATAACCAGATGGTATAACCATCACAAATAGGGATTTGATCAATGAACAACAGCGGATTCGCTTTTGTTTAAAACAGCATTTTGAATCAGCTCGTTTCTGAATCGCAGCTTGAAGTTTCACTAAATCGCGCTTCGGATCGTTAATCAATGACGAATGGATATATGGCTCAAAATGTCAAATCTACCCACGGGCTGACATGGTGTTTGATCGGGAAAATATGGTGTTTTCCACCACGGACTCTCGGTCCAGATTTTGAGACTGGCCCCAGCTGTGTGATGTTTGAACAGAAAATGGATTGACATGTGATTTACTTTATCAACTGTACCATCAAAAAAATAGGAAAAATCAAAATGGGAAACATTGGAAGAATCTGAAGCATCCAATAAACACCACCTGCTGAGGGTAGCCCCTGAGATATTGCATTTTCATAGGGGAAATGATGAACCATGGGAATTCGCAGCTTAGTTTCAGACAAGCCATGGCCAAAATCACCCAGATTCCAGGTTCCATCAGGTTCCATCCCACCTTTCGAAAAACAGTGGATCAATTCGCCGCAACATCCCATCTAGACCATCCGAAAAAATTCTGTGGTCAACTGTCATACCAGTCATACCATCCCTGGAACCACAGAAATCACGGACCTGAAGATGTTTGGAATGACCAACAGTCATGACCAACTGAGCCGATTATCATCCTGCCAAGAATCACGGCGTCATGTTCCTTTTCCTTCTTCTTCTTTTTGTTTTCCTGGCGACTGACATCTTCTGGAGCGGCTGTTCACCACCTGTGCAATGCCCCATTCTTCAGGTTTCAACACCAAGGAAGCTAGGAAAATCATTCATTCCCCTGTGTAATTACAAAAGCCCAGAAATACTCCTTCTATAATGTATAATTATATCTATATATATATTGCTTGGATCTCTTGCCAAAAGATCTCCTTTAATCTCCGCGCTTCTCTGGATTCCGAGAACTCGCTTTTCCTGGCTTGGAAATGCTGGCGAAGAAATCAAAAAAAGTTTCACTGACCCACTTCTTTGCAGGTGATCTTAACAAAAAAATCCAGCAGCTGTGTGGTAAATCCGATAAAAAACCATCCCCAATATCACTATAGATGGTGACTACCATCCCCAGTCATGGTAGGTTGATGGCACTGCATCTGGCTCAATTCACCTGAAGGACACATAAATGAAATGTGAGGCCCCAGTGGAAGTGGGATGTGAAAAAGTATCAGATCTATCTATGTGATATGCGATTTCTGAAGATAATTGAAATAAACAAATAAACAAATATGAATGGCTAGCTAAGAAATTGATATGTGATCAGCAAAATAATCAAGTATATTCAAATAAACGTATGAACAAATAGATCAATCAAACAAAATCCCTGATGTTTGTTCATTCTATAAGAGTTGCTGACCCAGTGTCAAGTCCGCCAGACCCAGCGCGCCAAACCTCAAAAGGTCACGGTGACGATGTGGAGAATGCGACTACGTGTGGTGGGGCTATGTTTATAACCCTCAGTAAGTATAGATAACTATTAACTATAGTTAGTGTAGATAACTATAGTTGTATTGTTATATCCCCAATAAACCCAACTTAGACTTGGTTGGTTCTTTAAAACTATAGTTGATATAGTTGATAACATACGTTAACCAGTTCGGTATATGTATCATAGACCCGAGTTATATATTCCAGATATGTTTACCAACTTAGCGATTCCGAACTGGGGCACAGCTTCGCAGCCAAGCTGCAACAGGCAAGGTATGAGTATGCGCCACATGAGCTGAGCAGATCGACGGTGAAACCCGGAGAGCTTCAGGTCCGTGCAGTGTGGCGTTTGTTGAACCGTTGTGGTTTATGAAAGTCCCGAGTCGCAGCTGGTTGGCTGATGTTCCTTGCAGTGTTCAGAAATGCTAAAAATGCAGTTGCTGACCCATGCGAAGGGATGAGCCAAATGCTTACGCCATTTCGCTTTTTCTCAGCGATCCCTAGACTCAGACATGAAAGCTTTGACAGAAAGGATCAGATGATCAGGATCAATGAAAAAAACTATGGAAACAAGAGTCAACTCTTTGAAGTTCTACACTATCATGTACATTATCTGTTAGACCAAAAAACAATTGCTTCACAACATTAACCCTTAACCATTACTAACTATCCATTTCCCCAATCCATTCCCCTAGTACCCATGATGTGTGACACCAAGAAAAAAACGACTTACTGTAACTCGTCAGCCATCAGAATTATCGATGTCCATCATTTTCTTTATTATAAATCAACCTAAAATGGACATTAGCTTAATCCACCTAACGGTAAACTAAAACTGATAGCATTAAAATGGTTTATCTATTATGATCTATCATCAATAAAACTTATTATGATCTATCATCTATGATCTATGATTATCTATTAGATAGATATTATTATGATAAACCATTGTCCATTAGCTTAAAACTTAAAACCCATGATTCACACTGCTATTTTGATGGCCCTGATCCCCTGATTCTCAGAGAAACCAGCTTGGTGCTTGGAAAAATCCCATCTTCAACATACATCAATCACTGTCATTATATAAATTATATATAACCGTCATATAACCATCATATCTATCGATCTATTCATATCTTAGATATCCCCAACATCATAGGTTTGTCCCGCGAAGCGAAACAGGGAACCAGCCTCTCCAGCGCAGAACGCCAGCGCCGCCGAACGGTCCACCTCCGCCAGCCCGAAGCTTCCGACGGGCAGCCGATGGCCATAGGACAGCACCTGGGCCGACCCGGGACCCAAATGGAGCCGTGGAAACGGCCATTTTTGGGAACCCAAAAGGTACTGTTCTGATGATTTTGAAGTGAAAAAAGTCGAGATAAAGGTTGACAACTACGAAATTTCTTCTGGAAACCACCAACCAATCAACTAGACCAGAAAATTGGTTGGGTAAGGCTATTTAAAACTGTTTGCAGGTGAAAAAGTATCTGAGTTTACTCAAATCAGAATTTCAAAGAATCAGGTTGTTTCTTGAAGTCAAGGAATGTGATGTTTTGAATTCAAAGACCTGGAACATGTTCCAGTTCCTGCTCTGATCACGACAGTAAGGCAGCAGCCCACTCCATATGCGCAGGGTAGTTCAGACCTTGCCTGCGCACAACGTCTACGTTTACGTGTTGACCGGCTAAGAAATCTCAGTAGCAATCATGGTCTGTCATGTGACAAGCCCAAGAACAAACCAAACATGTGGTTGTCATCTTTGTTTTTAAACATGCGTTTTTAAGGCCGAGATGTCATTGTTTTTGAGATGGTTGAAAGTGCGGATCCCACCTCCGTGTGAGAGCCAGGCGGATCCCACATCTTCGAGGTCCGAAAAAACCCAAGTCACGTAAGACCTGCGAGCAGCGAAAAAGATCGAAAGTGGTCAAGTCATGTCAAATCCGATTCTGAAAAGGGGTAAATTGATGTACCCTATGGTTATTTAACATAGCTATTGAAAATGGCCAGTTATAGTGGATTTTCCCATCAAAAATGGTGATTTTCCATGGCTATGTTAAATAACCAGATGGTAAATTGAACCGTTCCCTCTTATGTTGTTACTAAGGAAAGAATGCTGTCAATCGAAATTCTGCAGCTTTCATCGGTCAATGACTCAATGACCGATCTTCAGAAAGCCACCCAGGTCTTGACGGTATCAAACCATCCGATTTGTCCGATCCAATCTTTTGCAAGTTGCAAGAATCTCGAAACGGTTGGAAAATACGTGGTGGGTCACCCCACTTACTAAATTTTACAAACTGGTTAGCAAAAGGCAAGAGGTGTAATAACCAACTAATGGAGGTTTCCTAAAATGGGGGGACCCCAAATCATCCAAGTCATGGATGACCATTTTAGTTTTGAAACAACCATGGTGAATGGGGGATCCCCGCGACTTAAGAAACCATCAAATGGGATAACCATGAACCCCACGAATCGGGAGAGCTTACGAGTCATGGGATCCGCCTCTGGGCACAGCCACAACTCTCCACCACTTCTTCTGAGTTCAAAGTTCTCAGAAGGAAAAGCATCAAACCTTGGCGCCGCATTCTTGGAAAGTGTGGATCGAAGCAATGAGTTATCCCGGCAACAGACCCCAAACAGTGTGTAGCTAGGATTCTACAGGGAAAGGTGGCAAGGATTATAAAACATGGTGTTCATTCAATGTGGTCTCTGGAAGAAGAGATACCAGGTTAGATTCTGCAATTTCCCTTTGCTCAGATCTCTGTAGAAGGTCGTGCGCAAGATCTCGTCCTTGACAGGTTCTCTGTAGAAGTTCCTGTGCAAGATCCCTTTGCAATTCTATCTGTACAAGGTGTCTATAACAGATCTCCACAAAAGATCTCTGTAAGATATCTCAAAGTAAGATCTCTGTTCAAGCTCTCTTCATAAGATCTCTGAGTAAGATCTCTGTTGTCTTCACCAGATCTCTGTACAAGATCTCTGTAAGAGGTCTCCTGGCAAGATCTCTGTGCAAGATCTCTACAAGAGCTCTGTTGGCAAGATCTCTGTAAGAGACCTCTTGGCAAGATCTCTGCAACAGATCTCTAGGCATCCCTGTACAAGATCTCCATGAGAGGTCTCTTGGCAAGAACTCTTTATGAGATCTCTGCAGAAGCTGTCTATACGAGCTCTCTTGGCAAGATCTCTGTAAGGGGCCTCTTGGCAAGATCTCAACAGATCTCTATGCAATGTGTCTCTACAAGATCTCTATAAGAGGTCTCTGGGCAAGATCTCTGTGCAAGATCTCTACAAGAGCTCTGTTGGCAAGATCTCTGTAAGAGACCTCTTGGCAAGATCTCTGCAACAGATCTCTGGGCATC
>Ga0126342_10004220_pt1 | contig 24365 bp, 26 predicted proteins | sample Cyp1metagenome_FD_92528 | JGI IMG/M metagenome (GOLD analysis project Ga0126342, IMG submission 92528) | Coral microbial communities from Lord Howe Island, Old Settlement Bay, Australia - Cyphastrea 1 metagenome | ecosystem: Host-associated > Invertebrates > Cnidaria > Coral ...
GGCCATTGGTTTCCTGCAGGTATAGGGTCGTCCTCTTCAGTATTTCATCTTCAGGACGTCATGTTCAGTAAACCAACCAACAACTCTATAAAATCATCATCGGAAACTTGCCGGCTTCCAAATTATCATAGTTATCTTCTTCCTCCTGCTCCTCCTCGTCGTCATCATCAGCATCATCATCATCGTCATCGTCATCGTCATCATCATCGTCATCATCATCATCATCATCATCCTCATCCTCATCCTCATCCTCATCATCCTCATCATCCTCCTCACCATCATCCCCATCATCCGCAGCATCCACATCCACATCAACATCACATCAACATCACATCAACATCAACATCAACAACATCATCATCAACAACATTATCATCCTCATCATCATCCTTATCATCATCATACATAGGTTGCATTGTCTCGAACATCTTTATGCAGATTCGGGCTTCCATTTTTTTTTGTTGCGTTTCTTTTGCTTACAACACTTGGCGAGAGACGATTACTGCATTGGGGGGTTTTCGCTTGCTGGACTCAATAGATTTTGCAACCCTACAACAGCCCGTTGCCGCATTCCGACTTCACCTTGCTAATCCCCCTTTATGATTACCACCCTACCCCTAGCCCTGCTAGCTTTCGTACCTCCCCCTGGCCTCAAGTGTATCAACCATCATCAACCAAGATGTTTGTGGAAAAACTTGAAGTTCAACATATCATGTGCTGCTGGTTCAACAAAAAACAGTCTTTTCATGTCTTTGCGGTGGGCTGCTCGAGCTCAGAAAGTTGCTAGCTGCTAGCCACGAATAAAATTCGTCATTCATTGTTGTCTTGTGATCCTATAGATATTTGATCCATTCCTCAGAAGACTGCTTTATGCGATATGATATTTTTTTGCCTTGAAGTCAATATGTGTCTGGCAATTCAACGCCGACCAAGGTGACCTTGACTTTCAACTGACCAACAGGGAGCTCAGGTGGCTGAATGGCTTGTCAACACTGATGCAGAGCCTTGGTCAACAGCTGCGCCCGGAGGGTGCTACAGATGTCTTTGGGCTACGGTGACGTTTGAGTTCAGTACTCGACATGGTGTCCATGGTGGTCCCAAGGTGGTGTTGGAGGAAGCGACACAAACCAACAGACTGTCATCGCATGAGAGAAGATGACACCGAAATGGTTCAGATAGACATCGTGTTGGAGTCATCCTTGCGGAGCTCAACCTTGTAGTCGCCACACTGGGGGCCTTCAAGAAGATCATGCGCAACATCCAAGCATCAACTGGTGGCACCAACAAAGTCTGAGACTTTCAGAGGACTTTCCAAGGAAAGTTGATAGAATTTCAGCACCTGCAAGCTCACCTGGTTCAAAGGCAAAAGATGACTGCAGACTTTACGACTGTTCCTTTTCTTCAAGGCTTCAGTCTACAAAGATACTTGCAGAGCGTTGCTTTGGAAACCCTAGAACAATGGCGGTCTTGGTAGTTTTTCCGCGAGAATTGATCATCCAGAGGCTCTCTTGGCAGGAAAGACTTGGTTGCGCTTTTTGGTGATGGTGGGAACATGTGGGAACTTTTTCGGGAACTCTTTCATATCCAAGTAGGCCTGGGTGCAGAGTTTTTTGCCCGTCAAAGTTGCCACATGGCATGTGCCAAATTTGTCTTCACATACGTGGGCAGAACCTTTTGCTCGAGTGTCAGACACGAACTGGGTATCGATACAAGGTTCGATTTGGCCCTGGTCTATGTAGCAACAACTACTTTATGCAAGATTGAACGCCGAACTTGCAAAGACTCATACGAAAGGCTGACAACTGCCTGAAGGATGAATGTTGGACATGCTCTTGCAGTAAGGTCTTCCAGGGCCTAAGCCTGTCCGTCGCCATTTTCCGCTGTCCTTCGCCGTGGCTGGCTCTCCGCCGCGCAGCCATGGCTGAGGGAAAGGTGTCATGGGTTGAAGATGGGTTGAACGGTTTTATTGTACATGTGATACCCAGTTTTTTTCTAATTTAGTGCTAGGGGCCATGTAGTCTTGGCACCGACTGACTAGTTCCACCCAATTCGCATGTTTACATTATCCTACTGGAGTCTCTCAGAGACTGAAACCGATCTCATAGCTGTTTGTTGAGACATATTATATAAAACACCGCTGTGTAGGAGAAGCAAAATTCAATACATTTCAATACCATCATCATGATCGGCATTTTTTTCAAGAGTAATACTTGCCAGCAGATTGCTTCAGGCAGCCTTGACGGACTCAAAGGTGGAGCGTATGCGAAAGGCTGGCATTTTCTCTCTATACAAACATAAAGGGCCGAGGTCTCTTCAGGTAAACGGTAAAGGTATTCTTGTCACCACATACTGTGTCACCACATACTGTCATATATTGGCTTCATTCGCGGCTTTTGCGGTTTCAGTACTCAAGAGATTGTCAGTTCTGTACTCTGTAGCAAAGACAGTCTTGTTGCCTCGGACCTGAAGAGTGATTGAGTATCACCGTTTCTGGCTGAAGGGACAAAGAACTGAAGGATTCTTCGGTTCTTTGGTTCTTCCGTTCTTATTCCCAATGCCTGTCAATCTGACTCAATCTGACTCAATCTGATTCAATCTGATTCAATTTGATTCAATTTGATTCAACTACAACATCATTCCGTCCTTGAAACTTGACCGCTCCGCTTTTCTTCAGACGCTGGAGCCAATGCCACGTTTGTGCGCAAAAGTGGTGCACGGTTTTGGTGCCTCGGAAGTCAAAGGAGTCGCCATTCGGGATTTTGGGGTGTCTGGCAGTGTCTGATGTCTGGAGATATTGAGAGAGTATACTGCATGTACTGAGCCTTTGGGACGTATAGTGTGCAAGTTTATACCTATGTATATAATTATAGTCATTACAGTTATCTAGTTTAGCTATATGTATCTATATCTAGTACGTGTCAAGTATATTGAGCGGAATGAGTATGTGGAATGACTATGTGGAATGCGGTGGACTGCCCAGGTCGCGGCAGCAAATTGCTCGGCTTCCCCACAGCCAACATGAAAATCAGCCGGTCACTCAGCTGGTCCGTCTCAGGCCTTGATCCATTTCAGGTGATGAGCTTTAGGGAGGCTGAATTCGTTGGTGACCGACCGGCGCGACTGTTTCTAGACAGTACACTCAGTACACTCAGTACATGCTACTTTACATTTAGCGGGGCTGTCCTGACATGTCCATGCCGAATCTTTGACAATGATTAATGTGATCCATCCGATGTGTCCAATGCATCGCCAATGCATCGCCAATGCATCGCCAATGAAGTTTTTTTCTTTTTTTCTTGGTGTTCTTCTTGTGCGTAGGATGGGATGTGGTTGAGTCGCCCGAGAAGCTTGAGCCGCAGGTCACTCTGATGGCACCTGGCCGGGAGCAAAAGGGTGGATACACTCTGCGCAAAAGAATTTCCACGGTTCTGTTTTCTTCATCAAGATCTACGTCCCCAAAAATATCAATCTTCCAGTTCAGGGAGACAAGGTGTGCTACATTGCCAAAAGCATGAAGCTGAGAAGTTGATTCCCGCTCCTGCAGGAGAAAGATGTCCTCGACTTTGCTCGTAGTTGTGAAGCAGGCGCGTTGCTGGTCACCTTCATCTACCACCGCCCTGTGCTGGTGCGCACTAGTGAGTCACTACTGCAGAAAAAATTGGAAGAACCAGACAGCACTTTTGCCAAGCATGTTGTTCTACATCTACAGCATGATCAATGATGAGGGCAACTGCAGTGAAATCCTCTCTCTGGTAAACGTCGTGAGCAATGTGTTGCTATATAGGGAGACAAGATTCGCAACGTACTGCCACAAAGTATGTCTGGGTTGAGTATTTTGAGGGCAGGAACATGCTGCAGATGCAATACTTCTTGCTCCTTTTCAAATTCTGCATGGTACAGTAGTTGGTAAATGTTCATATGTGCCTTCTTTGCGCATCTGCATGATTGAATGACGAGCCTGAGGGCATCCAACCACTTAACTTTCGGAAAAGTGCTGCTACTTGATGATCTGGCCTGCTTTCTTGTGCAGCGAACAATCTTCCTCGGATCTGTTGCACAATGCTAACAAGTCAAAATGCTACACAGAGCGACTCAGAGTGATTCACGAATTCATGAACAAGCCGTTGTGACTTTAAACTTTAAAACTACATGACTATTCGAGGAATCTACTACGGCTGGGCACAGGTGAGCAACGGCACACAGCTCAGATGGTCAGAAAGTGGCGGAGTAAGTGGGAGCACTATAACGCGGAAGCCTCTTTTTATGCAGTTGCAGAATCATGTTTTGACATGTGCGCTTAGTTTTGTTGCTTTTGAACTTGATTGCGGGGCTACCTCGCCAAACGGACTCTGAAATCTCTGAATGAAGGACAGGTGAATGCAAGTCAAATTCGGATCACAATACACCCTGAAGTCTATTGATAGCTGCAAGTGGACTTTCTGAACGGCTTGGGTTTTTTGCCCTAACCAGCGATGCTCCAGTGAAAGGTTCTGATCGAGGCATCTACAAGGTGACGGACGGGATGCTTCTTAGGGTTTGAAGAGAATCGGTTTGGACATGGGACAATTTTGTGCAGATTCGCGGCATTCTGTTTTTTTTTGCATCCAAGAATTCAATATAAGAGTGATCAGTGATACAAGCCAGTGACCGAGATTCGTCCAGCTGTGATCAGACCTTTTTCCTGATTGATTGGTATCAGTACACAATGACATTGTACAATTAGTCTATTCATATTACCAGACCTGACCCACCTGACCCCAAAATGCTTTCGATAGAGCCACTGACCCAGACAGCGATGAGCGTTGGGTGGAATCCGACCTTCCCGGACGTGAAGGTAAGCTGTTGGGATTGCTCGGTCAAGCTTGGGTATTTGGGAATATTTAGGGATGAGATTGAATGAACTTGTCCCATGCTACAAAGAATTGTATCTATATCATTTCCAAATTTTCAATTTCTCCGCATCAGCAGATTTGCTTGCCATTTCAAAGTGGTGTGAACCACAGGCAGGACGGGTGAAAGGTTGAGTTCTTTCTGGGAACAGCCTCCTACCTTTCTCCAGCGTCTTAAGGGATCGACGGGTGCTTCCTAGAGACCATGGATATCCATGGATCTTGTTGAACTCATGTTGCCTCTCGTGACGCGAGGCCAAAACTATGGAGCCATGGATTCTGCATGACTATGTGCCTTGGACGGCCTTGGACACGGAGGGACACTTTGCAAACTGAGATTTTGGGGAAAGGTTCAGAAAGGAGGCATTCCCGCAATTCTCCAAGGAATTCTTGCGAATCTTTTTTTTGATGCTGTGGCCGCTACTGTTTTGTCTAGTCTAGACAAAAACCAAACAACAAACAACTATTCTAGCTCCACACAACAACACTGCCGTATTGAATCTTGCTTAGCAGGGTCGTGCAGGGCTTCAAGATGCGAATTGCCACGAATGCTTGTTTTGTCGGGATTGGAATCGCTTTTGTATGCTTGTCAGTTCGATTTGTTGTCCACTTTGGACAGATTGCGTGACAAGATTAGGGCAAGATCATGGCTATGTGGCTACTTGTATGACTTGTATGCAGAGCTGTGGCAAATGCACCCTATGGAGATGATTTCCTTTACTCTGGACTTTCCAGCCCATAAATCCCAACAAGATCCAACAAGTACGACATATGACCTGGGCACTCTTGAGCTGATAATACTGTGCAGGTAATTTTTCATCACCATTTTGTCCTCCTTGTCACAGGACTTCGTTCGTCCTTTGCTTTATTTTGGAGCCAGGAAATCTGACAATCCAAGACACAGCACCAAAACACAAAATCGAACTCTTGTGCAAGGACCTCATTCAAAATTAGATGCTGAACAATTTCTATAGCTCTACTGTAGTAAGACACCGTGTCGACAATGAACAATTTCAAAGGCGAAACTCTCGTTTTACCTAAAGCTGGAAAGAAAGTAACCGATGAACTTCCAAAGCCAACACTTGTACATCAATGATTTATTGACTTTATTCCACTCTCGCCAAATGGAGAGAATTTTGGCACTCTGACCCAAGGCTGACGACTTCTACGACTGCGAGTTGCGCCTCATCATTTGTGGCTTTGTTCGGCCGGAGAACCTCTGCTAAGTTGATCTAAATTGTAGGGTTTGTGAGATCTGGTGTTGCAGATGATCTGCAGATGGTCCACCTAGAATGAGAGTTCAGGAGGTGGTCAAGCTAGCCCAGTGAACAGATAGACTCAGATAGATACAATACAGATGATAGTTAGTTCAGGACAAGAGTGCATCATACTCTCAAAGTATTTCAGTCTGACATAGTCTGACAAGATTAAACTGCCCCAAGAGCGTACCTGAAACGCCCTTATGTTCGGAATCGCGTGATGTCACGTCGCCAGGGCCAAGTTTGCCGATTTCAAGGATCTCATAGTAGCCATCCGCGAGGACCATTGCTGGCAAGTCATGCCAACGTGTTACCGTGCGCCATTTCAGCAGTTCCAAGAGCTCTAAACCTATAGGGGGTCAAAGGGCCAGTCTTAATGGATTCCACTACGACGGTACTCACTGCGAAGCGAACTGAAGCCACATCGAAATAATGCACCTCTAGGACCTACTGTAGTAGGATTCTGGTAAAGATCGAACGCGAACAGGGAGTGACTCAGCTGTGGCATCTACAGCTTCATGCGGCAAGGACGGTGAGTTCTGTCGTGAGACGTTGGACGATGAAGCACTGGCCGCGTTGGCCAAAGACCCGCCAGGAAGCCAAGTCCATTGGCCTGCTCAGTGTCCGATCGACAATTTGTCACAACTATGTAACATAGCACTATTTGAAAGATAAACATAAGAAATATTTGATTACTTGAACATGTTTTGACATGTTTTGACATTTTTTGATGCTTGGAAATATCGCTGTGCTCAGGTTCTTCATTGCCAAGGATGCGGAGGTTGCCTAGATAGGCCAGAGGTTTGGGAGGACTTCGGAGTTGCGAAAAACAGGAAATCAAAGCCTACTAAGGCCTACAATGGAATTTCGCAGAGTGAATCAGCATGAGTCAGAGCATGAGTCAGAGTATGTCAGAGTGAATCTCTGTCACATCATATCATCAGGTCATCATGTCTCATCTATGTTGAATTTGTCGTCAATCCGTTTTCCTTTGCCTCGTGCAGGAGCTGCAGTGAGTGGATCCTCGAACCGGATGTTAATCCGCAAGGGTCCACAATGTCCACGCAGAGCACGCTGGCTTTGTCTAGCGGATGTCTTGGAAAGCAGTTGCGGAGCTCAAAGGGAGATGATCGCGACTTGTGCAACTTTCGCTTGCAGATCTTGCAGCCTCCTACCATTCCCACCATTCACTTGAGCGACTTCTCTTTGCTCTTGCATTGAAATCCACTGGAGGCATATAATTCTAATCCATCACAAGATTGATGCCAGTTGCTGCCAGCAAACTTTGTTCATTTTTTCATGGCTTGGAACTGGCTGGTGGGTCTGCGGGTGCCATGCATCGTCGAATGATGCATGGAAGCGCATTGGGTGATGTGCATCGCCTTAACATGTTGTGACATGTTGTGACCATTGTACGTCTGGCTCAGCTCAGCAATGAAGTAGTTGACGTGCCGGCGGTGCCGCCACCGAGCGGAAGGTGCCGCACAACCATGGTAGACGAACAGGATATATATACGACTTGGTCGTTTTCAGGGCGGACATGCAAAATGATCTTTGTTGAGCACTACGTGTGAGCACAGATGCGGTTTCTCATTGATTTTTTCAATTTGAAAGTAGGAGGCTGCTAGGGTTTTGTGAGGCCTGACTATCCAGACTGGTCATCTGCTCCGCGTATGTTTCTACCCACAGAATCACTGAATTCGACTAAATTTCTGAATTAAAATGAATTAAACATTTTGTCCCGCCCTTCCCAAAGTGCCATGCACGATCACTTTTGAGGCCATGTGCAGGCCATGGACTTAGATTGTGTCAAGCACGTGCTTTATTCCTTGCAGTACGCGCAGTACACATTTGATTCTTTTCCACTTCCAACAAGGGGCAAGCATCTTGCAACACTCTGAGAATCAAGGCCACCAGTGCTGAAATGGCTCGTGTTGCACACCCTGCTGATGCCAATCTTGGCCATGCGGGTGAGGGTGCACAGAAATCCAGTGACAAGAGTCACTGATTTGTTGGAGCGCTTGAAGGCACCGGAGAACTGTCAGAGAATGTTTGGGTTTTGGAACATGTTGGAACATGTTGGAACATGTTGGAACATGTTGGAACATTGTTCGCTATTTGGAGCAAGGTCTCATAATTCTCATGTCAGACGCGTTTGGCCCGTGGAAGTTGCATGATGCGGCATTTGCTTACCAACGGCATTTCCAACCTAGAAGAATCTCGCTCTAAAAACAGCACATGGATTGGTAAGAGTCTTTTTTGCAAGTATGGAAGTGTGAATGAGATTGTCCTGCGAAAACATGCGAGACATCTCTGCTTATGCGGGCTTTGGCTGAAATTTTCGCGGGATTCCATTCGCAGTGCCCGGCAGTGCCCTGCAGGACAAGGTGGAAAAACAAGGCGCAGATGAAGCCAAGCTCTGGGAGAAAATGTCACTTGGTTTGCAGTTGGCTGACAGTGCGTGCTACACGTGCCACATGGTGCCACATCGTCCCACATCGTGCCACATCGTGCCACATGCGCTATAAGTTGTTACATGACTTGTCCAGTCACCAGTTCCTTGCCAACTGAAGCCACTGAAGCCATGCATCTATGCCGTCTATGCCTGTGTTCGCCGGCAAAGTCTGAGGCAGTGCAATTGCAAAAAGACCACCACGAATTTGCAAAAGAACATAGAGCAAGAAGAAACCAGGCATCGCCACTGAACATGACATAATGATCATAATGTGGTATCATTTCATGGCATGCCTTACATCATAGTGCGAAGTTTTTTGGATGTCCGATTGTTTGGCGTCGCAACGTCTCATGCCAGTTCTGATCAGTTCTGGCACCAGAGTTTTAGTAGAGTCACTGTAGAGTCATTCTAAACATTTCTAAACATTGAATTGTATTGAATTGTTCCTAAACTCTCCGCGGATTTATATTAGAGATTTGTGGAGGCTGCCAATGCTTCGAAGTGACCATTCTGCCTTGGGAGCGCAGAAAGCTCGACTTGTGGCTGAGAAGGCGGAGGGCTGGTGCCAGAATGGTCCTGAAGCGTTTCGGGTACAGATTTGCCGCAATTGCACATTGCTACAGTCATTTCGTCATTTATCGACATATTTGGAATATGCCAGTCATATCATATTGAAATGCAATACTGCAATACCCTATTAAAGAGATTTCAAATCCGAAGGACATAAATACTTGGGCAGGGATGTGTTTTAGATTCTGTTAGAAAGCGGAGTCCTGTATATATGCAGTGAAATCGCTTTCCTGTAGCTTAGCGCTAGATTTGCGCTAGTCTGGCGCTAGATACTTTTATATAATTTATTTTAGAGCTGACGCTCATCGTCGGCTCCGCCGGATTACTTGACCCTCGATGTCATCGCAGGGTGGGCTTGAAAGATATTGAATGAGGATCTGCTGCTTCAGAAATATATTCCTTATGCTTTTTCTGAACATATTCATGGAATCATGGAACTGCGGTCTTTTTCTTGGAGCAAGCTCCTGCGAAGGGTTTTTCCTAAAGAATTGCTGCCAATTTCAACTTTCCACTTCGTGTAAAAGCGCCTCTGTGTAAAGACTTCTCTGTGTAAAAGCTTCTGTGTGTAAAAGCTTCTGCGTGTAAAAGCTTTTCTGTGTAAAGACTTCTCTGTGTAAAAGCTTTTGCGTGTAAAAGTTTCTGCGTGTGAAAGCTTCTCTGTGTAAAGACGTCTCTGTGTAAAAAATTCTCTGTGTCAAGGCTTCTCTGTGTAAAAACTTCTGTGTGTGAAAGCTTCCGTGTGTAAAAGCTCTCTGTGTAAAGACTTCTCTGTGGGAAAGTTTCTGTGTGTCAACGTGCCTGTGTGTTAAAGCTCTCTGTGTAAAGACTTCTTTGTGTAACAGCGTCTGTGTGTAACAGCTTCTGTGAGTAAATGCGCTTGTGTGTAAAAGCTCCTCTGTGTAAAGGCTTCTCTGTGTAAAAGCTTCTGTCTGAAAAAGCTTCCGGGTGTAAAAGCTTCTCTGTGCGAAGACTTCTCTGTGTAAAAGCTTCTGTGTGTGAAAGCTTCTGTGTGCAAAAGCTCTCTCTCTGTGCAAAGACTTCTTTGTGTAAAAGTTTCTGTCTGTAAACGCGCCTGTGTGTTAAAGCTCTCTGTGTAAAGACTTCTTTGTGCAAAAGCGTTTGTGTGTAACAGCTTCTGTGTGTAAAAGCTCCTGTGTAAAGGCTTCTCTGTGTAAACGCTTCTGTGTGCAAACGCGTCTGTGTGTAAAGGCTCTCTGTATAATCACTTCTCTGTGTAAAAGCTTCTGTGTGTAAAAGCTCCTCTGTGTAAACGCGTTTGTGTGCAAAATCTCTTTAGTGTAAAGACTTCTCTGTGTAAAAGCTTCTGTGCGTAAAAGCTCCTCTGTGTAAAGACTTCTCTCTGTGTAAAAGCTTCTGCGTGCAAAAGCCAGTCTGTATAAAGACTTCTCTGTGTAAAAGCTTCTGTGTCTAAGAAGCGCTCTGTGTAAAAACTTCTCTGTGTAAAAGCCCCTGTGTGTGTAAAAGCTTCTGTGCGTAAAAGCTTCTGTGTGTAAACCCGTTTGTGTAAAAGCTCCTCACCAGCAGCATGTGTGCTATCTTCTCGCCTCCTCCCTCCAGCTTTCTTTCGGGCCGCACTGTCGTCTAGTTTCAATCTGCAACGTCGTTTCTTGTTGAAGAATGCCAAGAGCATGTGAATGTAACAGCGTCTGTGTAGCAGCTTCTGTGTGTAAACGCCCTTGTGTGTAAAAGCTCCTGTGTAAAGGCTTCTCTGTGTAAACACTTTTGTGTGCAAACGCGTCTGTGTGTAAAAGCTCTCTGTGTAATCACTTCTCTGTGTAAAAGCTTCTGTGTGTAAAAGCTCCTCTGTGTAAACGCGTTTGTGTGCAAAATCTCCTTAGTGTAAAGACTTGTCTGTGTAAAAGCTTCTGCGCGTAAAAGGTCCTCTGTGTAAAGACTTCTCTTTGTGTAAAAGCTTCTGCGTGTAAAAGCCAGTCTGTATAAAGACTTCTCTGTGTAAAAGCCTCTGTGCGTAAAAGCTTCTGTGTCTAAGTGCCGCTCTGTGTAAAGACTTCTCTGTGTAAAAGCCCCTGTGTGTGTAAAAGCTTCTGTGTGTAAACCCGTTTGTGTAAAAGCTCCTCAACTGCAGCATTCATCATCATATTTTCTTGTGTGCTATCTTCTCGTCTCCTCCCTCCAGCTTTCTTTCGGGCCGCACTGTCGTCTAGTTTCAATCTGCAACGTCGTTTCTTGTTGAAGAATGCCAAGAACATGTGAAAGCATCGCTCGTTTAAACATTGAACATGAACAGCGCACAAAGTGTTGTAATTTACAGCATTTCGCGCTGTCAGATGGCAAGAACCCGCGTAAATACCAAAGTTTTTGTCCTTGAAAGTTGATAAAACACTGTTATTTACAGGGTGTTGTTCGCGTCACGATCTTCGATTTTTTGGTACAACGCGGAAATACCAGAAAAGTGCAAAACATGATGTAATTTACAGGGGGTTGGAACCGTCACAGGCAAAAAACTGCGTAAATACTAGCGTTTCAGCGTCCAAAAGTGGCCAAAACACCGCTATTTATAGTGTTTCGTGCCTTCCACGTTTTCTTGACATTTAAAAAAATGTGTAAATACCAGCATTTTTAGCGATCAACCTGCCAAAAATGATGTAATTTACAGTGTGTTTTTGCCTTGCTTCCAAAAACACTGGTATTTGCAGTGTTTTGCGCATCTCTAGTCATAAAAACTATTGGTATTTACAGCAGATTCTGCATTTTTACATTGTTCTCGCAAAAGACGTTAAACCGCAAAAATGCTGTCATTTACAGCATTTTGTTAGTTTCGAAAAGTTAAAAATCGTCCGAAAAATGTGTCAAAAGGTAGCCTCTGGAGACGCATGTTTTCGGGGCCCGGGGTCGGAGGGTCGGCGGCTTGGGGCGCGCCTATGCCAGTGAAGGACGGAGAAGCCACAAAGAAGCGCCGAAAAAGCCCCTAACGTCTCCCTTGAAACTTTTCCAAAAGAGCTAGAAACGACATTGCCAGCACGGTTGCCAAAAACACGACGGCAAGTAGACACGGCAGCCCAAAACACGGCTCCCGGACAGGGAAAAAACACCATGCCAGTGAAGGATGGAGAAACCACAAAGAAGCGCTGAAAAAGACCCTAATGTCTCCTCCTGAGACCTTTCAAAAAGAGCTAGAAAAGACATGAAAAGACATTGCCAGCACGGCTGCAAAAACCAGCTGAAATAAAGCAGACACGGCAGCCCAAAACATGGCGCCCGGACAGGGAAACACCATGCCAGTGAAAAGCTAGAAGCGACGTTGCCAGCACGGTTGCAAAAAAACACGACGAAAAGCAGACACGACAGCCCAAAACATGGCTCCCGGACAGAGAAACACCATGCCAGTGAAGGACGGAGAAGCCACAAAGAATCGCCGAAAAAGACCCTAATGTCTCCTCTGAGACCCTTCTAAAGGAGCTACAAGCGACGTTGCCAGCACGGTTGCAAAAATCACGACGAAAAGCAGACACGGCAGCCCAAAACATGGCTCCCGGACACGGAAACTCCGTGCCAGTGAAATAGCTTTCTCGCACAGATTCTACAGTAGCAACCCTGCTGAACAACAGAGCACAGTGGCACGGCAAGTCAAAAAGCTCCAAAAACATACCCCAAAATGATGCCAAAAACTGTCGAACGTGGCTTCTGGATTCCTAGAAAAAGAAGCCAAAGGCCACACTTTTCAGTTCATTAATAAAATTTTCAGTAAAGAAGCACAAAACTCACACAGACAAGCTTGCGCATCATGTGTTGTTGCTGCCTTGCACAGATTGTACAATCGCATGGACGGATTCGAGCCAAACATAAGAATGCTGCAGGACAGTACTGAAAACACATCAGTGGGCAAGCGTCGGCGCAGAAACGCGCCAAAAACCAGACACGACAGCCCAAAACATGGCTCCCGGACAAGGAAACACCATGCCAGGGAAGGACAGATAAGCCACAAAGCAGCACCGAAAAACTGCCTAATGTGTGTCTGAAACCTGGAAAGGAAAACACCACGGCAGTGAAAGACGGAGAAACATCAAAATTGCGCCCAAAAAGTGACTAATTGCAACTGGGTACTGGCTGCTGGCTGTTGGCTGCTGCCTGCTGGCTGCTGCTGCTGCTGCTGCTGGTGTAGTTCTTGTCGTTGTTGTCCTTGTTGTCGTTGTTGTGATCGTTGTTGCTGTTAGAGAGGGCAATATCTTTTTCCCTGGCGCCATCCCCCTTGCTGCCGGCCGGGGTCGGCGGATATAGCCATTCAAGTGAAACATAGCCAGGGCGCTAGATTTGCGCTAGTGTGGCGCTAGGTACTTTTATATAATTTATATAACCGTTCAAGTGAAACATAGTCAGGCCCGATGCTTTCTTTCCCTCTTGCTTTCTTGCACCTGTTGTTCCTGGCCCTGCTTGGGCAACTCCACAGTAGCCTTACTTTTCATAAATTTCTTTGAGCTGCATTGCTGCTTCACATTCTTTTTGGCCAGCATCACAAAACATTACTTGTGAAGATATGTGAAAAACAACTGTTTTTCAAATTTTAAGTCTAGGCTACACATAGTTCTGGCGGTAGATCCGCGCTAGATTAGATGTTTGCTCCAAGAATACGCAGTTGCCTGTTGGTCAACTCACCGTACTTGAAAGCATAAGAGCAGTGCTGGGATGTGGGCTATAGAGTGTGCCTTGTTAGACCCAACAAAGGAACCCTGCAGGGCGTGATAATTATATAGTCTAGTGTTTCCAGTAGCTCCAGCAACTCCAGCTAAAAGAGCTGCGTACTGGCTACGTTTGTAAGAGTTTGATGCAAATCAATCATTCACAACTTCCCTCACTTATGTTTGAGGTCTGTTGGGACAATTGAACTTTAAAGGCGGAGTCCTGCAAATATGCAGTGAAGGGGATTTTCGTCCAAACCCGGGAAATTACTTCAGAGAAGATTTCCTATCAGTACAAGAAGGCGCCTCCAATCTCGTCCAAATCCATCATCCCTCGGGTAGGAACGTGCTGTTGCTGACCGCACAGATGCACAGACAGCACTCTCTTCAGCGGAAGAACTCAGGTCGCCCGGTTAGACGGTTAGAATCGGCTTGACAATTGTGATGTCTCCATACGTTTGGAAGTTAAACACCTTTGTGTATCCCAGGTTGTGAATAGGGTTCTGCTAAAACAGTGAACAAGGATGAATCAGGTCAATTTTACTGGATCACTTTTATCCTGTTTGTTTAGCCAGTCATGTGCTGATGATTCACCTTTGAAACTGTCGTGACTTTAGGCAAAAGGAAGCAACAGACTACACAAAGCTCAAGGACCTCACTGCAACATCGGGAGCGTTGATGAAAGATATGCAAATGGAAGTTTCGATGGAGGGGTCATAGGCAGCAGATGGTCACTTTGTCAAGAGATGTCAAGAGCAATTGGCAAGCAATTAACGTAGACATGCATTCATTCCCACTGCTTCAATCATGATCACATTTTTGAAGGCTGCAGACTCACCTCCTCGGTCATGTCCAGATCAGTGTGCCAGGAAGAGACACAAAAAAATCTTGCGGCCATTGGCAAAGCCATTGCTGCTATCGAGAAGGGCCTTTCAGGAGCTCAGCGGACTCAGTGTCAGCGGACGCTGTGGACTCGAGACACGAAATTCCACGGCATCTCTTGAACCGATTGCATGCATCGGATGCATTGGGTTGTCCTTGAACCTACGTGGAAAATTCTCAATGCTATCCATATGGCATCCATATGGTCTTATCCCTGTTGGGAATTGGACCCTTCTTCAGCTGTTCATCAGCCACTTGGACAGTTCGACAAGCCTCGCAGACTACTCGCTTCCTCCACTGTCAGCTGCATCCGAGCGTGAAGCTGCGCTTGGAGCAGCTGTTGCCAGAATTATTGGTACTTTGAAAACTTTGAAAAGGAGACTAAGGAGACAACGCATTTTCCGCAGACTGTGGACTGCAGGAAGCTTCTTGCAGACCGACGAGGCTGAGGAGCTGCGACAGGTGGTTTCAACTGCCAACCTCAGGCGAGAGCTTTGGGCATTCTTAGCACTTTTTTGCACGACAGGACGGAATATCAACCATGGAATGTCGGGATATGTCGGGATATGTCGGGACCTAACCCAAAGTTGGGTTTGCTTCTAGTTTGTTCTCGGCTTTCGTTACCTTTGGTCAGACAGAACACTGAACACGGTTCTGTGCCAGAGATGAAATCTTTTGCAGTGGAAGATCGGTGCTTCTTGAGGGACTTTAGATTCTTGGTACTGTACATGGAAAGTATGGAACAACGCTAATCACTGTGGGCGAGTTTTCCTGCTAAGAACACACTGGCACGGCCTCGAACACACACACACAGAGCACCCAACGCGATGATCTTTTCATTTGCAACAATAGGTTCTTGCCAAAGCTTATTTGGACCGTTAAACGGGCTACTGAGCCTTCTGAGTTTATGGTTCCTTTCTGAGGTCACATCATGAATCATGTCATATCTTTCAAAGACTCAATGGATTATATACATTTAAATTTAACATGGTACATCGTGGTACCACCAATGCACATGCAGCGCTTCACCAAGACGTGACAGGCTTTCGGACCGGGACGCCCTTGCAGCACTGCTGGCCGGGGAGATGCCGCAGAGCAGCAGCATCGTCTGGGTTCTGCAGAGACTTGGGCTCAACATACTATAACATACTGAACCAGCCAACTGGAGATCTTGGAGATATTTTGGTATATTGTGACGTGATGACGATGATGTTGCTGGAAGTCAGTCGATTACGTTGCTGTATAGAAGGGGTTCAGCATGTTCAGCTCTTTCCCCACTTTTTGCATAGTCTGAGGAGCATGCGGGATTCCATGGAAGAGGCCACACCGCGCACTTGTAGTTTGCTAGTTTTAATTCCATCGCATGGCGCAGCATGGGGCCCCATTGTTGCGCAATCAAATCCACAAGGAATGGAGTACCAGTATGCATCATACGGATGGAAAAGCACATTAAACAAATTGCAATATACACCAAATTGGATTATTTGTTTTGAGATTTGAGTTTCTATAGCTTCTGCTGTGACCAACACATTTGAGATTTGAGAACACATAGTTTCAGGCTTTGAGATGTTTTAGTAAGTGCGTCACCGTGTCCTCGCCAGGACCAGAGCTCAGCCGAAAGTCGGGAAGCCGGAGCCAAGAGCGCCTTCGATGGCATGGCCACGGCGAAGCGAAGCTCGGGCCCTGCTTCGTTTCGGCGAAGACATGCTGTGACATGCCAATCATGCTGACAATGTGGAAGTTCCTGGAGACAGCAAGGCAGTCTCAGGGACATGATCATGAAATTTCTGGCAATCAAAGCCTTTCCTTATCAGCTTGTTCTAAGGTCAGATATCTACCTTGGCATCCGAGATAGAAGTCAAAACTTCCAGGAGTTGAGCTCACCTGACATGGAGAGTCTGTTGTTCCCTTTCAAATGCTCATCATGGACATCTTCGGATGTACAAAGAAATCGCACGGCAAGACATGGCCAGAGTCGGGGAAGTGCAATGTCTGCAGGATCGGGGAGCTCAGCGTAGACATGGTGAACAAGCAGCAAGCCATGGACAGTAGTTCCTTGGACAACATTTTTGATCGCCCCGTTTTTTGATTGATGAATCAGTTTCAAAGCTGCTTGTAAGGTGCCTTGCGCGTGTCATTTTCACGTTCCCTTGAGGTGCCAAAAAGCTTCAGGACAGGCCTGATGTTTTCATCGCTCTCCTGTGTCAGCTGTAGGAAAGTTACGGAGGAGCTTGTCTAGCACTAGTCACTAGTCACTAGTCATGTATTCCGTGTTAGATTGGGTGTCCAAGTGGCTTCGCAACGAGGTTAGGCTTCAAGTCTTGGACTGAAAGTCTGAACATCGCAGGACGATAGCAAACTCCTGGCTGACACCAAGGAGACTTGCGATCAGCAAGAGGAGGAGCGGGATTCCAACACATTTGGCGAGTGCCTGTCAAGCATTTGGGAGGTTAAACAGTTAATACAGTATGTCGCAGTAACAGTCCCAGAGCTTGTGAATTTGCGGGTGAAACAACGGAAGTGCGCAAATGCGTGCGCTTTTACAAGTATGGTGGCTCCATGTGTTGCCAAGGGAGGGTCTGTGTTTCTGCGTGCGGGCCAAGGTAGCGAAGCTCGATTTTGTTAGAAAGATCCGTGTCTCACCGGTCGGGCCACGGTTTGAAAAGGTCGGAAGGTGTGTACGAGACTGTTGCGCAGAGGTGGCTGAGTGAAGACGTGGCTCATTGAAGAGGTGGCTTAGCGAAGACTTGGCTTAGAAGTAGCTCAGGTAGTCCGTGAGCCAGTCAGACATGCAACCACCAATGCGTTCAATCATTTACTTTTGAACTCGCTCCCTCACTCCTTCACTCACCCATTCGCTCCCATTCACTCCCATTCACTCCCATTCGCTCCCATTCGCTCCGATTAACCTCCCTCCCATTCTCACTCACTCATTCATTCACTCACTCACTCATTCACTCCTTTTCTCGTTAACTATTCATTCATTCATTCATTCATTCATTCCTTCCTTCCTTCCTTCATTCATTCATTCCTTCCTTCATTCATTCATTCATTCCTTCATTCATTCATTCATTCCTTCCTTCCTTCCTTCATTCATTCATTCATTCATTCATTCATTCACTCCTTCACTCCTTCACTCCTTCACTCCTTCACTCCTTCATTCCTTCATTCCTTCATTCCTTCATTCCTTCATTCCTTCATTCCTTCATTCCTTCATTCCTTCATTCCTTCATTCCTTCATTCCTTCATTCCTTCATGCCTTCCTTCGTTCGTTCCTTCGTTCGTTCGTTCGTTCCTTCCTTCGTTCCTTCGTTCGTTCCTTCGTTCGTTCCTTCGTTCGTTCCTTCGTTCATTCATTCGTTCGTTCGTTCGTTCATTCATTCATTCATTCAGTCATTCATTCAGTCATTCATTCCTTCCTTCATTCATTCATTCCTTCCTTCGTTCGCTCGTTCGTTCGTTCGTTCATTCATTCATTCAGTCAGTCAGTCATTCATTCCATTCCATTCCATGCCATTCCATTCCATTCCATTCAATTCATTTCAATTCATTCATTTCAATTCATTCATTTCAATTCATTCATTTCAATTCATTCATTTCAATTCATTCATTTCAATTCATTCATGTCAATTCATTCATTTCAATTCATTCATTTCAATACATTCATTTCAATTCATTCATTTCAATTCATTCATTTCAATTCATTCATTTCAATTCATTCATTTCAATTCATTCATTTCAATTCATTCATTTCAATTCATTCATTTCAATTCTTTCATTTCAATTCTTTCATTTCAATTCATTCATTTCAATTCATTCATTTCAATTCTTTCATTTCAATTCATTCATTTCAATTCTTTCATTTCAATTCATTCATTTCAATTAATTCATTTCAATTAATTCATTTCAATTAATTCATTTCAACTCACGACCGCAATGTTTTAGTGCTCCTGCATGGCATATCACATTCCTATAGACCATTGATTTCTTATGGTCAGTGTTCCTTTTCGCAACTTCCATCCTTGGACCGCCGAGCATTGCTGGTATTTTCTTGACGCATATTGAATTAGTGAAATATAATTCTGAATCATCCCGAATGAATCTGAATCTCGTTTCCCAATGATTTTTTTCCAGGATTGGCAGGCGCGGTCACAAAGCCGTGCTGACGAGATGCATGCCATCCAAGAGACCTTGAGCCTTCTTGGAGATGAGCAGGTGGGACAACGAAGCAGGGTAAGAACTTGGGCCGAAGCAGGTTCTTTCCCCGGTTTCAAGGTTGCGCATCTTATTGTAAATTTGCATAAATAGGCTCTAGCATCTCGTTCTTGGGTTTTTCAGGTTACGGCCTGGGCCAGCTAGTGTTTGGGAGCCATGAACCATGGATGTTTTGGGCAACCTCATCTAGCTTTTTGGGTCGCAATTTGATTGCAGTCTATTGTTTCTGGAGATGCGTCGTATCAGGAAAGGGATCTGGAAGAATGGCAGACATCTCCACGGCCACAGCACATCATTGACTGAGCTGTTTGCATGGTGCAAGGCTCAAACTGCGTTGAGGTCAATCCAACAGCAGCATTGGAAATTAAACATGAAATAGTCCTGAGCAGCGCAATCATGGCACCTCAACTGGCACACGGCGCTGTTCCAAAACAGAACCTTGAACCCTTCCGAGTGCCACACCCTGGCAGCCATGGGTGGCCATCATAGCAGCGCCAATCAGAAATGCAGCGAGACCAACATGCCTATGTGGGTCGTTTGGCGGATGGACACGGGAAACATTGCTGCGCAGGGTTTTCCTTCACTGTTGCAGACATGTGTTGGGTATCTCCAATTACAGCAGTGACAGATTTGAGATGCAGCGGTCCCATGTACTGTTGATGGACAAGCTCCTGAACCCAAAGAAGTCTCAGGAAAGAACATTGCATATGGGCGGTTCTAGAGTCACAACAGGTGAAGGATTTTGTCCATGAAGAGTGTGCAATTCACCCTAGAAAGTTGTATCACTTTCAAAGCTGCACAGACCAAACTGATCCCAGTCGTTTGTGGAATCTGAAAAGGTCAGCGACAGGACATGTTCTGAAGTTTGCTTGCTCCGCTACATTTGTTGATTGAAAACCTTGCAGGTCGTGAAGATCTCCGACTTCCTCTCCTTTTCTGACTAGCCAAGCCATGAAGAGCTAAAGACGCAAGGGACAGCCAGACATCGGCCAATGCTTTGTGGTGTAGTTCTTTAGACTGAACCACAAAACACAGTGTCCACAAGACCCCAAAATTCCCACAGAGAAGTGTACTCAGTGCAATCACACAGAGTATACGACCTTTGTCAAACAGCTTTTGCATAGAACACTCTGCTTGTGGTCTCAGGAATGTGAACATTTTGAATCTTCAACTCTTTAAATCAAGGACTTTGCAAAGTAGTTTCAGGCTTGAAGATTCCATATGACCCCTGAACGGTTGGAAGTTGTTGCCAGCAGTGTTTCTAACCGGCTCATGTTCCAATTTTCAGGGAAACATCCACAACTCCAAGGATGCCAGCATTTCTTTGGTGGTCCCTACGTAAAGACAGAAAGACATTGGGTCGATTTTGGAAGCCGTTTTGATGATATATTTTGATATATTTGATGCTTTTTCAGATGCTTTCAGGAGATTGTGGAAACGCCAGACGGAGTTTTGTTGCATCTTCGTGTCCCACCAGCACCTTGCCCCTTAAATCGACTTTCAGCAGGTCCTCATGTCAATCAGAGGCTGTTGACCTGACTTTCAAAAAATCAGATGGTACCAGGACGTGACAAATTGTGGAAAGATGGAGGGGAGCAGACGGAAAGTTACACAGCAAGCCAATTAATCACTTGACCCGAGGTGGCTGGGATACTCACATCCAGATCCGCAAAATGAGCAGCTGCCAGTGTTGCAGTGCCTTGTCATCGATGCTGAAGACTTACAGAGTTCCTTGATAGAGGGTATGTCCAGGGTATGTCAGGTATGTATCCTCGAAAGAAAAGGCTCCAGTAGCCATGGCCTTCGAAACTATACTATTGCCACCTTTTGCCATTTTGTCGTTTGCCCTTTGTCTAAGATATGATCCACATCTTCAAGCATTTTGCGCACCAGCTGTTTCCACATGTTGCATCAAAATTTGTCAGGAAGGCTCTACGAAATATCCTGAAGGGCCTTCATGTCTCCACCGACGTCGCCTCCCAGCATCTGGGCATTGGAGGAACACAATTCCCCATGAAGATGAGACAGCGATCTCTTGCGTAGCTGTGATATTCGCAGATTTGGCCTTGGGAATTTTTAAGTCTCACGCAATGTACAACTATTGTGATACCACTGCCGGATACATCGGATACTGTATATAGGTAGATCTCTTTTTCTGAGGTTCTTTGGGGATCGGAAAGTCCTAAGCAACGCGGAACGCTTGCAGCTGAAGGACATGGGTTGTGATTCTGATGAAAATCTGCTTTCCACTTTCTGCCCAAATGCTTTGAACCCATTCCCATTGGAGTATTCACTTCATCTACACTTTTGAAAGTTAATAATTTGTCTGCAGACTTTGCTCAGAATGCTTGCGTGGCTTTGACGGAGAAATTGTCACCGTGGCTCTCCCTGTGATATCTGCAGGACAGCTACATTTGGCTGCTTGGTCCACTTGCGCATCTGGCAGTTGAGTGTATTGAATCTTGATTCTCTAAAGTCTCTACACACCTAACTCCCATAACTCCCACTCTCTTCATCTCTTAGCAAAACTCTGGACACCATGGACTCAGAGACCACATGATTCTTGCTGCATGTCTGTGAAGCGTGACAGATAGTTCGAGGCCCCGATATGCCACATGCTCCAAGGCTTGACTGGTTCAGTGTCCCACAAATCATGGAAGAAGTCCCACTGGATGATTTGGACGGGGACTTTGGCACAGACTCGATTCCCACATGGGCGCTGTCACCGAAGTCCGACACATGGCTTGAACTATTCTGTTTGTCATGCTTGGGATTCCTTGACAATACAGCAAGTGACATTACAGTAAATAGGGTTCTAGCTTCCTGGCCCGTGATTTTATTTTGTCTATTGTCCATGCATGACATTTCACTCCCTTTGCAAGACGCATGCCAGTTGCTCATGGAGCGCCATTGTAAGACAGGGCTTTTTCAGAGAGGTGATGCAGTTTAGGAGCTGCACCCTTTGCCAAGGTTGGGACAACGTTTACCCGCATGTCATCCATGACGACGCAGGATAAGCGTTGTCAAGGGAGGGATTGTGAATCGCATTAGAATCGCATAGTGGCTACTTTCAATAAGAGCTATTCAACTTTAGGCACACGCACACATGTGCCAATGAGAATAGCAAATGGCTGTCTTTGGATTCACTTTCTGATTTGGGAAGATGACTGTGTAGCTTGTAGTTTCAGTCGGGATCCTATCTACGCCAACCTATATTATTCGTGGGATCTACGGAACAAAGAGAGCTACGTTGATCAGATTTCATTTATTGCATTGCCACTGCCAGGAGAGATCAGGGCCACCCTATTCCTTTCATTCCCTATTGCTCACGGTCAGCAATCCGCTGAGCAGCATAGAATGAGATGCAGTGGTAACAGTAGTACTACGTATATCCTACTCATATAATGTAGAACACGCACATGCCACTTTCCGTACTGCTGTAGTCATTATATATACGGTATACGTTTATATATTGTTACGTATGCGATATATGTATTATATAATATAGGCTATATACTATATACATATATTATGCTATATATACTATACTATATATATATATATATATATATATGCGGTATATGTGTGGAGTGGGGCCGAAGGGAGGCGCGGGCGCGCTTTTTGACAGGAGCTCGTCATCAGCTACTTGACTGCCCAAACTGCCCAATTGGCAAAGAATTAGGCTCGATGTCATTCTAACAAACAGATTTTTCTGTGCAAATTTCTTACAAGATCATCTTGTAGCGTGGATGCTGGTGTTGCACTGATGGCTGTGGGTCTCACGAAAAGCTCACCATGTTGGTGGTGCCTGCTTCCTCAGCAGTGAGGGCAGTGAACGCACAGCAGTATGGTGAGTTTCCTGGAGCCGAAACATTGCATCCCAGGCCCAAAGTATCTCCACAATTCAATGACATTCAATTTATCTGAGCATCTGAGATATTGCAACCGTTACACTCACCTGATCTCATTTGTTTTGGAAGTCCATCTCTCAAAGTCGCAGAGCGGATCCCAGGCTCCATCCCACTCTTTGTGGAAGCATGCGACTTCTTTGTGGTGCTAGTTCCTGTGGCTCGGTGCAGGAGAGATGTGACACAGGAAGCACAGGTAAAATGGCCAGCTTGAAACACCTACACGTATATAGTCGATCCTAGGAGTGTCTACATGTCTACATCTAACAGCAGTTCACCGTTTCCGACAATCTTTATTTGTTTAGAGTTGCTCCTTGCTGACTCGATCTGGCTTGAAAGCACCAGCCCTAGATCCCCAGACATGGCGCAAAGCAATGGTTCTGACTTAGGCGGCAACCCACACAGAGACCATGTAGCTTAGTGACTATACCGGGAGTTTGCTGATGTGCATAGCGGCATAACAGGGAATATGTGTAGAATACTTCAGAGATGGACATAGCGCATTTTTATTTACCCAATAATTTCCAAGACACACAAGTTCAATGATGTACATACAGCATGCATGCATACATGCACGCAGGCATACATTACATACATACATACATTGCATTGCATTGCGTTGCATTACATTACATTACATTACATTATTATATATTTACATTTACATTTACATTTACAGTACATGACATTACATTACATTACATTACATTCCATTACATTACATTTCATTACATTCCATTACATTCCATTCCATTACATTACATACGTACATACGTACATACGTACATACATTACATACATTACATACATTACATACATTACATACATTACATACATTACATACATTACATACATTACATGCATTACATACATTATTTACATTACATACATTACATACATTACATACATTACATACATTACATACATTACATTACATTACATACATTACATTACATTACATTACATTACATTACATTACACTACATCACATTACATACATACATACATACATACATACATCAATGCATACATACATACATACATGCACACATACAGGCATACATTGCATTACATTGCATTACATTACGTTACGGTACGTTACATTACATTACATTACGTACATATGTACGTACATACATTACATACGTACATACATTACATACACTACATACATTACATACATTGCATACATTACATACATTACATACAATACATGCATTACATACATTACATACATTACATACATTACATACATTACATACATTACATACATTACATACATTACATACGTTACATACATTACATGCATTACATGCATTACATGCATTACATGCATTACATACATACGTACATACATACATTACATACATTACATACATTACATACATTTTATACATTACATACAATACATACATTACATACATTACATACATTACATACATTACATACATTACATACATTACATACAATACATACATTACATACATTACATACATTACATACATTACATACATTACATACATTACATA
>Ga0126342_10004221_pt1 | contig 24364 bp, 22 predicted proteins | sample Cyp1metagenome_FD_92528 | JGI IMG/M metagenome (GOLD analysis project Ga0126342, IMG submission 92528) | Coral microbial communities from Lord Howe Island, Old Settlement Bay, Australia - Cyphastrea 1 metagenome | ecosystem: Host-associated > Invertebrates > Cnidaria > Coral ...
AGCGTGGGCCTGCGCCCTCCCCCCAACCAAGCCCTACATTGCTGAGTCGAGTAATTATGTCAGTAGCATTGCAGCATGCTGCGTCCCCACCCCCCGAACCAAACCCTAAATGGCTGCGCGCAGTAATAATATAAGTAGAATGATCCCCCCCTTCCCCAACCAAACCCTAAAAGGCTGTTTCCAGTGATAATGTAAGAAGAATGATCATGGGTGCCCAAAGTGATGCGTCCTGGGGTGGCCAAAGTGTGAGGAGTGTGCGATCTCTGGGGGGTGCCTGAAGTGATGCGTTTGGGGGTGCCCTAAGTGCTGGTACCGTTCACTTTATTTAAGCTCTTTTCTGGTTAGCGAAACATGTTTTTCAGCGAGAAAATGATATACCGTATTAAAATTACGCCGTTAAACTTTCCTTCGTAGATGATTTGATGATTTGGTGTTCCATCAAGATATTGCCCCGTAGCCATGAGAGCCAGTGACAGGCCCTGTGGAAGAGGCCACAAACTCCCTACATCCTCCACAACATAATGTCCCCCAGGTGGGTTTGTTGGTGCAAAACCCCGACGAACTACGGCCATGATGGACATGTATGATATATCTACATAATTGCATTTATCTACCATAAATCCTGGTGCTAGCCCTAGTTGTAGACCAACTTAGCTATCTTGCGTGGTGCCACCAAGGATCCCAGATGCTTCAGTTGAACCTCATCGCCCTGAACGCAGCCTTGTCTGCCTGCAACAACTCGTGGCAAGCGGCCCTGATGATTTTGGATGACATGGTGGCAGAGGCAGCGGCCCGGGGAAAAGGGCAAACCGACTGGTTAATGGTTGGGTACTATATTTGGTTCTACGGTTCTACAGCATACTATAGTAGAATATAGTGATATGTATAATGTTGTATATAATCTGGCCTGTGCTTTGTATTTCGCTTTTGTTGTTATTTTTTTTGGGTCTGCCTGTGAAATCCCAGAAAAATAGGCAAAAAAACAAAATTACTTTGTTCGAGTGATCCCGACCCTGATCCATTATTCTGACATAATTTCTGACATACAACCTGGAAGTCATTCTTTCTGGCATGTACTCTGACATTCTTTCTGGCATTCTATCTGGCATGTATTCTGACATACCTTCTGGCATATATTCTGATCGGCATTCTTTCTGGCATTCTATGTGGCATATCTTCTGACATTCTTTCTCACGTTCTATCTAGTATATCTTCGGAGATTCTTTGTGGTTGAGGTCGGCGGGGACCACTCTGATCCTGCAGCTCAGGTCCGGCGGGGACCACTCTGATCCGGGGCTTGCTCCGGCGGGGAACACTCTGATCCGGGGCGTGCTGTTCGGGTCCGGCGGGGACCAGTTGAGGTCCGGCAGGAACCACTCTTGTCCGGTGGGGACCACTGCGATCACAAGCTTGCAGTTGAGGGACCATTCTGATTCTGGATTTGCTGTTGGGTCCGGCGGAGACCACTGCGATCGCGAGCTTGCAGTTGAGGTCCGGCGGAGGAGGAGGAGAAGAAGGAGGAGGAGGCCAGCTGACATAAAATCGAACAACCCTCACCTGACAGGTGGGGAAAAAACAAAAGCACAACACAAAACACAGGCCAGTAATGTTAATATATGTATGTATATATATATGGTACTGTAAACCCCGGGCTGTTTGAATTCCACGGGATGGATAGCAGCCCGATTGAGCTGAAAGCTGGAACAAAGCATTGGAATTTAAAAACGCTAAGATTGCACAAATGGCCTTAAACATATTGATCCCACTTGAAAAGGGGTAGCCTTGAAGCCACTGAAAATTTAAATAACACAAAAATATTAATGCATGAATTCACTGAATTTCACCCCGTAAATAAAAAAATGATCTCAAATGTCTTAACTGTGGTCGTTCATTTCTTTGTCAATTTCTTTCCTATTTGAATGACCTTACTTAACATAACGGGTCATTAATATTCCGTCAGCGAAATGCTTTATTCAGGGTCCCGCGCAATAATATTATATATATAGTATTCTCACCGTCATTCTCGCCTAATTTTTGTTGCACCCTTTCTCAAACTCTTCCTGGAACCAGCCCCTTCGAGCTGGAAACTGGAACAAAGGCAATTTTGTTTTACACACATGTTTTTGTTTTGAATTAGAGAAGTTGTTCGGCAATGCTTGTGTCCGCTGCGCACTTAAGCAAGTTCTTTCTTTACACACACGTATTTGTCTTCAATTAGGCGACTTGTTCGTTTCAGTTTTTTCTTTTGCAATGATGTAAGCGTTTTTTCAATTAGGCAATTGGTGCGGCAAAATGTGACTTATTTATTCCCCGTCCATCAAACGAGGAAGGTTTCATTAGTCCCACACCGACAGTATTTGCATCAATATGATTTTCCCGTGAGAAACCTCCATCTAGTGGGATTTCCCAGCCATGGCTGATATGGTTTCAATATGTTGTGTTCCCTTAAAAACATCTAAAAACACAATTTTTGGTGAAATCCGACAGCTCCAGCCTTGAGGTGCTCTCCCCAGACCGGATCAGCTTCAGTGCGGTGATTTCTTGTGCCGGGTGGGCACAGGCCCTTCGGCCCCGGCTGGGGTGTGGTGAACCCTGGCTGTCAGAAACCTACCATTTGGGGATGGTTGAAGTCGCACCCAAAATGGTGATGACTTGGAGGTGGTTTATTGGGTTTACCACATGTTACAAGAGTAATCAAAACAATCTTAATCAGAATCACATGATACTAACAATTACATATACGTTGGGATTATAAGAACATTCATCGTCAAACCAATAATAACGATAATGATATGCGATACCATGTGCATTTATGTGATACCTTTTTCCGGAAGGGTATGTATGGTTTCCATCTCCATTTTTTGGGGGCGCAGGGGAAACTGGGGACCTTCAGACGCGGGAGTGCTTATCTGAGGATCTGGAGGCCATATATAGATATTCAATGATATATATATATATATACATATGTGTGTGTGTCTTGGGATATGATCATATGCATGCTGCATGTTGTAAAAACACATATCTTGTGCAGTACCAGATAAAATCACGCAACCATTATAAAACTGAGATATCATTCATTCACAGGGCGTACATAAGCGCCATATATTTATATAATTCCAACCTGGGGGCTAAGGCAAACAAAGTGTCCATGGCAACAAACTGTTGGCCCTCAGTGCGTTTCATGGTCATGTTTTATGTAGGAGAAGCAACCGCTAGGCATTGGCAGCTTGGCCAAAGTTTACACCTGCCGCAAAGTTTCACATGTTCGACAACGGTGGTAGACCGGCAGACGGGCCTTTAGAAGGCCTTCTGCTAGTTGAGTGAATTTCTGAATGCGTGGTGGGTGCTCGAAACTGACTGCTTGCCATCCACCTAAGATTGATTTCACAAAATCTGGGGAAAAAAAACATATTCTCTACCTTCTGCCAGCCAAATCTGAATCCATCCGATCCAACAATCCAACAAAACATTGTATCTGTCACACACCGGGAGGCCTTGGAACTGTTGCAGCAGATGACGTCGATGAAGGTGACATGGTGACCCGCCGATGCGATACATTGAGGTCGTATAAACCATCCCCAAGTGATAGGTTCTGGCATTCGGTTGACCATGTTTACCACATGGGGGTTTCCTAACATAGGGCTACCTCCAATCATCAAAGTCATTTGACTTTGACTTAGTATTGAAACCTGTCGTCGTGGAAATTCCCAAACTTTAGGACACCTCCACATAATCCTGTGCAAATCCTCCTGTTGTGAGAGTGACCTTCCTCGTACATCTTCGTACGGTAACCGAGCAAGCCATGACCGGACCAGATCCATTTGGGATTGATCAGTTACAAGATGGTGCGCCAGTTCGTTAGCGAAGTTGGTTTACAAGTATAGGCTAAAAAAGGATTACGATCTATGATAGATATATCATGATATTTCGAACTACATACGGTGGTGGAAGGGGTTTATGATGGTTCTTGAGCCAACTTAAATATTGAGAGCAGCATCTTGTATGACCCAGGTGACTCATGTCCTTCAATCGACTTGTCACTGCGAGAAAGTTGAGACCCCCCAACACGCGCCCAGAGCAGGTGCTTCCGGACGTCATTTTGTACAGTTCGATGATGACGGCTTGCCAGCGAGGTGCAAACTACTGTTGGGACCTGATCTGGATGAGAACTCAACTCTATATTCTCTGTAGGTAGGAAATTTCTATATGTATATGTCAAATCCTTTGATAGTCCCAGGTGGGAGTGAGAAAACCACTATTCAGATCCATATTTAGTCGGATGTTGCTCTTATCCTAAAGATTCGACCTGCAGCGATTCGGATGGTTGTGCAAAACTTACTGCTGCTGTAGGTTCGTTACGACATGCAGCAAATTGAAAACATCAGGCCCATGCGATAGTCTTCAGTGCCCCAAGAATTGCACCAAAAACCACCGCAAACTCTCTCGGATTTCCAACAACAACTTGAGGATATGTTCCACGTTACGCTCCAGGGATTCCAACACAGTCACGTAGACGTAGATATCATTCATACTCGGTTTGCCCGAACTATCCTGTAAACAAGAACCCTTTACTATGAACTTTCGCGCGCGGGCTGGAATCAGAATTTGCGATCGCTGGACCCTTGATATGTGTTTTCAGGGTATGGTTTGTAGAATCCGACGTGTTGGTTGACTTAATTGGCCAAACGAGACTTTGGAACACTTATTGGCAAAAAAGTCGTCATGTGACCGTTTCGTCCAGTGGGTATTCACTTTGGCGCATTCCTTGTTTTGATCCATTGATCGGAAGCCAACAAAACACATGAAATTCACGGAAATGGCAATTGACATACCTTACCTACTTTTGTCCTTCACCTTGAAAACTAGGCCGTAACCCCAGAAACAACACTTCATTTTCGGATCGCACGACTGTCATTTTGGGGCTGTCCATATTGATTTCATGTGGGCTGTTGTTTATTTTGGCTGATGCCATTCCCTGGCAGGTTCTCAGTGGATTTCGGCCCTGCATCTTTTGCAACTGATGCGCCTTGAGGAGTGCCTGGGTTTTCCTAGGAAATTGGGATGGGTTGAACACCACGCGATGATCGATTAGGTTGGCAAATCTTACCTGGAGGCTGGATTAGCACCCTGCAGTGCAGATCGGATACCGCACTGGTTGATGGTTTCAATCTCTTTTCCCCCATGCATGAGATGATGATTCGGAAGATCTGCAAACACATCAAGCATTTGAAACAGGCAATTCAAAGCATTTTGTCTCAAGAACCCAACCATTGGTCCTTGCCTCAGGTTACTTCCTGACATCTTCAGCTTCTCAGCTGCCATCAGCGCTTTGGCTGACGCAGAGCCTGAAGGGCGTAGTGATGTGGGGCACTGGCAACGGGCCGTGGCGCTCTTCGACAAGATGCTGCGAAGCAACTGGGATGGGACATGGGTCTGCAAACAGGGCATTTAAGCCACAGTCTCTATATATATAATATAATATATATTTTTTTTATATATCATAATATATATATACGACTCTGTATGGCAGTTTGAAAAGGGAACATGTGTTACTGCACAAACCTGTGCAAATCCTTCTGTTGTGAGAGTGACCTTCTTCGTACGGTATCGGAGCAAGCCATGACTGGACCGGATCCATTTGGGATTGATCAGTTACAAGGTGGTGTGCCAGTTCTTTAGTATAGTAACTAAGGTTTATGATAGATATATCGAACTAGTTTGGGGCACTTGGGATGGGCATGTGGGATGGTTCCAGGGGATGTCATTCAAATGATACGTTCTCGATTCTCCCCCAAATCCACTGGTTGATGTTTTTATTGTTCTCAATTCGATGGCCATGGGGTACCCTATGTTACTCATGTTCAGACAAACCCATGTGTGTTGAGCAACAAATACGGCGAGGTAACCAGGTCACCAATACACATGCTCGCCGCTGCCGCCGGCAGTTTTGACACATGAAGCGAGAGAGCGAGAGAGTGAGAGAGAGAGAGAGAGAGCGAGCGAGCGAGCGAGCGAGCGAGGGAGGGAGGGAGGGAGGGAGAGGGGAAACCAGCACACATGACAACCATGGGGCTGTGAGCAGCAAGAATGAAGGTACATTGTGCCCTATCCAACGGCACAGTGTCACAGTTTTTAATCAATCAAACCTACTAAACAAACGTCTACGGGTATGCACTCATCAAAGCGTTTGTCAAAAGGTGGTCCTAACTTTGTTTTGGTTTGAATCGTTGAATGGCAATAGGTAAATGAATGAATCACCCATCCACCATTCCTACAGTCATCCCAGTAGCCCTGCCAAAGTGCTCACGTTCCATGAAATGTTTGGCTCAGCGTTTTTGTAGACATAACGCCCCTGCTGCTCCGTTGCTCATCGTCTCCTGTCATGGCGTCTATCACACAAGAGGAGCTGGCCAAGCACAACAAGGCTGATGATGCATGGATCATTGTGGATGGAGATGTGCAACTTGGCCTATCCGTGGGAAGTATTGACATTTTCCCCCACCAAAACGACATATAGCACTCTTGGGGTCTTCCGTACGATCCCCATTTTGAGGCATAGAAGGGACCGCGCACAGAGGGGTCATGGACGTCATTGTGGCAAGTAGTGTGCCATTTTTCTCCATTTAGCCAGAATGTGTTTTTCATAGTTCATTCATAGTGGTTTTTGTTTTCCCATGCTGTTTGTTTTTTGCATGCTTCCGCATGCTTAGCACGTCTAATGTGGCTGGATATGTGAAAAATATGCGTGTCTTAAAAAGTCAAGGCGCTCACACGTCTCTTTTCTTCACAACCAGCCTACATAACATCCAGTAAAACTTCTGCAACGTATCCTACTGTAACAGTGTAACATTTTTCTCGTGCATACGTGAAAGCATATCTACCATTCCCATCATAGGCACGACACATCATCTGGGTAGCACGGGCGTAGCATTCACTGCTGTTTGCAAGTGAACATGAATGTTGCTGCCCCATCCCATCCCACCTCAATCCCATCATCACCGTAGCACATCACCATACATCACCTAGCACAACAATAAGGACACGACTCCGACAAAATTGGTAACCCTACCCCGGCCCCCTGGCGGCGGCACAAGCCACCATTGAAGTGCGATGTGTGGTGTTACATGTAGAGAGGCTACCTTTAGCGGCAAATTTCCGCGGTGCCTAGCTATGATTGTATCTGTCCATTGGTGGGACAGGGCCAAGGATGGCAGAGCTGTAGACCTGCCATGGTCCCCATTTTCCGGCTTTATATATCAGTTCATTGCGGAAGCATATTCATGATGGTGGGATGACCATGCCTCATGGATTTCCCATGGAACTTATTGAAACTTGACCATGGCACACACTAGACAAGAATGGATCTTTAATTGATCCGTCGGGAACTGAATCCCCTCACGTGCAAATTTGACTGGAAAACAGTAATTAATTAAAGAAGAAATATTCGAATAATGGGAAGTACTCCGGAAAGACCATCAAGACCAGGACAACAGTCAGGTAGGTTCCAACATCGAAATTCGCAATCGAAGAAATAAATAGCAATATCAGGGTTCTCGGCTTAGCCTTTCGCCATATCCACATAAAACCATGTAAAAAATAGTTCGGAAACGACGTCAACAAAAATTCTGTTGTCGGGGTTCTTGGCTTAGCCCCTTGCCACAAAGACGGTGAATAATGCAGGTACAAGTGGTTGATCAGACCACTTATCCACCGAAATGCCATTGCTTCGTTGGACTGGATAGGCAAATCGGCTCCAGTCCCCCTGCTGTTCAATATAAGTTTACGGTTGAACGGTTCAACAGAAGTCAAGAAAACCACAAGTTTTACATCTGTTCAGATGGTACACACACATATGTATCATATTTATATTTATACTTTATTTTATATTTATATATATACAGTATATATATATATAGACTTGTCACTAATCATTTTGCACATTGAAAGCGTGGGTTTCAGATGCCGCCCCGTGTGCCAAGGTACGACGTCACCAAATTTGCAGGCGTTCACCCCGGTGGTACCCAGAGACTCGTCGGGACGTTAAATTAAAACGTTTGCACTAGGCTGGTGGTTTCAAATTTACTCATTGTCTATACCCGGGATAATCGCCATATATAGCCACCCCAAAACTATAGAAAAGCAACATTCTGCTAGAATGGTGATAAATTACATGCTATGTTCTTGGTGCTATAATGCCATGCGTGTTTCCAAATTCCATCATTCTCCAAAAATGGGATGGGTGATCCTCAATGACCAAGTAGGTACAGTACTATATTCTTGCGGTGATTAGACTGCCACGAAGTTACTAGCGCCACAATGCTTGCGACTACAACTGGAAGAATGCAACCACAAGTGAAACAGCTATGAGATAGCATCAGGTACGGTAAATTTGCGGTATATCGCTGGTCTACATGTTGGGATTGTCCAAGAATAGGCCCGTTTAACATCGTTTAACATCCTTTTCCCATTTTTCTCTATTTAATGGTCAGTTTTGGGTCCTCATTTCTGGCCAAACCATAGCAGCCATAGCATAACCAGTAACGTCTCTTGGAAGCCAGGATTCTCTTGGAATATGCTGGGAAGGACGCCACAGAAGACTTTTATGCACTGCGGCTCCTCTGCAAGATGTGGTTTTGAAGTATAGGAATGTCGAATCTTAGCAACACAAGGAACCACACCATAAATGGTTAGTGGTTTCACATAGTTTTTTTCCCATGGCACATTTGGAAAGATGTTCCCACATGACTATATAATTATTTCAGGATCGATTCACGAAGTGATCTTCGCTGAATGACATGGTGATTCTGGAGTTGCACCATGTTGCATCTGCTTTACTTCCTGACACTTCAAACGGGGCAGTCAGTTGCCTTGCTCCGTTTTCCCTGCCGTGTTTTGGGTCCCTGTGATATCACATAATGTGTTCGGTTTTTCACATGGCTGATTTTCCAGCCTGCCATACGTTCTCTCTCTGGAACAGTTAGGATATATGGTTAGTAAATGCTAGTAAAACAGATAATTATGTAGTTTACTACTGGGATTGTTCATGCGATATGCCGCTATACCTCATTTAATCCTACTCCCCCAGAATCATGCCCTTAAATGGCATCAAAATGGACGGAACCACATGCTAAACCATGATTTCTTTTGGTCTGTGGATGTGTTTTTTGAAGGAAAATCTACAAGAAACCATTTTTTCGCCATCAAATGTGTAGGTTTCCTGTAAATTCTGCCAGAATCACCTGAGAGATCGCCAGGCATCGACTGGAGGTGCTGGACAAGTACCAGCGCCTGAAGAAGGGACGTTTGGCGGATGCAAAAGGGCCTGTACCTGGACGAAGAATTTCTGGTGGCAAAATCTGTGATAGTCATACATATATATATACACACCTTCAATAGCTATTTTTTCTCTGAATAGTTATTAATGTCCATTGGTATACATTTGGACGTCTCTTCAGATTTGCCTATGATTTTCCAAGGGGCTGGGGCGAAATATTCTTGCCCCCTGCCCAGAAAAAGGCCCAAAGAAGGTGCCCAAATGCCCCCGGGCTTGTATTCGGCCACAAAATATGCAGAGCTATCCATATGAGAAATCATGTATATAGCAAACTATGATATTTATGGCATTTTTCTACTTTATTAAACTATGATTTTCTTCTCCGGTGGTTTGATCACAAAAAAACAGTATATACCTGCGTTGGAACCGAATTGTTGCCTCACAAACCACTGACAACTGCGTTTTTTTGATGAGATGTACCCCACTTCAGAGCATCATTCAACAGAAAAGACTTTGCATTATCCCAGCTGCAAGGCCTCATAGTTCACAGATGTTCACAGGACCCCGTTTATCTGCACTAGTCAAACCTGACGATGGAAAACCCCAAACCCCAAATTATCTCCCCTTATACCTATGTATATACATATATAATAATAATATAAATAAATATGAATATTTGTTTGTCTGTCTGTCTATCTAATTGTCTGTCTGCCTGTCTGTCTATCTATCTATTTGTTCGTGAAAGATGGACATTCCCATTTCCAGGTTGGATGACCAGAGGGTGTGAAACTGCGCTCTTCATTTCTTTCAACTGAACCATTATCCCTCCATTTATATTGTTCATGAATCTATATGGTCAAAACATGTCAAAACCTTGATTTCTTTTTTGTTTCAAATATGTCGATTAATATATATATATATATAACATGTATTACATGATCCCTTCCTTTACATCCATGACTTCTCTGGGATTCCCCTGAGGCACCCAAGAAGGCTTCTGAGATGATCCAGGCCAACTGGGCATAGAAACTTACATCTTCCATCGACTGCAGGATGACTCGATATATTCATATAGCGTGGTTAAACAAACAATAAACCACCGCATTTTTGATGGTTTATACAAGCCATTTATGGTAATTTTGGGGTGGTTGATTATTTTGAAAAATACACATTATATATATATAATGCGTGTGTGTGTGCGTACGCACTTCCATATCCATGTTAATAGCAACCCGAAAATAGATCGAAAAGTGGGACACCAGGAAATGTGAAGTAAATATGAAGTAAATTTATCATCAAACAAACCTCCTGGTTTCACACTTGTTTGGCCCCAGGAGTTTAGCAAGGTTCCCTTCGCCGAACCTTCGTGCCTTGGCCATGGCGCCATGGCCAGCTGGGAAATCCTCATGCAGAGGGTAAGGTGTTTGACTGATGTGCTTCATTGGTCGTTTTCTTTGGTTGAAGATTGGGCTAAACTTCCCATATGTTTGTAAGTTTTGGGTGGGTAAGTTGTCTTGCCTCGTGTTTTTTGAATACTTTTGGTGGAAGAGTTGTCTTCTGACATTTTAGACCCAATGTGTTGATATGCTATGGCTGCTATGTTCGGAGTGGGAGGGTTGCCATATTTGGGATTTGGCGAGGCCACTGGTTACCTGGTTCTACTTCTGCAGCTTCCAGTGAAGGTGTAGCCAGTACTGGCCCCAAAGTTAGCTAACAAACCTCACTACCCTCATGTTTGTGTAAATATATTTATGTATATTTATGTGTATGTATGTATATATATATATGTGTGTGTGTGTATGTAAACACATTCACCCATACATCTCCATTACTATCATTGGATAAATCTATTCTATTAGCTTCTTCATATCCAATTTCTTGCTGGTGTTTCTTCATCTTAGGTGCTGGACATTTACCATATCATTTGGATTTCTCTCAAACTTGGGTGCCCAAAACAAAAAAAAACACGGTTCATCATCAGTTTCGCATCGTTAACATCAATCTAGGACCCAACAATGATGCCTCCCCCATGTTTCAAAATGTTTCAAACAGACCCAGGGCGGCTTGGGATCATCATGGATCATCCACAACGACGCGACAGGTATCTCCAGGGCTTCAAGTCGCCATACTTCAACGAGAGCCACGTGAAACTTCGCCAGGAGGCACGGAAGTTCTTCGCAGGAGATACTTGGACGGCGGGATGGTTGGGGATAGTTTTTGTCTTTTGATGATCTTCTGATATGGAGGTTTCCTAAAATAGGGGTACCCTCTGGTAAACTAACATAGCTATTGAAAATTGCCATTTGTAGTGGATTTATTTACCCATTAAAAATTGTGATTTTCCATAATTAGGTTAGTTTACCAGAGGGTACCCCCAAATCATCCACTTTAAAATGTTTTTCCCATTATAAACAATCTTTTTTTGGGGGTACCCCCATGACTATGGAAACCTCCAGAGTGGTGTCACCGTCTCACCAATCCGTTTAGGAATGGACCATGGCACAAGCCTGGGATGCTGGTGACGTTTGACGCACGTTTAAACAGGGAGTGGTTCTTAACCCCTAGAATAATTTCATGAGCATTGGATTCATTTGGGTGTGAGTTGAATTCAGAATCATATGGATATGATTGAATATGTATATATATATGTGTGTGTGTCTCATTTTGGAAGCATCCAGACTACTCCTTATGAAATCACATGGTTTGGAATGATCCCGGGGATGATCCCACAGGACCATTGAAAGCTCGGCCGAGGAAAGCATGGAGGAAGCCCTGGAATGCGAAGCCAAATCCACGGCGCCCAGTAAGGAAATGCGGAAGCGCATGGGCGACCTGGGTCTCTCGGATGCCTCCTAGGGGGGAATGGGTGGAAGGATATATCTTTATAATTAGTTATGTATAAATATACATATATATACATATATATATATATATACACATATATATATAATGATAGACATTTATAGTTTCAAACAATGATCAACACTCGGAATTGGAATGTGATTGAAGTAGTGATTTGTTTGAATGCCAAAGGGGTGCCTGTGCTGAAATCGAGCGGGTCCTCCGAGAAGTGGCATAGAGGTCAGCATCACCCACTGGTTAGTGGTTTCACTCTTTGTTCATCCCGGAAGAACATATATGATAATTTCACAGGCAATTGAAGAGCAATACTGCCAGGGCCATTGGGGTTGCGAAACCAGCCAAAGAGCAGTTTGTTAACCATGGTGCATCTCTCTATGATTTGCCTGAATCAGTGTGGTTGAAGCTATGTCTGCAAGACAACCCCACGGACATTTAACGGTAAGCAACTATATGGTTGGAATACGACCGAATCCTGGCCGATTTGCAATCACAATGTTCTCAGCATTTCTCCGCCACTCACTATCAGTCTGAGATTTGACTCCAAACCGTGCATATTGTTCATTATATACATATTTTTATTTGTTGACATTCCATGTGAACAGCTTTTTTTCTCTTGTTTGGTTTTATGGAATGTGTTTTTTCTCCCTCTGGTACGCATATTCTTAATTACTATGAAGGCAGCTTGCACAACGGCTCTGCGTTGTGGCTCTTTATGTGCGCTTTCTCTGTAGGGTTTCTTGGTGTTCGGCTAGGAATGAAATTCGGGTGAAATGTTGGCCAACAGAATCCTTTTCAAGAAATCCTCCCGTGACACCGCTCCAAGATCCAAGAAAAGATCTATATAAGACTTTCAAGTTGCAAAACCTCGAAGTTCCGCCTGCGTTGATTCATTTATCAGATATTTATCAGTTTTACTTTTCTTGCCAGGTTCTTGCCATAAATAAGGCATATATTGGGATATGACGGGATATGATATGGCAATCGAATCACTGCAACCTGGCCGCTGAGGCCTCATCGCCATGGTGCAAGGCCCAGGTCCTCATTTGAAGATCCCCTCGAGTCTCTGTGGAGGTGTGGTGAAGCCTGAGGAGTTGCTAGGTCAAAACTGGAGGCAAAACTGGCGATATCTAGGCTATAGTTACTGTATCAATACAGTTTTATAGTTTTATAACGTACTATTATATGATTATATGTATATGTCTACTGTTTTTGTCACTTCAGAGTTGTAGTATACTTACCGCATAGTTGTTGTATGCTGCTATAGCTTCCAGGTTCCCAATTTGTCCATCCATTTTGCTATTCCTATTCCACATCGATGCATATTTATTTGTCCGGACTTTTGCCACAACAACAAGCCACATGTAGATCTAACTATTCTACCCTATATGGATGCTGCGGATGCCAGTATTAGCCCCCACAATCGCGCTGTAAAGTTGGTTAGCCAAACCTGCATTCATTTTGGTTGATTAACTCCACATTTTGATGCTTAACTTCCCATGCTTGATGTTTAAGTCCCCATCTTTTTGATGCTGGACTCACCACAAGTGATGGTTACCTCCCTATGTTTCGCTAGTTTTCATGTTTAAACCCCTATGTTTCATGGCCAAGTCACATTAAATGTTCCTGTTTCTCTTTTTTTTCACTTTCATCATATTGAAGAGCCAGGTTTGTGGCAGTTTCCAAGGGTTTCCACCCCTCCTCCAAGCACCCCAACGAGGTTCACCTACTTCCACGAGATGGTCGTCCAGGAGGAGCGCTGTCGCACCATGTGCCCCGGCTACGAGGACGGCTTGGACGGTGCCGTGTCCATCGGACTGCCGGTGCTGCTGACTCTTGGATTCATAGTGTCCAAAGTCTTAGGCCCAAAATCATCTAAACTTAGAGCCTTTTAGTATTGAAACCTATGGTTTTGGGCATCCCCCATTATAAGAAACACGCACAACATGGTGGTGCATCGAATATGTTAATGAATGTTTGTGGATACGTAACAACAAATATCATTAGAGAGCTCATGGGTATTCATTGGTTGTATTTCATATGTTTGGGAAACATGATGTGTCGCAGATAATAATATGTATGTGTATAGTGTTTGCTTGCATTTTTGTATACAAGCATGATGTTAGTATTTTGCATAGAGTTGAACCACCAACCACTCAGCAACCCCTTGCATACTAGCCGTTCTTTTCTGAGCATATTGATGGGTGATCAGAATCCAATATGAGAAAGTATGAGAACACTTTCGCTGAGATGGCCGGAATAAATATATAAATAAATAAATATATAAATAAATAAATAAATAAATATATATATATATATCATGTCTGAACATGTTCTGATTGATGATATTACAAGCCAGTTTCCTGGACAAGAGTCTAGGACAGCTTCATTGGAGGACTCCTCGAGATTCTTAGTGTGGCTACAGCATATATTTCATAAGTAGACAGTAATTGTTATATATATGTATATGCATATTTCAACTGCATCAGATAGACACAATAGTACGCAAACACCTTTTCCTCATAACCTGCACGGCATGTCACCCTGCAATGCTAGACTTGCCGCGATTTTTTGGATGCTCTCCGTGGGTTGCAGTTGTCTCAGAATTGGATGAAGGGAACATTGGCTGGAAAAAAAGTTTACTGATAAAGAACGGGTTCTCCGTTCAGATTTTTCCGAGTCAACAGAGCCAATGAAGTTGGTAGCTGGATGTTTTGGACATCTTTGGACGTCTTTGATCAGGAAATATGGCTCGGACTGGATGAAGAATGATGTGGTTCCTCCCATCATCAAGGGCGATCAGACTTGCGCAGCGTGGCAATACCCTGGGCGCCATGTGGCTGTGATGGGGAGTACTATATACTGTACAAGAACTCATATCTAAGTCATGGGGACCATGATTACCACCAAATCAATCCAAATCATCGAAACTTAGACCATGTTAGTATTCAAACCTAAGGTTGTTGGGGATCCCCACATTTGAAGAGACCTTCGTATCAGCCTATAGCCTAAAAAACAAAGATGTGTTTGCAAACATGGTGCTTCTATAGTTTGCTCGGATTTCAGCATGGCTGGTTGCATCTTTTTTCGCTGGCTTGCACTCCTCGAAAAGTAAGCATGGAACGGCATGAGCTGCTTCATTTTCCAAAACGATTTCATCTCCCAATGCTTCATCACATATATTAAACAAATACATATAGTAGCCTTTGACCAAAGGGAACACAAACAACATATCACTCTATCTACCACCCTAACGAACCTACATGTCCATTCATGTCCACCGTTCAGTTTCCAGCATTTTTCACCATTATCCCCGACAAAGACAACATGTCCCGTGCACCGCTCCCAGGTGCTGTCCATCACTGAAGCGTTCGCGGGCAGTGATGTGGCGGGCTTGCGCACCACCGCTGTGTTGGACGCCTCCGGAGAGAATTACATCGTGAATGGCACCAAGAAGTGGATCACGGGTGGAATGTACCTTGGAAAAGGTTAACATGGCACCCTGTGGAAACCATGTTCGAACCAAGAAATCTAAGGGGACTATTTTTACCAACTTGGGGATAGAACGGGTTTTCTTATCAACTGCTGGGTGGTTTCAGTCCTGTTTTTGTTTAAAATCATGTTCAACGTTCAACCCTAGAAATGGGAGGTCCTGAGGATCATCCCAACTGACGAGAATATTTTTCCGTGTTCAGGGGGCGGTGGTTCAGGCATAGTTGGAATCACAGGTGAAATGTGTCCTGGATTTTGTATGACCTTGTTGGCTAGTGCGGGGTGGATGTTTAGCCAGAATCTCTCACTTGGATCAGGGATGGTATGTCTTGGATTGGCATTTTCAGGATGATCAGACCACATATCCCTCCCATACCACCATGAGAAACCCTAGCTGCTCTAGCTCTGTGGGAAGTGGGGCAATTTAAATTGTGGTTCCAGGTGACCCCGTGGGGATCTGCCACCAGCCCAGAGGTGGTGTCACCATGTGTCACCGGCATTGGAGAAATATGAGTCATAAAATGTCATAAATATCCATTATCAGTCATATTATCTTGACAGTCATAAACTGACCTGGATTACATTAGAAATCAGAATATCCATTTATCTTCCAAGATTATCTTCCAGGTCAGTTAGAATCACCGGATAGGACCGGTATCTTGGATCTGCTGCATCCTGTCGGGAATTGTGGAGAGATCTGGCAACCGGGGGAGATATCAAATGTAGATCCAGATGCCTCCAAACTTGCATATGGCAGTCATATGGCATCTATTCGGGGAAAGTGGCTATTGACATTTGGCAGAGCTTCCCCGGGCTTGCTACGTACGCGCAATCGTCAAAGTTTTGGAAACTGAATAGGTTCCCTGTTTTTCAAACTCCCCGACCGTCCTTCTTCCATTTTGAATTTGCAGCCCAGCCTCCACATCCTGATCAAAGATGCAGGTCTCGTGATCAAATTTCTGTGCCACCTGCCAAAAGATCGCAGACACACCAGAAATAAGCATCATGTGTCATGTGGAATCATATTCCTGAGACCCAAGGCATCCCAAGGCCTCCAATGAATTGATCCATCCCCAGACATCCATTGGTCCATGAATATCGATTGGGCTATGGGGGCTATGACTCCCATCCGCACCTCCCAAGGTATGCGGATTGGTTCGTGACGGCGGTGCGCACTGGTAAGGCCGGTGCGGGCGGCATTTCGATGATGCTGATCCCGAGATCTGATGCGGTGCAGACGAAGATCATGAAGAGCAAATATTCCAGCGCAGCAGCTTGGAGTTGAAGAGAAAATCTGGTTGGTGGTTTCAAACATTTTTTATTTTCCATGATATATGGATAATCCTTCCCATTGACAAATATTTTTCAAGATGGTTCAAACCACCAACCAGAAATGTTGAAATGATCCTGGGAGAGTAATCGTTACAGGTAATCATTGCATAGAAAAAGTTGAAAGACATGAGTTTGGATTCCTATGTGCACACATGGAGTTGGACAATTTTGGGCATGTAAGTGATAAATAGCAATGACATGTAATAACATATAGTAGCCCCCTTTGACTTTGATATTCGTTCAACCAATGTTTGGTGAGCTACTGCTCATTGATATCAGGGACTGCTTTGAGTCAACAAGGCAGCTTAATAAATCTCGAAGCTGATAATTTCAAGGTGTGAACCCACAGTTTATTAACAATGGGCGTAATAGTGTATAGAAATGCCTCAAACTTTGAGCTGGAGCCTAGGATATACCTAGATATATGATATATCCAACCAAAAGGATCTATCCCCTTTGCATATGGGATCACCTATGAGCCTGGCCCAACTTCCAAGAATTCCCTTTTTCGGGTGCGCGCGTGCTCTCCCAGGCGGGGACTGCTTATGTGACCTATGAGAACTGCATTGTGCCCAAGAAGTACCTCATTGGAACCGAGAACAAAGGCAGGATTGACCACTCCCATGAGGACTTCAAGTAACCCAGTCAGGTGGCTAATTGACCAGTCAGGTTTCACTTGAGGCTAGGGGAAATTTCCAACGATTTATGCGATTTGGGGTCCAATTTTTATAGTCATGGTTCATGACCATTGCATCATCCCTTTGCACCCAAACAATAAACCCCACAAGTTCGATGGCATATTTTTTTGGATATCCCCACTCGATAGAGGAATTAGGATGTGGTCTTCCTGGGGTTTGCCACAGCACCAGGCTTCCAGATCATCATGTCCAATTTCAACCACGAGCGCTGGATGATCACCGTGGTGTGCATCGCTCGCGCACGAATTTGCACTGAGGAGGGTGGGCGGTTACGATGATCCACGGGAAATTGAACATGGAGCCATAGAACAATAGTTGAACGATACAAAAGATAAAGCCAACAAATATTGTCCACTTTTTTGGGAGGTCCATGACTCCATGAGGTCCATGGATTTTAAGGGTGTACCTCAGATGACCATCGTGCAACCTTCAATGCACCAGATTTCTGGACAATGATGCCCCAGAGAAGGACAAAGGTGCCCATGTATTCAGGATAATTATTAACCCCTTCCTAATGGAAACCCCACAAAGTCAACATATGTTTAGCATGTGATCTATTCATTTAGGGTCCTTCATTGGGGACAATAAATCTGAGTAGGTTGGATTATAATGGATTATACATATATAATATGGACTGCGAATACCCCCAACTCATCCATTTTAACAGGAGCTTCCATTCTAAGCCATCCATTTTGGGATACGCCCAAGTTATATATATATTATATATATAATATATAAATTATGTTTTATTCATGTAAATATACAAAATATACATAAGTGATGGGGGTCCAGAGGCTCCTGATTAAGGATGTTGCCATCAAAACATGGCCTCTCTGAAAATGCAGGGACCCAATGGGCCCTATTTGTAAGGATGAAACAACACTGTATCCTGCACCATAGAGCCGTAGTACAGTTCAAGGGATGCGGCCCGATTCATTGATTGTTGTTTGGCACAATAATTTCATGGTATTTCAGTTCCAACCCCAACTTAGCGTCAATTAACTTCATGCTGGCCAGTAGCATAATTGTCCTTCTCCCTGATTTATCAACTTACCAATGATTTATCAATTGTTTATCCAAAAAACGCTGGAGTTCTCAGCTATCTTAGAGATGTGTCCGGCCATGCAAGGAGACCTTCAAGTGGGCCATGCAGCGAAAGGTCTTCGGAAAGCCCTTGATCGAACAGCCAGTGATCCGCGAAAAGCTGGCGCAGATGCTTGGCGGTTCCGGCCCACGACTAGTGAAGGGGTGGATTTTCCATGGGTTACTGCTTGGATTCAACCATGAAATGATGGGTATTTCGCCAACAAAGATGATTGGTGAAGGGTTCTATAGTGTTTCTGGGTGATTTGATGGTTACCATTGTTTAACACAGGGAAAATGCATGGCCGGACTAAACACTTGCCATTTTTGAAGGGTGCCAAGGTACAAGTTTGTCCATGGAAATCATCATCCACTTGTAAGTTTAAAGTGGCCGACCAAACTGCAGAAACGATTTCGAACATAAGGGGAAACGATCAGCTTGATGCCACGCAAATCTTATGTCAGAGTGTTCAGAACCCATGCGTGGGAACCAAGCTGTTGACTATGTTGAGGACCTCAAACCAACCTTCAAGAAGGGTGTCCTGAGCCTTGATGGCTGTTTGTTGTTTAGATTCATGTGATTTCAAATGCAGTATCTTCAGTAAATATTCAGAACTGCACTACTGCACTACATCTATGAACGCAAACTGCAAAGGTGTTACAAATTAAGAACGGTCCTTCAAGCCGTCCCTGAACAATACGTTTGGAAAGTTACTGTAGAAGAGCCTTGGTGAAAAACAAACATGTGATCAACTCCCAATTTGCATGTTTATTTCCAATGTAGGCTTAACCACCTTGATGTTTCCAAAATTTCCTGTGGATTCTGTGGCGCCTGCTGTGTTCACATCGAGGATGTTCGCGGGTGTGGAGACGTGCACCCAGATGCTCTATGCCGCTGGGCAGCTCCCATACAGAAGCTGGAAGTTTTTGGGATCTCCCTGTTGGGGAACAATTAATGATCTGGTCATCAGATCATGAACGTTAGTTAACATTAGTTACAGTAAGATTTGTTAACATTATATAGTTAATATTGGTTAGCAACTGACATCAGATAACGTTATATAGTGAGCATGATTTGATACATTTTTTGTATAGCGATTGGATAGTGGTTTTCAACATGTTGGATCATTTTATCATGTTAAGACCCTGTTTGGGAGGATGATCCTCAATGTTTCGGGGGGGCGTTATAAACAATATTAGCCAGTTTGCATCCCACGATGAAGTGATTCACATAGCTTACAATAATCAGGTGGCGTTCAACGTCGTTCAACTATAACGTCAGCAAATGTATTGGTCCCACTTTGAGCCATAAAACCATGTGGCGATCGAACCATCAACAACTTGGGGGCCGATTGGCCACACAACTATGGTGCTTGAAGCAGCCAGAAACGTCCGGTGTTATGAGTCAAGTTATGAGTATAAAAACATGAAATTGGCTGTTGGCATCAAGCATTTTTTGAAGTCGCATTCCTATGTGGAATGATGATCCCCATGTGATTAGTACTTTTCAATAGGGTGTGACCCCGCAACCACAATTATTCAGAAAGATAACAAGTTTCAAAAATTGTGCACTTGGCAGGTTGACAGGGGACAACCCATGAAAGCATGGATGGGCAGAACATGCAAAGGTCTTGTGTTTGCAGATTCTGAACATGTGCCACGGGTTAAACTAGTGATTATTGGATATGATTGGGCCTCTTTTTTCAACAACAACCCCAACCTTGAATAGCTACTTTAACCCTTTAGCTTTCTGCTATGCAAAACAACCATATAACCAGCAAGACATGACATTTTTGGTGGACTACCAAACATTGACCATGACAAAAGGCTCATTTGGTGGACCCATTGAGCGCCTTAACGCATTCAGAGCCATACCCCGCTGCTGGTTCAAGCTCCATAGTTGTTTCATGCTTAAATCTCAAGATTTGAGCTTTCCAAATTTCTGATGCTTACCTCCCAATCAGCTTGGAATCATGTAAAATCCTAATTTTTGGACAGTTCTGGACAGCAATTTTCAAAGTTTCACGTGCAGGTTCCAGCCATTTTAGCTCTAACGCTCCAACGCAATGGCTTCCGCTGGCGAGTTGCACTCGGTGTTGCTGCGTAGCGATGGATATGCCGTGGCTCTCGGACAAAATGTGAGCGGCCAATGCGACATCCCATATTTAGACGAGGGAATCTCATACACCCAGGCTGGATTCATGAAAGTGTTAAGTTTTTTGAACGAGAATCCTCGATATAAAATGGTCTATAATACTGTATACTGTATAATGTATACTTGATTAATGAGATGATATGTTCATCTATTTCACATATATACATATATTATACATGTATGTAAATTGTACACATGTGATTGCTGGTCCAGTACTGGTTCGAAAGTTCGACATATGTTTTATGTTCCATCCTAGCATGATTTGATCATGGACCTGCTTCCGTTCGTGTAGGTCTCTGCAGGCTTGACGCACACGGTGCTTCTTCGAAGCGATGGCCGTGTCGTGTCCTGCGGATCCAATCGCCACAAACGATGCAACGTTCCGGTCCTAGCGGAGGGGATGTCGTACACCTACGTGGCTGCGGGCTTTCATCATAGCGTGCTTTTGCGAAGCGATGGTGCTGCGAGGGTTTGCGGAGATAACCTCTATGGACAATGCGATGTTCCACCTTTGGGACAAGGATTGTCATATACCCAAGTGTCTGCCGGCTTTTCTCACACAGTGCTTCTGCGAAGTGATGGAACTGCTGTAGCTTGCGGCTACAACGGAAATGGACAATGCACTATTCCACCCCTTCGGCCAGGAATGTCATACATCCAGGTGTCTGCAGGCTCATGTCATACTGTTCTCCTGCGAAGCGATGGCATTGCTGTCGCCTGCGGGGTGAATGACAATGGGCAATGCAATATCCCTCCTCTGGAGCAAGGAATGTCATACATCCAAATTTCCGCTGGAAATCTTCATACAGCGCTTCTTCGGAGTGACGGCTCGGTGGTTGCTTGCGGACGTGATGAATATGGAGAATGCAACATTCCGCCCCTGGATGGATTGTAGCCATACAGATCCAGATCTTGGGTCTTTTCGTGTGTAAAGTAAACGTCATTTACCCCATTCAAAATTCACCCACTTTCGGCAGAACATGTCCTGAACCTCCAAGGCCCTTGGCTGAGGGAATGTCTTACACTCACGTGTCGGCCGGCGGCTGTCACACGGTGCTTGTCCGAAGTGACGGCCATGCGGTGGCCTGTGGGATGAAGCTTTCGGGATGCGACATACCAATACCGGAGCCTGGGAGACTTGGAACATCGTGACAGCTGTTTGATAATATAAACCTGGCTAAAATTTGATTAAATGATGCGCAATGATGCGCAATGATGCGCAATGATGCGCAATGATGCGCTGGGCGCTGGTTGTATATTGTAGATATGGTAGGATGTGTTTTTTCGCGGCTTAGCGGCTTGTAATATATACAAATGATGCAGCTACATCTTGCTTTTGAATCAAACATGAAGGGCATCATTCATCATGGCATGTTTTTTTTTGCCTTGGTTTGGGTAGGTAGGCTAATCAGCAGACCTCACACGACCTCAACATAAATGATAATTACAGAGTGAGGGGGAAATCATCCCAAATAATATCAAAAAAAATTAGCCTGAAATGGGACTTGGATGGGCTTAGTTAATGGGCTACGAAGTGCCTTGGGTTGGAAAGTAGCCCGACCAAGTGAAACCTTTTGCAGGGTATCGCAGGCTCGTTGCGGATATTGGGTGCTATATACCCTCCAGCAATCGAATCCGGCAAGGCAAGAACTATAGATGATTTTGCTCTGGGTTTTCCATCGGTGAAAAGTGAAAAGAGCAGCTCAGGAGAATTTACTGGGAACATCTATGAACATCTAACGAACACACTTTTGTCAAAACCTCCTTGTGCCAAGGACTTGCTACATCGGCGACATGTCACTCCGCAAAGACGTCATTCTGCAATGGGACTGCGTTCGTCACGACGACGCCATCGTGCTGACCTGCTCCGGCTTGACCGGGAGGGAACTGCTATGTCTCAAGGCCCGCGGCTGTGATCTGGCGTGGGACACGCACAAGCGCATCGTTCCTGGGATTTGCGTTCCAAGTTGATGGTTTACTAGGTCATTCTTGGATGGGTAGCTTAATCCTTTAATTTTTTGCTATGAATAGACATATGTACTAACCAGTCAACAATAAGATTGACAATGTTTGTTTTCAGATTGCAGTAGCCCATGTAATCACAATTTGAGGATGCTGGGATTCTGGGGTTACGTGTTCTTACTTTGAACATTTTGTGTGAGACCCTAAAGCACATCCAAGGCCCGTGAACTAAATGTTTACCTTCAGAACCTTCGAGCAGTCTTGCCTGACGGACAGTTTCTGGTTATATATTGGTTTCAGATGTTTTTTTTCTCTCGATTTGGGAGGATGATCCCGCTTGATTCATTTTTTTTCAGGGGGTTTACTCAACCAAGCAGGTTATTGACCTCCATCTGTCGTGCACATCCAGTGACCACACTGGCAGAGGTGGCAGAAGTGGCAGAGGCAGCAGATGTGACACACAAGCGCCGGCGTCTCATGTAGGATCCTACCAGGATGAGCAGTGTAAGGTTGATCCCCAGACATCCCCGGCTATCGCCTAGCCCAAAGCGGAAAAAGGTGCGGGTTTGTCATTGATCGGGGCCACACATTCATTTGCTGTGTTGGAACCCTGTTGAATTTGTCCAACAAGTATGGAAGTGAAAGGCCAAATATCAAGAACTGCAGTTGGCAGGATGTTGTATCTGTATTGCCTCAGCAGGAAGTGCCAGCCAGAAGCGGATATTGATACGGATCTAAACATTCGGAATCTGGGGAAGGACGACTGGACATAACCATGGGAATGTGGAACGACTCACCGTCACAAAATGGGCCATGTGACCAGTTGGATAAGATTTACGGAAAGTTACAGTAAGCAGGCAAAAAAGAAACAACAAGACAACCTGGTCCAGCAAGGAATATAAATAAATAAATAAACAAATAAATAAATAAGTAATCTAAATAATATATAATTATATATATAGAGATATATAATTATATATATAAATATATATATATATATATATATTCACACACATATATGTATAATTATTTATATATATATACATGCACAGACTTTTGTACAATTTGTATACTAGAGTCCTTTACCGGAGTGGGATGGGATGCATATATCCGGATGCTTTGCTAGAGTCACACAGGTTCCTGATGTTATGGGTCTAAATGAGTTTGTTGAGGCCAGCAACACTCAGATGCAACATGGGAACATGAGGGCCTGTTGAAACGAAAGCTTGTCTTATCAGCAGACACGTTCAGGATATCACCTACAACATGGTCTCCTTCGGCTCCCAGGGCGCAGAGGTCGGCGCACGCATTGCTTTGCTGAAGTACCAGACCACGCGCCACTCGGTGTGACCATTGAGACCTGGCTGACTTCACCATAGATAATATAAGGCATTTACCTTTGATTCGGGGCGCGAAAATGAATCAGGGCGCCAAAATGAATTGTTGTGACAGGGCTTTTTTTTTGACGGAAATGGTCAAACTTACATGAAATGCTGAGAAGCACAAAAT
>Ga0126342_10004222_pt1 | contig 24363 bp, 12 predicted proteins | sample Cyp1metagenome_FD_92528 | JGI IMG/M metagenome (GOLD analysis project Ga0126342, IMG submission 92528) | Coral microbial communities from Lord Howe Island, Old Settlement Bay, Australia - Cyphastrea 1 metagenome | ecosystem: Host-associated > Invertebrates > Cnidaria > Coral ...
ACATCCCCTGCATGGTAGCCACTGAAACTCAGGCCCTAGACTAAGGGCAGACGAAACGACACAGGCCCAGGAAAACCCGCTAGGCCGACGCTGCTGGGGGGTTCAGGTGGCCGGTGACCACTAAAAAGAACCCAGATTTAGTTGAATTCCAAACTTCCAAGCCTCAGCAAAAGATGTTGGCTTGTCCAGCCCCAATTTGGATGACCAACCTGGTAACGCAGTTGCCTGGTACATCTTTAGAGTGAGATGAGTGACAAAGTTGTTGGGCTGCCGCTAGTGGAATGAAGCCCCTGCCACTGAGTGTGCAATGTCGGGAAGTGCAGTTTCCATCAGTGGATTTGTTACACGATCATAACGCTAGTTATCGGGGTTACATCCCAACTTATGGGTTTAAAATCGCTTCAAATCCTATGGTTAAAGCCTTTTTTTCCGCTTCAGCTGCACTCCATGGTTCTTCTTCGGATAGGGTCCCCACTTCTTAAAATCACAATGAACCTCTAGTGGATCATCCCACCAACCACTTGTTGAGGACAACCACAACAACAGCAGCAGCATCAACAGCAACAACAGCAGCATTAAAAACAGCAACAACAACAACAACAAAGTTGGTAGTTAATCATCATAGTAATGTTAATCATCTCTGTAAATCACGTCAATCACCGTGCTAATTATGTAAACAAAAGATAACAAAAGAACTTATTTCCCTTAATCGTCACTTTCGTGAGCATGTGTCATTTGTCTGGGAGTGTTTTGACCTGTCTAACATCCCGGTAATCTGTTTGTTTGTCTATCTATCTAATCTATCTACCTACCTACCAAGGTGGCTTGAAGAAATTTGGCACCCTGGCAAGCATGGACGTCATGGAAAGTGTGCCGACTAGCAACACCCAGAAAAGGGTTTATTGATTTCCAAATATACGGCCCCTCTCTGGAAAACATATTGGATTATATTGGATTTATTGAGTTCCAAATATACCGGTTTATTGATTTATTTCATGTTTATTGAACATCTCCGGGTGTCCGGTTTTTCAACAAATCCACATGAAGCTGCTCTGATAAGGTTTTGAAGAATGAGAAGCTCAAACTGCAAACATGCAAATTTGATACATGTTTTTTACCACCATAAGATGTCCACAGACAACCATCCCAAAACCATTGGTAGGATCAGTGGTGGGTGAGCCCCATTCGTTAAATATCTCTATATATATATATATGAATGCTGGGTGGTTCATTGAGTAAGTGGATTAGTTCACCCCAATACCATTTATAGCTATAAAAAAACATTTTGTGGGATACAAACATCCATAAATCCCAGCTATTTCCTATGATTTTACTAGGGGATGATGGGGATGACCATCCCAAAATCCCAGCGATTTTGGTTGGCGTCATCCGGGCTGGTGACGCCAAGCCTCCCAGCGAAAAAGTCCTCCGAGGCGGACCGTCCTATGATTTTTTCGTCGAGGCGCTGGAGACTTGGTCGATGAAGGCATGGACGTGGTGAAACAATCCATAGTGCTTGGTGGTGACTGGAAATGTGGATTAACTATCTGGTTTATGGTAGATTCATATAACGAACTAGTTCATGGGGATTATAATGGTTTATAAACCAACAAACACTGGTTGGTGGTGACTGGAACCATGGAATGGACCATGAAGTTGGTGAACATAAATCCAAGAACTATATGGTTTATGATATTTATAACTATACTGCTTGGTGGTGACTGGAACCATGGAATGGATTATGACTTTCCCATCATATTGGGAAGAATAATCCTAACTGACGAACTCCATCATTTTTCAGAGGGCTTGAAACGACCAACCAGACAAATGGGGATACGCCAAAGTGGTTTATAATTTTATTATATGGATGATTTAGGGGTACCTCTATTTCAGGAAACAATCCAAATAGTGACTCTGGTAAACTAAGAGTTTGCTATGCAAAACCACCATTTTGGATAAGTAAATCAACTATAAATGGAACATTTTCCATAGCTATGTTAGTTTTCAGAGGGTATGACTCAGGTTTAGGACTGTATTGGGATGAGTCAAAACCGAATATGACCATATGACTGGGGAATAAGCATCCGTTCACCAGCTACTTTAGGGTACTTAGGGTTTTGACCCATAACTATATGACTAGGACATACTAGGACTACAGTGATTTGGGTTGAAGTTTGAAAATAGGGTACTTCCCCAACGGGTATGCCCCCAACTACCCTCCAGAAATTCACATAGATCCCGGCAGATAGGTGGTGGAAGGTTTTCACTAAGATCTGGCTTATGTTCTGGATATTTCAATGTTGTTTATCGTCCAATCCCCTACAGCTATGGCCCTGGCCCACACTTGTGGCTAACAAAACCCCCATCAAAAAGCGATATAAAATCAACCAGCTGCAGGACTTCTAATCCCAGTTAGAAGTTATAACTGTTAGTTGGGCCACAACTGGTTGATAGGGGGAACACTCCAAACGTCGGGAGACGATAGTTTCAGTCAACGGCTTAAGGTGGTCACGGAGGAACCGCCTTAGTAAACTTGATAGGTTTCTATATAGTCAGACATAGATTCTTTTCCCAGCTATCAACATCTATGGGGGATGTTCCCATGTTTTTCTCATGATATTTTTCCCCATCTTTTCCCAATGACTTTCCCAGAATTGTCGCATGCTTTTCCCATCGTTGTCCAATGATTTTCCCATGATTTTCCCATGATTTTGCCATGATTTTCCCATGATTTGTGCATATTTTCCCATAAGAACATCTCAGTTTTCGCCATATTTGACAGCCCTTTGTCTTTGTTGGGTTTTTGTTCGCCCGAGGAGTGCATCCAGCCGAACGTGCCTACAGCGGGGATGCCAAGGGATGAACCAAACGAACTGGAAAATCACCATTTTTCATGGGAAAATCCACTCTTTCGACTGGGCCATGGCTTCAATAGTTTTCTGTAAACGTTTACCAGAGGCTACCCCGATTGCACTTTGAAGGATTTTTTGCTGATCTTCCTGGAGCACGCGGTGACCGTACCACCAGTTGAGATGTTGTCCCAACATCTTGTGGCGGACGAAGTTCTCACTGCAGAGAAGCGCCTCATCGTGTTATGTCATCCAGGACCCCACGAACAAATCATCGACGCCCTCGGTCCTAGCCAGTTGTGGCCAAGGGATGAAACAAATCCTGCAACTAGTTGGTTATATGTCGCCTATATATTTAAGATCTGGTTGGTGGTTTGGAACATGATTTTTTTGACTTTCCGTATATTGGGAAGAATCATCCCAACTGACTTTCATATTTTTCAGAGGGCTTAAAACCACCAACCAGATGGTGATTTTAATATATTAGTGATTTACAGTAATTTATGGTGATTTATGATGTTTTTTTATTGTGATGATAGTGGGAAAATAGAGCATTTATTATGATTTATGGTGATTTTTTTTGATGATGATTATGGTGGGAAAATCAATTGTTTATGGTGATTTATGGTGTTTTTTTTTAATGGTGGTTATAGTTGGAAAATAGATTTGTTGTGATTTATGGTGATTTTGTATGATGATTATAGCGGGAAAATCGATTATTTATGGTGATTTATGGTGATTATCGTGGGATTTTCTAGAATCATCGTGGGATTACAATGGGAAATGAGCTTTCCCGGTGATTGAAGACGTCGCGTTTTGGAAAATCCCATGATACTGTAAGGTTGGAGGTACTGGGAGTTGCATCCCACTTCGTAAGTGGCTAAGAACATGCGGTTAACCATATTCCTGGGTTTCTTTAAGAGTTAGCTGCCCTGGAAAGGATGGAGTTTCCATTGCCACTTCGATTTTGTTGAAAAATCCAGAAACGAGACACTAGAGAAACGGCCCTCCAATTTTTTGTTTATGCTCCCATCTATGGATATACCCGCAACAATTCCTATTATCATTATCTATATATATCATATCTATATATCTATATATATATATATATTATATCATTATAATCATTTATAATCCATAAACTCTCCATGTTTCCCTTTGCAAAATAGCCTAATTTTGAAACTCCTGTATCGTTCAGTGCTTCAATCATCCCGTAGGATCTGTTTTTTTTCCAAGGGCTTGGTTCACAAAGGATTGTGATTTTGCAGAGGGAAACATGGAGAGTTTATGGACTATAAATGATTATAATGATATATATATAGAGATATATAGATATGATATATATATAGATAATGATAATGATATATAGATATATGTTTTTTTAGCAACTTGATATGATAATTGATATTTGGGTGTGTCTGTTTAGGTATACGGTATACGCATAGAATTTTTATGCAAAGGGGAACATGATGATCAACTATTGGATTTTGGGCGCAGCCTTGGTTGGGACACATGTTGCAGAAATTCGATGGTGACTATGGCCGTGGTTCCACATTGTGAGGCCTTTTTTTGTAGAAAAAGCAGTGGCTAAACCTTGGCTGGGTTGTTCACAGTAATATTACCAGCTTGTTCTTTGCAATGGGAATAGATGTGCTCACCAGCTCCAAAACAAATCTTTTGAAGGATATCTATTAGCTTGGAAACGTGCTATTTTACTATTGTTTTACCATCTGCATATTTAACATCGCCATGGAAAATCACCATTTTTTATAGGTAAACCATCTATAAATGGGCCATCTATACCATGGCTATGTGAGTCATAACCAGATGGTCTTGTTTTATTGGTGAAGTCTGGTCATCGGCAAGGTGAAAATTGCAGCAGATTATGCGACGGCCGGGTCCAGGCTCGGCAGAAGATTCATTTTTTTGGGAACTGTAGGGGCTGGATTATTGGGGATTACTATAATCGTCAATGGGAGATCTTCAGGATCCTAAAATGGAGGTACGTAAACGTACCATATGTTTGGCCATATCTTGTGGTGATATTCACTGAAATTTAGGCCTTATATAGGCCTTATATATGGTAGGTACCTCCATTTTAGGATCCTGAAATTCCTATTGATAATCTATAATAGAGAAAATCATGAACCAACTGCAAAAATGGTATTAAAATATTGAGTATATCTATAATTATACATAAAAAAGTAGAGAAAATCATGAAACATCATTAGCCAACTTGAAAATGGTATTCAAAATATTTAATATCTATATGCAATATAATAGAGACAATCATTGGCAAACCATAGTATAATCAAATATTATAGAAATAGAATCATGAGGTATTTAGATTATTAGGGATTCAGAGGTATTGTTTAGATTATTAGGGATTGCTGCTATAATATCTACAATAGAGAAGATCATTGACCAACTATAGATTAAATATTGTAGAGATAGAATAATGAGATATTATCTAGATTATTGGGGATTGCTATAATATCTATAATAGAGAAAGTCATTAACCAACTAGTACAATGAGATATTACGGAGATACAACTACAATCTATGAGTTTCGTACAGCAGTTCCATAAACAACCAATGTTTTGGTGTATATCACCCATAAAAATGGTATATTTGGGGATGGCGGATCCTATTGCTCTACTCAGATTATTAGAAAATTATGAACCAACGAGTATTATGGCACCATAGAATTCCCATTAAATCACCATACAATTTGATGACATAGAGGTATGTTTCATGGTTCAGATGGTCTTCGGTCAAGTCCCGAAATGACCTCGTCCCGAAACTCACGGCGCCTGACCTGACCGAAATTTGGATGGGATGGGTCGAAACTTGCTCTTATACGGAGGAATCAACAAAGTTTTGCCAACAAGAATATAGGTAACAGAGAAAAACACACTAGAGTTTTTGGTAGCGGAAATGAAAAACATATGGCTATGGATCAATACCTATAAGTACCATTTTTAGGGGGATGAACATCCATTTACCAGCTATTTTGATGTTCACCAGGGGTACAAGGCTTTGACACACTGCCATATGACTGCTCTTGAACTGCTTGACTTTGAGAGCCCCCTCCAGCTTCGTGAGCTCGAAGCCGGACTGGCTTCGTGATTCGTCGCTATTGTTTTGTATGGCAAAGACCCTATGCGGGTGGTACGGTAAAAGGACGGTATGTATGGCGACGAGCATTGCAAAAGGATTGATTGGGAGATTCAAAATACAGGTTGCAAAATACACCTGTTTAGTATATATACAATGTGTGCCCCCCCCAGTGATGTTTGTTGGTTTTATAAGCCCCAGTAACTATAGTTATAAGTACCATAAACCATAGTTATTGGAGTTATGTTCACCAACTTAGCTATCTTGGGGGCCTCACTTTGTATATATTATACGGGTTCGTTTCATGGATTTCTGATTCTGTAGAGAACGACCTCACTGGCCGACCGACTGCCCTGCCGAAGCATAGCACAGCAACGGGTTTTTTCGGCGAAGCGGACCACCTGGGTCACCTGGTCATGAGAGATGGCAGCACCCAGCATTGATACAGGAACTTGGTGGTTCATCCCAGGAATCGTAACCCATATGCTCCATGTATAGTATATTTACCTACATTTGGGTGATTATTAGGGCAAATGTAGGTAAATATACCATACATGGTGCACAGGGGTAAGTGGATTATAACCCCAGTTATAAGTGAACCTTGCCCCTACTTAGCGCAGTTATAACCAGGGGTATAACCTACTTACTAAGTGGGGGTGAACCACCAAGAAGGGGCCCCCGTTTGGACAGTGTTTGTTGGTTTACAATTCCAACTACAGTGGATGGCAACGCGAAATCCTGCGCCAGTTGATAGGTGGTAAACATCCCATTATTTATGGGGTTTCAACCATCCGTTTGGTGATGCAGGATTTCGCAACCATCCACAGTAGTTCGATATATCCAAGACCTAGTTATTATAGTTATTTGCACCAATTTAGCTGACTATTAGGGGTCCCTTCTAGATGATGTTTTTCCGTTGGAGCCTCCATTTTTTCATGGCTCATGCAATGGCGTTTCTGCACATCACCAGTGGGATGTACAGAGTAGCAAAGCCCATTATTGCCATGGGATGAAATAACTAACTCGTGCAACTGGTTGGTTGAAATTTTAAAATAAGGTCTTTTCAGCCAGTTGTATATAGCTATTAAAGGCCATAACTGTAGGAGATTATACATCAACCAATATGTTTAGATGATCACAATCCATTTCGTCTCAAGTTCGTGACTAGGAACATCCACATGCCCGCCAGGGCTAAGTTTCCCAGCAGCGACTACACCGCGTGCGTGCATGACGTGGCAGTGGGAAATTTGGATATGTGCGTGCCTGGGCGTTGTGGGCAGATGGGGTGCAAAGTTGGGGGAAGTAGATACAGTAGCCAAGTTGGTTAATAAATCCAATAATTTAACAATGGTTTAGGGTACTTATAACCATAATTAGTCAATTCGATTTGTAAACAAACTTATATATATATAGCTGGGGGGCCGCACAGTGTGGGAAGGAAGTCCAAGTGCATTTCTGTTACACGGAGATTTTTGCAACCGAATCGCATAGATGGTTTCACAATGTGATATGGTCAAAAGATGGATTGTTTTCCCAGATTGGTGGATGGTCATCAGTCCGTTTTCAAAGTTTATATAATATGTTATTATTATTAAGTATTATTTTGAATATTATCATTATTATTTTTATTATTTATTGTTATTTTATGATTTTTATTTTTATTATATATGCACCATACTATGGATATACTGTGGAACGGACAACGATAAACCACACACCATCTTTTAACCATGGCACGTATTCTGTGATGCTGCTGGTATTTTATTCGGAGATGATCCTGGCAAGCACCAAACTTTATTTGATGACATTTTTTTACACTCGCTACAGATTGCCTTCTGATATGTTTAGCGAATATTTGGGATAACAATGGAAACTCCCCTCATTACGCAAATGAAGTGGGTATGGATCAAAAGCTGGTTGGTGGTTTGGAACAGCCGCGGTGGCCCAAATCCCGTTCCAGACGTGCGGTGGACCTTGCCAAACGAGGGTAGACCAGTTTTAGGATCTGCCATGCCTGGGGTTTTTCCTCACACCTTTGCCGAGAGTTCAAATGGGGACAGGATTCACATCGTAGGTCGACTGTTATGTTGGGATGATGCTCATGAAGTTCATTACTTTCGGTCATTGAATGACAAGGTTCTGTTTCATGTGACAGGTTTGATTGATGGTTCCAAGGAGGTCTTCACCTTTTTGAACGTGCAGCTGGCCAGGCAATACCCAGTTCCATTGGTAGTGATTGACAAGTCAACCAAGATTTTTCAGCATGAGCCTCCATCTTGGGAGTCCATTCAAGCGGTGATCGAGCTTTGCTCTGGGTTCGGAGGCATGTCCCAGGGATTGACCTCATGTGGATTTCACCCGGTGGTTGCCGTTGACTTCAATGAGAAGATGTGTCAGTTGTATTCTAAGCAGTGTGCCACTGAAACCATTGTAGGAGAAGTCAACGATGTTGAAACAATTTGCCAGATCTGGCACCGAGCCAAGGGTGCTGGAACCATTGCAGCAGGGTTTGCATGTCAGCCGTTTTCGCTCTTGGGCGATCAACGTGGAGGTGAAGACATGAGAGCGCAGTCATTGAGGGGAATCCTCCAGATAGCCTTCTTAGCCCAGGTGCAAGTGGTTATTTTGGAATGTGTAACTCCAGCAGCCACAAACCAATTTGTCCGAGATGAGATTCAGAGGTTCCTAGATGTTTCAGGGTTCTCATGTAGCCAGACAGAGCTCCAGCTGAGTGATGTGTGGCCTTCCAGACGTTCCCGGTCATGGTGGCTTTTGACCTCTTCATTCATCGGAAAAGTTCCTCTTGTTCCATGGCCCAAGTCTCACGCAATCACCAAGGTTTCCCAAGTTTTGCCATACATCCTCCCTTGGGATGTCGAAGATGAGGCTGCACTTGCACTCCTCCCAGCAGAAGTGATTGCTTTTGGTGCCGACAGTGAAGCGTATGTCAAGTACCTCTTGAACTTTGCTGGGTGTGCGCCTTGCGCATTGCACGCTTGGGGCAGTCAGGTAGTTGCTTGTCAGTGCGGTTGCAGGGCTTTTGGCTTGTCACCCCAGAGACTCCAGGAGAAAGGGTTGTTTGGCCTTTTGGTTTTTTCTGCTGCTGACTCTCAGAGCCGAATCCTGCGCCACATACACCCATGCGAATGTAACGCACTGAACGGTTTTGATCCTGTGATTGATTTTGGCCCCAACCCACGTTTGACATTGGCGGCCTCCGGGCAAATGGCTTCTCCTTTGCAAACAGCATGGATTTTCGCCACTTTGGCTGAGCGTATTCAATCTTTGAAACAGAAAAGTGCCTTTCCTGCTGATGCCATGCTCCAGGCTTTGCAGTCCTGGACTCTCATGAGATGCCGTCAGGTGTGGCCGATTCAGTGTGAATGCATTGCTGACGACAAGATGTCTGCTCTGATTGGTTTTTGGCAAGGATATGAACATTTGTCAATCCATGAATTGATGCATCCTCCCAGATGGCCAGCACTTGCAGGGCAACAGATTTGCATTGCATCCGTATTGGACCTGATCATACGTGAAAAGCAAAGTCATCCTGTGATTCCAAAACCATTGCCTACTCAGATTGACCATGATGCTGTCATGACTGATGTGGAAGAAGGTGAGCCTACCCCGTGGTTGGAGACACCCGATCCAGTTTTTGGGACCTTGCCGGAAGTCATGCCTGATGAATGTGTTGTGGTTTTCTTGCATGAACATGCCACTCCGATCAAGTTTGCTGTACAGAAGGCCTGCACTGTCGAAGACATCATCCAGGCTCAGACCAAGCTTACTGGAGAAGTTCATGTGAGGTTCATTTGCAATCAACATGGAGTTGAACTTCCTCTCACACATGAAGTAGGCCTTGGTCAACTCATTTGCATCCGATGTGCCCAGATTGAGGAACGTGTTGACAAACAAGGGTCATTTTGGCCAGAAGAAACCCAGGTAGGTACTCCTGATGTTGTCCCTGCCAAGCCTTCATGCATTGCCGAACCAGTTGACCCGCCATGTGTTTCTCCTACGGTGGTTTGGTCACAACCAATTTGTGTACCGGACAATGATCCCATTCACGCTACCAAAGTTTATGATGTTGGAGAACAAGATGCTCCCCATGTCGACATTGGCAACTCACTGTTGTCAGCTGCACCGCTGCTCCAGTTGCGAGAGGCCCAATTTTTGCAATTGCAGACTCCAGTAGTCATGAGCATGAAGCATTTGTGGGCTCTGCGCCACCAGCTTTTGTCAGCCGAAGACCGATGGGCCATCTTACAAAACCAACAAGGTGTTTGGGCCGATGACGAATTCCGTTTTCATTTGAGGTTGCTTTCACAGCAGTATGCCAAGTACCAGCAAGGGTTTGACTCACCAAGTAAGCAATGCACGGTGTTGGATCCACTTCTTTTCACAGGCTGGGTTCACCACGGCTTTGACCAGTGTTCCTCTTGGTGTAAGGGCCATCCTGAAGTTAAGACCGAGGGCTGCCACGTCATTTCCTGCTGCATGATTGATGGTCATTGGATTCCAGTAATCTTTTCACCTGTTGCGGGAAACCTCCAAGTTGTTACCTGGGATGATCCTGCTCGTGATTTGCAAGCCCTTCAAGGTGTGGTTGAGGCCATTGGGTCAGCACTGGGATTCTCACATGTTTTCATCACGAGACATCACCGTCTCTTCTTCTCATCTGACAAGTGCGGTGCCATGGCAGTTGCTTTCTTGCATCATGCGTTGTTGAATTCCATGCTACCGACATGCCATGAAGAGGTTGTCATCATTCATGACAGACTGAGGGAATCGTTTGCCAGTGCGGTCAGGCAATCCAAGGTCACACATCGCCCCTGGAATTGGGGTGCAGGAGATCAACATACAGATCCCCCGGAGCTTTCCATGCCCCCAGATGCGCCTGCTAGCTCCTCGAGCCAACCCACAGGTCCTTCGCTTGACGTCATGGCCGGAAGTTTTTCACACCACTGCATTTCACAGGAAGAACGGCTTGAATTTCTTCGCTCCAAAGGTCACCAATTTGGTGATGATGAGATCAGATTTCATTTGCTCAAGTTTTTGAGGACACGTGAAACACAACCTCCTACCAAGGATGCCAGTGAGAAAGGATTTGTGGTCATGGATCCACTTTTGCTTGCTACGTGGGACACAGTAGGGAAGGGCATTTGTGAAGTTTGGTGCCGAGCCAACAAAGAATCAATTTCCCAGGGCCTTCATGTGGTTGCAATTTTCTTTACTGAGGATCACTGGTTTCCTGTTTGGTTCAATTACCATGCCTCCACCATTGTTGCACACCGTATTGCAGATGACCAGGTTTCTTCGGAAACAATCATGCCGATGCTTTCCGTCTTGCAGGTAGAACTTGGCTTTCAGGCATCCGTTGAACATGTTATGCCGAATCCACTGCCTCCCCACAATTTGTGTGGTGCTGCCGCTCTGGCATTCATAGGACACTTGATGTTGGGTTCTCCATTGCCACAATCCATTGCTGAACTTGACGACATTCATGTTTCCCTCAAGGCTGAATTTGTCGAAGCAGTCTTTCAGGGCACGTGCTGTATTTGTCCTGTGGTTTGGGGATCTGGACCTTTCAGTGTGTTGACTCAGCAGTTGTCCGAAGAGCTGGTAAAGCACGGAGTCCCAGTTGCCAAAGCAGAACAGCGGGCTCAGCAGGCCATCAAAGCAATTGGAAGTGACAATGTGTCTACTGCACTGAAGTCGAAGAACCCTTGGAGATCTCTCAAGGCAGTTGGTTCTAACGTGCGTTTTCAGTTTCTGTTACCAGATGAGTTAGATGCTGCCATCCAGGCCAACAAGGAGAACCCAGTGGGACGTAAAGCCAAACCACAGGCGGTTAAAACCAAACCAGCCATGCCAGATCGCATTGACCCAGCCAAGTTGGCGCTGCCAGATGGTACCTTTCGGGTGCAGGGACAGGTTGTGCCCCACATTGCAGTCCAACAGGTGGGACCAGTCGCTTGTGGTGTCGTGTTGATCACTTTGGAAGATGCACTGCCATACCTCAAAGCAGGCAAACATGTATCAAGTGAACCGCTTGCCTTAGTGGTTTTTGCACCCGTTGGCACTGAAGTAGCTACCGAACTTCCTCATGCAAAAATCACACTGCCTTGCATGTGTGCTGCCAATCGCGAACCGTTGCTTGCTGAGGCGACCCTTGTGCAGCTTGGACAAGGAATCGTTGAAAAGCACATTGCTGCCAACACGATCGAATTGGACCAGCTGGAGGTAGTTACCTTGAAGGTGATGGTGTATCATGACGAATTTGCAGGCCAATGGGAGGACTTCATTGCTTCACCGATCAAACATTTGGTCCATTTACTTCCTTTGTTACGAAGATGCCAAGTTGACAATTGCCAATGTGAATCTTGGCACAACAGGGAAGGGTTGGTTGTCAAGGATCCCATTATGGACGTATGGAGACGTCAGTTCTTGTCGGCCTCGTTCAAGCCATCCCCTGCCAAGAAAGCTGTCATCTATTCAGTTTGCATCCGGGTCCCAGCTGCCTTGCTGTCTGCCTTGTTGTCTTTGAGCGGTCATTCAGGGGTTTACCTCGAGCCCCGATCACCAGATGGCCATGAAGTGATGAGGGAGTACGCAGTGGTATGGACTGCCAAAATGTCCATGACCGAAATGGCCCATTTGCGTCAAACCAATCCGGCTATCATTGGCTATGCACGTTTGGGTGATCGCAAAGGGTTCCGAGTACTGGCTTCACAGGCCCAGGCAATGCATGAGATGGTCAGACCGGAAACGACCTTTTTGCCAACAGGACCGAAACATCATTTTGTCGCAGGACCTTTCCCGTGGGGGTCAGATCGTCAGGCAATCGCCAGAGCGATGAAGCAGATTGAATGGAGTGTCAAAGCATTGCAGCCATTTCAGCCGATTCCAGGGCGTGGTTCCATGTGGCTGCTTCAGGCGGTGGAAGATCCCCCCGAAACGATCATTCAGACGTCGCATGGTGAAGTGGTGATTTCGCGCCACAAAGATCAATCGACCCCTCTCAAAACCGCACCAAGTTCCAATGTTGGCTCAATCAGCACTTTGTCGTTGTGTGGGTCCTCCATGCCTCATGATGGAGGTGAAGTTGATCCTTGGATTGCCGCTGATCCGTGGGGTGCTTACCAACCCAGCAAGTCAAGGCCTCAACCCACCCCTGCTGTGAATGGAATGCAGCAACTCGAACAACGCATTCAAACTGCCGTTCTTGCAAAGCTGCCGACTTCCATGGATGATGATGTTCCCGCCAGGATGACCACGCTGGAATCTCAGGTCCAGATGCTCATGCACAAACAGCAAAACTTGGAAGGCCAGATGAGTGAGTTCTCCACCAACAGCAGCCAACAATTTGCTTTGGTCAATCAACAGATCCAACAGCAGAGCCAGGCTTTTCATGGACAGTTGGAGAATCATGCTCAAGGCATCCAGGCAATGTTCACCCAGCAGATGGATCAGATTCGAGGTTTGTTAGCAAAACGTCCACGCGATGACACTATGGAGTGACGGTGTGTGGAAAGGACCAAGTATGACTTAAGTACCCTTTTGTGCCTGTGTTGCTTGATGTTGCTTGGGTCGATGGGCGCTTGCCCTTTGCTGGTCCTGATCCCCACTGTGATTTTGACGTTGCCGCTTCTTTTCAGAGGTCTACTGGCTGTGTGCCAACGTTCCAAAGGCCTCAAGATTTTGTATTCAGCATTGCCTTTTTTGCTCTTGTTTTGCCGTGTGGGGGAAGCCTCAAACCCTGGACCTCCGGACCATTTTGAGGATTGCCACTTTTCATTGGGTTCTTTCAATCCATCAGGGTTGAGAAATAAAGCACAGTATTTTAGTTCACACTTGTCAGCTGGAGACATTTGGACGGTGTCTGAAACGCATTTTTTCGGCCAAGATGTTTCCAAGTTCCGTTCCAGCCTTCGGGCCACTCAGACTGACCATAAATACTTTGTCTCTGACCAGACTTCTATGAAACCTTGTTTGCTCAACCAGAACGCTTGGAAAGGTGTTGCCGTGATTTCAAAACATCCTACACGGGGGCTTCCCTCGGGCTTGCCAGATTGCATATTGAACTCCGGAAGAGCCCTGTTGGCCACGACCCTCATCTCTGACACTTGGATTTCAGGTGGTGTAGTTTATGGGGAACCAGATGGGCATCGCTATCCAAACAGATTGAGGAACACTGAAAGTCTTCTACACCATGTTGCCTCCCATGTTTGTCATTTGACCTCTGGTTTGCGATACGTGGCGGGTGATTGGAATGTTTTGCAAGACACCTTACCTGCCTTTGAAATTTTGAACCAAGCAGGATTCAGGGATGTCCAAGACGTTGCAAGTGACAGGTGGGGAGTGCCAGTCCAGAACACTTGTAAAAGCCGGACCAGGAAAGATTTCTTGTACATTTCTCCTGAACTCCAAAAACTCCTGCTGGGGATTGATGTTTCACATGATGTTTGGCCAGACCACTCCGTGCTCATTGCCAAGTTTTGCTCGCCACTTAGGTTGGCCCCAATCTTTACCTGGCCATCACCTGCCCAATTTCCTTGGCCAGCGGAATTTGGTGCTGGTGTGCAATGGAATGGAAATGAAAGCCCCACAGTTGCGTACCAACAGCTTTGGCAAGCAATTGAAACAGACGCAGCTCGGGCCTGTCCTTTTGCTGTACATCCGCATTCACTTGGTAGAGCCCAAAGGCTTGAAAGAAAGACTGCCCGTGTATCGCAATTTCAACCTCTCAAGGCAGGTAGGAAGAATGATTTCCAACCTTTGTTCTTCGGAGCCTCCAAAAAGCATGCCCAATGGTTGCGTCAAGCCAGACGTCTCCAGGCGTTTGCCAGGCTATGTTCTAGTGAGTCCCAGTTTGCAGGAATCCAACGTGCAGAATCCTGGGGTGCCATTTTGCGAGCCAAAGGTTTCGTGCCATCCTTTGACAGGTGGTGGGAGGAGATGACGTTCAAAGCGGCAGGGGCCCCACTCCACTGCCCTCCATATCCCCCATCAGCCGAAGTTGCATGGTCCCTTTTTGACTCTGTTGCCATGGCTGTTCGAGACCTTGAAAGTGCTTTGATGAAGCAGTCCCGTCAGTATGCTCGCTTTCGTCGGAGTCAGAATCCCAGCCTGGTTTTCACAGATCTGAAACCACCAGCAGTCCCAGGTGTTGATGTTCTCATTCAACCCAGGCGTGCTACGGTTGTTGAAGTGTGCGAGGAAGAACACAAACTGGTCTTGGATTCTTGTTGTGATTTCCAACCTGACATGCCGGTTCTTTGTGCAGGAAAGCCCCTCCAAGTAATTCATCATGAAGCTGATGCTACATGGGTTGAAGACGTGACCGATATTCAGGTTGGTTCGATTGTGTCTCAAACGCGCATGATAGGTACTCATAGGGATCTTGCAGCCGAGTTTGTGTCAGCCTGGGCAGCTCGTTGGAAGAGACATGCTGATGTTCCTCCCCAAAGATGGGAGACCATTATTGCTTTTGCCAAAGCTCACTTGCCGCCAAATGCCTTCAGCTGGGACTCCATGCAGGCAGATGAACTCCACCACATCATCCGGCATAAAAAGAAATCTTCCGCCCATGGATTGGATGGAGTGCGATTGTCCGATTTGCAGCGTATGCCCCGAACCATCCTGAGTGCCTTCTGTGACATGTTCCAGTCAGCTGAAACTGACGGCAACTGGCCTAGTCAATTGATTAGTGGCAAGGTGGTTAGCTTGGCGAAAGTCCCGACTCCTGGGAGCCCTTCGGACTTTCGACCAATCACAGTTTTTGGGTTGCTGTATCGATGTTGGAGTTCGTTTCATGCCAGAAAAGCGTTGAAATGCCTTGACCACATGCTGCCTGACACCCTTTATGGAAGTAGACAAGGATGCCATGCCTCCATGCTATGGACCCGGCTTTTGTGGGCCATTGAGTGGTCTTACCAAAATGAAGTGAGCCTGTCTGGGATCGTCCTTGACCTTCAGAAAGCATTTAACATGTTGCCACGCCTCGCAGTCTTTGAGATTGCTGCACATGTTGGTCTTCCGACATACATGCTTCTTGGTTGGGCCGGTGCCCTGACTCAAATGAAACGCTATTTTGTGATTCGCAACTCTCTGTCTGAAGGGGTAGAAAGTACCACAGGTTTCCCAGAAGGGTGCGGCCTTAGCTGCGTTGCCATGGTGCTGGTGGACTTGATTTTTCATCGATGGCAGGAAGTTTTCTTCCCTTTGTGCACTGTGTTGACTTATGTTGACGATTGGCAGGTTTTGTGTAGCCATCCTTCCCTTATCTCTGGTGCTCAACAACAACTTGACAGATTTGTGCAGGCGATGGACCTGGTTGTTGACGACAAAAAGTCGTACACATGGAGTGTTTCCGCTGAAGGTCGTAAGCAGCTCAGAACCCAGGTCACCCCCGTGAAATGGTCTGTACCGGAGTGCAAACCATCTGGCCTCGGCTCCGTTTGTCAGCATGTTCTTACTCCACCAAAGTCAGAGCATTGAGGGTTGCAGCGTGGCCGCGTGCCTTACACGCGGTGGCTTCCACCACTATGAGTGAGGCTGCATTCCATGGACTTCGAACTGGTGCAATGAAAGGGATTGACGCTGACGCAGCTGGGGCAAATGCCTGGATCCAATTTGGTTTGATAGAGCATCCTTGCACTGATCCCCAATTTTGGGCCATCATTGAAACCATCAGATGTATTCGTGAATGTGGTGACTCTGCTCAGGTTGTTTCCAGGTTGTCTTCTATGGCGCAAGGTGGTGATAACTTGCCGAGTAATGGGATCACTGCGACCCTGCTCACGAGAATCCAGATGTTGGGATGGATGGTCTCTCCTTCTGGTGAGATGAGTGATTTCTTAGGGTCGCTTTCACTTTTTGCAGACTGTCTCTCCTCATTGGTTTTACGGGCGCAATGGGCCTGGCTCATGGTTGTTGCAAACAATGTGGCGCACAGGTTTGGTTTGCGGAATTTACATTGGGCTGATCCCATTGATACCAGAATCTGGCTTCGCACTCTGCAGCAGGATGATTGTCGACTGTTTCATAAGTGTCTTAACGGTAGCCATTTCACGCAGGACTGTACATCCCATTGTCAGGAAGTCAGTACAGACCAGTGCCCATATTGCATGTGCAGTGACAGCAGGTTTCATCGCTTTTGGGAGTGCGAGCATTTTGCCCACCTTCGTACTGGTATTTCAGAAGGAATGATTCAGCTGATTCCCAAGCTGCCGGAATTCCTTACTTGTTATGGGTGGAGCATGAAACCACACACCTTGTTTGCTTGGTACAGGTTGTTGAGTCAAATCGAGCAGCCAGCAGATGTGATCGCCCAGCCTTTGGGTCAGGATTCGCATTTCTTCACAGATGGCAGTTGTATGAACCAGGCCTTTCCCCAAGTGCGTGTTGCCACATGGGCAGTTGTTGTTACCACCTCAGACAGTTTTCACAGCCAGGTTGTTTCATCAGGGCCATTGCCGGGGATCTTGCAATCCTCTTACCGTGCTGAGATCTATGCAGTGTGGAGGGCCCTGGTTGCCGCCAGACACCAAACAGGGAGAGTTTTCTTGTGGACTGACTGTAATGCGGTAGTTATTCGGCTTCGCCGCTTGTTAGCAGGCCGTCTTCCCCGTATTAACAGTGCTCACTTTGACTTGTGGAAATTGATTCATGATGCTTTGCAGGATTTTGTTGATGGTCAGGTAATCGTTACAAAGGTCGCTGCACACAGAGCTGTCAATGCAGCCTGCTCACCATTGGAAGAGTGGTGCTTTTGGCATAACCAGGTGGTTGACCAAGCTGCCAGTCGTGCCCAGCTTTTGAGACCTGCAGAGTTTTGGGGTTTTTATTCCAAACACGTTAACGCTGTGCTTTCCTGTCACACAATTTCTAGACAAATTCAGACTGTGTTGCTAAAAATTAGCCAAGCAGTTGTGCGGAAGAAAGATCAGGATAACTCTGCACCTCGGGAGGAACTTTGCGTGACACCTGATGTACCTGACGATGCATGGACTCCAGTGCCTGAGTTAACCATTCCGGCTCAAGCTGTTCGTTGGTATGGGGACGAGATGGTCAGAAACATTTTGTCCTGGTACTGGTATGCAGTCTGGAATTCCCAAGAGCAAGTTCAGTGGGTGTCCCAGTTTCAACTGTACATCGACTATATGCTTTGCGGAGAGACAGGGCCTGTCAAAATTGAGCGGTGGCGGTTAGGCCATGAATTGCAGGGTTCAGATCTCATGTCCCTTTCTTTTCTGGTACGAGTGCGTTGGTTTTCCAAGGTGCTGCGTGAATGTTTGAGACATTTGCAGGTGGCCACCACGTTTAAATATTGCAGGCCAAAGTCAGAGGCACTGATGTTGCACACGGCATGCATAGCTGTTCCATGGTGTCCGCAGAGACTGCAAAGCATTGACGAATGGATCTTGACTCACTGCCCTGGAGGTATCAGACGTTCGTCAGGACACCTCAAGTCATTGCCGTATGCCACTAAGGATGCCCTCTTTCCTGCTGTGGTGCAGTCGTTAGTGTAGAGCCCGAAGAGCGGGCAGTCAGCGCCAGACTCTGACTGCGCGATCGACAAGGATGGACAAGGATGGTGGTTTGGAACATGTTTTATTTTCCCATATATTGGGAATACTCATCCCAACTGATTTTCACTCCATGATTTTTCAGAGGGGTAGGGCGAAAAGCTACCAACCAGAAAAAGCCCCGGGTGCCCCCTCAAAATCGCTGGAAATAGCAGGGATGTTTGCTCCATGTCCATCCGTCCATCCTCTCAAACTATCTCCGCCCTCTCCGGGCAATGATCTACAGTTTAATGTAGCCCTGAAGAGTTATAACTCGCTGAAAAAAGTGCATTTAAGTGATATAGAACCAACATGAACCAACCAGTTGCAGGAGTCATAATCCCATGGCCATATGTTTTTAAGAGCTGTAACTTTAGACTTTTGAGCAGCCCAAAATGAACGGGGAGGATCGACGACCGTGGGGCTAAATGGATATTCAATCTCGCACGGCGAGACGATGCCTGATTAGAAGCCATTAAGATGATGGCAGGTTGACTTTGCAATTATGGCTAGTTTAAAACGGTGACCCTCTGGTAATAACTAACAGTTTACGAACTTGAAAATGGCCATAGAAAATTAGAAAGTTCGTTGATTTACCCAGCTACATAGCATGGTGGATCTTTCCGGTTCGTTTTTAATAAACGTTGACCAGAGGCTAGAACTATAAAAATAACTGTTAGTTGGACCATTATAACCATTATTTACCATTATTTACCATTATTTACCATTAGTCACCAGTATGCCACAGTTTAACGCAACCAAACACTCCCGCTGAGACCCGCAAGGATGATCCCGCTGAGACCCTGGCGATCATCCAAACACTCAACTGACTGGTTGTCATCCAGTCGTAGGATCCCCGGTCGTAGTTACTATAGTAACAACATAACAAAACAAATTTAGCTAATGATGACATAATATCATGACATATGACCACTATTTTAAATAAATGAAATATATCATACCTGGCAGTTCAAGTTGTGACTATTGAATGGGCCTAGTTTTTGTGACCATTTCAAGGGTTAAGTGACCTCAAACCAAGGGAGAAAGAGGTCACAACTTGAATGGTCTGGTATATATATATATATACTTTAATGCGAATCCAAGATATCTACCATTACTTACCATTATCTACCATTTGTTCTACCAATATATAGATCCGTCAAAGATATCTAGCTTAAACATCCAGAAATCGCCATCCTTTGTGGGGTGCGACAGGTTGCTGACTTGTGGCTGACGCCTGAGCGGAACCAGCTGGCCACCTTTTTACCTGTCACTTGGCGACCACGAACGGCGATGGACCCGTTTGGTGCGCAAGAGTTGTGAGAATAGTTGTATAATGTGGTACCCCCCTCAGTTATAAGTTAGTTTATAACCCCCATCAACTATAGATATATCTACCATAAGTCCCACTTATTGTAGTTATAAACCAACTTAGCTATCTATGGGGCACCACTATGTATCATGGTATAATGATTGGATAATATTGGTAGAGTAGTGGTATAACACCATTTGGTGAATACAAGTTGTAAAGTTGATATTAGTTATATCATGATTGGATATGATTGGATATGGTCATTCCCTATGAATAGATACCGTTCATTGCTTATATGGGAATATGATGGAATATGAAAATCGTTACCTTTCGTTGGTTATAATGATTGGATCATATTGCTATATTACTGGTAATGGGATATTATGGTATATTATATGAAATCATAACCCTGTAAGCCTTTTCATGAGTAAATGAGTCATTCCCCTAGGATTTTGTGTTCTGTTTTAATGGGGGTTATCATAAATTACGGTTGTTTTACATGAACATGTTGTCTCCACGTTCGTGACTGTAATGTCGGATTCTAAATGGACCCAGTTGCAACTTCACATAGTTGAACATTTCAAGATTTGCAAAGCTTTGATTCTCTGTGGCATTGATGGTTCATCTTCTGTGCCTTTTGATGATTCCCTGACGGAGTCCATGTTGCCAGCAATTCGGTGCTCGAAGCTTCAGATCATTAGCCGCTGCCATCCATTGCGATGTCTCGGGTCGGTTACTTTGCCTGTGCGAGCTTGGAGAGTCTCATTTCACAGGTTGACAACCAGACGATCAAGGTCGCGAAGTCGAAGGATGCTGCAACCATGGATTACTTGCGTGCACACGCACGCCAGTGACTGGCCTGAAACAAACAATGTATATGTTTCCTATCATTTGTTAATTGTATAGTGCATGAACATTGAAGCAACCATTTCTTGCAAGTTGAACGGGCATCATCATTAGTTGGACTACCCCGGGGAGAAGAATTTGAACTGTTGTTTCAACATCAAAGATTGCATCCTCCGACCTGAATTCCACTTCCAAAACGTAGCGCCACTTGTAAAGCACGACCCCTTAGAAGTGCAATTTCGCAACATCCCAGTGGTTTCCCCGAGCAATCGAACTGATTTACTTTGAATGCATTGACTGTGCAACAATCCTATGCAACCAAGTCATGCAAGAAGATCATGCAAGAACAGAAAAGGGCTCCTGAAAATGAGCGCAACATCAAACCATGTTGTCTAGCAGCTTGTTCCGCCACGCATTTTGAGTGGGCAATGGATGTTGAGTCGGACGGCAGCTTTCTCACAGTGGAGGAGCAGGGTCTCGGTGATTTGGCGACCAGTCCTTCCTCTGCTGTGAGCGAGGGTGCGCTAGCTCCTTGCAGAGATGTTTTTCACACGATGACATATACTCTTTTAGAGATAATGTCACAAGTGTCGGAATTTCAATTTACTGTAGATAGATACTCCTGTAAATAGAGATACTATCACATTTTGTCTCCATGAATTTTCCTTGAGCAGAACAACTCCGAATGGAGCGAATCCAACATACCAACGTCGAATATTGTCCATTGTTCGCTTGAATGAGATTTGGAGATCCGCGATTTCCGTTTATTTTGTGATTTGGTCAACTGTTTTTCCATCTGACCCAAATTTCTGAATCTTGCGAATCCGAACATTTCAATTTGAACTTTCACCGGTAGAGCGAAGCACTTTGCTTGGAGCGACCGTGCACGACGCACAATTGGTCACTACTGGAAAACAATTAGCGAATCCGCTGTTTCTTTTTCGACATGTCCTTAGGACATTCGCTGCTTTCAAGATGATTTTCTTTTCGATTCCACTGCGCAACTTCGCTCGTTTTTGCCGATTTGCCATTGTGTAGGGAATACAGGAAGATACTCTTAATACCAATTGGGTACGACAAGGCGTAGTGCTCTACTCATTGCTTTTGAATTTGTGCCTGCGTCTTCCTTTGACCTAATACCTACAGAGGTTCATGCATGAGTATGAGCACATCTATATGCGCCCTCAAGGCTCAAGAGGTATATAGAGTAAGCTGTGGACACCGCACTGACTGGCAATACGCCGAGAGTAAAAGTGTGAGCTGTCTTGGGAAGACGCCTTAGCTGATCTTGAAGTAGACGTTAGGGCCCCTCTTCAACCCTACCCTACCCTACCCTACCCTACCCCACCCCACCCTACCCTACCCTACCCTACCCTACCCTACCCTACCCTAACGTACGTACCTGCATGCATGCACGCATGCATACATACATACCTAAGTACATACATACATACATACCTAAGTACATACATACATACATACATAGATACATACATACATACATAGATACATAGATACATAGATACATAGATACATACGTACATGCATGCATGCATGCATGCATGCATACATACTTTTTGAATGTGAACAGCAGGGTTACCGTGGGATAACATGATCAGAAGGCACTGAATCACTGCTCTAGCCATTGTCTGGCAGAAATCCCGCGGTCTATCAAAGCAGGTAAAAATGCCTAAATATACAGTCCATTGAATTCTCATTCTCTAACCATAGTTTTCTGGGTTATATCCCAATGGGGCTTGAAATGCTATGGTTGTAGCCGTTGATCCGACATAGGAGACCTCCATCATCTAGTACCCGGCCTGGTTTCTACGTTTACAGTTTGCGAACTGGAAAATCACCATTTGGAATAGGTAAATCAACGAACTATTCTGAGCCATTTTCAATAGCTATGTTAAATTACCAGAGGGTATATGGTTCCATGTGTTTTCACTGTTCTTTTTAAAACTGAAATCCCCATGTTCCATCAGTCGCTGGCTAAGCTCATGGTTGAATCTACTGCAGCCCATCCGGCCCATGCATGCTGCAAGCGTTAGACGTTTGGTGGCCCAGGCCTTGCGTCAAGACTTCTTCTACCTTGTGGTGCCGCAGTTTCTTGGCTCTGCGGGTGAATTGTGAGATTTTTCGATTTTTCACTCACATGTTTTATAAGAATGTAAAGAAACAGCAACTAAAACATGGTTTGTTTTAACCAGCTGTTCTTGGTTTTGGTTATAAACCAGCTGAACTTGTGTTTTCTTAGCACTGCACTTTTGTTTTCTTAGCAGCTGAAATGTGAATATGTTCATGTTCAACCACCTAAATGTGGATATACCCAGCTAACATGTGGATATAAAGTCAGGACATTACCTTATCAATTTCGATGTTTTCAGTCAATTAGCTTGGGAAAAGTTTCCCACTGGGTGTCGCCCATGGCTCGATCATAGCCCCCTTCGGAGAATCGCGCACGGAAATGATTCTTAAAATGTCACGGTAAATTGTGGCATTTCCGAATGAGTTGTTTAGCCTCTGGTAAACGTTTACAGAGCGAACTGGAAAATAATGGGAAAATCCACTATTTCTATTCCATTTCAATAGCTATGTTAGTTTACCAGAGGGTAGCATGAACTGTTGAGAGACCTTTTCTGTTGGAAATGCTAATTGGTGGCTGAATTGGGATGCATTGGGCCATGGTATCACCGGCGTGTAGAGGTGCTCCGTGATAAAATGCCGGGGTACCCGAAGGAAAGGCCCCAAATCAACAAATGGTCATCCATGACTTGGATGATTTGGGGGTATGTTTTTTCAGGACACCTCACTGTGGACATCAGCATCTTAACTATTTGCTTTTCACGATGTGTCGGTGTGTCTGGAAATGGAAGATACGTTCCAGATGGCCAAAGAATGGAGAGAATGATGATTAGCCATCACGTAAAATACTGGAGTACGCTATTTTCAGACAAACCCAGGTGATGTTTATCTTGGGCAATGGGACCCTAAGTTAAGCTATAGAAGTCGGAGTCTCCGAGGCTAATATACTTGAAACTTCCGTTCTCGTCAATATATTCATATATTTTGGGGTAATGACACATTAGCATTATTGGGGTAATGACACATTAGCATTATACTTGGGATTTTGCTGTTACTAAGAATAATCCTAAACTATAACTTACTAACTGGGAGAATTGTGGATCCACAATCATAAAACAATACAAGCTCAGTAATAAATAAAAGATAAACCGTCCGAAACGGATGTGTTGTTTATGACATTAGGAGAACCCCCAGTCCTTGCGTTGATTTGTACCTGTTTATATTGGCCCTTACGATGTTTGGTAATTGGATCTGCTGATTCTTATTCCAAGGTACAATCCTTGACCCTTGCAATATATTGCAATTGCAATAGCCCGCTCCATTTGTAGCGGTTCTGGTGTGTAAATTCATCCAAGTGCAGAATATCTATCATATTATTATTATCAACCTAATCAACCTAATCAATCTATATTCAATTATTATCATATTATCATCTTTCATACTATATATGTATATATGAATATATATATATATATATTAGCTTTTTTTAAAGCCTCGTAAACAATGCTTTTAAAGCTCCAAGAGACGCGGTGAACGTAGGGGGTACGAGTGGCTAACGGACGTGGTGACGAACGTAAGGCGA
>Ga0126342_10004223_pt1 | contig 24362 bp, 26 predicted proteins | sample Cyp1metagenome_FD_92528 | JGI IMG/M metagenome (GOLD analysis project Ga0126342, IMG submission 92528) | Coral microbial communities from Lord Howe Island, Old Settlement Bay, Australia - Cyphastrea 1 metagenome | ecosystem: Host-associated > Invertebrates > Cnidaria > Coral ...
AGCTGCCTTTGTCCTTGCTGATGGCTCAATATCCTCAACCCTCCCACCACTGGAAGGTGTCCAATGAGGCCGGCGAAATGGAATGGACATGATGGACAGTGAATCATGGCTCAAGTTGGCAAAGCAACAATATATATACACATTTTATATACATATATAATGCTTACATATACACATATGCATATATAATTATACCAATGTTTTTACGCGTGTCAAGAAACTATCACAAACCCTTCGAAGTCAAAATCCCATCATTCAGTGCTTTGGTATATTTGAATGGACTTCACTTTGAGATGCAGGTTCTTACTGCAATGGTGAGCTGTCATTTGAAATGAATTTGACGCAAATGGTGGATTTGTTTAACCCACTCACCAGTCACAAATGGGTATGGTAAAGTTCATAGAACGGCTTGCACTATGTTTCTGCTAAGAACTTTTTAGCCTTTTCTAGGCCCAATGGATTCCCAATCAAGACCCTGGAGAAACCCACAAGGTTCCCAAATAGTCCCACTGAACCACCAACAAAACCTACTGTAACTTATCCCCACAAAAACCTAGCTAATTCCCAGAAAAACCTAAATCATTCCCGTAAATGGGCGAAGCACATCCAAGGGATCCCCAACTGATTTCCAACCAATTCCCAAGAATGGGCTGCACCCACATCAAAAACCAAATAAAACCTTAAAAAAACTAAGACAAAAACAAACAAAACCCAAAGTTCCCCACTAAACCCCATAGGTTTTCAATGGGTCTTTATTAGCTTACTTTAGTCTCTTTGGGGTTTTTGATGGGGTTCCCTTGGGGTGCATGTATGGCCAAAAAGACCTCTAGCAGTAACAACCCCCATGCCATTCTAAGAAAAGTGCATGATTAAACAGCCCAAATATGACCATAAATGACGATAAATGGGTTGTATAGACAATTCCCAAGTACTGGTAGGACTTGTTTTTGGCATTGGGCCCCATTGACCATCCTGGAGGGACTGGAGGGGACCGCCTTGCCCAACATTGGCAAAGTATCTAAAAAGACCCTACATTTGTTTAAGTGGCTAAATTGTATATAAGCGAAGGAAGGATTACTGTAATATACATATATATATATATACATATATATATATATATATATATATATGCAATGGTCGATCCATATAAAACCCATGGCCCTTTGCGCCCGCGTGTAGGCCTTTGCTTCTGGTTTCCTGCGACCTCGTGACAAGCCCTTAGTGCCTGGCAAGTTGATCCAATTGGCCAGAAACTCCCATATTTGATGGGAAAAAACACGAAAAACCCATGGGTTAAACCAATCCATTGAGGTAACCAGAAGCTGTTGACATCCGGGAATGCTTGACGCCTTGACACCCAAACAGCACCTTCTTCGTAATCGTTGGTGCTCTTGGTTGGACGCCTAAAATGATCAAATCATGATGCAAATGGTTCAAATGGTTTTGTCTCATTTGTTCACGGTTACTGCCAGTTGTTTTTTGGCAATTACATGGAATTACCATGAATTACCCAGATTTGACCCATATCCAAAAGTCAGATGATCAACGGATGGACTCCCATGCATCTCTGCGTTTGCACCTTTGCTGAGGCTTTTACAGATGAGTTCCTGAAGGTGGGTAGTTCAACTTGTGAAATGAGAAGGATGCTCTCCTCGTCCAATCACTGTCTTAAAGCAACAGAAAAAAATAACACATCAAGCTCAGAAGGCACAGGATGAACCGCCTCTGCCAAGAAGTTTCCTTTTGCAGTTCAAAGTTACATTTTAGTATTACTATATATAGATATATATAGTAGTTAAGTGACCACTTCAAGGGTACTTAATCGCAGAACCGGAAATCCACATGTCACTGAACCAAGGGCCTGGTGTCTCAAGCCAAGGCCATACCAGCAGCTGAGTCACTCATCGCAACGCTGATTGAAAGCGCCAGAAGCTAAAAACAAGCGCCAGAACGTCACGTCACGTGTTTTCAGGGAGTTTGTTACCGGTGATTACCGTTGTTTTTTTGTTTTACTGTACCATCAGGACTTAGCCATGATGGTTGGTGGTTCAGGATGATCCCCACTTTCCGCCACGTCGCTGTGTTTCCAGGCTGAAGAGAAAGAGCTCTGGATCGGCGGGGCTGCGCCTGACTTGGGCAAGGCGGGGGTGCCATGGAACGCGGAATGAGGACCTATGGAATGCCAAAGTTCAAATAGTATTCATATGTGATGCAGTGATGAGGAAAGACATGGAACCACCATTTTAATTTGGCCCAAATAAAGTTTATATATTTGGGTTTTCAAAATTCGGAAAAACTGTTTCAAACTGGTTTGGATGTTGTCAAGGTGCTCATTAGGACATGTTCACATCAAGCGACCTGCAGGCTGACAGCCCCTCTGACGACGAGAGTCCATGATTTGCGAAGGATCCGACGGAATCGAGCAGCAGGTATAGCAATTGGATGGTGGTTTCATATCAGTGATAAGTGGGAAACATGGAACAAGGGCTTTTAACCAAGCAACATCAAGCAACCTGGTCTTGAAGCATCTTGAAACCAGGTTAACATCCTATCCCTTTTTGGAAAGGCTTGTTGCAAGCACCTTTTTGTTTTGAAAGTTGAAATCACCAACCCGAAGCAGTATCTCCGAGCCGACAAAGTTCGCGGCTCGAGTTCCATTGATTTCTGCGAATGCCAATGTCATAGAGGGTCACAAAAAAAACCATCGCACTTGAGGTCCAGCTCACTTCTTATGCATTTATCATCATGTTTCACTTTTTCAGTGTTTTCATGACCTAGACCTGCATTTGACCCACGATTGTTGGCATCTATCCTTTAATTTTCGTCATGTTACCCCGTTTCATTTGTCAACTGATTGTCAATGGAGTCTTTTTCCAAGACAATCGTTGAGCTTGCACTGTATGGTAGGCCTATCGGCTCAGGAAAAAAAAAACATCGGTCACTGTGATCACAGACAAGAGCATCTAGGAAATTGATCAATATCATGAAGTTCTATAATATCTTCAATGGATGAATAAAACGAACAGTATACAGGAAACCATGTTCGGTAAACAGCCATAAACCATGGGTGTTTCCTGCAAAACAACGAACATGCTGGCAATGCTGAAAATGCTTGGAAGAATGTTTCGTTGTTTGGTATTGCAAGCCCTTCATGAACCGGTGTAATGTGTATATATAGCCCTCCATAGGCAGTTCAGCTGACGAAGCAAAGTCCAGCCGTGTGGGAGTTGAGGTCAACACGTCAAAGACCCAAGGCTTAGCTGATTTACATACTTCAACTTTAAAATCCGTTAAATTTAATCATAATAAGAACATGTTTTTAAAGCACATAACCCAATCTTCAATTCCTTGGTTTCAGCCATGGGATGAAACTGATGTGGCTCCTGGCGCTGGCCCTTTTTCGCTGCGTGGAGGGGCTTAGTCTGGACGTGGGAAGCTGCGAGTCCCTCGGCGCGTATATTATGATATGGGGGTTTTATATGAGTTTAATGGTGATTTAACCATCAAAAGTTGGGGATTTACATAGTATGATTTACGGTAACATTATTTAACCAGGTAAGGCTGTTTAATTCAAAAAATGGAATCAACAAACAAGGTAACCTTCTTGGGATGAGATAAATGGAAGTTTATAGCTATGAAAATCATGGAACTCAATGGTGGACTGGGATAGTTGTCTTCAAGGCGCTGCCGGCGCTGCCGCAGTTCAGCTCGGAATGGTTAAGTTGCTTCATAACTAACATAACTAGGGTATATATGTATATATAATATAATGTATATATATATATAATATTATATATATACAATAAATATTATATATATATGAATCTATGTGACATATCCATCGTTAATGGGTCTTATATCCAAACAAAATCACACCACTGGGGAGAAAACCACCTCTTTTCTAAGAGAAATGCTGATGGGACCCTGGGGTAGATGGGTAAATCCTGCTGTCGGTGGAATTGATCGTCTTTCCATTGACAGGGATAACACATTGTTTGTAACATGATAATCAAAACATGTTAGTTACTAAAAAGAGGAATTTATAGAACATATGAGTATACATGATTTATTCCTTAAACCCCAAAAATGGCCCCAAAATGAACAGATCCATTGACTGAACGTTGAGGCAGCATTTGCTTCCGGACATTTCCATTGATGGGTTTGGGCCAAGGAAATTTGGAACCCTTCGCTTCTGCAGTGGCAATGCTGAGAGTTTTACATTAGGATGGCAGTGTAGTTGGTTAACTGGTTAACAACTGGCTAACAACTGGCTTATATATCCTCTTGCAACTAACTCAGTGGCCCATCTAAGCACCATTTGCACCAGTGCTTTTGTACTTTTTGGAATGAATCAACCGATTTGAGAACTCTTGGTATAGGGATTGATCTGGCTAGAGACAATTGGGCCGTCAATCAGCCCTAAAAACCCTGGATTGTATTCATATTCGATAAACTATCTGAAGTTATGAAGACCTAATGACTGGATCGGACATAAGTTAAAACAGTGTCAGAAAATCCATGCAAGACTCTTAGCGAACTTCTGGGCAGCTTGGGCGACAGTTGTTGGATGAGTATAAGTTGGATAGGAAGAACATCCACTGTGAATAGAACATTGGTAGGGAAAATTGTCCCGCATTAAACAGCCATAATTGGGGACTATTGAAGATGTACCACATTTTCAGACAAACCGATGTTACTTTGCTACCTAGACCCTCCAAATAGCTCCCAAGAATGGTAAAAACCTTAAAACTATGGGGTATATTCCAGCATTTTTATGTCAACGGAGGGTTAGGTAGATTCATCTCCCACGCTACAACCGTTGTACAACCCCATTGCTTTTCCAACCCTACGCTGAGGGCATCCAGCAATGTGAACTTCTGCAACTATGCCTTCGATAAGAATCTCTCGAGCGCATGGTCACTGGGTGCGTAAACAGTGGGTCCCACTGGCCGGTGATAGCTACGTTGGTTTATAACTAACAATATATTAGGCTTTATAGTATAGATATGACATGGTAAACGGGGAATATACTGTAAACAAACTTATAACTGTGGGGCACCACCTTGTAAACATAAATCGGGCAAGGAGACAAATTCTATCAAATTCTTATATTTAGGATCTATAGATGGGTATTGGGTTTGGGTCCGTTATCACCACCATTTTTCAGCACTGTAACAACTTATTTGTTTGAGGATATTATATACCCAGTTTTGGTAAGCAAAGATGTTGATACTGATGTGGACATAATGGCCTGTGCATGGGCAAGACACCAACATGTATAGTGTTTTCCCACGAGACGGAAGTAGATGCAGCCCATTTGATTGATTTTCGGACAAATCAAGGTGATGATATACTCGACTGAAAGAACTAAGGAAGTAAAACAACCCGGGAAGTGAAAAGCTGTCCCCTGAGAGATTGTCGGTTTGGTCCAGTGTATGTCCCATCAGTCCCACAGTTGAATGGACATCACATCTTTGAATGATAGACTCTGTAGACATTCCCTATACTTGATATCCCTATACTCAATACATTTCACATGGAGGAGGCCCACTGGATGGCGTCTCCGGGTTTGGGGTATGGCGGGTATGGCAAGCTCAGCTAAGGGCCTCTTCTGGACCTGCCCCCCAGTGGGTGGAAGGCCGAATTGCAGGCGGGCGATGACCACAGTTCAATAAGGCCAACGGGTTGATAGATGTTGATAGTAGATATGAATAGATATGATTATTTAGTGGGGTTAGTTACGGTTACTTATAAACCAACTTTCAACTGGAGGGCATCACCTCCTTGAACAGATGATACACAATTGATACACAATTGTCCTTCTCTGGGGCCGTTTGGTTCTCCAAGTATGTCATGGTTTCTTGACAGGGCCTGGGATGTATACCTAAACCCTCCGTTTGTACCCGTAAAAATTGTGTTTTACCCAATAGCACTTTCATATACAGTTTTTGGAGGTATTTGGAGGGTCTAGGTATGTATAAAGACTTGGTCGATATCACTCAATAGGGATCCACGTCGATAGCCATTAGGGCCCCAACTGGTCTGACCCTCTGGCGCCCTGAGTTCTTTGCCTGCTTACAGTAGATGGGCCATGGTGACTGAACTAATTTGCTAGTAACCCCATATAAACACCTATAACTGGCCTGCATTTCATGGCTTGCCATGGCCCATTAAACGCTCATCTGCCTTCTGGTGCTCCAGGGCTTGCTGGAAAATCCAGCAGCAATGTTTGACACCGGAGGCGAAAAAATCCCTCAAATCATCACCATGAGATCAGAACCATGTGAAAATCCGATTCTTGATGGCTAAATCACCTAAAAGAAAGCCAAAAAGAAACTAGACTCCGAGTGACATTATTCTGACATAGTTTCTGACATACTGCATGTGTATGTATATATATATGTATACGTATATATGCACATTCTGACATTCTATCTGACATTCTTTCTGGCATATACTTTGACATTCTGTCTGGCATCTATTCTGACATACTTTCTGGCACATATGCTGACATTCTTTCTGACATTCTATCTGGCTTTTTTTTGGCATTCTATTTGGCATCTATTCTGACATTCAATTCTGCTATGCTATCTGACATTATATTCTAGGATTCTATCTGGCATTTAAATATGACATTCTCTCTGACATGGGCACTGCCGGACCTCAACCGCGGCAGTGCCCACTGAGATCTGGAGCTCGCGGTTGAGGAAGGAGGAAGGAGGCGGACGGGAGAACAAATCTACCTGGCAGGGCAAAAAAAAACCAAAGAACCCTTGGTTTTCCTTTCGCCAAGGCCTAAATCGGCCCAAAGCCCAAGATTTTGAGGCGGGATCTATGCCTCCTTGGGCTCCTACACCATCATCTCGGTGCCGGGAAATCCCAACCTGGCACCTACGGCCTGGCGTTTGGAAGGGGTGGAACCTTACACCGAGACGCGGCAAACCTTGGATGAGGCTGGGAGTTGGGTAAAACCACATAAGGAAAATCATGGAAAGTGGGCCCAGATCTCGAAAAATTATGACCATTTTTGGTGTTTTTCTTCTAGTTTCTTGGCCAAATTTGGTGTTAAAAAGAAGCTGGGGGATGTTTCAACAACATTTTAGAAGGATTTAGAATGTGTTTGGCCAAATTAATTACCACTATCAACATACCCTAAAAATGTCATTTGTTGGCAACTCATAGACCGAAAACTCTTCCAAAAGGTGTAGAAAATCAACAACTGCATCCCCTTGGGATGATGTCTGACCTATTGCTAAAACATACTAAAACCATCACTACATCAGAAATGACGATCATGACGGTATGATAATGGGATCGATAATGGGATTGATGTTTTTTTGTTTGTTTTCATATATGGGTATGGATCAATACCTATTAATACCATTTTCAGTGGGTTATTCACATCCATTTACCAGCTATTTTGATGTGAACTACAGGGGTACAAGGTTTTGACACACTGCCAAGTTTTGTTGATGGGATCTTGAATGATCATTGAAACCACATGCCACAGGTCACGGGTCACATTTGGTACGACGGAGACGCGGCCATCCGCAACCTCGGAGGTTGGCTTCGGGATATTCCGGGTATCAACGGGACCCCATGGGGAACCCGATGGGGAAACACAGAATCCAAAATAATGAGGAGATGCATAAATTGGGGAAATAGATGGATATGGCATTTGAAACATCACCTAATAATAATTTGGGATTTGCTGCCACCATCTCTTGGAAGGACATGTTCAAACAAAAAAATGGGCCAGCATGTGACATTTCACAAGCCTGGAATCTAGAGCGAACTCAAGTTAGCATGATCTTATTAAAATTTGAGGATGTTTAGTGCCTACAGTTTTCATCGAATTTCACGAGTGCTGGGAATACCTGAGAGACCCAGCTTTGGAGGAGCCCAAAGAATCTAGTCTGCAGCCGGTTCCAGTGCGAATATGAGCAGAGTTGCAAGACAGTTATGGTCACCACTTTGCTGATTCCAGGGATTCTCCAAGTCTGTTAGTTTGAGCTTCAAATTACGCCACATTTTTTGTTGTTTAATTGTTTAGTTCAATTCTGTCAGTTGTTTAGTTCAATTCTATTTTGGATTTGTTTGGATTTTTGGATTGGTCCAGTTCAGTAAACATCAGTAAACCACCTCATTCTCAAGGCTGTGACCCTACGATTCTTCATGAACCTTCCCCCAATCTTGGCTGCTACATATCTCCTGTTTGTTGCTGTGATCCCCACCATGTTTTTGCACGTTGAATCCGAACATCACTGTTGTATGTCGTTTTTATGCCCACATGCGCCATATATATATATGATATATCATAATATATATATATATATATATGTATCATACGTACTCATAGCATTTGTTTACCTACATTTATCGCAAGACCCCCCCCTAAAAACAAAAAAGATGGACAGATCGTTCATACCATAGATGCTACCATAGATTTTATCTCAGATGGTATGACTGGTTGGTGGTTTGGAACATTTTTTTATTTTCCATAATATATGGGATAATCCTTCCCATTGACTTTCATATGTTTCAAGATGGTTAAAACCAGCAACCAGAGAGTGTTGAAGTGTTTGTCAGTTGTTAGATGAAGTTACCCCTACCTCAACCAGATGAGATTTTACCATAGATGTTGCTCATCTCAAAACGGCTTAGATGCAGGTCTGACCTCCTGGAGGAGTTATCAACTGACGATGCTTCAGGGCCTAGGCTCAGCGCGGTGTTTTCCGCAATGAGCCGTTTTTTAGACCCTAAGAAAAAATATATATATATATTATATAAAATGCGTATATATATAATACAATATAATATATATATATATATAATATTGTATAAAATTGTATATATATATATATATTTATCTTATATATAACATGTTTAATATGATATATATATATATATATATACATATAACATATATATATATATATATAAATAATGCAATATATATATATATAACATATACTCTGATTTAACATTGATACTATGTAATATATAACGAAAATGATATGATATATATATATATATATATAACATCTATAACAATATATATATGTACACGTATAATATATATATGTTGATCCCGTGATGTACTGTATGCTATAAAATGACAAGTAAATCTTGGTGAATGATGGGTTATTTGTGTTGCCAGAAATGGGGGGTATCCAAGATTGACCATGGCCGTGGCAGCTGTGGCATGTGAATTTGAAGCTGGCAATGATCCTGGTCCACACCAAGCCTGGGATATTTAGCTCGTGGCTGAAAAATATCAACAGCATACAGACATCTCCGACTGAAAAATGATCTCCATTACCAGGAATCATTGGGAATCTAAGTCTTGCATAGTCTTGCCATCTTTTGTTTGGGGCTGCCTTTAGTCGTTTTAAGGGAATGCCAACCACCGCAGCGTAGCCGTTGCCAGGTACGCAACTGGCCATCGCGGAGCTCCAGTTGATGCCCAAAATGGGCTACACCTTTGAGCTGTCGGACTGGAACCCGTGCTCCGTCACCTGTGGTGGTGGCACCCAAGATAGGAACGTGGCTTGGCGATGCTAAGGGCAGAATCATGGTGTGTCCCCCAGCCTTTTTAAAATTGCTAATTTATATATGGAGGTTTCCTAAAATGCGGGTACCATAAACATTTTGGGGTAACCCCCAGTTATGGAACCCCAACATTGTTTCGGGGGTTGGAACTATTTATATTCAACATGCATCTCATTAATGCAATGTGGGTTTGTCTCAAAATGGGGGCAACGTGGAAAACGATGGAAATTGATGAGGCCCCAAGCGATTTTTGGCCGAAAAAACGAATCCCATCCCCCTGTGACCTGAGAGCTGAACATGTTGCACTGCCGGTGTCACTGTCGGTTTGATGGTTTAGTCTGGGGTGTTTGTAATCCAATGCCCAAGTTAGACCAGTATTGTTTTATTCTACGTTTGCATAGATTCCGCCGGTTGATTCTTAATGATTTCTTATGTCCATTTCTTTATGAGCAAGCTAGATGAGGCCAATTTGTACATTCTCCATTTGTGTTGCCCTCCGTTGGTCCATGTGCTTCAACCTCCATCTCTGAACCCACCCAAAAACCAACCCAGTGCCTCTGCGCTCAGGTGACTTGTAAAGGAAGCGATGGTGTGAGCTACAGCGACAACCGGTGTACCACCGGAGAGCCTCCCGCCCGTTCCCGAATTTGTGGAACTGGAATTTGTGCGTGCGAGGCAGGAGTCAGGTGAGCATGAGGAAGCCATGACCACCTGGCGGTGCGTTCATTGTTCCCCAGATATAAATCATGATAAGATATCATAAATTATTACCGTCATATCTTTCTCAGTTGGCCAGCACCATGGACAATCCATACTTTACCATCATATATCGATATATCATAAGCATTTGACTGTAGACCGTAAATTGGCAACAGCATTTGATGGTACCAAAGAAATCGACCATTGTTCAAAAAAAAGAAGGTTTCCATCCCTCTGGAGTCTGGATCCCTCTGGTAAACTAACATAACTATGGAAAATCACCATTTTTAATGGGAAAATCAATTATTTACTATGGCCATTTTTTTAAAAAGCTATTTTGACATAACCAAAGGGTAACTATCATCACGTCCCATTAAATCCCATAGTTGATCCCATAGTTGATGGTGAAATCCCATGAAATTAACCATAGATTCATAGATTACCGGTAAAAATACCAGGGGCTTTCTGATTTTCGCCACGTGGCGTGGCGTTTCCCGGGCCCGGGAGGGCGGCTTGGCCTGTGGTGCCAGCTGCACGGCTTCCAGCAGCGCCACCGCTGACCTGGGCTGTATTGTGGCCTTGGACGGAGCCGTGCTTTCAGCAGCCAGCCATGGTCAGTTGGACGGGGCATGGGATCATGGGATCGGATCGCATCACTTAGACTGTACAAATTCTACATGGTGTATATATATATATATAAATATATATATAAATATATATATATATATGTATGGTATGATATGGAGTGGAATGGAATGGAATGGAATGTGATGTAATGTATGGTATGAATATATATATATATATATACACGTACATATTTTTTTTATTGTATATCACTTCTATATACTTTTATGGGTTTTTAATGGGGTTTTAAGCCATTTAAGCCTACATGAGGATATGATGGACACATGATGTTTTGCGAATGATTGGAGGAAGTATTTAATCCATATACCTGGTTCATTGGGGATTATGACATGTCCCATAAATTGAGAATCCCTATCAATCAACCAGTAAAAAAGGACAACAAATGATGATACAATGATAGAGGGTTTTGAACACTGCTCACATGGGTTTGAACTTCTAGTGAACATACTGGGTACATAGTGGATGTGTGAGACACAATGGGAAGTACAATCAACAAAATGGGTCGGACATGATGGGTATCCACAGTGGGATTTTCCATTGAATTGAACATATAACATGATGTACAATTGACATAATTGATAAGTATGTATGGGTACGATATAAGTAGAGTAGGGAAAATCATAGGCAATACAGTATTTACTGCAAAATAAACAACATGTTGTGGGTTGTCTGGAAATAGGATATCTGTATCCCTGTCTACCCCAAAACGGTCAGTTTAATGTGGGGTGCATTTTATTGCCATGAAATCTGGGCCGCCCCCGCAGTTTCAGACAGGCAATGGACTAATTTCACATTGCTTAATCAACTATGGAATCTACGGAGAATATCTATACATATTATATATATATTATATATACACAGCTGATACGTTATCTACAATATACATCTATACATTTGATCAACATAGTCAATTTCTTGATGGCCCCTCAAATACATCCAAGTTATGCTAGTTTGGTTTTGTATTTTCCACACTTACTTGGGATCATGAACCCCAATGGACACATTGATGTTGTCGATTGATTGGCGCCGGTGAAAACATCTTGAACTACCAACCAGATGCATATCCCTTTAGAATTCAGCTGATTAGAACCCATGCTGTAGGAGGCGAAATCTACTGAGTTATGGTCAAGCTTGGGCACAATATGTTTCAATGATAAATATATATATATATATATTATACATATATATATATATATCCACATTTTCTTATCCTTGGCCTAAATTCCCCGCAACAAATGGTCATCTGCCATGGCTCGATCCGCGCGGTGAGGCATGGACATCCGGGGCTCCACCTCCCCAGTGGCTCGAGTACGACCTGGGCAAGGCGACGGTGCGACGGTTTTGGGCAGCACGAAAAGCGCGTATCGGAAGGGGATGGTTTGAAGGAATCGAAGGGAACTATAGGGGAACCTAGAACAAACATGAAAAAACAACTATATATATAGTATATTATATAGATAGATAGATAGATAGATAGATAGATAGATAGATAGTTAGTATATATATATATATAGTATATATATATAGTATATATATATAGTATATATATATATAGTATATATATATATGGGACTGATATATTGATATTTGGACTTTGGTTCATTTGCACTTCACACCATAGTTTTTTTTTGAGTGGTAGACTAAGTAGACTCATTTTGATGTTTTTTTGAAGTGACGCTCTTTTTGGTGGAGAGGTCGACAGAATATTGGGACGATGATCCAAACTTCCATAGTTTTGGGGGCGCCTCAACTACCTTATCAACTACTTTGCCAACCTCATGGTTTCATATTGCCAATTTAGTGGGATACGACCCATGCTAACCTGATGTGATAGGTCGAAACTGCTTGAACAGCCCTTTTCTTGATATCTTTGTGTTTTTTTTTACTAACCCCAAATCCAAAGGTTTCGCATCTAAAAAAGCCCAAACATGGGCGAGAAATTGGGAATCGCCTTGAGCCTTGATCCCTTGCCAGTTTCCAGCTTGCCAGGTGCGCACGCTGGAAAAATTCACCATCACCTCGGGTGTGTGTACAGTTTGCCACTTACAAGAAGGACCGACCTGGACGGGACCGCAGGTGCTGTGAATTTGTTTCCCCCAAAAAACATCCCCAAACATGGGGTTTTCGTAAATGGAGGGGTATCCTTCAAAATGGATGATTTGAAAGGGAACATCCTACTAAATGGATGATTTAGGGGTGCCGCCATTTTAGTAAACCTCCATATTGTCCTTTAAAGCCATGTGTAACATCAGTTTCCGTGTCAGGTCCTTCGATTGTTTGGGGAACACACTCTGAACAGTAGTTTCAAAAAATTGGCGGCTTTGTGTGAAAACAGGGTTTCCTAATGTTTCCTTAAAATACCTATGGCCTATCATGGCCTATCATCATTTTCCGCATTCGAATTGTACCAAGCCTGACTTTCCCTCCCCAATCCTCAGCGCAGGACCTTCGATCATCTCCTTGCAGGCCACCAACCAAGGGCCTGCGTCTTGGGCTGCCGATCTACCCCTGTTGATGAGTAGTTCGGGGATTATCCTAACATATCCTAACCATTTTTTTTGGGGGGATAATCGCCGAATATCACATATTTTTGGGATAATCACCTATATTTTTGGGATAGCCACCTATATCACAATCCATGAGGGGAATCGGGTTCTCAACCAGGATAAAATAGTACGGATGACACAGGGTTTTGAGAACTGCTCCACTAGAAATTAGAAGTCTACTGTCAGAATATGTAATTTCTATTCACTTTTTTACGGAGGGGAGGGCCCTTGTGTTTTTCTCCAAAATTAGTAATGATTTGCCGAATCACCTAGACAAATGTACTACTTGTTCCAGGACGTTTATATTATATAGGACTGTTACAATCAATCATATGTATATACATTATGCATAATTATTTCATATATATATATGTATATATTCACCGATATTGTTTATTTTGCTCCATTTCTCGTTTGACGATGTTTATTACAATAGTACCTCTTACTATCTAATGTTTTTACAACAGTATCAGTATCATTCATTTTTTATTACTACAGTATCAGTACCATTATTCGTGTGTTTAATAGTGCATTTTACTATCCCTACAGGAGGTTTCCCCATAGTTAGCTAAGTGAGTTTCTAACTCCAATAACTGTTTAACTATAGAGTTTATGGTGGTTATATGTATACTTCATGAGGATTATAAACCAACAAACATCACCGGTGGGGGGGTACCACATTGGAATGGGTGATATTCCTAGGTGATATTCCGATGATATTGCCATCATATCGGGATGGGTCAAAACCTAGTATAACCATATTTGGGGGGAATAATCATCTAGCTATACTACCTATGACATTGGGTACCTTGGGTGACAGGGTTTTGACCCAACCATATTGCCAGTACCATTTATACAATGCGGGGCCCAGTTAAAAGTTGGTGTATAAACCCCATCAACTAACTATTAGTTATCATAAACCATAGTTATTGGAGTTATTTGCACCAACTTAGCCTAACTTAGCTATCGTTTGGGGGACCACATTTATATACATTTACACGATTATACTATATCCCAGATCAGCCCAAGGAAATCTCCGGGCGAAGTTGGCTGCAGCTGCGCCAACCCTTCAGTGTGGGATCTGTGTGGTCTTCCGGTGAGACCAGAAGGCCGTACAGCAGTCAGAAGTGGTTCTATCGGCTTACCCTCTAGGACCTAGGAATCTAAACATAGCTGTGTAAAATGGATGAAAATGGATGAACATGGCTCATCTGTGGATGATGTACCTCTTAAACATGGTGATGTTTAAAATGTGGTATACCCCCAAACATTGATAAATCAATGGATTTACGGCTATCATATTTTCAGACAAACCCAGTTCTTAGACCTCCAAGTACCACCAAAAATTGTAAAACATAATACGAAAACTTTGGAAATGATTGGATGTTATATATATATGTAGCAACCCAACAAAAAAGATGAGAAAACTCAATTCCAATTCAAAAAGTCTCACAAGTCTCAAGAAGTGGCAAAGTTACTGTTCGATTTGTACATAATGGAGGTAAACTGGTGTCAGAAAGCAATTTTTACGTGCTCAGCATTGACGCAAGATTTGTGTGTGCCCCGCCCGACCCAGAACATCAGGATGCTTCCGTGCTTCATATGTTGACATATTTTGACCAGAAATCAGCCAATTTTCCAAGGCGTGGTGGTTTGGGGTTGGCAGTTGGGACTCCCTCAAAATCATGAATCTTGGGACTCCAAACCACCAATGGATCGTGGCTTCAGGTTCAATCTGCCTGAAGGATCCTCGGCCTTCCAGTACTGGCGCCTGTACTTTCACGAGACTTTTGGCGCTGGAGGAACGGTCTACAAGGTCCACGTGGCAGAAGTGGGTCGATGCCTCAGTTTTGGGGTCGACATAGATTTCCAGAGGGGTGCCCCAAAGGGTTCGGCCCAAACATTGGAAACCACTTTAAAACACCCCACATTTCGTTCATGGTTGATCATTGTTTTCCCATTGAAATGGCAATCTCTAAATTTTTGGTTTGAACGGCAGTTTGTTTCTATAGGCCCTTGGGGCCATGACATCACTGTGCTACTTGAGTGTGGATGGAAATGCTCCATAATGCTCCCTCTGACGAAGACTTCAGTTCTTTTTGCATCAATATGGGCTTGCCCAAACATGGCTTACTCCAAAGTACAGTGGTTTATCATGAGTTTTATTTTTTTTTGCGAGGGGTAAACCCTATGTCCGATATTCAGACAATTTCAGACCTGCATTAAGAGACGTAGGCCATGAGCTTTTGACACGATTTCGCAATTCGTTTGGCGGTTTATTAAAGCAGTTATCATGTTCAAAAATAGAAACAGGATGTTGATCCATGATGATCCATGATGATCCCGATGGTTTTCCAATGATCTCAGGTCTCTTTGGGCCACCCACGGAATTCCGTCTGTCCGTGGGCCCATGGCAAGAGTGCGAGCCACTGGGGGGGACTTACGCCTGTGGTGATGGGATCAGCCGCAGAACGGTGAATTGCTACGATGATGAGAACTATCCGCAGGCCTGCGAAGGTCATGGCTAAGACATAGACATAGACATAGACATACATAGAGATGCATAGACATACATAGACATACATAGACCCATATAGACATAACTAGACATACCTACCTACCTGCATACCTATTTACTTACTTACATACTTACATACAGTACTTACTTTGTTTACTTACTTTGTTTACTTGCTTACTTACCCACTTACTCACTTACTCACTCTTACTCACTTACTCACTTACTCATTTACTCATTTACTTACATACTTACTCACTTACTTACTTACTTACTTACTTCCATACCTACATACCTACATACCTACATACCTACTTACCTACATACATAATCATCCCGCCGGACCGGAAACCGTGCTCATCGGCGTGCACATTGTGTCCAAAAATGGTGATTTTACCACAGTGCCGTGCTGATTTGATGATTTGAAAACCTGGAAAAAAATGAAGCGCGTTTTGTGGCTTTTCACCGTCATCGCTGCAACGAAAAGTAACGTAGCAAAGAAACAAGTAACGTAGCAACGATCCCACAGATCTTTGCAGCGTAGCACATTATAATGCACGAAGGACAAGGAACGTTGACATGCCCCCCCCCCCACCCCACCCCCAAAACGTGCGTTTTACGAGCACGGTTTTCGGTCCGCAGGCATAATCATACCCCATAGGATCCATGTATGCTATATATGGTAACATTTACCATCAATATACCCCAAATGTTAGCATATATACCATACATGGATCCTATGGGTACATACATAATCATACATAATCATACACAAAAATCATACATAAACATACAAAATCATACATAATCGTTCATAATCATACATAATTATACATAATCAAACATAATCATACATAATTATACATAATCATATATCATCAAACATAATCATACATAGTCATAGATAATGATACAGAATCATACACAATCATACATAATCATACACAATCATACATAATCATGCATAATCATACAGAATCATACATAAACATACATAAACAACATAATCATACATAAACAACATAAACATACATAAACATACATAAACATACATAAACACACATAAACATACATAAACGTACATAAACGTACATAAACGTACATAAACGTACATAAACGTACATAAACGTACATGAACGTACATAAACGTACATAAACGTACATAAACGTACATAAACGTACATAAACATACATAAACATACGTAAAAATACATACACATACATAAACATACATAAACATACATAAACACACATAAACATACATAAACATACATAAACGTACATAAACGTACATAAACGTACATAAACGTACATAAACGTACATAAACGTACATAAACGTACATAAACATACATAAACATACGTAAAGATACATACACATACATAAACATACATAACACATACATAAACATCCATGCATGCATACATGCATGCATGCATACATCCACACATACATACATACAGACTTACACACAGACAGACATACATACATTACATTACATTACATACATATTATATCATAAATGGGGAATGTGCTTTAGTCGAAGGATTTTACTCATAGCTTGAGAGTTTTTTCTTCCGGATCAACAGTGGCTGACGGAGCGACCTTCTGGTGGTTTCCATTAATCGGGGGTACCCCAATCGCTGGATGGTTTATATATGGAAGATCCATTTCTAAAGTCATGGGGATACCCAAAAATGGATGGTTTAGAATGGAAAATCCTATAACAAATGGAGGATTTAGGGGTACCCCCATTTTAGGAAACCCTTTTTGACTGGAAATCTCTTGGGAATTCATTGGAGGCCTTGGAGAACTGTGAGAACGGTCCTGAGACGCCGAAAGAGAAGGGCTGTAGTTTGGATTGTCCCCTGCTGCAGATTGCGGGGGCCACGCCACACCCGGAGTTCTTTGGCATCCTCAGGTGCGAAGAACACAGATTCCGAGGTGGATTTTCTCCTGCTATTTGAGATGATTATATATCTTAACAACATCCATCCAAAGTATAGATTACATAAAATTACATCATTCTCATATAGATGATCAGGACGGAAACATGGATTTACGGAGATTATTGGCATGGCTTGAAACTCACAGAAGGGATATGAAGGGATGGGGTGTTTCTCCAAACTGGGGACCCCCCAAACCCTGGCAGTTTCGCAGAACTTCGGTGTCCGATCTTGTCTGGCTGAATCCTTTGTTAAGGTGCTGAATCTGCAGCAAAACTGCAGCAAAACGATTTGCGGCAAATCCATCCGCCAAGAAAATAGAGTATGGTTAAATATTGTTAAATCAGGTTCAAATATAGTGCTATCTTTTTTGGGAAGTACTATACATAGTTACATAGTGTTTCCACAACTCATGGACTTACCAAAGTGCCACAGGAATCACTTGATCAAGTCATTGTGTAATGGGATGCGTTACGATGCGTTACTAGTGACTGACTTGACCCTGGATAAATAATTTGAATTGTGGAGTTTTTGTTTTCAAAACCATGTATCATGTGTTTAAGGGATAACCCCCTGAATCTACTTGATCAACGGGTTTATGAATTCAAAGATCAGGATTAGACAAGTTCAATTTGGATGCCCCAAAATCTGGATGATAGGCAACTGACTGTATGATTGAATCTACCGAATCCCTAGGTGAATAGGAAAACATCAATAGTTGCCGGGCCATGGAATATCATGGAACGCGTGACTTCTGGAAAGCTACGTGGCGCGCTGGAGGATTGGAGAAGGAGCCCTTTTGGCGTGTTGGCGGGTACTGAATGACATGTTCCCCGCAACCCCCTGCTTCGCCCACACTCAAACAACACATCCAAACAATATGATATACTTATCACCAGAGGATCAATGAAAACACTGGCTATACGCAGTGATTTTGACTTTAAGTTTTCAGGATTTAGGGTTTTAATTTAGGCTTTAGGGTTTCAGGTTTTAGGGTTTTGGTGTTTGTTGTTTTGGAAAGTAAAAAACTAAAACCTGTGACATGATTTGAGCATGTCAAAGGATATGGGGAATTTTCCGCGGGCAAACCTAGGGGTTGCAGCGGACATGTTTATATATAATATATATATATATACTACTGTATATACTGGTTACCCTCCGGTTGTCAAACATGGCTAGCTGGGAAATCCCCTGTTCATGAATGTAATTGGAAAATCATCTCTCAAATGGCGATGTTCCAGCACCATTGATTACTGGGAATGTTGAGATGGTGAAAATTGGTAGGGGATGTCGGGGATGTTTTTACTTTTTGATGATTATTGGGATGATTTATGATAAGTTTAATCATCATTGGGATGTGGATCTGGGAAACTGTATAGACACCAGAACGACCTCACCAAACTGATTGGAATTTGAACATATTTTCAAGGATAATCATCCCAAAAATTGGCTTGTTCCCAAGCCGTTTGTTGTTGGTGATGGGACTAGTGGGATTCAATTTGAAATTTCGCCAAACAATGGTTGTTGACTGAAAACAATTATCAACTCAGGATGTTTGTTGACATCTTTTGTAGATTTCTGTTGACATCACAACCATAATCGCAATGGTAGGGACATTAACTTAAAACCAGTAATGAATGGGTATGGGATCACCTCGCTGGAATTGGGATTAAATCAACCAAACATGAGGGAACCTTTCAGCAACATGTAACGGACGGCAGCAAAATGTGGATTTGAACGCCCCAAATTGGGACGATTCACCGTAACTTTACGTTGATTTAGGACTTGCCACGACCGAATATCTCTTCTTACACGAAATCAGTTGTGCAGTCTTCATAGTTGTCATAGTGTCATGATGCACTGTCAAACCATCCGGTGTTGGTCATGATTTGACTCTCCATTGTTTGAGCAAAACATGTTCGACTTGTCGAAGCTCAAATCATCGTGAACCCAATGAAACCAGGTTCGTGGGAGGCACACTGTCGAAAAAGAAAATCATCTGCAGCATTTTTTTTTGTACAGTAGGCCATCCAAGACAATCCTCCAGGACATTCCAACGGACCAACCCTACTCTAACCGGTATGAGGTGACGGCGGCAACGCCACCATGAAATGATCACAACCATCAAATTCCAAAATCGTCACAACATGAAATGCCAGGTTTTTCAAGGTTTATCTATCATGCAATCCATAATGATCATGATAAAGTATCCATCAGTGCTGATGGCCACCAATTCTAGAGGTTAAACATCGATTCACTGCCGGTGATCTCCTAATGTCACGTCACCCAATTAGTGTTGGTGTATCTCTCATGTGTATGGCTTATAGATGCTTATAGCTTATCATTACCCACAAAAAAGCGTGAAACAATTCCCATTTGCATTGCTTGCGTGTTGGTAGATAGATGTTGGTTCAGGTATAAGCCACCATTCTCTATGAGAGCAAAGATAAAGAGCCAGCAGCGTTAGCGGAGAAGTCAACACCAGCTTTGTGTTTTGAATATGATTTTGTCGGGGGAATCCTGATGTTTGCTGGTCTCTGCAAGTTGGGATACCAAATATCCCAATGTTTGTTGGTGAACTCCAACTTTTCTTGTTAAATACGTTAAATCATATTTTCTGTGGTGAAGTGAAGCCCAGTCTTCCGGGTACCTTGGTTTTTTCAAAGCATCTAATATGTGCTAATATCATAATTATAGTTGTTTGTCTATATTCTGCTTATATACTATATATTAATTATATAACAACCTCATAGCCATGTGTTCAATCCCCTAACATCCCCCTCTTTGGGATGACAAAGCTACACAGGAAGCTCCAACGTCAAGTGGGCGGCTTTGACCGGCCTCTGGATGCCTTGCTTCTTGCGGCACATGACATCCTGGAGAGGGCGGGGTTTGTGAAATGTTGAAACAAGGTTGTGCCCGCGTTCAACCATAGTTAATAAACAAACATGCTGGAATGTATCATTGGTAATGGGCATTGAGATGTGCTTTGTGATAGCGCAGCTAAGTTGGTTTATTTCTAGCTTCACTATAATATGTGTTATGGATGTTAGTTTATGGCATCTACAGTCCATGGGGCCTGTAAATCAACTACAACTAGGGGGCACCACTCTGTATGTAGAGCCATCTAGAGACCCAACTCAAATAATTCAATTCATTAAACATTGGACAGTGCTTTACCCCATTTTTTGCGGTGTGTTGCGGTGCTCTTGACGTGTTTTGTCGGGGTACAGTATCTTGAGGGTCGAAAGACTCACATGGCTATAGAACTATCACTCACACAAATGCCTTTTGTGTAAGAAACAGCAGAACCACGACAAATGGCCAGGTCACTGCAAAAGCTGGCCCTGGTGGACCCCCTCTCAACAAAAAAGGAACTGGTTGCTCTAAACCCTTGACTTATAATAGAGGGAAAACAGATTTACATATATATATACATATTAATAATTATATATACACATCTGGAAATTGCACTATGGCACTTTTTTTCTGACAACTAGCGCAGAATGGACAATTGGGCGGAACTTGCACACAATGGGCGGAAACCAAACGATCTTGACAGAACCTGATATTGACTGGTTTTGATGGATTTTTGTGTGGTCCCTTGCCTTCATTGACTTAGGAAGATGGATCTTACCTTTCATCTTGGGAACCTGTGATTGCCTGTCAGGTAGACAATAAACGCAGCATTGCAAATCCTCAGAAACCCTTAATGAATGCCAGCCCCGGCTGTCCACTGCCTATTGACCCTTGATTACTTCACAACTAGCCGGAATTGCCTGCGCGGCTATAATTTAACAGTCAACTCGGAAATCTGCAAATTATCTCGTATTTTAGTGCGTAATTATGCAATTGAACTGGGCGGAATTGCCCGGGAGATGGGTGGAAAAAACTGGGGGGAAATGGGCGGAACTCCCCAGATTACACATTTCCTTGGTTTGAGTCTGAGTCCAGGAGTTTAAGGTGATTGGTGCCTTGGTGCGTTTATTATCATGGGGCCCGTTCCTTTTGTGAGAGGTGCTCACCGTGCTCACCACATCTTGCCTTTCCGTTTTTGCCAATCCAAAGGTTTCATGGAGTTTCATGGCTTGCCATGCAAGAGACACATGCCTTTTTGTTTTGGTCTTGGACCATTGGAAGAAAATGCTTTCTTGTGAGGCAAAGCTAGAGGATCTGTGTTTTGACATGAATTGTTTGATCATGGCCAGTCCCCATGTTGTTCATTTTGAAGAAACTTGTAGAAAATCAAAGTAGAAAATCAAAACCTCAGGAGTATACCCATGGCTTTTCCAACCGAGAGCCACTAGTGTGCGGAGCCCTTTGCTCCTTGAGCGTCGACCTAACCCTCGGCCTAAATACATATAGACACATGGAAAATATGGAAATCAAGCAAAATGCTGTATGACATGGATTCAAAAGTGTTGAGTCACACTCCGAAAAAAGGGGTTGGCCATTTTTGGCCACATGCATGTTGTCCAAAAAAGGTCACTTGTGGATTGTCCAGGTATGGGATAACCCTAGCTCCGGGACGTACCAACCAGGGTTCTTAACCAGTTACGATCCCTGGGATGATCAAGGTAGTCTTGTGGCCAAGGTTTTGCACCACCCTTCTGTGCGGCTTCCCCGGGACAGGAGACATCGGAGACACCGCACGCGGCCCGCGGTTTCTTGCTGCGCGGACCTCCTGGCTCTGGAAAGTCGCATTTGGCGCAGGAATTCGCTGCAGTGGTGAGTCATCAGAGTGCCCTGTCATGGATGGATACCCTGAACCCACATGACCCACATGATCGGTGAACCATCCAAAAGAGGGGTCAGTTGAGTCTCGGTTACAGTATATGGATACTGTTGATCATAAAACCATATATAACCAATTATAACCAATTATGTCCAATAAGCCAATAAGCATTAAAGTAGACACATTGTATGATACCATGGGCACATGTTTGGATAAACTATAACGACCTCACGTCGCGACGTCACTGGAATAATGAATAATGCTTAGTAAGTGGTAGCTATCCCAAAAGGTTAGACTTTGGAAGTCACTTAGAGCCTTGTCTTCTTTATACACAGTATATACATGCATATTTCTATTTATAATATTGTATATATACACATGATTACACATGTATTTTGCTCAAATACTATTTCCCCAAACAGTGTGCCCACACTGAGGGGTTCTTACGGTAGGAGTAAAGGCCGGTGCTTGATCAGGGTGCTCACTCTGGTCTCGAGCATTTTACTTGCAATTTTCCGTATATAGTGGCTCTTGTCAAATGTTGACATGCATTTCGACTGCGCAGGCTCGCACAAAGTGTGGCCCTAGCTTCTGGTCTGCAGCATTTTACCTGTAAATTTCCGTATAAAGTAGCTCTCATGAAATGTTGAAGTGCATTTCGATTGCGGGGGCTCGCACAAAGTGTGGCCCTAGCTTCTGGTCTGCAGCATTTTACCCGTAAATTCTTGTATAAAGTGGCTCTCGTGAAACGTTGAAGTGCTTTTCGACTGCGCAAGCTCGCACAAATCGTGGTCCTAGGTTCTGGGCCGATCATGCTCTTCCTCACCCTCATCATCATCCTCGCCGTCATCATCATTATCAACATAATCCGCATCATCATCATCACCACCATCATCATCATCATCATCATCATCCTCATCATGATGGCCATCCTCACCATCATCGTCATCAGAATCATCATTGATCCTCATCATCATCTTCCTCTTCAACATCGTGTTTTTCGCCAAACAGTCTGTCCACACTGCTGGGTTGTTACGGTTGCTGTAAAGGTCGTTGCTTGATCAGGGTGCTCACTCTGGTCTGCGGCCTTTTTACCTGTAAATTTCAATATAAAGTGGCTCTTGTGAAATGTTGAAGTGCATTTCGACTGCGCAGGCTCGCACAAAGTGTGTGTCTGCGTTCTGGGCCCACTCTGGTCTGCAGCATTTTTCCTGTCATTTTTTGTATAAAGTGGCTCTTGTGAAATGTTGATGTGCATTTCGACTGCGCAGGGTCGCACAAAGTGTGGGCCGCGCGTTTGGTCTGCGGCATTTTACCTTTAAATTCGTGTACAAAGTGGCTCTTGTGAAATGTTGACATGCATTTCGACCGTGCAGGCTCGCACGAAGCGTGGTCCTAGGTTCTGGGCCGATCATGCTCTTCCTCACCCTCATCATCATCCTCGCCGTCACCATCATTATCAACATAATCCACATCATCCACATCATCATCATCATCATCATTTTCATTATCAACATAATCACCATCACCATCACCATCATCGTCATCGTCATCATCATCACCATCATCATCATCATTTTCATTATCAACATCATCACCATCATCATCATCATCATCTTCTCATCATCGTAACCACCATCCTCATCATCAACATCATGGTCATCCTCACCATCATCGTCATCAGAATCATCATTGATCCTCATCATCATCTTCCTCTTCAACAT
>Ga0126342_10004224_pt1 | contig 24361 bp, 23 predicted proteins | sample Cyp1metagenome_FD_92528 | JGI IMG/M metagenome (GOLD analysis project Ga0126342, IMG submission 92528) | Coral microbial communities from Lord Howe Island, Old Settlement Bay, Australia - Cyphastrea 1 metagenome | ecosystem: Host-associated > Invertebrates > Cnidaria > Coral ...
AGAAACATGTGAGACCAGTTTTGTTTTTCTGTCTCTTCACAGCAGCTGCAAGTCTCGCACAGCTTTGAGGACCTCTCCCTGCGTCTTCACTAGTGGTGTGCAAACATCCCACCCCACCCCCCCCACCCCGCGTGTGCGTAGCATCAACTGCTTCTGCAATTTCACATGAACATCCCACCCCACCCCCCCCACCCCGCGTGTGTGTAGCATCAACTACTTCTGCAAGTTCACATGAACGTTACTGTAACATCCCACCCCACCCCCCCATCGTATGTGGTTCCAGGAGCAGGGACGAGCCTATATATACATATATAGTTACCAAGGTTATAAGTCCGCTTAGCTGCAAGTTATAAGGCACCTAGGTCTAGGGAGCCCAGGGAGCTTCCAAAGGATCCATCCCGGCATCCCATTCCCATCCCTTCACCGCAGGTCAGAGATGGGGCAAGACCGTCTCCAAGGCCGCCGTGCTCACTGGGACTGCGCAACCCTTAGAGACGAAGTCAATGGAAGTGGTGTCCAGAACACGTTCCGCGACAGAGCAATACCCGGAATGGGAAAAAACATGGGGATACAATGGGAAAACATAGGAAGAACAGGAAATCATGGGGATCTCATTGGGGATATACTCAATGCGATCTATCCTGTGGTGATTTCGCAGTTTGCTATGACAGGCACTCAATTTGATAGGTGGGCCATTGAACTAAATGGGCCATGGCTTCCACAGCTATGTTAAATTACCAGAGGGGACCATCCGAAGTTTCTTTTAATGATTTCGCCATCAAACATGGCTGGAAATAGGGATTTGAGATTCGTACGAGCTGCCCGTCGGATGTATCAAAAACAGAGATGGTAATTAATTGAACAGTGCAATCATCGAAAGTTGGTGTTTAATACTTTATAGCCCATATATATATATATTGTTTCCAAACATAGAGAATCATAGAGATTTACCCCTTATATAAATGGCTATCGAATGATGTTTAAACATGTTTAAACAATGTTAAAAGATGTTGGGATTTCGTTCTTTTTTTTAGCTTCAGAGAAAGTCAAAGAGCACATCCCATGGTCCGAAAAAAAAACGACATGGTCATTCTGTGTTGAACACCTCAAGATTCTTGAATACTTGGAAGTGCAGTTTTAAGGTTTTAAGTTGATGCACAACTATAGTTTTTTCGGGGCCCCATATCCCAACTTTCCCAACTTATGGGCTAGTTTTCACTATAGCACCCATAAAAGTAACCTCAACTGCGCCCCATGTATTCCACAATATTCTGATTTTTGTTGGAGCATTTCCCCAGAGTTTGTCACTGAAGCCCAATTGATGTAGGTTCATCGAGAGATTCCGCAAATCGCATCCATCAATCCACCGATCGAATCAGCAATACACTCAGGTACCGGGCGTTGGTAAGGCTTGTATGATCTTATATCATGTCACATTTTTTAATATATGCCTATTATAATCTATTATATAATTAATATATAGTATTATATAGTAGTACCCACATAATATATACCCACTATATCACCATGTTTCCATATGTTTCCTCGTTCAATCACTCAGGTTTGCTGACTTGGCGCGACTATCCCAGCAGCGGTCAGAGCACCTTCGCCGGGGTCCCTTTCGATCCCCTGACGGAGTCCTTCGTGACGCAAGTTGGCTCTGAGATGGCCTGGCTGGTGGCGTCTGGGCGCGGAAACGGAGAGGGATCGAAGAATCTCCCCAATTTTTGATGGTTTATATTGGTTATACCAAGCATAATGGTGATTTGGGGAATTGTTTATGATTGTTTTAACCACATTAATATACATGAATAGATTGGAATAGATGTATATAATCATGGATTATTATGTGTCTTTATCTATTTATATACACATAAATGTGCACCAAGGGAAGTTCAGAGTCAACGCCTTGCCCAGTACAGATAATATGTTTAAACCATTGCCGCAACTTGAATCAAATGATTTGGAACCCAACTTTTTTTAGTTAAATATGGTTTAGTCTGATTGATTAGTTACTTGTCCTAATCGTTGCATCATACATCAATTGATTTGATTGAACCATGAATTAGTTCCGTCATTGAACCATTAATGAGAAGGTTTCTAATCCAATCAATACATAATACTTCTATGATTGTCCAGCCATTGTATTGATATTCCATATTATATATATATATCCCATATGCTCCTTGTATGCAATATTTACAACCGTTTACCCCATAAATGGCTTAAATGTAGGTAAATATACTATACATGGAGTCATGGAGCATATATATATAATGTATATATATATATCATATATATATATATATATATATATATGTGTGTATCATCTATATATATATATATCGTATATATATATGTCGTATATATATATCATATATGTATGTGTCATATATATATACATACATACATACATACATACATACATATATCATATATATATATGTATTATATATATATATATATATCACACACACATATATATATATATATACATATCATATGGCCATGATTAAATGATGTTCGGCATGACCTTTTCGAACGCCTCAATGTTTTGTGAGGTCATGTCGCCCGGCAGCCCTGGATTGATCAATGTGAACGTCGGGCTCTTTGTCAGTGCCTGCAGCGATGCCAGATTTTTTTTTTTAATAGAAAAATGATGGTTACCCTCTGGTTTTGTCAAAATAACTATTGAAAATGGCCATAGACATAGTGAGTCTTCCCATTGAACATGGTGATTTTCCATAGTTATGTTAGTTTACCAGAGGGTAACCAATGGATCTAGGGGTACACTACTTTCAGGCAACACCTGTTTTTTTTCTGTAAATCAGAGTGTGGACCAGTTTATTTGATTTTTATTTTGGCTAATTCAGACAATTGTATTGAATTAGTAAGCTCAAGCAGGTTTTGTTTTGGCAAAATCGGTGATTGGCATGCCTCGGACTGATGATGCATAGATGTCAAGAATTAATTGGGGGCCCTTCAAGTTGCAGTATCCTGGGCTGGGAAAACAGATGGTTTTGTCTGCAAATAGGGTGTACCATGGTGTACCCTATTCCATCCACAGGTCATCATTGTCATCATACACAAAACATCATTGTCATCATACACAAAAACCATGAACATATCTGAACATAACATGTTTTGGGTACACACTTTTCCAAAATTCTCAGCGAATCCCCATGGATTTTTTGAAAAATCCATGGGTTGGGTTCTGGGGCGAATCCCAGGTGCATCGTTTCCTTCCTGGGCCGCATCATTGATGACAAAGATGGTTCATGCCATGCACGAACTCTTTCAGGACTCGGAATCCTCGGAATCCAGGGATTGGATCCTTCTGAAATTCCTGGCGAAAAAGCGACAAAAAAATCAACAAAAATTGGTGTCACACTAGATTTTGTCAGTAAAGATTTCAAGTATGTACTTATTATGATCTTACTATGTAAAAAATAAAATAACAAAAATGGGGGGTTCACCATGATGGCTGAAAAATCATCATGTGATAATTTCCAGGACACCCAGCTGTGTGTTGCACTCAGGCCCGGATGAAGGAGATGAAATCCATCGGATGTTCAGAAGCGTCATTCGATGGTCGGCGTGGGTTTTGATCCGGATCCTGGTGGATCCTGGGGTTGGGCCCATTTAACCAGTGGAAGACAGATTAGACACTGTAGAAAATATCCAATCCATAATGAAACATAATGAAACAATCATTTTCTGCAGATTTTGTTGACGGTGAACAAAAAAAATAACGCGGATTTTCCTGGGATGAATAGGAATCCAATGATTTAAAGCTCTGATTTCTCTGGGGGTTTCATAGTGGCTTGATTTTCCAGTTCATTTCCTTGTAGTGAACATGTCCCATTAAAACAGATGAGTAGAAAGATTAATGAAAAATTCGCATCATGGACCAGATGAGTACCTGAGTACCATTTCCTTGACCATCAACAAAAATCCATCCCAGCTCGGTGCCAAGGCTTCTGAAGGAGGACCGTTCCCTCTACATCATCCTGTCTCTCCGGACCTGCCCGCATGGCCGCCCGCTGCTGCCGTTGCTCCGGTCCTCCTCCGGAACTTCGCCGGAGGGCGTCACTGTGACCTTCAAGGGCCGAGGGCGAGATGTGACAGGGAGAGCATGGGAACATGCTGGAAAATGCTGGAAAATGATGATAAACTACGGGTGTGGTCAGGGATTTGAGGGAGAATGCGTTTTTTTAGACGAGGTCATATGGGCAGACGTGCCTACTTTTTTAAAGATTCGTGATTTTGTTCGTGATGATTGATAGTTTTTGGCGGAGGGGATGGTCGATGGATGTCGATGGGGAGATGTTTATTTCTACTTCACCAGTTATGTTTCTTTGCACTGTCAAACATAGAGATTGTCTCTAAAAACATTAGGCAATGCACTGAAATTTATCAGGCGTTGAGGTGGAAGTGTTTGAAACATGGAAGCTGAAGCTGAAGCAATTACAGGGGGTTGGACAATTGTAAGGATCTAGTCTGATTGGTGGTTTGGAACAGTTTTTATTTTTCCATATATTGGGAATAATCATCCCAACTGATTAATATTTTTCAGAGGGTTGAAACTACCAACCAGTAATTGTCAATTCAAATGCGAACTCTGGGTCAAACTGGGATGTGATGGGCACTTTAATAGTTGAATCTTCTGCTATCATTTGTTTATTCCCCAAGCAGCCAATCATTTTTTTCAGATGGTGTCTGAGATTGGCAATGAAATTGCCAATCGACAACAGACATATTTTTCATGTGGTGTTTCAAAACCACATATATAAAATATTATAAAACCATTGGCAGGATTGGATTAAAATCCAATAACATTAAAAATCCTATTAAAAGATTGAAATGAAACACCACATTTTTGGATTGTTAAAAGATGTTAAAATCCAATGAAAAAAATGCATTTAACATCTTTTCGTCCAGCTTGCACCAAGGTCGTCAGTGTCACTGGAGTTGGTGCCGCGCAAAATCTCACGACCTGGTTTCGACCAACTGGGACGTTGCTGGGTGATGAGTCGTTCGAGTGGTTTACCACCATGTATACCTATATATATACGTATTTACATATGAATAAATAAACAAACAAATACGGGGCAATGTCATAATCCATGAACGGGGTGTATCCTGCTCTCAATTAACCAGATTAATGAAACGGTGATAAGACATGATAACAAAAGGTAACCAACAATTATAAATACCCGGATCCTCTTCTTGTTGGTTGTTTGATACTGTAAAGAGATAAATGGATGAAAATGGCACACCAAAGCTACTCCCGTTTCTGTCAAAAGGACATCATCGATGTGGGGGTTTCTAAAACAAAACCTTAAAAAAAGCTTGCATTCTCTAATCAAAATCTAAATACTTTCAAAAGAGTAGCCAAAAAACAGTGTCCTTTCCAATATGACCACTTTTTGGTATTGTTTGGGTCTGCAATCCCAGTCAATCTAAAGATGTTTGACTACATGCTAGATTATGTTTGACAACCATTTTTACTATTCTTTTGATGCGTTGCGGCCCATAGTTGAACCTTGAATTGTCATGCCTGTGACATTCCTCTGCCGAAACAAAATCAGCCAATGGAGTTAGGAACCCAGGTTGGAAATCTGCTGTTATCTAACCTATGAGTTCCGTTCATGGCCAACGTCTTTGGTTCGATCAGAATGCAGAAGAACACAGCAGAATCTTCATTTCAAGATCTCATACAGTTATGCCATGTTATGCCACATTTGCAAGCGGATGTTGGCGCGGAGCCTTCTGTGGAACGAAAACGATGGATTTGTGGATTTTGTTTGGGCAACAGATCTTGACATTCATAGCTAGGATGATGATCATTGACACGTCTTGTTTCAGGCAGCTTGAAGCCATAAGTATGATAGGGTAGCCGAAATCCATTGGTTCACCATAATTTTCCTTAAAGATCAATTTGGGCGGTTTTTCCACCATTTCCAGACACCGCTATAGCAGCTATGTGACCATTAATACCATTAACAAACCATGACCTCATGGACCTAAAACACCGAACAGATGGCTGTGATGAACTCAGGTTCAGTTTGCCAAGCTATTTAAGCGACTTGCTGGCAATCCTGGGATGCGACGATGTACAGGTGCAAGCTGCTGCAGCTGAGCAAGCGGTCACTGAGGTGATTTATACCAGTTGAATCGGATGAGCATAACCAGGTCCTTTGACATACTGAAATTGGATGATATATGGCAGTGATATATATATATATATAATATTTACAAAGCAACAGCAGCTGGTGGATTTTGAGTGCCATCTTCATCTGCTTCACCTGGTTCATCTCACGCCTTCCGAACGGCGTTCCGAACGGCGTTCCGAAGGGCGTCCCCGAACGGCCAGGTCTTTGATAGTCTGGAGGGTCGGCAACTGGTGCCATATCAGGCAGTCTTGCGCAGAGAGCAATGGGCGCCACGGCGGCCATGGGGATGGGGTCAAGGGGCCTAGGTTTTACTTAGTGCAGCCTTGAGAATCCAGCAAGAGTCCAAGAGTCAAGGCGCAACACTGGCTTCACTTTTCCAATTTTCCAAGCAACTTTTCCAAGCATATGTAGAAAGGGCCGGGCCCACCTCAGCTCAATATCTTCATGTCCAACGCAAAAACCAACGCTAGGGTCGCTCAGCGCCAAGTTCGGTGGAATCAGTGGCGCAACCCCATTTTGCACATGTTGGTCTACCAAGCTAGGGCAAGGGTGTGGTGCATGGATATGGACAGATCATGATACATATATAGTTAATATATATATATAGTTGGATGGGCTTTCAAAGCAACTTCAAGCGAATTGTAGGAAGAAATGAGTTCCTTTACCACTCACCGTTGCTGCACCGAGGAGCGAATTGGATCCCTCTTTAACGATGTGTGGTTGACCCATCGTGCGGCCTACAAGAAGCTCAACAGTTCCTCGGTGGATCAAAATACCGCCAATCAGGGATGCCTCAAAACTCCGTATACTGGTGCTTAATTAGTAGGGAATGGGGGAATGAGACCTAATAACATATATAATAACTATTCACCCTATATATTAACCATATATTAACCATATATTAACCATATATTAACCATATATTAACCATATATATATATAATATATATATATATTAACCATCATCCCATTCCCCCATTCCTTACGTTTAGCACCAGACTCAGGTTGTAAACATGCTCCCACCATCGTGGACGGGCGACAACCCCGAGAAGCCGACAAGCCGTTCCTCCCGGCGGGCGGCGCTGCACCGGAGCCGGTGTCACCGTCCTACAGCATAGCAGTGCGTAACACCTTTATCGAGACTGGGCATGGGAAGTTGTGGAAATCCAGCAAAAAATCCGGCGATATACTGTGGATGGTTGCGAAATCCTGCACCTGTTGATAGGTGGTAAACATCCCATTAATATCCCATTATTTATAGGGTTTCAACCATCCTTTTGGTGGTTTATCGGATTTCTTAACCATCCACAGTATAAATGACCAATTTGTAGGATCCGATGGCGAAACTTTGGAATGGGGCCCTGTAAGATGCCGCGATGCGCCCCATGCATCCCATGGACGTGTCAGTTCGGCGCGTAACATGCTGCGCTTCAATTGAAATCTCTTGAGGCTTTGCCAAGATGATAAAAGATGATGCTGATTTTGCTGATTTTTTTGCCGCTAATGCTAATGATATAATCATTGTTGGTATACAGTATTTAATTGACATTCCAGCTAATTTTGACGAATCATTGATATAATTTTGGGTGAAGCCATGGATCCAGTTGCAGGACCCAAAACTCGACTCCATCAGCGAACACCTCAGGCACCATAACCATTGATATCATATAGTGATCCTTACTAATTTAATTTACACATGGTATATCAATATCATGGTATATCATATGATAGGTATACTTAATGTATCCTGAAAAAATCACATGATACTTGTGTTTCACACCAACCTGCTGTTACTTTCCAAGTGTTGCTCCACTTGGAGGGCCCTTAAATTTGCGACACAAAAAAACCCTCACAAAATAGGCACAGAACAGCATGGATGGTATGGCCAAAGGTGAAGGTGGTTCCCATCCATGCCCGAAAATCCATTTTAGCGTAGAGGTCAGGTTTGTCCAAATATATGATGTAGCCTCTGGTAATTTATAGTGGATTTTCCCATTAAAAATGGTGATTTTCCATAGTTATGTTAAATTACCAGAGGGTAGCTTTAACATACTCAACTGTGATTGGAATAGAATTGAATAGGGTGCCGTACGTTGATACCCATGCCACTTGACGTTTAGACACTTCCACTTGCCATCCATCAAACTTCAACGTACAAAACATGGTGCCCGTTTAAAATCGTTTTACATCTCTTCTTTTCAGAATATCAAATCATATATACAACCGCCATTTTGGCTACCCTTTGGTTATTTAACATAGCCATGGAAAATGGCCCATAGAAATAGATGGTTTACCTATTAATAGCATGGTGGATCTTTCCATGGCTATGTTAGTCATAACCAGATGGTAATATCCTATTAAATACCATTAGATCCCATTAAACCACCCATAACCACATCAACAGCAAATCGGTGATTTCATGATTTCATCATCGTTTCATCGTTTCATCCTTCGCGGCGTCAGGAAATCGGTGAGGAGATTCCATCCACCGAGAGCCCTTTCTCGAGGGCCTGCAGCCGCTGATGCTGCCGTGATCTGTTTGTGGAACTGGCCCTGCCACGGCTTAGTGTTGGTTTTGAACTAAAATATCCAGGTAGTATAATCAGGTAATCAGGTGTAGGTATAATATATGTTTTTTAGATAGGGAATCAGGTAATTACAAATTACAAATATACAGGATTATACAGGTAATCACGTAATCCCATCAATTGTAGATCTATATATTTATAGGTCTGTAATGCTTTGTAGATGTTGATAGTGGATAGGATCTATGGGACTTCAAGCAAGGCATAGCCGGGCCAGCGCAGGCCACGAACAGCACGCATGGCACGAACGGCTCTTTTTTAACCGTGTTGAAACTGTTTTTGTTTAAGGAGTTTACCAGTTGACCAGATCATAACATGTAATAAATGTAAGAAAGTTTACCAGTTTAGCATTTTTGTTTAATGAACGAGTAATAACATGCCCATATGCTCCATGTATGGAATATTTACCAACATTTTCCCTAAAAATCACCCAGTTCTGTAGGTAAATATACCAGCACCATGGAGCATATGGGATGTAATTTCTTACCACTTCGCCCTGGCGCCGATCGCAGTGCTTGATTCATAAAATGATGGGGAAATCCATGGAATCTCCAAAAAAAAAACAATGGCTTATCATCAATTCTCGCCGTTGGATATGATATGCCATTGGATATTCAACATTTTAATATATTTTAATGATCCATATAATATCCATATCATATCCAATATATATACAGGATATATATATATATACCATATCATATCCATTATTTCACATATCCAACTTATTATCCTCAAATCCAATGGCTTATATGATTTCATATAATGATTTATTGTGTGATTTCTAATAAATGTATTTTATATGGGATATCCAACATTTTCAGACACACCCTTTGGATAGAACAAAATCTTGACCTATCACATATCTGGACAATCTATAGAAACAAGCTTTTAAACTCATGGCGGCCTGTGGGTCAAAATTTCAGACCTTGAAAACGCATCGGATCGATGAAAAACCATGCAATTTCGAACCCAGATCCCTTGTCACCGAAATCATCGTAAAAACATCATCCAACGACTGGTATGGAGAGCTCCAGCCGTTGACGTTTCGCGGTGCCACAGCACCGCAGTTTTCAAGGCGCCACCGAACACGGGACGCATGGCAGGTGTCGGAGTGTGCCGAAGGCGCAAAGTGCCCAGACACCTGTTCCTGAAAGCTGCCTCGATCTGTCTTACTCAGGAAAATCCGAAGCAGTCGCGGTGTGAGAAATTGAAATTGTTTCAAATTGGAAGCAGATTGGAACCCCCGGCAAATCAAACTGGATCTGGCTGCTTCTATTCCACTGGTTTGGGGATGCATGACACCCAAGGAAACATATCACCATGTGATTCTTGGTTTCAGCCATTCCCAGGTAAAGGGACAAAATGAAGGGACACCCTCTCTCTACAAATATGAACAATATGATATACTGTAATATGATATGATATGATATATCAAATTATAACCATATACAATACATAAATATTATAATATATAATAATATAATATATAATATATAATATATTATATATTATAATATAATGTAATATAATATAATGTACTTTAATTGAATTTAATATAATTATATATATATATATATATATTTAGTATAGTATAATAAAACTATATATATATTGTACACAATGATATATTATATTGAAAATTAAATACATATTTAAGAATTGATATATATATATATATATATATTTATATAGACATATACATAATCTTATTATATATAATATATTTTCTCACATATTATATTATATCATATACATCATATTTTATCATACTTTTTTGTTCATGTGTATCATATATATATATATATGTTCATATAATATGATATACTATATTATATATTTTTGCAATAGATAATAGAACATATATGATATATAATGTATAATATATATAGTGTATAGTATATATACATATAATATAAAATAATGTATATATAATATCAAATATATATATATATATTAATATAATGTTTAATACATAGTAAATAAATCTTAAGATGTAAGATATGATATATTATGTGATATATTTTATCATATATAATATCTAACATACTATACATGTTATGTGTTATATGTAATATCTAATATCTAATATCTAATATATTATATTTGATATTTGGTATATTATATATGACATATATATAATGTGTCAATCATATTACACATATTATAGTTGCAAAATCCCTGGTATAACCTGTATTATGGTCTTCCAATTCAATCCATTGCTGCTAGCTAAGCAACTCGCAATTTTGTTCCATAAAAGGAGGTGAACCCTCGGCTAATCAAAGATGGCAATGGACAATCCCACCATTTTCTATTAAAATCTAATTGATTTTGATTAGAAGAGGACTTTCCATGATTTTTCAGATCTCAAAAATAAAAACGCGGTGTGCCCCATTTGTTGGTCGGCCAACTCCATAATTGAATGATTGGTCCTGAACATCATCCAGTTGTTGTTGCTTACATGGGAGTAAACTAGCTTATGGTTGGAAAAGCCATATGCAAAAACCAATTCTTTCCCTAGGCATTTTCTCTTCTTTTCATGGTGGATTCTTCAGTCAGCAACCTATGGCGATCCAGGATCTGATGTGGCCATGAAAATTGCTGCCAGAGATTCTCATGGCGATGAATGGCATAAAATGGCCATTAATGGTTAACCTATGGTAGGATTATCATCATTTTTCAGAGGGGTAGGTACTGACTGTATACCACCAACCAGATGATTATTAATAACCATTAATAATAACCATTAATAATTATAACAGGTATTGTTATCAACCATTAATATCATCTATAATTATTATATTAATATATTATTAACCATCATTACCCATTAATAATAACCATTAATATGAACCATTCAACGACATCCATGTGGGAATGATCAAGTATCAAAAAAACATCTAGTCCTGGCACCCTTTATGTCAATTTTTCAGTAGATGTACATGGGAATAGTATATGGCTTTATTCCTATTGAATACCAATTAGGATTTTGATTGAAATCTGAAAATCAAGCCAGAAAAACCCTAAGAGTGGATTTCTTCATCATAATAACTATAATAGTCTAACAAAACCCAATGGCGTAGTGAGTTTTATCCATTCGTCCCAGGTCACTGCCAACGATTGGCTTCAGTACTTGGTGCAGCCGGATCCCCTCAATCGAAAACTGGACACTGGACGTGTTGAAAGTTCCGGCTGACCATTGGCCATTTAACATATGGATCCATAGGAAAACCATAGGAAAACCATAGGAAAACCATAGGAAAACCATAGGAAAACCATAGGAATAGCTATTGAAGCCATGGTGATTCAATGGTGATTTAATGATGATTTAATGGGATATATGATGGTATACTCTCTGGTAGTTTGTTACATAGCTATTGAAGCCATGGTCATAGACATAGTTGATTTACCCATTCAAAATGCTGATTTTCCATAGTTTTTTGTATGTTTACCAGAGGGTATCTCCATATATATCTCCATATATATATATATATGTATATATATATATCCCCATATGATATGAAAGTTTAATGATGTTTAATGGAAAAAAAGGGAGATCAGTTTCAATCTTTATCATCACTATTTGATGTTTTCCCCCACTTTTCACAAACTGGGGGTTCTTAATCAAGGTCGACATTGCCAGTTCTAGCCATGCATACCGAACATAGCTGAGGTTACAAACTCATTAGCCTATAAATACCTATAACCTGGGCTACAACCTGCTCTGGCTTTTGAGGAAGCCTATTAGATCCTTGAACTTTGTAACGGTTTGCGTCCAATCTTTAGCAGGCGGTCTTTTGTATTAAGAAATATAAGTATATAAAATATATAAATATACAATACATATGTCTATATAATACATACATTTATATACATAATTATGTATATATATATATATGGTATGCGGGATTTTCACCCTTGTCAGATGAACCATTGCCATATCGGATATGTCAGCTGGCTCAACATCATCGAATCAAAAACCGATAAATTGAACCATCAGCACTTTGTTTTGTTGGGATTTTACCATCAGCAAATGGTGATTGATTGGGAAATCATGAAAATTAGCCTCTGGTAAACATACAAAAAAAACTATGGAAAATCACCTTTTTTAATAGGTTAAATCAACTATAAATGGGGAATTTTCCATGGCTATGTTAAATTACCAGAGGGTATAGATGAATTATAATGACCTCACGTCGTGACGTCACTGGAATGATGGTTAGGATTGGGGAAATCATCAATGGCGGAACATTCAGCTATTTTCAGGCTAGTGAATTGTATAATTCAGCCAGAATTACTATAAAGCAATTCTGAATAATGACTTTTGCATTAATTGGGATTTCAATACCAATACAATACCAAGAGGATTTCAAATACTATTTAAATTGCTATTGCAAAAATATGAACTTATATGACATTGGTGTTTGGTCATGTTTTGGCTTCAACAAACCGCTCTTGGGTGCCTCGGCGGCCTAAAAAAAAACTCTGCGGTTCTTGGCCCATTTTGGGGTCACCATTGTTGGATGGTTTATGGATATTTCGTCTGGATATCATACTATGACTGATATAACCAACCAAAAAATGGGGTTTAGAGAATGATACTTTTTACAAATGGTGTTTTAAGAAAATGGGGTATTTATAACCAACCAAAAAATGGGGTTGTTAAACAAAAACAACGCTTTTGACAACATGTGATCCTCAGCCTTTTTTTTTATCCCCTGTGTAGATGATCCTAACACATCGTTTGGAATTAGCCTCTGGTAATTAACAGTTTGCTATTGAAAATTGCCCATAGAAATAGTTGAATTACCTATTAAATCTATTAAGAATGGTGATGTTCCAGTTAGCTTTTTGTATGTTTACCAGAGGGTATGGATATCTTCCCCTTGTTGATTTGTCATTGCAATTTCCTCTTTTCAGCCATCAAAGGCCCATGATTGTTGCTGAATATCTGCATGGTGTTGTTTCCTATTTCCGTTGGTCGTTGGTTGTATCCGCACTTTTTGTCGGTTATATTCAAATTTGTTGCGGTTCAATTCCCATTAAGAAAGGACAATTCATGTCAATTCCCCAAGTTTTTTTTTGATTAAAACCCAACAATCGTTTGGTAGCCAAAATTCTCAGGCGTAATAATGTTCAATGGAACAATATGGGTTAGCCTGAGAATAGAATACCCTAACTGCATTGGTTTACAGTACCACCAGTTTCCCCATTAGAATGAGTATTCTATAGTATCTCCATTATCATACTAATCCCAACTATCATAGATGCCGGTTGCATAATGTTGCATATTAATATCCCATTATAACCCATTAGACACCTATTAAATGCCAACTCAACTGCACGAAACCAACATGAATCACCATTGATCGCAATTAACTACCACTGATTAGTCATCATTCATCACTGTGAACGACCATTGGATCCCATTAAATCACCATTAAATCACCATTAAACGACTATTTCCTCGGAAGATTCATCGGGCGTCTTAGGTGTGGACGAAGTCCGGCACAGTCACCTGAGACGTGCGGGGCTCAATCAGGGGGCTCCCAGGTTGAACGAAACGATCCGATGGCAGAAGTGACTCATCAAGTGTCATCCGATTGTATTAATCAATGTTAGTAACTGCAATAATAGACTTCATAATGTTAGTAATGTAGGAAAAACAATGCCATAAACCAGCCATGACTGTGAATGGTTTATACCACCTATAAAAATGGTGATGACTGGGGGATGGTTTATTATTGTTTTACCCGCATTAAAGGCAATAAACTTAACCACCAAATGTTCATCATGTTTCATGGTTCACATAGCTTTGCAATGGAAGCCATGGTAGAATTGGAGATAGTTTAACTATTTACTAACATGGGGATACAATGGTGATATAATGGGGATATGTTCATTGAGATATGATCCCTATAAACCCCATCCCAACAAGAATAGTTGCAGCCATGTAGCTGGTTCCGTTTCGGTGATTTTGAACATCCCCAAGAGTTGGGTGAGGTTTTTAATTGGGACATTTACCATGTAATATAATGTTATATAACATCTTATATGATATCATATAAATATAACTATTCCATTCCATGCAACAACTTTCTGGATAAATTTAACTATTCCGAGTGCATAATATCTAGATAAATTTGATACCGACCTCATGTTGCGACGTCATTGTAATGATGGTTAGAATTGGGGTAGCTATCCCTGGTCAAACTTTTAAGGTTGGAAGAAATGGGCTTGTCCAAACATGGGAAGGTACTGTACCCGAAAATTGCAATTTGATGGGGAAAAAATTAAACCATGAGATGATGGGGTAGACAAACCTAGGGATTCTATCATGGAAAGTGAGAGTTGATCACTTTTTTGAGCCATATGAATAGACATGTTAAGAACAACAAATTTTGGGGTCACCAGCATGGTCCCTGGTGGTTTAAGCAACAACAACGCGGCGCCTGTCCAGCAATCGTCATGTTTCTTTACCAAGCTTCTACAGCCAAAAATTAAATACACCCCAAACAATGGCTAAAGTGTTTTGTTTTCCGATGTTCCTTTGAAGTCGTTCGATCACGGAGATTTTGGGGTAATGAAGTAAACTCAATGCCATAAACCGTCCAGTATTAAGGTTTTTCTCGGATTATACCGTTATTTGGCATGATCTAAAATGACCCTAAAATGGAAGGGTGGGACTGGTGATGGTTTATGGCGTTGGGTTTACCACATTACATGAATTTGTCTGAAAATAAGGTACTCCAAAGTCACATGGTTACTCATCATGATTTCCTTGCAACTTGCAAATTTTATGGCATTCCCCATTTGCATCCATTTGCAGTTTCCACATTTTTACACAAACTTCTGATTCTTGATGGTTAAAAAAAACAACTGACCCAAATCATCCAACATGTTAAATCAACATGTTTTGGTATTGAAAGCCATGGGCTTTTGGTACAGTACCTCCCCGTTTGCCTTTGGTAATCAGTCTCATGGCTTGCTGAAAAATCACCCATGTAGTGAGATGTTTTTTTTGCCGGGAATTTCCCAGCAAGGCATGTGACTGATTACCAGCAGGTAAATCTACTGATAGCCTAGTATCATCCCATCATTATCCATGTTAAACCGTCTAAAACCATAGGAAACTACCATATAATATCATATAATAATATCTAATCATCCCAAACCCATCATTATTCATGTTAAACCATCTAACACCATAGTAAACTATTCTTTCTCAAACCACATATCTATTGAACAGCAGATTTCGCACCGAGTCGTCATGTCGTTTCGTAAAAATCGCCAGGTGGGACGTGGTTCGCGCGCAGAGTCCACCACAGATTCTGCCGCTGGGGAAACGGTTTAATGATGATCTAATGGCGTTTTAAAGGTGTGAATCAACGATGATGATTTATTTTTTGGGATTTTGATGGGATCGAATGGAACTGTTCATGGGATTTGGTTTGCTGACTGTTGGTTGACTGGCTAACCGTTGAAACTGAAACATGGATTTATGGTGGATATATCAATATATAATAGTTAGATGGGACTTTAAAACAACATACATCACTGGGGGCCCCCTATTGTAACCTCAGCGACTTTGAAGAAAAACCGCAGTCAGAGCAGGTGGTATGAGCTCACCCCATTTGGAACGTCACGGGGCCTTTGATTTTAAGGCTGTGATTTTGTTCACCGTCCAATCATACATGCATATGCTGCATATCCCATTTCCAGAGGACTAACCGTTGACCAACCCTCAATGTTCACCCCTTCGAATTTCCTGTTTGAGGAATTTTGAGGACATCGTTGATCCAATATGTGTGCTTGATATTCTGAAGATTGAGGACTTGTTGATTTCATATGTTGGAGTTTCTGATAGTTAAGATTGAAGAGCTGTTATTTGACATATTTGATTATGTTTCAATATGTTTTAATTATGTTCTGGTTTCATGTAAACATTTTGTGCTATCACCCCGTTGTGTTGAAACCACCTTGCTTGAGATGGCCTGCTCGGTTTTGAGGCCTGCGCGGTTGTACTGCGAGGAACGTGGCAACCAACCCAGCAGAAGCTATGAGGCAGGTGAGGTTTCGGAAACCCAATGAATGGATAGTTCGTCTAGATATGTCTAGATGTTCTTTCGCATGTTGTCTTCAACTTTTGTGCGGAGTTATACTAAGCTAAAAGATGCTGAAAGTGTATTTGGTTGCAGAGTATCTGAGATTGGCCATGTTTTCACTGTTTTTTTGGAAACCAAATGGCTTATTTTGTTGGGTAAGAAGTTCAATAGTACGTTGTGAAACAACGTGAACATGCACGGTTTCTCGAAACCCCTCTTTTCGGGAAGATGTGTCCATTTTGGATGGTGAATATCACAAAACTTACTGCAGATTCTTGGTTCGTTACCCAGTAAACAAACATGTATCTCTTGTCATGAGTTATAGATGTATTTCCGTGAAAAATGCAGATGTTGTGTCGTAACTTTGAATATCAATCACTACAGTATCTCACCCATCTTAATTAAGTTATGTTTCACTCGCTCAGAAGGACGAAACATCTGGGTGTCCCAAGTACTGTTTGTTGATCAATACCTCCATGTTCAATCCCAAACCTCGGCTTGAAATCTTTCATGTCCAATCATTCAAGAAGTATTCACTGAGATCTTGCCGGTAAACGATATAACATATTTGATGCGAATCCCTGGATTGAACTATATGAATCAAATCTTTTGCAAAAAAAAATGGTGAAATTATTGGTATCATCCCTCAGATTTCTAAGGTTTCTCTTCACCTCATCACATATTTGACATGTCCTCAAACAGTCCCCCAAACTCCTAGAAGTCCCCAGAACTAGGAGAAATGGTTCGTTCAGTTCGATTGTTTACCTCTAAAAGATTATGATCTGTCATAGCAAGCTGTTGAAAATTACCAGGGGTTAAGTGGATTAGATATCCCATCATATCTTCATTACATATAGAATCATATATATATATACATAAAAAATCCCCATTGTATATCATCAGTAACCATTAATTATCCTTAGTTTGTTGGTTAAAGTCTAACGTTTCTTGATGAAATCACCAGTTGAATACCCATCATTGATAAATCACAGTAGTCATCATGGCAGATATCTGTGGCAAATATCATTACAGTAGTCCTTGATATTACTGTGATAGATATCATGTTTACCAGAGAGTAATGGGATATTTGCTCTAATGACTCTAATGATGGCAACTATTGTAATATCTGTGGCAATATCCCATTAGTCTCTGATAAACGTTTACATAGTTATGGAAAATCATCACTTTCAATCGGAAAATACACTATCAATGGCCATGTTCAATAGCAAACTGTTGTTTTACTGCGGGGCAATTATCAATGTCCACACATCGTTTGTTACTTTTTAAATATATCAATTATGATATCCAAAAAAACTCTTATGGTATAGAATATCAAACTGGAATAGAATAGTTCTACTTATAATATATGTATATGGTGTAGAATATCAAACCCTTTTAAATTAGAAACTATATATATATCTACATAATATCAGAATATATATCAGACTATACTTATAGTAAATAAGAAACTATATTACAACTATAGAATATCATACTCTTTCAACATCCATTGGATTGATATAATGGATCATATATCCTCCAGTTGGAAAATATAGTATATGGAGTAGAATATCAATGTAATATATGTAAATGTATTATTCTATATACTCTATTCCATATACATATATTCTATTCCATATGTTCTATTCCATATGTTCTATTCCATATATATATATACATAATATTCAAATATATGTAAATAGAATAGTCATAATATCAAACCGAAGGGATCCCTTGATTTACTCGCGAGGCACATCCGCATGGAGCGCTGCAGATGTGGCGCGACCGAGCGCCGCTGCAACTGCCGGCACTGCTGAGTGGTGAAAACGAAGAGGTGCGCACAAAACAAAAAGGGGCTCAACATGGGTAAAATTGTGATTTCATGGTGACTTAATGGTGATGTGTTTGTTGATTCAACAGTGGTTTAATGGGACTTAATGGAGTTTTTTATGGGATTTGATTGGGTTGTTTTGGATATATGATGGTATACTCTTCTGATCTTCTGGAAATTAGACATAGCTATGGAATATGTCCCATGAAAATAAATGATTTACCCATTAGAATGGGGACGTTCCATAGTTATGTTTAATTACCAGATGGTAATCATCACAAAATGTTGGTTTAATGGGGATAGAATGGGGGCAGAATGGGGATATATGTTGGTGGTGTACTCAACCTTTTTTTTTTTTATTAACACAAAATCGTGTGTTTTTTTTTACCACTCAGGAAGGGTTTGAATTGATATCCTGCATTTTTTTAGTATTATACTCAGTGATTTTAAAGTAGAACAACATGGATGTCTCAACATCCAAAAATAACACATGTTAAAGCTGGACAAACAAAAACAGTTACGATTGAAGTGCATGTTCATAGTTTTTCCCATTTTAGGGGCGGTGATTTTTATCACTTGAACTGGAGGTTTTTTTGTCCATGGAATTGATGGGCACCCCTGAGAGCATTTCCCCACTTTTAGGAAACCTCCATTTACTGGCAAAATTACAGCACCTATTGTTGGTCTCCTACCCAAACATATCGTTGGACTTCCCACAAAAACATCCCATCATGGCATTTAACAAAAGGACCGGCATCGCTATTTGATGCAGCAAGAAGCGCAGCAGACTGGAGCTGAGGTGCGAGCAGTGCCCAAAATCTATAGGGATGACCCCCATCATATGGGTCAGGGATGTCACAAATGTGTGCAGAGTGTTGGGGATCTTTGATACGTACCCTCTGGTAATTTAACGTAGCTATTGAAAATGGCCATTTATAGTTGATTTACCCATTGAAAATGGTGATTTTCCATAGCTATGTTAGTTTACCAGAGGGTAATGGATATTACCAACAAATAAATATTGCTGTAAAAGGGGGGGTCTGAGACGAACCATTTTTTTGAAAGGATATCAAATGGAACAAGGGTGATTGCATAATTACAGGGATCGATAAAAAATTGGACCGTGGCCAATAAGCAACAAAACGGGAATGAGATCAAACCCCTAATATAGGGAGAAACAATGGGATACATAATGATACAGTAATTGAGAATATGAGTTGAGTTTGTTTGAAGATTGGGGTGGACCTCATTTTGTGGCCTTTAAATAGTGGCAAAATCAACATGATGACACCCAATGGGAGTTGGGTTGTTCCCAATTTTAAGACAACCCCTAATCAACCCAACAAAAAAAATATATATATATATATCAGAACAGTCCGGCTTATAGCAGCCACAATTGGCAAATATCTAGGTAAAACAAGGTGAATGCCAGGTTAAGAGGTTACTTGCGGCCTAGATAGTGGACTTGCCAGAAGTGAAACAAGATGAACAACAAGGGAATTACTAGAGTTGAGATATGAATGGCATGATTGAAGTACTATAGGAATAGCAAGGAATATAGACACAATATCAACATATATATATATAATTATACATATATATATATATATCACAAGTAATATCTATGCAGTGTAGATGCGGAGATCGTTAATGGATCAACCTTGTGTTTTCTTTTTTTTAAAATATACACTAAGTACCAGTACTACTTCAATCTCGCAGCGAACTGATACCGCTTGGTAACTTTGTCCCATCGGGATCATATTCATTATATATATATAGTGTGTATATATATATATGTATGTATATATACATACACATGTGTATATATATATACATACCCATGCATATGGTTTCTAGACGTTATAAACCTGTTTTTTTGGGGTAGACCATACCAATTCTTGTTGCCCAACAATGCTTCTTTGAGAACGCTGAACGCTTCTCAGCTTCGGAATCTCCGCGCAGGTTGCAGAGGTCGTTGCAGAGGTCCCGGTCAGCGAAGGCGGGAGCCAGAGACAACTGAGGGAGTTCAGCAACCAAAAGAGTGCTGAGCCACAAATGCTGGGAACATCATCGCTATTTAATGGCTATATAATATAGCTATATCACATTAAAAACCAGGTAGATTTTGATTATATATGAAGGTTTCTGTAAATGGGGGTACGCCCAGTAGCTGGATGGTAAAAAATTGGGAACATCCCGTTATAAGATGGATGTAAAATATGGGGTACCCATATTTTAGGAAACCTCCATATAAGCAGCAAGATTTGGGAAATACACGGGGAAACAACTATTCGACACATAGGAGGCCGGTTTAAGACCATCAACAAATGATTTATACACCAAAAACATGCAAGGATAAACAATGGGAAATTCAGCAACGCAAATGGCTGCTTGGTCTCTTGAACATTTGTCCCACTTCACTGTCATATTTCTGGGACTGAATGACTAAGCGACTTGTTTTTCTTTTTAGGCAGCCTTATGATTGTACACCCAGCATTTCCTGGTTTTTGAAGAAGCGTTTGAGAGAACATATGGTTTGAAACCTGACAGTTGGGCAAACAAAAAGGGATGTACGCATTCGATGATATGGGCCATCTTTGCAATTGATTTGCGAAATTCGGAGATGATCGGAGATATGAGGTCAAAAGTTCAAAGCCCAGAGGAGCCCAGAATTGAGTCATCTTTAGTTGGAAACATGCCACAATCAAATCTGGCTATGAATGGTTCCAACATGTCCCCAGCTGTAATTGAGATACTGACACCGAGTAACCTCAAAATAGGAAGGTCGCAAGTGTAAGGTCACAACTTGCAATCCTTTTACATAAATTTGCATCATTAATAAATGACATGTTCCTCTTTGATTTTCCTTTAGCAAAAATGGGTGTGTAAACCAAAGCCATTTCTTTTTTGTGCTACCAGATCCATAGGCGCTATCAGGCACATGTTGGCGGTAAATCCAGGGTTTCCAAAACATGTTTTACCAACCTAGCCCCCTAAACTAGTAACGACAAAACGACAGTGATATTTTTACTCTCAAACCTCAATTGATCAACAGAAAATATGTATTTCTTTGTATAATATTGATGATGAGTATGCAGGTTTTCTGAACCATGTATTTGGCTTGTGAAAATGGTGTCCTCGGACTGTTCCATAGCCCCAGACGAACATTCTGTTGATCTTCGATCAACATCCTTCAACGTGGGTATGAGTCAGTTGTACCTTCCAGAAGGACGTGCACTTGGATCGGGAATGAAAATATATGTGTTGGACATATGGTATGTAGCATGCAATTACAAAATATGATATTACATCAATAATAATGCACATATATATATATAATATACATATATGTAATACATATACCCTCTGGTTATGACTAACAGTTCGCCATGGGAAATGACCCATAGAAATAGATGCTTCACCTATTAAAAAATGGTGATTTTCCATCGTCCCATCGTCCCATCGAAGGTCTGAAGCCCCAGAAGCCCCAGAAGCCGCCAGTGTGCTACAGCCAGGCCGGTAACAACAGAACTGCATTATATCGATTATATAAGTGTATATGTATATATACTGTATTTATATATATATATATATATATACTGTATATATATACTGTATATATACATATATAGTTATATATATACACATAGCCTATGGATCCAGGTACCTTCTTAGAAAGTGTTTGGGGTATGATTTGGGGTGTGTCTTGTACCTTCTCAGACAGTGTTTGGATCCATAGGGATATATGTATTAGAATATACATATCATCATTAATGGGGCTGTCCGAAGTTTTGCAAGGTAACTCCTTGCATCATCCAGTCATCATGGATGACCATGCTTTAGTATAGGTTAACCCATATGGTGACCTGGGGATACCCGTATGACTTAGGAAACGCCCATGACTTAACACCACTTGGGTCGGAAACTGGGAATTCCCCCATTTTGAAGGCCATTTTGCATCGTAACCGTGATTCAGTGGATTCACATTCCTCACTTTCCTCACTTTCAGGCAGTTAATTTTTTTTTTACATGTTATCCCTTTGGGATCGGGTAATTGAGCACAGCTAAACATCATTTAGGAGGAAAAAAGCTCGCCGCAGGCTTCCACCCGGGCTGAAACGGCCGCTTAACTTGCAGTCGAGCGTTTTGGTGACCCAATGGATAAATCGGATAACCCAAAAAATGTGTAGGCTTCTTGTCAATCAAACACGTTTTTGCAGAAAAAACATGGAAAATTTGAATTGACATATGGGGAAGCTAACTAGATGGACAGTTTAGTAGAACTTGATCTGTTGCAGCAACCTGGATATCGACCAGCTCAGTGACTCAGTGTGTGTCATTGTACACCGAGGCCATTCCTGGGCAATGGCCTGTCAAATAATTATTGGTGAAATGCAGATTGTGTACAATGTTTTCGAGATTACATGGTGAAATGCATGGTGAAATGAGAGATCTATAATCAGATTATGAATTCTCATGATCTTTGCAAGTCGTTGGGAAATATGCAGATTATATAATAGTTTCACATGTACTATTTTTTACCGTTTTGGAGGTGATTTCACAGGAGTTATCACGATGATCACTTGTGATAAATACTCTAGACTCGTCATGTTAGTCATTATTGCATATTATTGGTCATGACCAATCATATTGATGTTCGATGGGGAAAGTGGACAGAAACCTCTCAATTTTCCGGGAAAGAGTCCTGTAACATGTCCTCTAAACCAGTCAATTGTCTATCAGTCTATCATAATATCTGTCTTTCCAAAATTCAACAGATAAAGACCAACGACTCACCATCTTTTGGTGAACTCACCTGAGGCCTCACGTCCCGGTACATCTCTCGAGGACAACGTGGCCCAGTTGTAAATCCTTTGGGGATAAATCAATATAATGTATATATATATATATATGATATATCAATATACATATATATATATATATATATCAATATACATATATATACATATATATATATATACATATATATACATATATATATATATATATATACATATATATATATACATACATACACATATGTGTATATGTATTGTATATACCCAATAGTAAACCATCCCCAATTGTTTTTTTTTATATATTATTTTGTATAGCCTCTTCTTTGGGAGGATGTAACATGACCCCCAGTCATGTCATTCATCAATATGTTAGTTGTTAGTAAGATCTTACTTTTTTGGCACTTTTTTTGGGGTTACTATACGTATACACATATATAATGTGTATATATATATTATTATATACTTATGTAATATTGCATTTACATACATTACATTACATTACCTTACCTTACCTTACATTACATTACATTACATTGCATACCATAACATAACTTAACATAACATTACATTACTTTACATATATACATACATATAGATACATACATACATACATACATACATACATACAGATACATACAGATACATACAGATACATACAGATACATACATACAGATACATACAGATACATACATACATACATACATACAGATAGATAGATACATACATACATGCATGCATACATACATACATACATACCGACCGACGGACGGACGGACGGACGGACGGACGGACGGACAGACGGACAGACGGACAGACGGACAGACGGACAGACGGACAGACGGACAGACGGACAGACGGACAGAC
>Ga0126342_10004225_pt1 | contig 24361 bp, 21 predicted proteins | sample Cyp1metagenome_FD_92528 | JGI IMG/M metagenome (GOLD analysis project Ga0126342, IMG submission 92528) | Coral microbial communities from Lord Howe Island, Old Settlement Bay, Australia - Cyphastrea 1 metagenome | ecosystem: Host-associated > Invertebrates > Cnidaria > Coral ...
CGACCTATCAAAAACAGGAGGTTTTGGCCGAATAATGGGCCCCCCCCCCAGGTAAACCTGTAACCTTTTACGAGTGCCATCCGGACGATCACGCCCCAGCACCTTCGGTGCGGGCGGATTTCATGTGTCTATAGACTATATAATGTCTAGATATGGCCAGTATCTTAAAGGTGAACCCCAACAAAATCCAGTCATTTGCATTCCAAAATTCCCTATCCAGAAGCGCGGTTGTGCAAGGCCACGGCGAGTTCGACGTTGAAACTGATAGACTTTGGCCTGGCGGGTTTTGCACAGCAGCTGCGGGAGAATGCCATTGAGGCACAGGGGAAGCTGGAATTCTCGACGAAGGCGAAACAACAAGACATATCAATAGCTATATGATGCTATATGGAGGTTTCCCTGGGGTACCCCAAATCATCCAGAATTAGACAATCTTAGTAATGAAATCCATGGTTTTGGGATCCACCATTTTAAGAAACCTTCGCATTTCTGGTTGTACATACCTTTACGGAGCATTTATATTCGCAAACCCATGCATGTATATCTGTATATATGAATATTTTTCACACACACACACGCACTCGCACTTACTTATTTATACATATATTATATGCACATACGTGCACACACACACACACTCTGCACATTGATATAGGAATGGGGTCTAGCGAACGGTATCCCATCACAGTGACTTACTAGAGGCGGCTCGCATAGCTCAATGATCATAAAATCGCGGGGTCAATTCGCAATTTTTGGCAACAACTCTTGGTTAAACCTCTATTTATTGTTGGTTGTATCCCCTGCAATCCCTTTCCAACACACCACGCCGTAGGTAAAATATCTCTATAATACTCTTCCCCCCAAGTCTCCAGTTTCATACCGAAAAGTCTGATAAAAACCATGGATTTTGTTTTTTTTCCACCAACATCAGACAAAACCAGATATCACGTTATGACGTTATGTTTTTTTTCTTAAAATAACAGCTATATAATACATTTTTTCTTAAAATCCCCATTTTTCATGGCACCCCATTGACCCAGGTCTCGATGCCACGGAGCAAATCCTTGGGCCGTTTGGCCAAGATTCTGCCGAAGATCGGAGCGCGCTGGTTTCACGCGCCTGGGCGGTTGAACGGTTGAAGATAGGGCATGGTCAGATAGTTCCAACCCGGATGAATATCCCTACGTATGGTTATATATATACACATACATACATACATAATACTGCTAATAATACTGATAGTATTACACACACACACACACCTGCACCTACACCTACACCTGCACCTACACACACTCAATCCATCCATCCATCCATCCGTCCGTCCGTCCGTACGTACGTACGTACGTACATACGTACATATGTGTATATATATAGATACACACACATATATATTTACACACACACACATATATATATATAAATGTAAAAAGATACCCCATGGTGTGAAGAAGTTTGGTTTAAAGCCACGACTGAGGAAATCACGATACTGAACAGGAATAACATGCTGACAATGAGTCATGATCCAAAAAGAGAGTAGTAGCAAGAGCCATGATGGTGGCAATAGTATCAAGAATGGCATTTATATCATAAGTATGAGTCTTATGCTTGTTGTTATTATCACAGGGATATTATAGTTGATAGTGCAATCCTATGCAATCCTAATACTAGTAACACATCATAACACTTCAAGGGATCCAGAGGCAATCAGCCGTGGAGCCCGTGGAGCCGTTGTGAGGTGCGAAAGCAGATGATGCAGCGCGCAGGGACGGCATTTTATATGGCTCCAGAGATGATCAATGCCGGAGTTTACGATCAAAAAGCTGATGCTTGGGGAAAAAATGAGGAGAAGAGGAGTACCCTCTGGTAAACTAACATAACTATGGAAATTCACCATTTTTGATGGGAAAATCCACTATAAATGTCCATTTTCAATAGCTATGTTAAATTACCAGAGGGTAACACATTTTGGTGGGTTGACTCCGATGATGTTTTCTGTCCGAAAAACTTCATGAGTCGAACGATTTGAGGAAACATTCCTGTTTTTTTCTTTAATTGTTGAGGGTTTCTTCCTTCATGCCGGGCATTCTGTGCTTCGAAAAGCTCGGCCCTGGTTCCGAAGGTGAACACCTCCAAGTGTCACCGTGGTCACTGACAAACACTGAGGATATGTTCAGCATTGGTGCTATCATGTGCGAAATGCTGACTGGCTGGCATCCATTTTACACTCCCAACGTGGATGATGCACAGTCTGTTCAGGCCTGGCATTCTGATTGTGGAGACGTTGGGAGCTGGGGTAGCCAAACTTAATCATGCAACCCATTCAACCATTCAACGCTCCTCCTCATCATCGCCACCAGCACCAGCACCATTGTTGCCAGCAGTTGATTTCCTCTCTCCTCCCGTGATAAACAAAACTGCCCACAGGCGAAGATCATTGTGCCCAAGCCGGTTGCTCGTTGGCTTATGAGCTTTGAGCATGGGTACTCTCTGATTTTTTCAGACATGGATAGGACAACTACTGTATCCACAAATGGATGTAAATCCGGTAAGTGTATGTAAATGTCTCGGATTGTAGATGATTGTAGCTTGTGAATAGTGATTGAACGACACTTTGTGAGACAAAAGTGCGTTTACCAAGTGATCCGCACCCAAAAAGCTCCACATGATCTTTGTGACTCGCCTTCGCAGGTAATGCTGCCAGATGAACTCTTTTGTACCTTGGTGTTCCAAAAAACAGTAAGGGCATAGACAGCATGGGCTTGGTCGAAGGTCATGTGGAACATTGCCAGCATGGGGATCATTGACCCAACTGGGTGCTTTTCAGCATCTTGTTATTTCTCACCGCCAATCATTTTGGGATGCTTACCCGCCAATCCTCAAACACTTTTGGAATGGGTTGACTCAACCTGGCAATGGCTGACTGATGTTTCGGTAGAACATGGCTTACAACGTCCGAGGCAATATTTCAGAGGAAGCGTGCGACGTCTGCCAGAGATTGTTGGAGCCCCTTGGCTGTTTTGATCTGCAACTAAAAGCCGTCTCCGGATAGCACCCATCAATCCTTTTTAGATAGCCAGATAGCTTGTAAGTAGAAATAAATACAGAGTGAGTAAAAGGATAACTGATGAATGTGCACACAAGACAATACACAGATACACCTACACACATTTATTCATTTATTTATTTGTTTGTGTATTTGTTTATTTATGCATATACATACATAGATGCACCTATGTAGTTTAACAAGAACTACACCACTTGCAGCAAGTTGAGGGATCATCCAAGGAAAGATCCAGCTCGCAGACTAAGCGCAGAGCAGGCCAGGTGGACAGCCATGGATCGTTGGGGAGACGGACGTGCATAGATCTGCCATCATGATAAATGCCAATGGTAGATATTAGAGAGAGAGAGAGAGAAATACCCATCCAGAGATATCTATAATGAATGATCGATAAACATCTATAGTGGATTAATTTCCTATGATTATAGAGCTTCTTATTGTTTTTTAATAAGGATGATCCACATAGTATCTGGTTATAAATAATATCTATAATGGATCCACATTGATGGGTTATGATATTTTCAACATCTACTATCCATGGACGGTGGATTACCACTTATAATTTATGAGAAATTATTATTGTCTATAATGGATTGGATCCAACGAATCATGAACCAGACGTCGTCTCCATCCATGAAAGAATTACTTCTCAGGCATTGCAGCATCCTTGGTTCCTCAATCCGGATATGCCAACGCCATACGGCCACTGGGCTGGAATTAGGGACCTCGAAGGTTCAAAGATATTGTGGTGCAAATGAAGAATTTGGAGGAGATGTACGAAGATATGATATGACATGTATATCATATGGTTTACAAAAAATAGTGCATGATACGTGGCATATGGTCTTGTTGTGGATTAGATGTGTCATGATATGAGTTGGCCTATGTGAGATAACATTATGAAGCAAGATCAAGTGTGCTGAACATCACAGCCTAGCAAGACAAGTTTTTTTGGCTTCAAAGAGGATGCCAACACCCCGCCAAATTTGCAATCGATTCGACCATGTCCCGGCCATCGAGGAAATGTTCACACTGGCGTCCTCAACGCGCAGGTGTTTGAAGGCACGGGGCATCAGAGGTTGAGGTTGTTGTTCCGATCCCTCTGGGCACGAGATCTGTGATGTCATTCTCATTGAAGCCTGCCGCCAAAAAATGAATCAATGGGCCGTTCCTTTGGTTTGAGTAGGATCCCTTCACAGAAAATGCACCGAGAGGTCTGAAACAGTACGCCTCCTACAACAAGCTGCAGAGAGCGTCCTTGCAGTTGTTGGCACAGGTCTGGCTTGTTTTGCTGCGTGCTGGGTGGATTCTCTGGGGTTCACCAATTTGACCCGGTTCGGATCCAAGTCGGAACAAGATCCCATGCGCGGGCAATTCACCAGGAATAGCAAGAAGCTACCACCCGGAATTGGTCAAAATTCTCCAGTGGTTAGGAGGTAGGGAGCTTGTTTGATTCCGTATTCCATATTAAATGGGGAGCCACCATAGTCTGTGACATGTAATATCAAAACCCCAACAAAATCACATCCCCAATGGCCCCATTGACTCTAAACAGAAATGGCTTGGAACCCCAATTAGAGGTACCGGCACTGGGTCCCATGCCAGGAACTTGCCGAGGAGCAGGTCCAGGAGCGGCTTCACCTTGGATTCAATTTTTTTGCAGACCTGCAAGCCATTGCAATATATTAGCACCATTCATCCATATTAATTGACCCATATTTCCATATCCATGATTTTCATATCCATATTTTATCTGTCATAAATCAGTACAAAACTCCACAGTGACTTGTTCTCGGCTCAGGAGCTTCGGGATGCTTTTCTCGCCATAGACACAGGCGATGGTCAGCTGGATGCTCTGGAGTTGCAGGAGGCGGCACGGAAAGTGGCGCCCCGGCATGTCTCGGCATCGGCACTGTCGGCATGGGGTGGTTACAGCATCCCAAAAAAACGGGAAAGAAAGGTGGGAGACCTCGAATGATGGGAAAACACATCATCTATAGAATCTATAGTATACTAAAATACTAAAAGATATCTTTGGATGACTACCAAAGAATAAAAGGTTGGGATTAACTGGATCATGATGCCTGATCTCGGAATTAGTTACATGAAAAATTGAAGCATGACAAAGGCTAAACAGCATTTTTCAACTTTTTTCGGAGAAATCAACATCTACATCGCCATATTTGGTAAGTGGATGAACATCCATAAATCCAAATCGTGTATCTGAGTTTCAGACAAACCCTTGTATCTCAGGGAATGTGAAATTTATCTTTTTGAATGGTGGCTTCTTTGATGATGGGATGGGGTGGACCGCCAAGAAAATGGAGGTTGAGATAGATGGGTATGGGTCAATACCTATAGATACATTTTTAGTGGGATGAACATCCATTTACCAGCTATTTTGGGGTTCACTAGGTACCAGGGTTTTGACCCATCCCCAGATGAACATCATCCCCAGATGAACATCCCAGAGCTCCAAGACTTCACTGACTTCACTCCAAATCCAATATTTTCATCACAGTTCTGATTACAAAATTGGCAATTTTTTCTCCAAATCCCAAAAAACATCACTCCAGATCCTTGTTCACCAGCAAAGAAAATTGGCAACTTCATGCAACTTCACATGTTCAGTCATATCTCTTGCTGGGTGTACAGATCTCAAGAAATATCCTTTTTCAGGCTGACACTTGCGGGGCCCTTGTGCTGGCATTGTTCGCTATAGACCACTTCGGTATGTCTGTGATTGGGGACTCAAGATCCGTTGTGATCCTGCAATGGTTCTTCTATCTTGGAATCGCTTGATTCCACCAAACTTTAACACTGGTTTAACCATGATGAACAACAATTTTCTGTGGTCAAAACAACAAAATCCACGACTTCCACTTCCGTGGGCGGCTGTGGCTGGTTCGCGTAGCGAGGACTACGAGTTGAGTGCTGAAGAAGCGTCGGAGCTAATTGCCGCGCTGGGTGGGACCTCTCAGCAGAGGGCCGGCTATCGCGAGCCCCTTGGCAACCAGTCGACGGTGGATAGATCTGGGATGGAAAAGCCAAGGGCCAAATAGCTTTGGGTGAAAATTGCCAGCCCAACACCAGAATCTTCAGAGGAAAAGCTAATCTTCCAACCCCCTATTTGGCAGGGTCTATATTAGTTCAGTTCAATGGAAGGGGAGATAGACTCAAACCCCCAGCTCCCGGCTGTTTTCTTGGTCCTGAATTCTGACCCATTGCCAACTGCCAGGTTTATAGCTGCTGCCGCCAGTAGACGCTCGGCCAAATTGACACGAAACTTGGAAATCTCAACTTTACAGGCACAGATTCGGCACAGATGTGATGAAAACCAAGCCAGAGTGTACCACTACACCCGCTATTGACTTCACCCCTCGATGATGCCATGATCATCCCCAGCTTCCCCATCATTTCTACCTTGGTCAGGTACGGTGCAATACAGCCCCGGTCAGCTGATGCGCTGTTTCGAAAAGCTGAGCCGGGGTCCCCCAGAAGGTCACTGCTTCCAACCAGAAGGGCGCTGTAAACTTTCTAAACCCTTAGCCTTGTAGGAAGGGCAGTGAAACCTCGGGTCATTGGAAAACCATGATGAAATCGTCCAGTGTTGGGGGGATTGAAGTGGAGTTTGAGCATCTACAAATCATTACCAAACTTTAACCTCCATTTGCTGGTTTATCTCAAGCCCAATCATGGTTATGTAGTGCAATGCTACCATGACCGGCATGTGGTAAAAAGTGCCCAGCATCTCGGAATGCAGTCAACATCCGGCTGGCAGGTACTGGTGGTGTCATTCGCTACCAGGAGATGACAAATCTTTTTTGCAATTCTATCTCAGAGTCGGAGTGGGAGGACATCACCAAGCCGATTGCTTAGAAATCTGCCACCAGAACTGAAACGCAACACGTGGTTCATGGCTACCGAAATGAGGACATTTCCAATCACGTGGTTCATGTTAGAACCAGGAAATGTGCCTGGTCTCCACCATCCTTTACCAATGTGAGGTCTTGTACAGCAGATCGTGAGGAATCTCCGGCGTCGAAATCCAGAATTGGTCGCTTCGCCCACAGTTTGCGGATCGAGGGCGCTAAGTCATTGCGAAAGGGGTAGGTGATCGTTGGCCCAACTCCTATGGTCTCCATTGGTCTCCTGAGTCTCCTGTGATTTTTCCCTTTCAACCTAGTGGGCCAACCAAGGCTTGGACAAATTTATGTCCATCATGCACGACTCAAAGCAGGAGGCCCGATGGCGCCACGATTCGCTAGGGGGTATGGATATGAACACAAAATCACAGGAAAACTGGGAGTTCATCCCATCCCCCTTGCATAAACCATCGGTTTTCTGCGGTTTCTGGTGCGGTGTTTAATATTGCATAGTTGCCAGTTATGGCAGAAAGCCATGGGCAGGCGAGTCGGCCAGTCACCAGCGAGATGCCGTTGCACGTTCACGGGGAGGACCCCAAGCCAACTGGCTCTCCTACGCACCTGGGCCGCCAGGAGCTACGAAGATTGGCCTTGAAACCATCGGAACCATCCCACCAGGTCTTCAATATATTTTATATGTCTTTATATGTCTTTATATGCTTTTATATGTCTTTATTCTCTTGGAACTTCAGAAATGGACTAGATGTATGTATATATATATATTCGACCGTTGGGTTGATGATCTCATGGCATCTCTGAGGAAGTTCTGGCAGCGCAGCTTGGCACAAACTTGAGCTGGCAATGTGGGAATAAGGGATCGGCCACTGGTTTCAGGTTGCATCCTGTGCGAATCGAGCGGCATGCCTGCCACTCTTGGGGGATGGTTCTGACAATTTCTTTTGCATCCAACCTAAAGGTTGTGGCCTCCCAAGTTCAACTTTTTCCATGTTCCGCAACTAGTCCTGGTGTGATCTGTCCCTTGAGTCGTCGAGTCGTCCGCCTGAGGTTGTACTGAACCACTCTGCTGGCTCACAGGTGACGGTGCCGAGCCCTAGAATCCTAGAACACCGGTTTTTCGGAAGCGCGCAGCCGGGCCGGCGCGATGATGCGGTGGCCTTTTGTTGATGGGATACTCTAATCGATCTACATAGACATATGATGACATATAAACATATACATGACAGATATAGGTATAGAGGACATAGATATAGACGGAATAGGTATATCTAGGCGCTCACACATACATATGCGTGACGTACACACATTTTGTACATCCAGTACATCCATACAGATATGCATATGATATATATATATATTATATATATATATATAAAATTCCTTCACACTACCTGGGTGTGCATTCAGCCAACCCTGAAGCGTATTTAAATTCAAAAGGACAGCGACGCAATCGGTGTGAGGGGGAAATTGTAGCCACATCACACGCACCATGAAGATAGGCTGGAGAGTTTAGACCCAAACACACGCACACACTGGTGATAAATCTTTCTCTCTCTCTCTCTCTACATAAACAAACACAAATATGACTACACATATGACATGCATGCATAGACAGATAGACAAATACAGAGATAAATGAATAAACAAACAAACAAATACATAGTCAGATAGATGGACATATAGATAGATAAATAAATATTTAAATACAAAGGCATGACATCTCTTTTATTATTGCACTCGAAATTAGTAGAACTGTTCAAAATAGCCACAAGAATCCAGAACTGCTTTAGCTGCCTGCCCTACGCGCCATGTAGCTGAAGTGTGGTCAGACGCAGTGCGACAGAAGGCGAATATCAACCACTAAATCCTCATTTTCAATAGGCATTCACCTTACTCATCCATTAATCCACATAAAAACCCGAGATTTCAAGGTCGAGTTCGCCCTTCGGGTTGCGGTTCCCGCGTCTGTTTTCAGCTGACCTTCGGCCATGGCGGCCACCACGATGAGCTGCAGCGGCTTCTTTTTCCGCCAGTCATAGACGCAGGCGACCAGCCAAACTCCACAACACGGCCTGACAGGTGTACTCTGTGGTATCAGGTCCGTATCTCTATATTTCTTAATCTCTATATCATATCTCTATGTCTCGATATCTCTATATCATTCTATATCTATATCTATACTCTATCTCTATTCTTCTGTTTATTTGTCTAAGTCTGTCTACTTGTCAATTTTTTCTGTCTATCTAAACTGGCTACGTTGTAGCTACACACACACATATATATATATTTCTGTACGCTGATCGAACATCCAAAAAATGTTCTTGATGAGGTACGAGATCTCGAAGGACATGTCCGTACTAATTGCAGTAAAGTTTTTTGAATGGCCGGCCGTTTGAGTTTGGTCGCCGAAAGACCCTGTATCGTTTTGGTCTTGCTCCAAGCCGTTGGTCATGGCATCTCTTTCTCCTGGATTTGTGTCCAACTGAAAATGATAAACCACCATCAAAATTGGATGGATCGAACCTTTCAACTTGATATCCACATCTAGAACTGTACACACACACACATATATATATTTGCATTTGTATTTATTTTTACATGTATGTATACATGTATGTATATGCATGCTACCAAATTCCGAAACATGATAAAACATGTGGGTTCATTAGTGGCACATGTTTAAGCTTCGTGATACTCATGTGCTTGGAGCAACCGTGATTTCACGGGACAGTCGAAGCCTGCTCCCGGGAAATGGCGTGACCTGCAAGAAAGGCGATGGTTTTTCCACACACGTGATGCACATCGAACCGTTCCCCAAACCAGGGGCATGACCAAGAGAAATGAAGATTGAAGAAAAACAACAAAAACAAGAAACATATCGACCAACAGTGTAGATGAAACCAAGCAAGAATGGGGTTTCAAACACATGCAACCAATAACCACTGCAACATTGGAATGAAGATAATATTGCAGCAATATTTAGGGGTTTAAGCAGCACCTTTGGAACCCCAAAATTTGGTTTTGGAATTGTTTAGATAAGGATTTTCCTAGTGGAAAGAACTTTTAGGAGGATTCCATGGTCATCAAATTCCTGGAGAGTGCCATTTTCGCTGGACCATTGGTTGAGATGAAAATCATGGGTTGAGATTCCCAACCAGAAGATAACACCCAAAGTGAGGCATAGCATTGTGAAAATGACAGCAATGACTTGACAGTAATTCAGTTATTAATTTGGCATGTTAACCAGAGGCAAAGGTATTGAACCCTTGCATTCTTGCAGGCATTCGACGCCGGGAATTCGAAGTCGAGCCCGGCAGGGCGCTCCCCTGCAAAATCGCAGGGAACCAGGTATGAACAGGGCAGCGGCACAGGCATTTACGCATTGCCACAACTCTCTGAAATTGCAAGATGAAGATGAGTCACAACGTGGACAGGTACCAAGGTGTAGATCACACAGCTATCAGCTATCCATGTAAAGGCTGTAGCTGTGCAGAACCTGTTTACAAAATGCCTGTAGATACCTGGAATTCACTGCACGGCCACAGTGCGGCGCAGCCTGAGCTGTGGTTAGAAAAGGACAGCCCTACAGGGGAGATGTGCAAAATATTTCGATCTTCGACCGCCCCAGGTGCAGTTTCACCGGCACCAGCCTACTAGGCTGGTGCCTGATGGCCTGCCGCCCAGTGGGCAAGACGTCTGCAATGGGCGGCGGGAGGTTTTTGGGTGTGCAGCTCGAACATTTTTGGATTCTTGGATTCAGGTGAGGAATCAAGACTGCAAAAGCCAACCACACACCAGGGTTTTGGAGATTTTGGAGCTGCTTGGTATTTGCCATGCAATGTTCGGAGTGATCAATGTCTGTAACCCATCCAATGGTTGCCTAAACCAGCTACTTCCCATTGTCATTGGTTTTGGACATTTTTGGACTAGGCTTTTTCTCCAAGTTCTTCGGACAGATTCCAGTACCAGCCCTAAACTTGTCTAGCCACCTAGTCACCCGAGTCACCTCGAGCTGTGCGTCACATAGGGTGCCTGGGGAGCAACACGACGGACCACGACACGAGGCTTTTTTCGCGTCCGAAAAGTTCCGGCGAGAGTCGGCTGTGACGGTCGTCCACGACATGAGATGGATATGGTAACTGTTTATAATTTATAACTGTTTATAACTGTTGATCATTGTTGCTCTCATTTTTCTATATGTTTCTCTTTTTCCCTACTTGGTTCTTCAATTCCTGAACTGGGAATGAGCCGAAAGTAAGGCTAGAACGGGTTAAGCGGCTAAGCCTCATGGGGATCCAGTCACAGCACTGTGAGCACCTTCTGGGCCCCCCCCAGTCGCCCAGAGAATAGAAAGATGTGATCCGAAGCATCAACAATTATCACTAATTATTATCACAAAAGTCACATTAAAAACTCACTAATTATCAGAAGTCAAAATGATGATCCAACATATGTTGGACACAAGCATGTGATCTTTTTTTGGGTCCTGAGTATAGTGGCACCAGCATGGTCCTGCTGCGAAAGCGGTCCGTTTTTTGTGTTTTGTGGGCCTTTTACATTCGCCTAAAATATTCCAGCCACAACTTTGGGAGTTGACTGCAATATCTTGATATGAACACTTCCAAGTATGGTTGACATTTTTTTTTAGGACTCATTGTTCGCATAGCTGGCTTGAACTTGTTGCATCTGTTGGGGTTTACAGTCGCTCCGTTGCCAGCGACTGTCGGGTTGGAACTGCTTAGTTACAGAGTCCCCAGCTTTGTCGTTTCGTCGGCCTCAAGAGCCGAAGAGTCCCGACTCAGTGCCCGTGGCAAAAGAATGCGAAGCGCGCTGTGTCAACCTTTGGGCAGGCTATCCTTGTGGGTTCCACAAGATGGGGCACCAACATCTTTGCGCATGCCATGCTTCATGTTTGGTTCAAGGATGAATGCGGGACACATAGGATGTTCCTAATGTTATCATTACACTCTAAGTAATCCAAACAAGATCAGATCACATTGGACGGGATCTTGAATTACCACATCATTTTGGTGCTGCACAGCCACGCACTAGCAAGACTAGTGAAAGCACTTAGCATTGTCGCAGCTTGTCGTACTTCACGATCTTCATCACACTTGGTCAGATCACACATTGTTGATCCTCTATCCCACAAGCAGATCCTGGGCCCATAGCAGCTCTAAATTAGTTCATTGACTGGTGGCTTCGCTACCAACCCCCATGTTTTTTTCCTGATTTTCTCATATTTTCTCCGGGAAAAAGATGCAGCTGATAATCCTCCACCTTTTTTTTGAGCTGGCAACATCCATGGCCTCGTGCGCTGCGTGCCGTTTGCCACGCCAAGAAACCTTCAGGGGCGAGGCTTCTGAGGCTCTCCCAGAGTGGCAGGTGAACCAGCCAATATCAGCCAAACGGACCATACATCTGCGGTATGATGGCCGATTCCTGTGTTTTTTGGGGTGTTTTTTGGATGTGTAAGATATTGTAAGATATGCCAGCATGGGCTTAGTGGTTGGTGACTTTTTTGTTGGACCATGGCCCTATTTGCAGAAATTCCTGTGGCACGCAGGTGTCGCTGATCTCGTGGCCTGAGCCTCAGGTCTGCCCTGGGGGAACTTGTAGGGGACCAGGTCGTAGGGAATCAGCGAGCTTGCGCATTGGACCAATTTTCAGGGAACTTTGGATATTTCGGAGAACTTTCATGTTTACTATTTTGTGGAGATTTCTTGGGCCCTGAAAACGCTGGAGGAACGTCTTGGCGCCGTGCTATGTGACAAACTCGGAACTTCGCTACGTACATGTTGAGCCTTCCGCTCTGGACAGGGGGGATGCGGGGGTGGGAGCCCAGAAAGAAAGGCACAACAAAAGCAGACTTTTGATGGCTATGGAAATGATGAAATATTTTTTTGTTGTCCTTCGATATGTTTTTTTGTTTCATTTTAAACGATCTACAACAACAGGATCAATCATAAAACATCTTCATTTTTCCCTATATCAAAATATAAACATGACAATTCTATGGGTTCCAAATCATGAAACATCCAGTTTTTTCGTCGAAATGACAATGTCTGGAAGTTTTTAAATCCATACAAATCAGTTTTTTTCCCCATGTTTTCCCTATTGAAATGGCAATTCGTATGGCCAAAAATGCCGTTTTTTTTTCCACATGGAAAGTGACTTTCGTCCAGGACTGGGCTGGCAGGTGCGACCTCATCGTTGAGGAACTGCACCAAGCAGCTCCCGACCTGATACTCCTGCAGGAGGCGCAAGGGATGGAGTGCTTGGTATACGGGGGAATGGAATGAGTTTTCAAGCTGGAGTACCCTCTGGTAAACTAACATAACTATGGAAAATCACCATTTTCAATGGGAAAATCCACTATAAATGGTGATTTTCAATAGCTATGTTAAATTACCAGAGGGTATGCTGGAGTTGGATTTGCTGCAATGAATTGGGGGACGGAGTCGATACAGTCTCCATGATTTTCATGTTGAACTGGTTTTGGGGCCTCGTTGTTGGACAGCTGTCGCACGCCCACGCACACACACACACATAACATATAACATCACCGTGAGTGTCGTGAGTGTTGTGAATGTAATGTAACGTAACGCAACGTAACGTAACGTCACGTAAGGTCATGTAATGTATATAAATATAATGCAACGCAACGCAATGTAATGTATATATATAATATAATGTAATGCTGCAATCCAATGCAATGTCATGTAATGTAATGATAGAACCACCACTTGGATTCAGATATGTAAGATTATATTCACCGTGAGTACCATGAGTGTTCTGAATGTAATGTAATGTAACGCAATGCAATGTTGACAAACACAGCAGTCGAACACATGTTATGCATCCAGAAGCAATATGAACGCTATTTGACTTATAAAATGGTCAAATGTGATACCTTCACGCCGCCGCAAGATTTGGTGAAGGTATCAAACTAACAGGAACTCAGCCAAACATAACACTCCAATACATGCCATGCATCCCACAGCACTGAGATAAATGCCATTGGATACAAATGTTTGTCATGGATGATACCTGTAGGCGGGAGGATTTGGTGAAGGTATCAAACAGGATAGAACTCAGCCAAACACAGCAGTCTAAAACATGCACGAGGAAGCACAAAGATGAACGCCATAATTTACTCTACTCTAGTTTATATAATCTAATCTAATTTAATTTCACCAAATCTAGTCTAGACGTTTGCGTTTAAACATGACCCAGTCTTGGCGAGGATTGGAAGATGCGCATCTTAGGATTCCCAAGCATTTCTTGTTCGATGGATGTTTGTACCAAAGTCACTAGATTCTAAGCCAGTTCTTTTTGGTGCAGTGGAGAACGGATTTTGCGCGACCTCTTTCAATTTCGATGCCAAACTTGGAATTGAAAAGGTCGCGCCACATATTCTTTCATTACACATCTCTCCCGCCCAACTAGCTTTCGTCTCCTCCCCTTTGGCCTCAAATAGTTTCTTTATTAATTACTATAGAATGATAGATCATCCCCAATTCCCTACTAAGCAACAGTAGGACGAGAAAACCCCAATAAAGATCAGAAAGTAAATAATCGTTTGCTCAATGAACACGCTATTTCAGTTGGGTTTTGGCAAATCGTATTCTTTTTCTTTGGTTTGCTATGAGCCTCAATTTTTTGGAGACATGACATGGGCACATGGATCTGTGTGATCTGCAAAGCTCTGGATTTGATCAAAATGAGATCTCAACTAACAAAAATGGTGGCATCACCGACCAAACACGCGCATTTCCGTTGCAAAACTTGGCTTTCCCCAATGCTAGCAGGCATGGGGCAAAACAACAGAAAAAGCTGGGCCATCAGACATTGATGATGCCAGGTTTTTACACCAAAGCGTAAGACAGCAGCAGAGCACTGTCGCAGGTGGCATACGACCACATTGAGGACTGGGCTGCTGCCTTTGGATACCCTTCGAGATGCTAAAGAGATAGGCTACTGTTTCGGTGAACCATTGCCTACAGGGCCAAACTGTTTCGAAATTTGGTGCGCAAGTCTATACAGTATATATATATATAGATCGTTTTGGCCGAGGTTATTCTCCACGGTGCAAGAAGACCTCCAATTGGCGTGCAGTTCTGAAAGCCGTTAGAAGTAGCACATGGAATATGGTGGTGAAGGGCCCATTAAGTTGTCTCTCGTTTTGTTGGCAACACTCCCTCATTGGGAACGGTAACATGTACATTTTGTATCATTTTTTCGTTTTGTGCATCTTAAAGAAATGGTTGAACATCCTGCTGCTGGTGAAGATATCTCGCTGATGATTTTCAATCTGCTATTTCCCACAATGCATACCCTTTCTATACAGTCCCTAGGTATATACTTCTTTCTGATTTCACCCAGCTCCTCCTGTAAGTTTCCTTCAACATCCGAAAATAAACCCATCAATTGTTCTTATTGGTGATCCCACCATTGGAAATCATTTCACCGTTTGATAGTTTGATGGGATCATATTGGATAATGATTTATTTATCAAAGGAAGTTTAGTTAGGACACTTCCAAATTACGAACGATTGTCATGGCTAGCTTTCTCATCATGATGGTAACCACATCATCACCTCAATCATCATGGCAACCACATCATCATGTAAGTAGTTGGGAAGTGTGAGAGATTGAATTCAGGATTGAAAACACTCGCGGGCGCGAAACCGTGCTTTGTTTTCGGGTAAAGTGGCTGCCATGGTCGCCGACGGAGGGTCTCTGTTTCCGCGGTTTTGCGCCTCGATCGGGGAACGTGGTCGACAAAATGTGCACAGGACTGTAGCAAGAGCTCGATTTCATATGTCAACCACATCATCACCAAGCAGGTGATCACATAAAGTCAGTCAGCCAGTCATTCAGAGCAAAACCCGTACGCAACTCGTTCATTCCATGCAGATGCAAGCGCCTCTTTCCTTAGGACCGTTCATTCATTCATTCATTCCTTCCTTCCTTCCTTCCTTCCTTCATTCCTTCGTTTCGTTCATTGGTTCGTTCGTTCATTCGTTCATTCGTTTATTCATTCATTTATTTATTCCTCGTTTCCTTTCATTTCATTCCATTTGGTTGCGTTCATCCATCCATCCATCCATCCAGCCATTCATTTACTTATTGCTCGTTTCCTTTCATTTCATTCCATTTGGTTGCATTCATCCATTCATTCACTCATCCATCCATCCATTCATTCACTCATTCATTCATTCCTTCATTCCTTTATTCCTTCATTCCCTCATTCCATTTATTCATTGAGGTTTTCCTCTTGGATGCCAGCAGTGCACCCTTGCTCCTTCGCCCTTCGGTGCTTTCTTTCTTGCCTAGCATGTTTTCCATCCCATCTGTTTCACTCATGCTGGGCATTTTCTTTTCTCTCGGCAGAGCGGTTTCACACCTTCCCCGCCCTTTTTTATTTACCTTGGTTTTTCCACAGCGTAGTGCGAAGCTATCCTATGCCGTTATGCCAAAGGTAATATCAAAGGATTTGGTCTAACCAGATGGAGTTCATTCCATTTATTCATTCCATTTATTCATTCCATTTATTCATTCATCCATTCATTCATTCGTTCATTCATTTATTCATTCATTCACTCACCTTCCTTTCATTTCATGTCATGTCATTTCAAATTATCAATTTTCAATTCATTCACTTTTTCCAACTCACCAAAAATTCCTATAAGCAAACTGTTTCATATTAGCCATGTCCTATTTTCGAAACTTCCGCCCCGGCGCGTGCCGGGCACTACCTGGTATATATATATATATATCGTTAATAAGAATGACTTGAAATCCGTGATTAGATGAAGAAAACCACATTTTTGCCTCATGAGTTGACCTCCTCCTGGCCGTGTGGGGCTCCAGGAGCTTGAGGCTCGTTTGGACTCCTTAGGCTACAGCTGCGTGATGCAGAGACAGCGACTCGCGCTTTGGGAACAAACAATGGTATACAATATCATGTACGTAAATCATCATAAATCACCATCGGGCAAATGGGATGTAAACAGCAAACAAATAAGATTTGTGGTGACCATGACAAGTTGGGCCTTTAGGCCTGAAAAATGAGATTTTCACCAACAAACACGGGGATTTAACCATCAAACATTGGGATTTAAGAATCAAAGATGTGGATATAACTCACTATGTGTGGGTTTAGTTTTAGGCCAACCAAGATATGGTTTTGGCGGACAATGGTGGTGATATGAGCCAGAATATTGACTAGCAAATGGTTACAGACTTTTATGTGTATGGTTGGAGTTCGTTTTACTAGGGTTGGGGGCCGTACATCTCAGTTCCACTGGGTTACTGGCTACTGGTGGTGCAGTATCGAATGTTTTTGCCAGTTTTAAGCTGGACGCATTCATAAATCCAGTTTCCAGGCCATCAAGTCCGGTTTGCATGCTTGGTATGGAATACAATCCATCTCCAATGGACTGGTTGCACAACCCATTTGTACAAGGCATGGCCACTCAGGAAGGCGAAAAGCAAGGATCATCCCACAGGCAACGCATCCTTTTTCTTGACCGAGCGCTTTGATCTGTGCCCCTGGGCATTTCGACAGGGTCGGGTGGAAGGGATGACCCCTCCAGGTTTCCGAACCCCGGTTGAGCCGATGGGCCGAGGTTGGGAAGACCACCGAAGTCGCATTCTCCTCCTGGACCTCTGGGACAGGTGGAACAATGCCCTTGAGTTCCTGGCCGAATTATCCAGCGCTGACCCTTCAGATTTCCCTACAATTTATAACAGTATAACATTTTTCATCGCTTTTCCTTCAAACCAATCCATTGAAACAACGCCCGAGGCTCTGCGTGGCCAACTGTCACCTGGAAGGAGATCCGCGTCAGCCCATGGCGCGAGTGGCGCAAGTCCGCTCGGCCTTGCAGGAGGCAGCGCGCCGCGGTGGGCCGCGTGGCCATGCCCTGGTGCTGGCGGGGGATATGAACGCGCGCCTTGGCGGAAGTTCGTAGTTGGGGATGGTTGAACCCCCTGTTGGTTGAGGATTATATATATATATAAATAGATAGTAGTGTATACTTCCCCATATTTGGGATGATCAAAATCCATCAACGGAATCTCGCAAGTTCAGTGCCACCCTGCATTTCCAGTGCTCCCAGCGGGAGTTTTGCTTTCTCGGCACTCAGCACTTCTGTGAATCATATTCATATGACGTCACTTCCCAGCTTCAGTGGAAGGGTTTCACCAAGATTCACCAAGTTTTTTTTGGATCCTAGTTGTGCCATTGCTCCTATCAACCTATACAGAAAGGCAACCTTTGACCAGTGCAACTTACAGTGACAGCCCACCCCGCATCACGCAGCAGTCCTGGGCTAGAAGTCTCAGGTTGTGTGTGCGGGAGATGTTTGACAGTGTTCAACTAACACGCGTGGGCAACATTCCTATATTTTGCGGGTTCTATGTCCACATTTGTTTGAGACCCCCTTGTAGTACGTAATCAAACATGGCAGTGGTCTCTTTCCTAGTAAAGCTGGTGGTTTTCGGTTGCCAGGTTAAGTTGCCGCAGGATAGAACCACCATTCTTTCACACGAAATGCAGTAGCTGTGGTTTCCTTCCGTCACCAAGGCCTTTGATCTCATCGGCCGTTGCTTCGTACCTGTCCTTCGGAGCGGTGGTGCCCGGCGTGTCCGAGCGCCACGGTTTCGAGAAACCGGGGGCGGAGCGGTGGGGCCATTGGGCCCTGGGGATCCCTGTTTGATCAGGGCATGTGAGCTAAGCAGCTAGGGACTTTCAGGTACTGGACAGCAAATTTGGCATTTGAACATTTTGAACTCACCGAACTCGGAGTGGGAAACTTCCCGATGGAAACATTTCTGAGGTTCGGCATGCTGGTGGATGTTGGGAAGATCTGTGCGGAGAGTGGCCATCCTTACTCCATGACTTCTGCATATACGCCCGACCCCAACGAGTTTAGCTTTACCCTGAGGGGTGCTGCTGGGCACTGCCACATGTTGGACCAGATCTGGTTTGACTCAACTCGGTCTCATTGTCAGGCGGGTTGGGTTTGAAAAAAAATAAGGTGATTCATGATTTCGGATGTTTTTTTTTTCACAAAGTGGTTGAGGTTGAAGAGGATGTTTGACTCCAAGCAAAGACGGAGATCATTTCAAAAATCCATGGTTGAGGCCTTGAATTTTCTTACTCAATTGCAATTTTGTGAACTCCCTGATGGTTGGTGTTGCTGGAGGGCCTCCGCAATCTCTTCCGATCGGACGAGCACAAGTTGGCAGTGCTGAATCGTGGGCTGCCGCACGCAGAAGATGCATGGTTTCAGTTTGGGTATATGGATGTGTTTCAAAATGGAGAGGCCCCAAGATTGCAATTTGATAGAGCAAGGTTGATAAATGGTCATTGATTTTTGGGGTTCGACGGACCAACCCCTCAATACACATCCATATGCAGCATATAGTTTTTCAACGTTCTTTTCGGGCTGCCAGCGTCGTGCATCCCGAATGCAGAAAGCCTGATTGTTCAGTGTATGAGTATCTTCCGATTTGGTGAATTTGGCATCCAACTCTTGGATAGGAACCTGCCTGGCGTTGTCAGACAGCCCCTGCAGCCTGCAACCACCGAGGATCCCTCCGATCACCTGCCAGTGGGCGTCATCTTGAAAGTGCTACCGCCTGCAGCGCCGGTCGAAGAGGCACAAGTGCACCAGGGATGCTAGTCATGGGCTGTCATGGGTTGCTGACCAGTTTACCGTATACCGCCTTGTTGGTAACATCATGTAACATCTCAACCTTTCTTGAAGCTGAAATCTGAGATAACATCTGAGCGGTGTAAAAGTTGCTCCGGCCAGGTGATCCCAGAGATAGTTTCAACGGCAGAGCTGGACCTTTTGAAGGAGGCTGAGGAGTTGTGGGAGGTGCCAAGGGTAGTGGGAAAGTTCCAGATTTTTTGCCAGGCATTTTTCAACGTGTTTTACATATTCCTAATCATTTCGGAAGAGAGTCATTTCATCTCTAGTTTGGGGATGATGATCCCAAATTTGCCTAGACCTACACACTCATTATAGGCCCCCAGGCTCTCTCTGACTTTCCATAACATCACCCGGGTTGCTGCTATAGGCGTGCCCATTGTCTCCAGAGCAGCGCTCGCAGTACTTGCGTTGCGAGGAGGTTCTGCGTGAGGCGACGCCGGTGGGGAAGCCTTCGGCAGAGGAGCTAGCGGCCTATGAGGCCGGAAGCCCGGGTATTGGTAAATGGTATTGGGGATGTATATTGGGATATAGTTGGGATGTGTCGGGATATATACCAACCACACATTTATGGTGAGATCAATCCAGAATCATGAATGGGCCAAGGTGAGGTTGAATTGGGGCATGGTCCACCACCCCTGCGAGCCAAGTCTTGGGAAATGGTTGGGAAATGGATGATAAACCGAGCGGGAACCCCGGGGTCATTATGAAATGTTTGGACAAATATCAAAATGCAGTCCGGAACCCTTACAGCCTTACCGCATGGACTTGCATTGAATTATCCCAGTAGCCTCTTGGTCTTGCAGACCTCATGTGCTTGAAAGATCAGGCCAGCTTATGAACGAACAGTTCCATTTTGGATCATCTCGGTCTAAACTTTTGGCTGTAGATGTAATTATGTAGATATCCTTCTACACGCACACACACACAGAGATATATAATGATATATATATATATACATAGATTGATTACGGTTATAGTTATGTCTTGTAAAGTAAGATGTTAGTCATTAGCATCTATCTACCCACCCACACACACAGATAGATAGATAGATAGATAGATAGATAGATAGATAGATAGAGAGAGAGAGATATATATATATATATATATATATTATATACATACACACACACACGCGCACACCCATTAAAGTTGACATTTCCACCCCAACCTGCCTCACCTCCACGCAGGCCGCCCAGCGTGCCCTGCGGAGCCTGCTGGAGTCGCTGCCGGAGGAATGTCAGCAGATCCTGCAGCGGGTAGAGGAGCTGAAGAAGCAGGTGACGCTGAAGAAACTGGGTGGGGATAGCCTGGGGTAAACATACAAACAGATCTGGAAACACTTGAAAACCACTGAAAACCCATGGCCTACCATAGTGGGGATGTTTAATGGACATATTTGAAATGGATACAACTCGCCATTCCACTATGATTTGGCTTTGATACCTAAAAATGATGTGAAAACTATCCAATTCCAATGAAATACTTTATTCACTGTATTCACGATTTTTCCGATCAAAAGGGTCAGAAAATGGAGGTAGATCCCATTTTCAGACATACCCACATGTAACAAATGGGGATTGACTAACTAAGCGGCAAACAGTTACCAAATGGGCATTGCTGGTTCCTCAATGGTTTAATTACTCACACTGGATAATGGGGATTTTTCCATGGGGATTCACCAACTGGGGATTTAATGCTGATTAATACTGATTAACACGAGGCTTCAAACGGGGAAGGTGACGTTAACACAGGGGGATTCAGGATCAACAGATCAGGGGGACGACCTGCGAAGTTCGACCAAGGCCCGAAAGGCTGCAAAACGAAGTGCCAAGGACAGGGCGGGTGAAAGCTGCCAGTGGCACCCAGCGGGATTAACTGCAATGTGGTGAGGCCAAGAAAAATATAGAAAAATAATCCCCAATTTTCCCGGACACAAGGCGTGCATGTATATATAATTATATAATTAGAATTATAATAATATATATAATATATATTATATGCACATATAAATATTATATTATATATGCACATATAAATATTATATTATATATGCATAATTTGATCTTGATTTAGATATAGTTATGTGATACCAATTGGAGGTTTATCATTCGTTCTTACCTCACTGGACGATGTCCCTCTCCAATTTCCTGCTTCCTCTTTGATGTATCCGATCACCCGATGCGTCCTACCGCCCTGCAGGACAAGGGCAAAGATCCCGCAGGGAAAAAAAGTGCGACTCATCATGGGATGGAAGGTGTGGGCCACAACCTGCCCCTAAACTTTTTCCGGTTTGCTAAATGTGTCAAAACAGGAAAGCAGATAAACAAGGCATGAAAAGCAAACCACCATCATCATAGCAGCCATAGCACCTGCATATGTCGTCTCGAATAGTTCAGTTTTGCACTTCAGCCAAATGCTTAGCCCTTACCTGAGTCGAAACTAGAAAAAGTCTCCTACACTCATTTCAACAACCTCCGGACATTTGCTTAGCGTCAAAGTTGGCGTAAACCTTTGCTGATCATCGCGGATTGATTTCGCCTGAGATGCCACGGACTGAGCTTTTCTGGGCCTTACTTGAGGGTGACTATCCGCTGGAGGAGTTGAAGAAGGTGAATCTGGAGGGATTCGATTGGAGTGGGAGGAGGAAGGATGGAAAGACGCTTTTGGTGGCTCGTATTGGACGAGCACTCTGTTGCACACCGAAGTTTGAAGAGGCACTAAACACCATCGAATGGCTGATATGTTCTGGAGCAAGCATTGAGCAAACCTGCACTGGTGGGCATTATGCCATTGGTTGGCCCAACAGAGAAGAAACAGAGATCCGGTTTGAATGTGAGGGTCGTAGCGCAATTTCATTTGTGCAGACATTGCAGGTTAAGATGCGGCAAAACTTGTCGGCATGGACAGATCAAGACACTTTCCTGACCAAGGTAATGTCCCTCTTCATACAAACCCCCAGCCCAAACGAAGCTAGACGTAGAGTGTCCATCGACGAGGGCATTGCGGAGTTGTGGGAAAAGTCTTTGGCCGCAAAGGATTCGCACGACTTGACCATCGAAACTGCTGATGGACCGGTGACAGCGCATGCTCACATGCTGAAAGCAGCGTCTTCAGTGGTCACTGCGATGTTGGAATCACCCATGAAGGAAGGGAAAACCCAACGAATTGAGATCAAGGACATGCCTGGGAAGGCTGTGTCACTCTTCGTGGAGATGCTTGGCCGAGCCGGTTCCGATTTAGGTGGCTTGTTTTTCAGGAAATGTGTAGCGGCGCATCAATTCAATTTCAAAGAATTCAAGGATGGAAAAAAAAATGTCGGTGCTCAAACCCTCGAATTGTTGGAAAGTAGAGGTGTTTTGGGTAGTTAGGGTGCCCAGTAGCTGGCCCGTCAATTTGGTCCCCCTAGAGGACGGAAAAAAGACTGGATAGGAAATCCGGACTCCTCATTTAGAATTGGGGGCCAGAACAGGGCGAGCACTATGACACAGGCCCTTTGATTTTGCCCTGTTTCTCACCAAAGGAAGTTTCATGGAGGAAACTCCGAGTTACAGCCTCGTTCATTCTCACTAGCCCAAAGATCATTGTGTCCAGTTGGCACCTGCGTTACGAGATCATTCTGTCACATTCTCATTAGCCCAAAGATCATTGAGAGAGAGAGTTGGCACCTGCGTTACGAGATCATTAAGTCACATTCTCACTAGCCAAAAGATCATTGTGTCCAGTTGGCATGAGCTCACCAAGATCATTAAGTCTAGTTGGCATGTGCTTGAAGTAGAGAAGTAGCTTTGCGGCTCATTGTTTTGCTGGATTGCATTGAAACTGGTACATCAACGATGAGATTTGAAAGTAAGGATTTGCACGAAACCGTATGTTTTTCAGGTAAACGTACGTCAGGGTGTGGAGATAAGTAGGCTTGCTTGCGCGACGGGAGCGGGCCGTTTCCTGAGAGTATAATATGCGAGTTTTTGGTGGTGGAGGCTTGTGGTGTTTACATGGCGCTGCAAATTTCTTGTGAATTCCTAGGGTATCCGCGCAATCCTTTTGGTTCAGGCTGTGGAAGTCTCGTGAATTCCTACAGGGTATCCACACATTCCTTTTGGTTCAGGTTGCGGGTGTCTCGTGAAATCCTAGGGTATCCGCGCAATTTTCTTGCTTCAGGCTGTTCTCGTGAATTCCTGGGGTACCCGCGCAATTTTATTGGTTCAGGCTGCAGATTTCTTGTGAATTCCTAAAGGGTATCCGCGCATTCCTCTTGGTTCAGGTTGCGGAGTATCCGCGCAATCCTCTTGGTTCAGGTTGTGGAAGTCTCGTGAGTTCATAAGATATATCCGGCAATCTTTTTGTTTCAGGCTGCAGATTTCTCGTGAATTCCTAAAGGGTATCCGCGCAATTCCCTTGCTTCAGGCTGTTTTCGTGAATTCTTAGGGTATCCGCGCAATCCTCTTGGTTCAGGCTGCAGATTTCTTGTGAATTCCTAACGGGTATCCGTGCAATCCCCTTGGTTCAGGCTGTTCTCGTGAATTCCTAGGGTATCCGCGCAATTTTATTGGTTCAGGCTGCAGATTTCTTGTGAATTCCTAAAAGGTATCCGTGCAATCCTCTTGGTTCAGGCTGTTCTCGTGAATTCCTAGGGTATCCGCGCAATTTTATTGGTTCAGGCTGCAGATTTCTTGTGAATTCCTAAA
>Ga0126342_10004226_pt1 | contig 24357 bp, 19 predicted proteins | sample Cyp1metagenome_FD_92528 | JGI IMG/M metagenome (GOLD analysis project Ga0126342, IMG submission 92528) | Coral microbial communities from Lord Howe Island, Old Settlement Bay, Australia - Cyphastrea 1 metagenome | ecosystem: Host-associated > Invertebrates > Cnidaria > Coral ...
ACCACTGCAACCATTGCAACCACTCCAGCAAACACAACTCCAACCACCTTTCGGTCAATCAGTGGATTCGCTCTGCCATCCGTGATTCACAACAACCAACGTCTCCTATAGGTTTCCTATTCTAAAACTTCCGCCATCGCCTTGCGCGGTACTACTGGTAAGAAATCCGCTGTAAAAGATAGGAAAACCATGGGAAAAACCCGTCCTGGACAATACCAATCCCCTGTAAACATACCATACACAGAGATGAGAGCATGTGTGGCATGCCATCCAAAATCCAGCCAGAAATGTTTAGCACTAAGAGGATATGTTTTGACCTTGCTACCCCTATCACATTCCTTGACATTGACAAAAGATAAATCAGATGTATAAACATGACACGCAGGAAGGCAATGTGGTACCCTGCGGTACTCAAACGTGGCATTGGATAATCACCAATTTTCAGGATGATTTTCCCATTAAAACCCCCATTTCGCCGGGATCTCCCGGCCAGCCAGCCAGGCATATGGTCCCAACGCCCATGGGTCTGAGTTTGCTGGCCGCTTTCGAGGAACTGGATCCACAGTCTTCTGGCGGCAGCAACCACCTGTGAAATATACTCGTACGACGATGATATGGGGATAGGGGCACCATTCCCGGATCATGGAACAAGGCCCATAAGAAAAAATGGCTTTGCGAATGCATGTAACCCCAGGCTAAATCACAAGCTGTAATTTGCCGTTTGTTTGGCAAAGTTTCGGAGGGTTGCCTGTTTCAGTTGTTACGTTGTTCTCCAGGGAGCAAATGTTTGGACACAGTTCACTGGATTTTGTAGCATTGAATGGCTTGATGATGAGCATTGTTTGATGTTCCAAAGTCTTGAAACTGCCAAGGCTATGCCGACCTCCTATCCGTGCGTTCATGGAGAAGCAGGCAGCGCCTCAATGTACTAAAGCATTAATTGAAAATGAACACCACATCATCTAGGTATACAGTTTTGATGTGTGAAAGGACCATCTCAAGCCAACCAGTCCCCTGTTGAACCTCAAAACAATTTTGGTAACGGCGGGCCGCGCCGTGAACATTTCCCTCTCGTGGCTCCTGACCTGCTCGCAGGTGGCACAGATTGCAGACGGGCTCTTGGAGAAATCTGAAGTTACGGCGCAGAATTTGGATTTGTGCCCTAGACGAACCTTTATCGCCGATGCCATGGAGAAGGAAGTGGTTTGAAGCCTACTGAATATACGTAATTATAATTATAGTGAAGTAAAGCCAATATTTGGGATAAGTGGGGAAAACACGATTGTTGGGTATACCTCATTTAACTATATATTATATATAATAAATAAATATAAATAAAATATATATATATATACATATATATATATGTACTATATCTATTAAGTTTGAGCGGCTCAAATTGTTTGGACCCAGTCGGAGGGGGATGTTGGGAGATGTTGCCGGTGTTACTTTTAGATGTTTGAAGGTCATTTCAATGGTCTTGGAATCCCGGAGTGCCCATTCACCTGAAGAGTCGTCAAAAAGCCCGGCGGATGTCTTAAAAGATGGTGCTAAAAATCACGCTATACGATAGTCAGACCTTCTCAGTAAACTCACTGACTAAACAAAAAATGATGACATGTACTGAAATACTATGACTGGTTGGTGGTTTCACAAACATTTTCTATTTTCCATTTCATACATGGGATCATCCTTCCCATTGACGAACTCATATTTTTCAGAGGGGTTGAAACCACCAACCAGTATGAAGATCTATGAGCTACTCACATTATTATCTCATCGGATCTTGCGACCAGACCAGATATAAACCGGTGATATCCATGAGAGTCTTGGCATATCTTGGCATCTCTCACGTGTGGCCCACTGGTCACAGGTTTCATTCCAAGTTCACAAAGTTCAGTGCCGCTCGGCCAGTGATTTTTGATCGGAAGGGGGAGATCTGGGAGCTGAGGGCAATAGGAGGAACATCGCTCTGTCAAGAAATCCATCGCTTCTTCAATCCATCTGAAGGCAGCATCATGAAATGACAGCCATCGATTCACATCGATTCACATCGATTCACCAATATCAACCAACCAGAGTCAAATTACAGTTATCCAGTTATCATGTTAAATAGCCATTTCTTTCATCATTGGGATTGACGACCAAGCCGCCCGGCAGGAGAACATCAGTCGCCTCAACCGCTTCTTCATGCGGAAGGAGGACCTGCAGGGCCTGCAGGGCACAGGCGGGATGGGTTTAGCAAGGGCGGGATGGCTTCACTAATTACCATCTGGTTATGACTAACATAGCCATGGAAAGATCCACCATTTTATAGCTAGGTAAACCATCTATTTCGATTAGGGCTATTTTCAATAGCAATGTTAAATCACCAGAGGGTAATGCTCAATGGTCCTAAATATCCTAAGTCCCATCTTCATATCTTGCAGCATTCAGAATGTCCCAGATATGAAGCATGAGAAAACATGTGATCTGTGGAGTGTTTCATTCTAGCGGCAAGGGATTGGGGGTTTTGAGAAATATTATTGTAAGAAGTATATCATAGCATATCTATAGTGGGTATTCCTCAGCATGAAGCGCGGTATCGGCTCCAAGAATGGTGTTCCTTATTTTACAGCGGGAGCATGCTGCAGCAGCAGAGCATGTGGGTTGATTGATGTTTTTTCATTTCCTTGTGCATGCTTCCAAAGCCTGACAGGTCATTGAAATATATTGAAATCGACAGGTTACATCTCACAAGTCGCAAGTCACTGGAGTAATCTACGAAGAAATATGCTTAGCTGGAGCTCCAGCTATCCAATACTAATTGGATCTTCTTATGTAAACCAGGTGTGGAAGGCTGTTTGCAGCTGTCAATTCTCGCAATTTAGGTGCACCTTTGCCGGAGACCCAATATGGAATTGTCAATTTAAATGTCCATGTGTAGAGATTGTCCATTAAAGGCCGCCAGGGTAACATGAGACCCCGCGAAAGTTTTTATCTGAGTTCACGAAAGTAGTCTTTCTTGGGCAAAAAAATTAGCGAACGATTTTAGCATGAGCCCCGCGAAAGATAAACCTGGGGTGTGCGAAAGATTCGCGAAAAGATTCGCAAAAGTAACATGTTTCATTCGCGAAGAATGGCCGTTTGCAGATAAAGGAATTTAGATCAACTGCCAACTACATATGAGCTGATACCAGATACCAGCAGAAAATTTTGGAGCTTTTATCATGTGGTTTCAGTGGGTTTTTTTATGGTCCTCCCACGGGATGGTGGGCCCAGAGAGAGAGAGAGAGAGAGAACACCATGGCTTTCATGATCTAATTTTGGATTCCTAATGGGAGTAACCTTAACCTTAGAGTAACCCCCATAGAAATCCACATCTGAAAACATGGCATTGCTTCACTCGGCAGGCCAGAAACGTGAGTGGTCCGAATGGGAGGACCATTCGGCCAAGCGAATGAAGTTCTCCAAAGGCTCATGGCCAGGCCGAGTGAGACTGGCCGACAGACTAGCTGCATGGGTCCTACCTGGAATTGATGGGAATTCATAGAACTCCAGTGGATGGATGAAGGCTTTTCGGATTTTTCGGCATTGCTCACAGCTTTTTTTGGGGGGATTGTTTTGGCACCTGCAATGCTGCAACATGATAAACAGATGAATTTGATAGCGGCCTTACGCACATCACCAATCCCTAGCGTTGGCCACGAGGTGCTGGATTTGCCAAAGGATCCAAGGGTGGAAAAGATGAAAAAGGTGGAAAAGGAGCAAAAGGAGCAAAAGGAAAAGGAGGAAAAGGAGGAAAGAAAGGTTGAGGAGCCACTGTTTTGGTGGAAGTCAGCCGGGTGAAAGGTGGAATGGATGAAGATGAGGGGTATTGAACACCATTTCCCCTTAAACAGGTGTCTTAAACCCTTAGAATATCTTAGACTTGCCCGGTTTCCACGTTACTTACCCGGCAATCAAACGTGGCAAGCTGGACAATTCCCAAAAAAAAAAGATGATTTCCCCAGCTACGTTACCCTCCATTAGCTGGGGGGATCTTCCAGCCAGGACAGCTGGCGGCTGTTGTGCCGCGGTGACAAAGCTCACCATGCTGCAACGCAACCACTGCAACCGACAGCAACCGACAGCGGAGGAGCAAACGTTGTAAAGTGATCATGTCATGATCACTTTGCAGTCACTATCACGCTTTGATCATCTTTGATCCATTATCAGCTTCAACTTTAGGATACTTTAGGACCAAATGATTGTATGTATCTGAATAGGCTACAAGGCGGGGATGCTTCTTTGTACACTACTGTTGCCTCTCTTTTTCTCCCCCCAGATAAGATGTTCCAAGTATTTTCAACTTCTTTTTTGTGCCAAGCTCCCTTTCCTGATGCAGGGTGGCAGCTTCTAAGTCAAACTTGGCCAGGATTGGCTGCCCCAAACCATATATAGATCCTGAGACGCCGCGCGGTGCAACACGGTATATCTTAGAGTTGAATCAGAGAGGTCTTTTCTTTGCAGCGAGAAAAAAATGATGCCCAAGATTGCCTGAGTTCATTGAGATGTGCAGCTGATGCAATCTGCTGAGTTTCGTTGTCCACCGAGAAGTGCTGTGGAAAATGAGGTTCGGGGGTGATCTTCGCCTACGCGGTGGGAAAGTATTCGCCTCCCGCGAGTGGGGCAACACTATGGGCCAGTGGCGGTCGCAAGGTGAAGGTTTTGGTGGGTGGTTCTGTTGTGAACGCAGCGGAAGGCACATTGACAAAGGTCGAATAATATGAATAGATGTACTGATGTAGACGGATGATGATTTGTAGATGTCAGAAAAAAACATCCCGAACTTCGGAACAGCCCTCAATTTGTACCGTCAAGATGTGGTACAAGGACGCTTCAGGTATCAATTCACTGTCAACATCCTTCTGAAGCATTTATTTTTTGGTAACTTCACCTCCACAGACCCCAAAAAATATACGACTATCCCGACTATCAACTAAAACACGATGTTTATGGTTGCGATTTCAACCATCCCCAGTCATGGTAAGTTCATGGCATTTGGTGTTGTTGGAGCTAGCCCTGCCGCCGAGGTGGAGCAGTATATTTGGTTCCACCGCAGTCACAGGCATGGCCAGACATCCACGTGTATACGCTTCAGATATCAAGGGAAACCATGGGAATCCAATTGCCACAGTGATAGCTTGGCTTAGCCCGGGTGAGATGTCCATGATGTACTTGAGTTTGTCTAAAACTTTTATTAGGGGAAAAAACCAAAAAATCCTATTGGCATACCATCATAAATAATAGTTAGTAATACCATTATTAATACTACATTATTTCATATAAGGGAAACCCGGAAAATCCCAATAAAATCTTCAATGGTTTATCAGCTTGTCATCATTTTACCCATTTTTCACAACATCTTTGAAGAACACGTTTGGATCCACCAAGTCCTCTCGGATTTCGGGGCAGGCACGTGCTCCGGAGCCGGTGGCCGGGATGCCCAGGTTGTTCTCTTCGGGGCTGCCGTCATGGTGACCCCTTCGGATCTCAGGTATCAGGCCCCCGCGTGGTGGACTACTGCAGCACTCTGGAGCTGGACGCCTCGCAGCGCCCGGCTGTTTAACGGAAGCAGCGGTCCCAAGTCATGGGGTTTCTATAGACATGTTGTGGGTTTGTCTGAAAATGTTGGGTAGATTCCCAATGAAATAGCCATAAAAAATAGGGATAATATGGGATAATGATCAGCAAAACCATTGGGTAAAAAGGGGTACACTATTTTCAGACACACCCTTGTAGGCCATGCCGGGCCATGTCCATGTAACCTCTAAAAAGGAGGTGTCTCCTCTCCGTGTCTCTTACTGATCTTACTGCAACCAGAATAAACATGAATAAAACAACTAGCAGTTTCAGGCACAAACAAGAAATACCCACAAGAAATCATGCCTTTGCATTGGATTTGTTTATTGTAGGTTCCATGCAGGCAGGTTACTATAGAAAGAATGGGATTGTAGCCACCGGGTTCCACTTTCAGACACCTTTCAGACGCCTTTCACCGGAAATATGTCATGTGGGTTTTGGATGACAATCATCCCAGTTACATCCAGTGGGTGATAACTCTATCAGTCTATGACATGACCAGGTGATGATTCCAAGACTTGGATGAAGGATGAAGGGAACATCTACAGGAAATCCCTAAATTTCATGAATTTAGGGGGTTCAACTCGGTTCAGCCGTAGATATTCCCTTAAACTCCTTAAACCATTCCATGGATGAGACACGCCAGGGCCTCCCGCTACACAGCGGGACAGCCGAACGTCTCCTGGCGCCTGAGTGGTGTCAACTGCTATCCCCCAGAGGCTGGGTAAGAATCGTTGAAGATTCGCCGCAACATCTACAGGGTGTATCAGGGTGTGGGGTTCCTTCTCCATCCTGATTATATAGTTGGAGTATGTTGGAGTATGGTTGAAGTTTGTTGAAGTAGTCGTACCTCAGCATCTAGAGACTGAATGAGGCCAAGAGATGTCTGGATTTTCGACGGAGATGGACGGAGGGTTTGTTGAGGGCTTATCTTTTTGTTGGGGATAGTTTTCCGCATTCCCCCGCTGGCAGCACTGATGCATCAGAGGAAAGTTATCAAAGGTTGGAACGCTCCATTCCTGGAGAAAATTTGCCAATGGAATATAATATATAAATATATAAATACTGCATATGAAATTCAATGATTTCTGTTGAAACCAGGGGTTTCAATCAACTGCAGGTTGACAATTAACTGCGGCAGCAATACCATGAACATCATGAACACCATGAATACCTGATAGTACATGCGAATACTAGAATAGCCCCATCATAGTGGATAGACATGATGCTATACACTCATACTGATAAGGATCATTACCAGTAACATGTTCAGAATGGCAATCTCATTATCATAGTAATTAAGTAGTGGACGCTCTTCAATATTATGCTTGAACGTAGGTAAATCAGGAAACCTTGTAAAACCATAGGGGTCTCACTAATTTGATGACGCACTTGACGGAAGCAATAAATTTTGACCGTGGCTCATATCATTATCATCACCGTTAACGTCACCTTCACCTGCACCACCAGGGCGCTGAGCCGGATGGCTACTGCAACACTACCTTGATGGAGCTGGCTTTGGAGGTGGCTGCGAATTGCCAAGAAGATTTGAGTTTTTCTGCAACCTCTTCTGATTGAACGGGCTGTATTGTTTGACTAAGAACTGTCATTTCTTAAACCAAGATAAATCAAGATGGTAAATATTTGGATAGCAGATGGATGATGCTTTGGGTAAACCCAGGTCTAGGTCCTAAAAGGAATGGAACATGCGTGTTCGTGCTGGTGGTCTACATGTTCGCTTTCGAGGGCATTGTTTTGGGGATTTTGCTCCTTTATTGGGGTTTAATATTGTGATATAACTTGCGCTAGTCAAGAATGTATGGGTTCTTTTTTCGCACAAGTCAAAAAATGATGCCAAGGAATGGCATGACATGTCGGGAATGATCTCGGCCATGGCTCAACAACTAGTAGTTGAGCCTTCTGGCACGTTTGACATACCCTCCAGTAATTTAACATGGCTATTGAGAGTTTCACCATTTTCAACAGGCAAATCATCAGAGGGACATTTCCCATCGCCGTAGTTAAATTACTAGAGGGTAATAAGCAATGATCATTGCACATCATGGCTCCACAAAGTTAATGGACTTTTATTTTAGAGTGTGTTTCTTGATGTTCTGAGCTTCCCGTCCTTCCCGAACCTGATTTGAAGATGTTTGAGGGAGAAAAAAGCATCGCAAATCAGCAAAGCTTCCAATCTGGACGGCATCCCATCCAGATTTCCAACTGTTTATCTTACATAAATTGGGGTCCTATTTGAGATCACTTGGAACTATCCAACTATTTAGTTGCTACAATATAACATATATATTTAGTTGCTACAATATAACATATATATATTATTATATATGATATATAGTTACTATATTGAATACATCCATGTTACAATGATCTTAGTATTATAGTATACTAGATGTAACAACAACAAGCTTAGTTTTCATAGTTACCATTACAGTTATATACTGTTATGTATTATTATTGTTACACTATATTTACTATATATAACACACATATATACAATGTGAGGCCCCCCAGTTATAAGTTGGTTTATAAGCCCCAGTAACTATAGTTATAAGTACCATAAACCATAGTTATTGGATTTATAAGCCAACTTAGATATCTTGGGGGCCTCACATTGTACATATATTATGTTAGTATTGTTACTATATTTGCTTATCAATAATCATGGAATCCATGTTGGCCTCCAGGACGCCTCCAGCGCTCTGCTGCAGATGGAGGCCGCCGAGCGGCCCCCCGAGCTGCCAGAGTCACAGCAGGGAAGCTGGGGAACTGGGACGGTTTCTTTGGGGATGAAAATGCTGTACACACAAGAGATAGTGATAAAAACCATTAATGGTTGATAATGGTGGTATATATGGCACCAATATATGGTGATATATATGGTTGATATAATGGTGGTAATATTAATAATATGTATAATGCTTGATAATGGTTGGTGGTTTGGAACATTTTTTATATTCCCCAATAGTTGAGATGATGATCCAATCTGACTATATCATATTTTTCAGGGGGGTAGGTATACCACCAATTAGATATATATATATATCTGTGTAAATTACAACGACCTCACTGCGACCGAACCCTGAAATCATGGTTTTCTTAGGGAAATCATCCCCAAATGGCCGCAAGATTCAGGTTAGTGAAATATCCAGAATATATGTATATATATATATATTAGATAGGGGTAGATAATGATTAGATAAGTAGATATGTAATATGATGATTAGATATATGATGATTCGATAAATTAGTATGATAATGATATGAGTAGTAAATAAGTGGATATGATGATTTGATGATATGTATACATATGTATACATCATTTAGATAAGTGGGTACATATTTGAAAATTATACATAATTATATAATCATAATAATTTGCATATATGCCAAAACTCTAATAAGATATATGGGTATGGGTCAATACCTACTAATACCATTATTAGTGGAATGAACATCCATTTACCAGCTATTTTGGGGTTCACTAGGTACCAGGGTTTTGACCCATCCCCATATGTATCCAGAATTTTGGGAGGGGAAAAGCATGGGAATGTTATCTTGCCATTCCAAGATCCCAGGCAGTCTGTGAATATTGAGGCAGTGGCCGGGACCCCAGGAGTCGGCGGAGCACTTGGATCCAGACAGATGGGAGCCAAAAGATCCAAAGATTATTGGATGCCTACTCAATGGCCCAATGGTATTCAATGCTTCTACAGTGCCCTTTACTAGTTAATCTATGTTAATCTAGTTATAAGTCAGTTGGAACTCCATTTGTGGAATGATACCCCCAGTTGTACCTCACCTCAGGTCACCAACCGATGGGGCGTCAGTGCCTCCTTGGTGGTGCAGGCGCCTCGGCATTCTAGTGGGGGGTTGTATATGTTCAAGCAATACAATGCAATTTTCTATATAGTTATATAAAACTGTATAATTTTATATATGGTCTGTTATAGTTAGTTATATATATATATAAATATTATAAGAACATGATGAACTAGAATGCCCAGTTCACCTAGAAACCTCTGTCAATCGTTTTGGAAGGGGGTGCCTGACATTCGATGCGTAAAAAGATTTTGGGCCGCATCAGCGAAACTTTATTTGCTGCTTGTCGCCTGTGCCACCAGCAGGTGAACATCAGTCAAGTTCCCAAACCCACTGTTGACATTTCCACCAGTCCGCAAGGGGTGCTCAGACTGGGAACTGGGGTGGGCCTGAGCAGGGCCATTCATTCGACACAGCGTGTTGACCTTCACTTTTTGCAGTGTCAAGGGGCCATGTTCCAGGGTCGCTTTGATCATTCACGTGGCATGTCGTCTACATGATTTTGTTATATAATGTTATATATCCCATAGGATCCATGGTGCTGCAATATATGGTAACATAGATCCCATCAATATACCCCCTTTATGTTAGTATATATGCCAGCACCATGGATCCTATGGGTATATATATATATACACATCTTGTTTCCGTGGCTCTTGTGCTTGTTTACGGTCCACATGTTGTCCAACGTTGCTGACCCTCAATACTAAAAGCCGGGGTTCCCCAACAAGTGTTCCCCCAAATGAAATCCCAAGAAATGGAGTCAATACTCAACATCAGGTTCAAGATTTAGATTGTGATGACCAGCATGAGTGGGATCACTATACTCGAAATGAAGTGGCAGAGATACATTCATGGCCCAAAATTGTTGCTTTTTCCTGGGGTCCTCCTTCTCACAGCAACCACAGCGAACAAATCCTGAAACTTAACATTCATATATTGCAATTGTTTATTGGCATCTCCTACTTTCAGACACATCCATCATGTTTCATAGCAAAAATATGGCCTCATTTTTGATTCATAGAACTGGATGATGGGAAAATTTACAGGAACCCCCTATATTTGATGGGAAAAAACAATGGTTTCTTGTAGATTTTCCCTTAAACCAATCCATTGATTGATGCTTCGTCACCCGATTTTCCCCCGCCTTCGCACTGGACGTTGGGCCTTTGAGGCCATCCCCCAACCCCTTCGCAGGGCTGGCGATGCGAGCCACTATCAAACAGCAGGGGAACCGATCTTTAAGCGGTGGAACGTGGGACGTGAGAGATGGGGAATATATATTATATATTATATAATTAGTGCGGAGGATTTTGGGTTGATGACTAGTGGGTATTGGAACATGGGTCCATAAATGGAGATTCGATTGGGAAAGTAAAGTGGGGAGATGGGAATACAACCACCCATTGATGATTTTCCACCAGGCCCATGTTTGACTACCAGAGGGTAAGGGTTTTTTTGGATGGTTTCATGTCCCAATCAATTTTTTTCGAGTTTGATTATCCATCGGCAAACGGAAGAAGATTTCTTCAAGGAGCATCAAGGAGCCATGAGCCATGGGAGCCATTTGGAGCTACTGAGAGTTTCTAAAAACCACATGATAGTATTACTGATAGTAATTCAACCATTGAACTCCTTCAAGAAACAGAAAAACTTGTTGTGAGTCACTGTGAGTCCGTTTATTTTAGCATCGTTTTAAGTTCATTGATTCTGGGGGCAATACTGGTGGGTACCACAATCATTTTCAAATATGTTCAATGTTTCTTTTTCTAGTATGGACATATGCGAATGCGAGAAACGCTGGGGTTTCGCTACATGCCCCTGGTTTCTTTCATGTTTGGCAGTGCCACCGCTACCAAGTTGCGATGCGTGTGCTCACTTTTGTCTCAGCTGAGTCGTTTCGCTTCGGTAATGGACCCTCATATTTATAAACGGGATTGAGCTTTAAAATTCTTTCCCGCGTACTGCCACTGATGGACCCTGCCACATAGGGGTCGTAATCATCCCACCCAGTTCTTTAGCAATCCACCTAGTTTTGGGCAATAGTCCCGTCGACCCAGCTGGCTGGTATGTAGTTCCATGTAGCTATCCATCATTGTTGGAATCTTCACCAACCATGATATTTTGATATATTTTCTCCAAAGACCAGGGTTTTTCATAAATGTTCATCAGCAGGTTAAAGGGGTGGAACCTCTAAGAACCCACCACTATAACCCACTGTTGGAAATGTCCCATGTAGAATTTGGTGGCATTTGGACATCACCTGAATCCACCTTTGACCCAGGTCCGGGTGCGTTCAGAGCCCCCTGCGCTTCTCCTGGCGTTTGATCTCCGTCTCCGCGTCATCTGCAGCGACCAACAACGCGAGTGGCGAGGTGGGGACGGCTGGGAGGCTGGGCATTGAAGAAACGGGTGGCCATTGATGGATGGATTGTATCCATTTGATGTCTCTATCATTCTTTATCTATATATTTATATATATATAATCTATATATAATTTATATTGGGTTCATTTCTTTATAAGCTCAGTTCAATTGCCTTCTTGGAATTAAGTGGGCTTACCAATTGATTGTCCCATTCAACAAGATCTTTGTGACCGGGGATCAACAGTTCAGCAAGTTGAGAAAAACTACTTATGCATAGGCTGTGGAGGTATTTCCCCTCCGCATCCTCCCAGTCCCCCTACAATGAGGTTCTGTTTGTGTCCCCGGGTAGATGGATCCCTTGGATCCAAGGGCCACATGTGCATCACTGGACACTTCAGATCCTCCAAGAGATGGAATTTCATAGCGAAACAAATCATGAAAAGCCATCAACCATCCATCTTCCATCATCCCAAAACAAATCCTATGGGTCCCGGGTCAAGGCATTTTTAAACCCCAATAATTAGATACTTAGTACTAACTTAGTACATGTTAATATGGGTATCCCGACAATTAGAAATTAGATGGATCATACTAAACATCACCAATTTATATAACCATCATTACCCATCCTTTTGTTGGGCTATTAGATGGCTTAGCCATGGATTAACCATCACCCCACTCCAGGCCTTGGAGGGGCGCGCCATGGAGACGTGGCAGAGGCGTGAATATTTTTGGATGGAAACGACATTTTGAAGATCCAAAATTGAGATTTGTCCATGATTTATCCATGAAACATGGGGATTTAACATGATTTAACCATGGACGAATTTACGTAGATTGCAACAATCCATGACAGATGGAGATTTTACACTTGAAGAAGTAAAATAGGTAAACCAAGCGTGGTCCTTTATGGGATATTTGATGGGGGATAGAATGGTCGCATGGGAAAACCATGGCCCTTTATCTCATTGAAACTCATTGAAGTATAGTTTCGGGATGGAAGCCACAGAGCTGTCAATGATGGAGACCTCACAAGGACCTTGCCATCATTCCCCAGCCCAGTTCCACTGGTGGCGGTCAGCTGGGAATCGGCTGGAACTCGCAACTGGGATGGCGTGCAAAAGGTGGTTCGGCGGGTTGTCTGAAGTGGTTACCCTCTGGTAATTTAACGTAGCTATTGAAAATGGCCATTTATAGTGGATTTTCCCATTGAAAATGGTGATTTTCCATAGCTATGTTAGTTTACCAGAGGGTATCTTAAATTGATGATCACCAAAGGTGAAAGTTTGAACATCGGTGATGATCTTCGTTGCCCCCTTTCTTGGAGACATATTGTGATGTCAATTTGGTTCTGATATCCGAGAATCTTAGACTAGCAAATGAGCATGAGTTTGGAGCACATGCGCGCCCCAAATCATTGGGTACTCGTAGCTGAAGTACTCTTCTTTGAAAGCCCTTTTCTTATATATGGGCTGATTTTTACAGAATTCTTTGGATTGGATATGCCAGGTGTTTATCAGCTCAATGTGCCAGTGCTTCTTTTACTGCTGTGACTTCCCGGGTGTGCTTCAAAAATGGGCTAACCTCTAAGGCAGCCCATTGAAACTGAGGCTTGGGGACTTGGGGTTCAGTTTCATCCCAATTAGGGGTCCAAATGGTGCTTGAGACGAGCTGGGCCCGGCAGTGCTGCTATCAGCCGGCCATAGCTGGCCCAAACCCAGGTCCAACTTGCTGTTTCCACCGCTGTCATTGGCCGTCCGGGATGCTCAGCGCTGACCTGGTGGTGAATTGCCTAGGAGCTTCAAAGTCAAATGTACTATATATTAATATAATATAATATATATATATATAATATGGTTACATAAAGCTTGGGAGTATCTTGGATAGCTGACTGTCAAATGTATTGCATGATTTTGGATTTCTAATGGCTAATAGCCTTTGGCACGGAATTCACTAAAAACAGCAAGGATACATAGGGAGACAAAGGATGACAAAGCCACGTAAGCGTGCGACAGCACATTGTATTCATTCCCTTCAGAAAAAAATCTACCACAACATCCACCATTTCATTTCGTCGAACCCCTTCCCACACTTTGGACAATTTGAAGTAAGGCCAACCACCAGCAACATCACTTGCAGCTACACATCAAGCACGTGAACATGAAGAACACAATGTGCTTCCCTCCAATTATGTTCCTATACACAACTATACAATATTATCCACACATTTGGTTCTGGAGACATTCACCCAACAGTAAAACTCAACCAACTCAGCAGTCACATGCAATCACCCCCAGCTCCCATGTCTTTGCAGCTCCCAGCCCCACGTCCATGGCGTCCATGGCGTCCATGGCGTCCATGGCGTCCATGGCACCTGCATCCCCATCCAGCGCGCCACGCGCGCGGCCCCCCGGGGGCCTCCTGGGGCGCCCGGTGGCGCGCCGGCGCCGTGGTGGCTGCGGTGCAGCACCTGGTGGCGCGCCGCGGCACACTGCCGGGGACGGAGATCCAGTCGAAGGCTCCGAAAGGCGAAACATATGAAGAGAGGTGGGAATGGATGGGGGATGGATGGGGGATGGATGGGGGATGGATGGGATCACACTGTTGATTTTTCGTAACGATTTTCCCTGATGAGTGATGATTAGTGTGACTTTTTGATGGGTTAGCCCGCGCACTTTAACTTTAATTTAATGGATGGTTTTTTCTGGGGCGCCCTTTTCACAGATGTCTTTTTAGAAGGTATGATCGATTCAACATCCGAGTTACCTTCCACTGGTGGCCCATCGTGGCCTTGTTCAGAGCTGGATGATCAAGAGGTTTTTATTTTCCATCGAGGTGGATAGGGCGCCAAGTACTTCGATTGTTTGTCTACTGTAATTATTGCAATACAGGCATATCATTTGTTGTCCATTTGTTGATGTTCCACTTGCCACAGCCTGGAAGGCTCAATCAGATGCTGGACGCTTTGGGTGCCAGACCCGCATGTCCACGAACAGGATCAACAAGCGGTTTGTTGGAGAAACTCCTGCTGCAAGCAGGGCTGTTGGATGGTACTTTTCATTACTTTTCTACACTTTTCTTTGAATCTTTGAACTGCTCCACTCTCATTGATTGTCATTACTTGGGAGATGTTATTCTTCATCCTTTCTGTTCCTATTTGGCCAGAGGGCCCCCACTTATCAGTGGGATGAGTTGATCGCCCAGGAAGGCCTTCTCGTGTTTGCGTGCTGGCGACGGGAAGCAAGCAGAAGAGCTTTTTGCATCTGCAGTGCTTGTAACCGCAGCTGCACCAAACGTGGATGCCATCTACGGTATGGGTGTCTTGAAACTGTGTCGGGGAAGTGTAAGCGCTGCTGGGAGGGTTATTTTTTATTATTTTTTGGTAATTAGCGCTTGCGGTTGTGGTTGTTGTGGTTATCGTGGTGGTTGTGGTTAGTTGTGTTTGTTGGTTGGGCACCTGGCACTTTTTTCGGACTTGTTGGTGTTTGCTAGACTAATTATTCAATCAAGTTTGTGCAATGTGTATCAATTTGTCCCGTTTGACCTTTCAAACCCATTTTTAGAAACAGATCCAGAATTTCTCAATTTGCAAGATACCACGGTTTTGACATCGTAGAATTGCTTACGTCTTCCCCACTGGAACCAATTCTCTTCCGCCATTTGGGTTGCCTGGCCAGGGGTGTTCCTGGAAGTCTCACACCGGCACACAGAGATGTTACCCTGCAGCAAAATATGTGGCTCGTTGAGATCTAACGTGAAAACCATTGGAAACGTGAAGGCCGTTGATGATGCAGCTGTGGAATAGCTCCAACCACAGCAATTGATGCAAGTGCTTTGGATTTCCCTCAGATCCATGATGCTACATGCACAATAGTTACAGACCACATTGCTCAAACATTCTTGACATCACCCAGCCCGTACTGTAATTCCCTGATATTCCCTGTAATTCCATGAGGGTCCTCTCTATGTTTCTAGGCCATCTCCCTGTTCCCCGGCCTCCAATTGGGTCTATGCGTGGCGAAATCCTTCAACTTTTTTCGGAATATTCCCCAAAAAGATCCAAACAAACTTACACAAATCATAAATCATTAATCAGAAACTCAGGTTTGAAAAGTCCGATAGCTTAACAGATCCTAGCCTTTATTGATTCATATCGAACCCTCCGCAGCTTTCCGCAGGTTGCAGTGGATGGACTTGGCCATTGAGCTGGACCCAAGGCACCTGGCAGCCTGGGAGGCTCGTTCCAGGTGTCAGGAGCACCACGGTCGCCTGGCGGAGGCTGCGGGGGCCTCACTGGACTCTGAAGAAGGAGAATCCCAAAATGGCCCAACATTTCAGGGTGAATTTAGTGAACTATGATAATTTGCCCAGATCATATTGAATAACTGGTTGGTTATAATTTTTATGATTATGATCTTTTCAGAATATTTGAGAATGATTTATGATTTATGATTATATCTGGATCTCATGTTGTGAAATCATTCCGGTAGACCACACGGCTCCATATATTAGTATGTGTTGGGTTTTTACTTCACTTTACTGGCAAAAAGGGTCAACACGCCTGGTAAGACTTCGGTGTTGAGGGTTGGAATCCTGAGTCCCTTTGTATAACTGTCTTCACCAAGTCGTACAGTTTTCTTTTCAATGGCTTTTCAATGGTTTTTCATGGTTTTTGATATTTGCTGTAAGTTAACTTATCCCCATTAGACTGAATGTCTCCACGAGTAGAGTGACAGAGTGGCTGAACCGTAACTTCACTGGCAATGACATGCAATAACAATTTCTGCCGGAACATCGCTAAATTTGGCCTTCAGGGGACATGTTTTTCTCCGAAAAGGGGTGAACAAAATTACTTCGTATGATCCCCACTGGTGCATATATATATATGCTATATATATATATATGTATATGTGAATAATCTTCTGATACATTTTACTGGTGAGGGTGGGGACCATGCAGAAACCCTGGTACTGCTCCCTTGGAGGCGCTGGCGGGTTATCGCCACCTGAGCCGCCTGGATGGACGCCTCACCCGGCGAAGGGATGGGCTCTTGGAGCATCAGCAGGTTCCGTCCGTCGTTCGAAGCCGGTTGGGCCCAATTTTGATCCAAAGATCTAGGGGAATCATAGGGAATCATGGCAAATCCAGGAAGAAAATCCCATAAAATCCCATAAAATCCCATAAATCCCATAAAATCCCATGGATTACTGGATGGTTAGTAGGGGGAATCCATGAATATACGGAATAATCCATGAATAATGCATGTCTAATCCATCTATCCTCCATTCATAATCCATTGATCTGGATGAATGACATAATAACTAGAACGACCTGACACTGGGACGTCATCGGAATGACGGGAATTGTAGCGGTGACTATCCCAAAATGGCCGAACTTTTCAGGTTGGTGGAATATTAAAGTTCCTGCAGAATGAAGTTGTTGCCACTTTTTCCGGTGTTTTTTAACCCTGAAGTTTCGTGAAGAAATATAATCCAGGTAGTTTCAAGATGGCGAAAGCCTAAAAGCGTGGACTTAAAATGAGGTTGAAAACATCGAGGTTTTAACTTGATTGAACTTGCACTCAAAGAATGTAATTGTAGAGGACTCGGAACTGGCTTGCTGCAAGCGCTGGACAGTGGAGCAGCATCCGCATGTGGAGGTTTACATCATTCCCATGGACGTTTGGAGCGAAAATGTGGCCGAAGACCTAACTGTTTCGGCCAGGCTGGGGTATGACGGTATGACCTTTTTGGATCAGTTTGGTTCCCACCATTTTTCAAAATGTTCAATTCATGATAGAAAATGCATGATTATAGCATCCACCAAGAAAGATAGAAAAGCACATCCTACTCAAGTACAATTGTTCTTCATGTTTTTTCTAGCCTTTGGTGGATTGATGAGTATATCGATTAATTACCTAAAGTGGCAAACAAACATCATAAAGATGTCTTTGCGCCTCTGGGCCAGGCCGCTTCAGACAGAGTGGCAGGAGAACTTTCAAAAGCCAGAGCCCAGCGCGGCTCCAGCTGCACTGAAGGGCGGAGTGGCTGCATGGGACCAGGTGTTGAACGAGGAGTTGCTGAGGTCCCGCAGCAGATGTTGCTCCCGAAAAAGCTGGGGGATCCCTACCAAAAAAGGATAAACCGGCTTATATATATATATATATATGCTTATATACCGTATATAGTATATATAGTTGTGCTTACTCGTGGCTTAGCATATGCTTATAGTTGACACCCTTGTGCGATGTATTGAATTTGTTCGCGTTGGGGTCCCATTTGGGCAGGGTTTATCGTGAGTGGAGACGGGAGTAATCTAGTTGGTGGTTTGAGTCATCCAACAAAACCCGGCGGGGGTTCTTCATCCACAAGTATGGGATGACCAACCATCACAAACCACAATGGTTCAACAATTGCTTGGTGATTTTATGATTTTCCCAGCTTTTCCCAGCTTTTCCCATCCTGCCTTGTGGTGATGACTCAAGTGATGACCCCGAATGCCACGACCCACAGACATCGGGGGTGAGACTACTTGCAACATCTTGCAACGGCAATGTTGCCTATACAGTACCCTCCGGTCATCGAAAATGGCAATGGGAAAGTCATCAATCCCCGATTTAGTTCGATGATTTTCCCATCGTTTGACATTACCGGAGGGTAAGCCGGATTCAGACTATCATTCCTGCGGGAAGCCTTGAACATTATTGGGCAGCACCAGTTGCTGAAAGGAGCCAGCAAGTAAGGTTGGCCACTCACATGTTGTGGTCGAGGACATTCACCTTTCTGTCGTTCGTTTTTTCAAATTGTTTCATTTCCTCGATCCAATCCCACCAAACCTTGCCGGATGGTGGATTCGCTAGTGGAGACAGCAGGCAACTGGATGCGTGTGTTGACGACCACTTCCACTACATTTTCACCCATCGTCGTGTCTTCTGGGCCGACGAGGACTTTCCGGGATCTGCAGCAAATATGAATCTCGCCTTGATCCATGTGCGCAAATGCACCCTCCGGTAATCAAACATGGCAATTGAAAACTATACCCATTCCCATAGGATCCATGTATGCTATATATATGGTAACATTTACCATCAATATACCCCAAATGTTAGCATATATACCAGCACCATGGATCCTATGGGTTATAGATGATGGTCCCAGCTATAAACCTCCATGATTTTTTCGGATTTCCCGGCTTGCCATGTTTGATGACACCGGAGGGTAGCACTAACAAAAATCGATGAACTCATTGGCTGGGAATCGAAGATTTTGCCCAATTATTGTTTGTACCCTCTGGTAGTTTAACATATAGCACTGTAAAATGAACACTTTCACAGTTTTGAATAGGCAAAACATCCATAAAATGGACCATTTTCCAAGAACTCTGTGTTGGGGAGGGGCATGTCTAGTATGATTTACATTTCATGTACCAGTAGCTTCCACTGACTTTGGGTATGTGCATCGCTATGTTGAGGTGGCTCCCATCTGAGAGAGCTCCGCGCAGTGCTCCAGAAGTGGCGGCACTGGGTGCCTTGCCAGGTTTCGGATAGGCTACCCGCATTGAAACCCATTTTGACTTAGGGATCCCGCATTTTAAGAACCCCCCAAATCCTCCCAAATCCTCAAAAAATGCATGTTTCTTCGATTTTCTTCGTGTTTCTTCTATCTTTGTGTGAGAGAAAACTGGTAATTAGCATGGTTTCAACATAGGGGATGCACCCAGTGACTTACATTTCGATTGTTTTAGGTTCCAGCATTTTGGCTCATCATAACTTTGCAGGGAATATCCTTTCCTTTTTCCAGGCAACTCAGTTCCCGAGGCATTCTGCAGCACGTGCTGCAAGAAGATGCGGCGGAGTTCAGCGGTGTGGAGTACTGGGCCAGAGTCACTGGGTCCATCACAGTCCATCTTCAAACATGGGAATCACCCTAAAAGATTGGATTTTTGCAGGTAAAAACCCGCAGAAAGGGCGAGCAGTTAATCACAATTACACGATATATTACATGTACATTCAAATATGCATAAATATATGCAGCAGTACACAAGATACTGCATTGGAATAAGTTTACCTTTCTATGTCTTTATCTTTCATAATTTGAGCACATGTATATAATGTAATGTTAGTAATGTTGTATATTTCCATGGTTTACCCATGGTTTACCCTAAAACAATAATCTCAAAAGTACTACCATTCCCTATTGATCACGGCAATTTGAAATGGTCCAAATAAACAGCGGGCTTTGCCACATGTTTCATGGCATTCGAGGTGAGGTCTTTCAATCTGGGCGCGGCCTTTCACTATGACACGGCCGTGGATGCAAAGGACCTTCGCGAAGCATGTGCGTAGTATGGCGTTCTGAACAAAAACCTCGCCATTGATGCTGATGAATAGTGCGTAACCATACCCCATATATATATATATATACATATATATATATACACACACACATATATATATATATACATACATACATACATACACACCATATACAGGTTCTTGCTGTATCATCTTTATCTAACTCTTGCAGTTGGCCCTCTCAAAGGATATCCAATATTGGCCATTCTGCCCCTGTGTTGATTTTCTTGGGGCATTCGACATTCCTTGCCCCAACCATCAAATTTCAGCAAAAAACGGTCATCAACGTGGGGACCTTCGCTGGAACATTGCAAATAGACACATGAAATCAGATAAAAAATCACATAAAATCACCTAAAATCAATTAAAATCAGTTAAAATCAGCCAACCTGTAGACATTTTTGCAACACCTGAGCTTTTTGGATATTTTTTTGGGTTGTTTTTTTTTGGCTCCAGGATGTCCACGGTGATTGGATCCATGGCAACCCCTGGCGGCCTCAATGGTCCTGTGTCCTCTACTTGACTGATGGAGGTCCAACGCTGGTCTTGGATCAGGTCCATTGTGACGCAGGCCGAGGGTTGGATGTCGACCGCTTTTAGATGGCTGGCCAGTTGGAGCCAGTGAAAGCTGTTGATGGATAGATTTGAGGAATTTTTAGGGATTTTTAGGGCTTATTCATCATTAAGCTAGGGGTTCAGTAGTATAACCATGTATAACCTACAGTAGGGAGTCCCATTTACCAGCCAGTAGAATGGGATGGGGGTGATTTCCATACCGGGGATGATCAACAGTAGCGGCGGTTGGGATGAGTCGAAACACCTTGAAACAACCTATATTGCATATGATTATATTATATATATAGTGTGTGTGTGTGTCCAACCCATGGACTGAATGGCAATGGATTTGAGGATGGTTTTTCTGGTTCGTGAGGACATGTTTTTCTTTCCGGGAAATAGGAAGATCCCATAGCTGCCAGGCTGCACTTTTCGGGGGTGACGGCTCGCAGGTTATGTGGACCCGGTGCTTCCGGCTGCGGGGCATTTGTGCATGGCACGTCGCAATCGGCTCCTGATCTTCCGCGCCGATCTCTTCCATGGATCACTGCCGGAGAAAATCTGGCGCTGGGGCTGCAATAGCAGACAGGAAGCAGCGAAACCGGTATGTAAATGTACGTAAATGTGAAAATGTGGTAAAACATGGTAAAACCAATGGTAAAACCTATTCTGTGTGAGGTTTGACAGTTTGATCATGATGAAGTTGGAGACATAGCAAATCAATCTGGTAAATTCCAAGAAGGAAGAGAGAGAGAGAGAGAGAGAGAGAGAAGGAAAAACAGAGACGATAAGAAAAAACAACTTTTCTCATTTGACCTCATTAAAACCATGCCGTTGAAAAGGGGTTGGCTTGAATGTCACTGCCGTGGCTACGAGGCTTCTGATGGTCACTTAATTATATAGTAATTGCCAGTTATATAATTTGGATTAATTTGGATTATTTTATCTGATCGCTGCTTGATAACTCTTCTTTTGATACTTGGGGTTGGGGGCATTTACAACCTTATTTGCAATGGTAGTGCCGGTAGTGCCCATCGACTGGAGTAGTGGTGAATGATTGTTATGGTGGGGTGTCAGTCGCCACTGAAAGACTTTTTCTGGACAACCATGCAACGGGTAAACTTCAGTTCCAATGAGATTCACTGTGGCTGGCCATGTTTAAAGACCCTCAATTTTCACGTTTGTGTTGGAACTACCCAAATGACTCAAACAAAGATGTCAACCATCAGCGCCCATCTTTTCCTGGCTGTCAATGTGATCTAAGACCCACCAAACAAGCCAACTTAGCTAAGGGGGCCCCACATGATACCATTGTGCTATTGGTGGTGAGGCCAGACGCTTTAATAAATCCCAAACATATTCATTTACAACTTACCCTCTGGTAAATTAACATAGACCCTGAAAATCACCAATTGTTAGAAGAAACTGTATAATCTTCCAACCCCTATCTGGCAGGGTCTATGTCAATTTACTGGAGGGTACAACTTAAAATCCATTTATAGTCCATGAATGATCAATAGTCCCGTGACTGTCCCCCTCATTTATCTATTCATAACCCAATATATATAATAACCAATAGCCCCCTGACAATCCAGTATGATAACCCATCAACGATCCACATTAATTGTGAATGAATACTCCATCTTGGTTATAGCATGTTATACCCCAGTTAGACCCCAACTTAGCTTAACTAAAGCTTAAGCATAGATAAACACATGTTGGTAAAACAATAGAAAACAATCCCCCAAATCACAATTTTTATGGATGCTATAAACCATCAAACTATGGGTGGTTTATGACATTGTTTTACTATCATGATATCATCCTCAATGAGGCGCTCCTTGTGAGGTTAGACACCGACATGTCGCGGAAAGTCTTCATCTTCAACTTCTGGCGCCGGCATGTTCCGGAGTCGCCCAGTTGCCAGCCACCGAAGTTGGCGCGGCATGTGGCCATGCAGCGGCACCGGCTGAAGGTGTGGTCTGGTAAGGCTAGGATTTATGGCAGGTACAATGTGATAGTTTGATGGGCAAACCAGCTTATAACAGAGAAAACATAACATGTTTTTTTGGGGAAATGCTTTGGATTTGGAGGGGATGGGGGAGGAACTGGTTTTCTTTTGTTGCTGTTTAATGCTTTGAAATGCTATTTACATCACGTTAGTGCCCATGTTGTTGTGTCTACAGTGTCTTTTGTCTTTTGAATGAAGAACACGTTTTTTCACAGTCGCGGTTGCCCCAAATACATCATGAGCAAGGACTTGTATCCTCAGGCAATACCCCAAGACCCCAAGTACATACTTCCTAAGAAGGTTGTTGCATTCATGATGTCATGCGGCTGGAACTTGTTTAACTTTTTGAGTTGGCTCGGATTCAAGAGGCTTTTGAAGCACAAATCGTTATCACTTCATTGTCCAACTTTGTTCCTGACCATTCATGGCTCATGCAACTGCATTTGCGTCCCGACATGGCACTGCGGTACCGACGCCCCTATTCAAAAACAAGCTAGCCAAAACCCTGGTCGTTGAGGTCCCTTAGGGCACATTGAATTTGAAGTCTCCCGGGCTATTTAACAATTTAACATATTAAACTAAATTTGTTCAAATATTAAATTTAATAGCCATTCCAAGGTCCAGTTTGGATTTGATATCTGATTTGTTATGCTTCAATAATAATATATGGATGAGCCATTATTCACCATTATAGACGCCATTATTAATCACTATTCCTCACTATTAACCACTATTTACCCAGATGTATGGGATGATTATCAACTATTAACCGACTATATATTATTAGTGAACATTTAACAATATTAATCACGTTTAACCACTATGTAGCCAGACAATTCATGATCTTCCATTCAGTTCCATTCAATAACCTCATTAATTTTTTTAATTCCAGAAAATCCCATGATATTCCCTTTTAAAAACAATAGAAAGTAACCATTATTCCATGATAAAGATTGTTTTCCAGGACTATCCCATTAAATGACCATTATCCCGTTACATACACACACATATAATTATATATATATACACACATATATATATATATACACATACACACACACACATATATATATACACACCATTAAATCCCATGATGTTCCCATCAAAAACGCATGAAATAACCATGTTTTCGAAGATATTCCATTAGTATCCAAGGACTATCCATGGTATGCCCCAGGCCGAGGACGTCGCGACGTCGCAGGTGCAACTGGCGGAGCACTTCGCGGCGTCGCCGTTGACTGCGCCGCGCGCGGTGCAGCCACAGCTGCTGGCGACGAAGGAGGTCAGGGCGTGGACGTTTCAATATACCCTCTGGTAACTTAACATAGCTATTGAAAATCACGATTTATAGTGGATTTTCCCATTAAAAATGGTGATTTTCCATAGTTATGTTAGTTTACCATAGGGTATTTAATGATTATTTAATGCGATGTGCGTTTCTGGTGGTAAATCATTCACTTTTTGATTCGATGTTTTGATATGTTCTGATATGATTTGATACGATTGTCGAAGGAAGTTTAGAAGTCAAACTTCCGACAATATGGAGAGATGAAAAGCAGAGCAGGGAAGAGGCATAGAGAAGAGAAAGATTAGAAGAGAAAGAGTAAGAAGACAGAAGATACAGATGC
>Ga0126342_10004227_pt1 | contig 24356 bp, 21 predicted proteins | sample Cyp1metagenome_FD_92528 | JGI IMG/M metagenome (GOLD analysis project Ga0126342, IMG submission 92528) | Coral microbial communities from Lord Howe Island, Old Settlement Bay, Australia - Cyphastrea 1 metagenome | ecosystem: Host-associated > Invertebrates > Cnidaria > Coral ...
ATGTTTATATCCTGTTTGACAGACTGACATGCACAATGACCTGCCAGGTGAAACAAATGATTGGGATAGTTAGTTGGGCAAAAGTCCCGTGACAAAAGCTTCAGACAAAAGTGGTGTCAACAAACTGTTTTGAAATGTCATGGTGGGGATCACTCGAAGCAAAGTAATTTTTTATTTTTTCGCTTGTTAGAGTGGATACATGCCAATGTTGTATATGTATATGTATAATAATGTGTATATATATATACATATATATTAATATATATATATATATGCATAGACTAAAAGCTGGAGAACCATGCGTTCCAATCGTGTCAAATTGCAGGCTTTCAAGAAAAAACATCCTGCTGAGATCCGCAGAGACCAAACCACATGGGCATCGTGGCGGACTTGTAGCGATAAAAGTTGGGGTGCTCCGTGCAAGTCACTACCTTGGACAGGTTTTGAATAATCCAATCACATTTCCCCTGCATTTTCATTGAATTCCATTGTATTCCACCATATTCCACCATTGTATTTTTTCCACTAGATTATGCCATGATTTCCTATTAGTTCCTTTCGGCCCATGGGAAAATTCACCATTTGGCACCTGAGGCCCACAAGGTAAGATCCTTAGTCACCAGCCGCAGCAACCTGAAGGACCTCGAGATCATGGGAGGAAAAGAATTGAATTCTTCATACTATTAATTTTCCCAATTACAATATCCGGGACATCACTTTCTTCACTGATCCTCCGTTGAAATTTGGGAGGAAAAATAGTGAAATCCAATTCGTAGAATTTTCTTTTGCATTCGAAAGTTATCACCACTAATTCTAGTAAACATAGACATGACATCCGCATTTTTGAAATTATCAATCATAATCAGGAATGATAGTAAATCCTCCGTCCTCGTCTTACGGCACCCCGTGGTAAATTAACATGTGGAAAATCGTCCGCATACATATGTATAATTATGCTTACACATGTGTGATGTATGTGTAATTCTCTAATATATATATGTATATATGCATGTATATATATATCTACACACATATGTGTGCATGTATGTGTGCTGTATGCATATATATATATACACATACACATACACATACACATGCATCATCCATCCATCCATCCATCCATCCATCCATCCATCCATCCATCCATGCACAACTAAATAAATAAATAAACAAATACATATATACAAATATATATGATTATATATGTACAGATGAAAATTATACAGTATTTTCCATTAAGAGTTGAGGGTTTCCATCGATATGCCGACTTACAAGAATGTACTTGGTCGCTCAGCCCAGCTAGCAAATGTGCTATACACCCCCATTTATATGTAGGCTAAGTGGGAGCAATGTCCAGGTATAACTGGGGTGAACTAAGCCTCGGATCTTACAAGGTATCCCCCCAGTCATAAACTGGTTTATAAATCGCATCAACTATAGATATACCTAGCATGAACCATAGTTAGCCTAGTTATGTGCGTCAACTTAGCTATCATAAATCAACTATAAATCCCATGAAATCCCCATGTTTTGTTGATGAAATCACCGTTTTCCCTATGGTTTCCTATGGGAATCCCCAGCTTCTGTACCAACCAGGGAGCACCACAGGAGCTTCGGCAATGTGAGGAGCGGCCGCAGGCCCTGGCCTCGTTGTTGTCCTTGGTACGGGCGCAGGCCTTCAAGCACCGTGGCAGATCCGGATTTTGACGGCCACATCCACCATGGAAAAACTGGGTATGGGGAACACAAATTTGTATATTGGGCATGTGTTTTTGTTTCTCCGAGAAGGGGCAGTTGGAGATGTATATATAGTAGATTTTAGCAAGCTCACTGGAAATTGATGGTTGGAATAGGGGAGGTCATCCCAAGCATGGCGAATTTCTGATTCGGGGCTTACTATAATTTGATATAATTTGCCCAGAACCATTAAGAAAAGGGCTTTGTGAAACAATCTTATACAAACTCTAGATTTGACTATAAGAAAACATTACTAAGAATTCCAAACTGTTGAGAGGTGCGGCGACTTGGCGGAGTCTATGGTTGCTGTTCACTGACCATGCAGTGTAGGCATGACTCGTTTCCTCGACTCCTCACAAACAACGCTCTTCCCAGACATCCCACTTTTTGCTGGTCGAATCCCGGTTTGGTAGTTCATCCTGCAGAAGCTGGGCTGTAAGCGGTTTTTGTCACTTCTCCTCCCACATTTACCCCGCAACTCCCTTTTCTTCTGCGACCAATCATCTTTTTTCAAGGATTCTTTTCATGTTCCCAGCCTGCCTGGGATTATTATTTTGAATTGATCCACTGTGGTATCTTGGGGTCCTAGCTCAACCACCATCCAGTGTTCCATCTGAGGTTTCCCTTCAGATGTCGTATCTCGAAGCAGGAGGCCCAGAACTATCGCGCCACCATGGCTGAAGTCAACAACCAGGATGAGTCACTCGTTGGGGAGTCGGTAGCTGAAACTTTTGGGATGCTGAGAAGTTTCAATCAAGCTCAGTTGGTTGACGATTCTAAGCGACAGCAACAATGGTTCCCAGGGAACCATTACTTTAGCAACATCAACAAGCAGTTCTTGTATGTTTTTGTATGTTTTGGTCTTTTGGCAAACCAAGTTTGTAGTTCTCCTCCAGGCATGGGAAAACTAGAAACATGTCAAAACCAACCACAACCACCACCTTCAAACAATTTCGATCAAATTCAATTGGTACTAGCAAATCGTGTGAAACTCGTGATGAATCTGGGCTTCCCGCAATTCTTCGAAAATTTTCCCAAGGTTCCCCGAAAGCTCCTCGATGACCAACCAGTCTCTGTCCGACGATCAGTGCCCTTGGCAGCACTTTGGGTGGAACTTTGGCGCGCCCAACCCTGTCCCAAAGCTGTGTGTGTGTGTCTATATATACATATTATATATATATACACACATATATATATAACTGGTTGGTGGTTTCAAACATTTTTATTTTCCATTTCATATATGGGATGTCATCCTTCCCATTGACGAACTCATATTTTTCAAGATGGTTAAAACCACCAACCAGATGATAATATACATATTTATACAGATATGGATCGACATTGAGGTCCTCAAGAATTGCAGGGCTTCTGCCGAACCTTGCCAACATGGAACCCTAACATCTTAATGTCCGCCACTGGTCTCTGAATGCAAATAAGACCACCAAATAAACCAACCCAAGGTTTGCCACTCCAGAGCTAGCCATCATGCTGAGCATTTGGTGTGTGTTGTCAAAGATTGATTTGGTGGCACCTTCGATTTTCCGGTGTTTCCAAGTTGTTTTCATTCCGGACTTAGGCTCCGAGGCATTCCCAAGTGACATTTATTCTATCTGGATCATTCCCACATCTCTATACATTTTGGTATATGGATACATAGCCACATAATAGTTACTTAGCATACTCAGCCGGCATTCCCCTGGCAAGGTTGCTTGGAGGTGCCTCTTCAGTTGGTAAAGCATTTTGATAACCAATTTATTACCGGGGTACAAATCCCGCATACTTAATGGGTTCATAACTTATAACTGGGTCATGTTATGGTTGCATTCACTCAGTAACTAGCTAATAACCGCAGTAAGACCCCGTTTATATCTGGACTATCCCCAGGTATGGCTAACAGCAACTCCCAAAAAAGATGGAACAGTCTAATTCTTCACCAGTTTGGTAAGAGTTTCCCAACTTTCTATACAGGTTGCTTGGTTTTTATGGCTGAATTTCACCACCCACATCCCCCGGGATACCTGGGCCCAGGTTGGACCTTTTGGCCGCTCTTGAGCTGGCCACCGACCGTGCCATCCAGGACTACACGCGCGCGCTGCGCGAGGAGGGCGGCCTGCTGCCGCGGCAGTGGTCGCAGGGGGGGCCACTGAGGCTGAGGCCTAAGCATGGTGCCATGGCTGGAAGGGTTGGGTTGCCAGGGTTTCATGCCAGCGCTGAAGCCTGGAAGAGTTGGAAGGGTTGGAAGGGTTGGAAGATTTTTGGGTGACTCTAGGGTGCACTATGGCACAGAAAACTTTCCGTGATATTCATGAGGGTAGGTTCGGAGGAAAGCAGAGGTTTGCCACGAAGAAGGTGAAGTCAAAGCAACTTCCGATGGAACGGGATGAAATATACTGGTGGTGGAATTAACGCTTCAAATCGTCTGCATCAAATCATCTTAAAGTCTTAGCAGTAGTCTCACTTGTATGACTGGTTCCCAGGAATGTAAGAACGAGAGCTGCCATGTTGGCTCCATTTGATTGCTCTTCCTGGGTGACGGTCATCCAGGCAGCATGAGCCTGTATGTCCTGGTAACTGGCGGAAACGCTGGCATCGGCCTTGCATTGTGCAAGCAGCTGACTTATGACTATGGCTGTCATGTTTACTTGTGCTCCAGGTCATTGGAGAAAGGAACGGCCGCTATGAAGAGCATCGTGGATGGTAAACCGGCATCCTGCAAGGGCCAATGTGAAGTTGTGCAGCTGGACACCTCCTCGGATGAATCGGTGGTGTCTGCAGCAGCTGATGTGAAAGCTCGTTTGGAGGCAAAGGGCGCGCAGCTCTATGCCATTGTGAACAATGCAGCAACCGGAATGTCCCATGGTGTAACCCCAGATGTGGTGCTGAACACCAACCTCTTTGGGCCCAAACGAGTTGTGGAGGGCTTCATGCCGCTGGTTAGCAAGTTTGGGCGCATTGTGAATGTCAGCTCTGGCGCTGGCCCGAATTATGTTGCCAGGTGCTCCTCAGAGGTGAAGAAGATGCTCTGCAATCCGGAGGTTTCTTGGGAGCAGATCGTAGAACATGCCAAGTCAGGACTGGGCTCTCCCGCGGACTACATGGGTGGCTACGGCTTGTCGAAAGCCTTGTTGAACTGCTACACCATGCTGCTAGCCAAGCAGCATCCTGAGCTGCTGGTGAGCTGCTTGTGTCCGGGATTCCTTGAGACAGCCATGACCAAGGGTATGGGAGCTCCGAAGCCGCCCGAAGAGGGGACGGTGTCGATCAGACATTGTCTCTTTGACAAGCTGGATGGAAGTGGATGGTTTTATGTATCCGATGGGGTGAGATCTCCTTTGCATTTCCTGAGGCATCCCGGCCAACCTGCTTACAATGGAGAACCAGTGAAATAAGATAAATAAGCGATGCAGGATGATGTACATGTAGGACCTACGTGTCGGGAATCGATTTCTTGGATCGTGAGAAAGCCACCCGAAAAGTGCCCCCGCTGCTGGAAGGTGCTGGTGGGGGCTTTGTTGGGACCAAACAACAAGAGCCAACATGGTGCCTTTAATTGAACAGAGATTTAACCATCCAAACTGATCAAACATGAAGTTTCAATGAATTGTCATCCACGGAATGGGGGGCAAAAGTCTGATGGGTTTGACCAAACACGGGGTATTTAAACCAAGAAAAACATGGGGATATGATGGAACGAACGAACACTAGATACAATTTAGTTAGATAAATGTTAACTACGAGAGAGAGAGAGAGAGAGAGGGAGACTATGGCTGAGGCTTATCCCAATTATGGCATTATTTGCTGAGACTATTTCATGGGATTAGCCCCCACCTTTGCCACTTGAACCCAGAAGCCGATCGAAGCTGAGACTCTGAGAAACTCGTGGAGAAGGTGGCCCCGTTGCAGCTGAGGAATGCGGACGGAGGCTAGGATGCGGTGTCAGCGTATGGGGTGGATGTGGACGAATATGTATGCATGTAACATGTAGGTAACGTATGGTAACGTAATGTAATAGTAAAATGCAACGCAAGGCAACGCAATGCAATGCAATGCAATGTATATAGTGTAATGCTATGTGCAAAAAATAGATAGATAGATGGATGGATGGATAGATAGATGAATAGTTGAATAAATAACAAACAAACAAATAGATAAATAAATAGACAAACAATGACAAATAAACAAATAAGTAAATAAGTCAACAAATAAATAAACAACCAACTAACTAAGTAGCAACATCAATAAACAACAACAAACAAACAAATAGACAAGCAAATAAATACATGAATAAATAAATGAACACACACACATATTATATTGTTATGCAATTCGTTTATACAATAAAGAGCAAACAATGATTCAATCAGGAACGCAGCCTGGAGAGCTCGCCTTGATCCGATGCATTGGTGCGATCAAACTGGACCGCCGGCCGCCTGCTGAGATGCCGGGCCGCTCAATGGGATCCGTGGGATCCGTGGGAAGTGGATGGATTGAGGGAAGTTGGTGAGAAAATGGTCATTAAACCAATTTAAACCCCTACCCCCAGTAAGATTTTTTTAGAATCACAAGAACCTGCCCCCCAAAAAAAGAAGACAAGGAAGAACATGGCTCAGTCCATTGAAAAATAGATAAAAATAGCATGCCCCGCAACTTCTTCATCTTTTTCTCTCTTTTGGGCCTCGAAAATTCCACCAGATTTCCCAACTTCGACGTCCGAGGATGGAGTACCGTCAGGGTACTGCGGAGATCTCTGAGGCCGAGATCTGGGAAAAGGAAGTGCCCAGCCCAAGCTCCATGGAGGAGGTGGATGGGGGGTGGGTTAGACGTTTTGGGCCCGGGGGAAGACAAGGAACATGTCCAACACTTATTTTGCCAAGGGGGAGACACAAACTTGGAGGGGATTTCAAGAAGAAAAACTGGAGATCTGAACAAAAGTCGGGACTTTTGACCAACCGTTTCCATTGTTTTGGGATATTTTGGGGTGCAAATCTGAGAAGTCTACGTGAATATCACTTTGAAATCTGGCGAATGCCTGGAGAGGTCCGCTGTATGACCAACTGGCAGCCTGCCCACAATTTCGTGCCAACAGGCGGAGGAAGATGAAAAAGATGAGTATGAGGAGAAGGCCGAATGGATGAAACGGGGAGTGTTTGAGGGTAAGCACTTGGTGTTTAAATATGGCCAACACTATGTAATAATATGTAATATATACTTTATCTATGTAGTGGTTTGGAAGGAGCTAAGAAGCTATGGAAATTCCAAAATCCTTAGGAAATGGGGCATCAAGGAGCTACGAATTGAGTTTTCCAAGCACATGATAGTTATACAAGTGGAACTTTTCTAGCCCATCCATTGCAGCTGCGGGTAGGTGGTGCTGATTCGGTATTTGTTGGCCAGTGACCGTTCCAAAGATATCATGACACATCATACAGTTGGGTGTTTCCAAGATTTCGGGCACCCAACACACACACCAAATTGATTCTGATTACGCGCAATTCGGGCTCATCACTTTAAACCGAATTCCCTAGCATCTCAGAGCACTTGACATGCCTAAGTTTTGATCAAATCCTGCGCCAATATATAGACATATGCACACACACAGAAACACACACACACATATATATATATTATATAAGTATACATATTTATGTACAATTACCGCATTATATATAGAATATTATGTCAAGGGATGAGTTCGGAGTCTTAGAAGATCCCTAGCTCCAGATTTCAGATTCGGCCCGAGGACATGGTTCTCACCCTGGACCTCTCCCAGTGGGACGATGGAGATAAGGCGCAAGTCACGGTGGGAGATATCGATCTCGAAGATCACGTGGCCATCCGCTCCTTGGAGGATCACTGGTTTTCCCAAGGGTTTACCCAAGGGTTTTCCCATGGCTTTTCCAAGTCCAAATGGTTTTTGTCTTTGACACGAAATGGTGCAATGAAGAAGCTGTTTGGAATGGAATCCTGCCCGCACCGTGAAAGAATATGATGAGAGATGGGGAGAGAGAGAGGTAATATAATATGATATATATATATATTTATTATATATATATATATATGTATGCACATTAGATTAGATTGGACTAGATTACATAGATATTTATCCAATATTTTGCCACCCAAAAACATGAGCTTCTTTGAAGTCCCCCGTGTTTTGGAGCTGACCAACATACAGCCCCCGTGGCTTAGGAGATGTTTTGATAGCCACAGAGCACATGGAGGAGTTGATGTGGGCAGAGGAGCCACAAGCGCCAGACCTTGGTGGTTGAGATGGGGAAACCATGGGCCAATGGCCCAATGATGGGATGAAAATCTCTGCTGGTCATCCCATCGATGCCCAGCAATTTTAAACGACGATGTGTTTCCCATTCGAAAGGCGGTTTCAGCACCTGACAGGCAAGGTGACCCTAGTAACTTAGTAACCATCTGATTAGCACCTGAAGGAGCCTATCCGGCCTGCTTTGAAGGAGAAGTTGGCGCAATTGGCATCTTGGACGGGAAAATTCTGGTGAAATAAAGGGTTTCACCAGCCAGAATGTGGAGCCATCAAATATAGCGATATTTAACCAGCCCAAAAGGGATTTAACAACCAAAGAAAGGGATTCAACTTTCAACTGATGGATAAGTATTGATAGGGGCTTTGTCATGGTTTGTCCAGACAGGGGGCGTGGGCCCCCAATATATAGACAATTCCAATCGGGAAAATTATGACCAACCAGCTGCTTTGTAAGTGATGAAAGCTCAGCACATTTTTGTTGGCAAACTCCTCATTGTGTGATAGAGAAACGTCCGTTGTACCACGGTTCATAGAATTGGATGATGGGAAAATTTACAGGAAAGCCCTATATTTGATGGTAAAAACCATGGTTTCCTGTAAATTTTCCCTTAAACCAATCCAGTGAACAGTTTCTTTAGCAGCTCACTGCCGCAACTGCTGGAAAAAAACATCATCGTTGCAAGGCCTATGGCCTGCGGGCCCTGCAGCGCGCCTCCATGAAACTTCAGCTGCGCTCGGTGGGGCTCAGTGTTTTAGAGACACGGCGGAAGGCGCGGCCGCGGGGACTACATGGGTGGGGGCTTAGAACCAACTATAACCAACTTAATAATTGGGGGGCATCACCTCAAATACAATTTTATATTTCAACCCCACCTTTCCCAGACCTTGTTTTTTTCCTCCTCCCCCACCACTCCCACACCCCTCGATGGGTGGTGGATGAGGAATTGATTGAGCAATGTTTTGTTTTTTTCTGGCATTTTTTTGTGGACATGTTTGTTATGGCCAGGGAGATTGGGATGGTTTAGTAGGGCACGTGAGGCCAACTTCAAGCAAGTATCAACCTAAGTGGGTAGAGTGGGTACGGACCACGCCCATAGAAGTATGTACATATGTAGAGATATTATAGATATAGTGAACTTCAGTAACAAGTTACCACGTGCCCTAGATTCAACGTGTCAGTATTGGCCATAGCCTATAGCCTCCGGCAATGAAACATGGCACTGGAAAATCCCCACGAAAACAGATGGGTTTTCCCATACAAATCCTCCATTCATAGGTGATCTTCCCATGATTTTTCCCATATTTTTCCCATGAAAAAACATCCATTTGGTTCGGGGATGTCCCAGCCAGCCACGTCCTTTGTCAGGTCCCCAGCACCTCCGCCTCGGAACGCGTCTGGGCTCGTGCCTACGAACGGCTGGGGCGAGCGGACAAGGCTGGGGTACGGGGGTGGGATGTCACCAGAAATTGGACAATATTTGATTCACAACATCATCAACTAGGTAAGACTAGGATCAACATGAATCAACCATTCCCAAGCACATGTTGGAATTCAACAGCCTCTTTTTCAGTCTTGTTGGTCAACCCCCTGGTTCGGTGTTGGTGCTTGCTAGCTGCTAGCTCCTTGTTGATGCAACCCACGATTTTAGTTTCGCTGGTTGATTCCCAGATGGTGCTTAGCATAACTTTGCTGCTTAAATCCAAATGTTTGGCTGTTGACAGTCAAATCCACTGATCCTAATATTTTCCCGAAATACACACCTTTAACATTTACCGACAAAATCCCCAGTTTGACTCAACTTGGCTGGCAAAATCAGACATGTTCACTGGTTCAATCTCATTTTTTGATATCTTTTGTCAGTTCAATCATTGCAATCCCAACTTTCTACTCCTTCGATCCCAGCTTTTGGGGGTGAACTAACATGAACTAACCACTGCCTACCACCGAGTCTATGGCCCTTTACCGCTTATAAGTCAGTTGTAACCCCATGGAATGATCAGCCCAGTTCTGACATACCCGGGAATTCAACATAGATTGAAAACATCACAATTTATAGTTGACCGAGCCCCAAAAATGGTGATTTTCCATGGTTTTCCATGTTTTTTTGTATGTTTACCAGAGGGTAACCCACCAAGTCACTGGTTTTTTGAGGTGGAGGCGCCTCCAGCCGCGCCTCCGCAGCCGGTGCTGCTGCTGTCGGCTCCCGAGAAGGTGCTGCGGCGCCGCACGGCGCCGCGTGGTGCCCAACAAGGCACCCCTGGGCGTTCCTGGGGAGCTGGTGGGGGGCCGGATTTTTTTCAGGTGAATTTTCGGCATGAAACATCTGGATTTTAAGCCAAGTTGAGATTTAAGTGATAGATGATGAAGGATTTTAGATAGCGACATGTGGATTTAAAGCCCAGCACTGGTTGATGCTTTGACCACCCAAAGTGTGGATTTTAGAACAAACAACATGGCGGAAAAAGGGTATTAATAACTGGTGAATGCTGGTTGGAGGTTCAAATCTTTGTTTCTCCTATTTAGAATGAGGATCCAAAATTGACAACTCTTTTTGCTTGGGATTTAGCCACCAATTTGACGAGAGAAAACTAGGGATTCAATCTAATGATTTAACCAAGAAGAAGCGGAGGGATGTAACAAACCGAATGCTTGAGACATGTTTGAGTTGGCCAAGGAACACCACGAGATCTAGCCCCATGGAAATTTGGGGACTTGAGCTGCAAAAAACTTGGGTACCCCGAAAGGCTGAATGGTGGATACAGCAAATGACCAAACTCCGTGGACACCAGGGTGTTACTTTCTTTGCCCATACCCACATGTCACTGTGATATAATAATAATAATGATAATAATTATATATATATATAATATAGTATTTGCTGTTGGGCCGCTAAACGTTCAATTCGATCCCCATAGTTCTAGACCTCCTTCCGCCCGAGAAACCCCAAATACTCTAGTGGCGGATCTATTCAGTTTGGGGCCAACATATCCCCGAAAAGACCCATGTGGGTTGGGTTGATGTATCGCATTAAATCCCCATGAAATCCCCATATATTACATCCCATGCTGGCACTGCATTGTTTTTTTCCCGAAGTTTCGAGGTGGACGATGAGTTTCTTGGAGGCTTCGTGCGGAAACAGTTTGACCAAGAAGGGCCACTGCAGAGGTACTGGGTGGAGACTGCTCAGATCCTTGGATCTCAGGGGAGCATAGCTGGCGACCGACCTCACCATAGCTGGCCTTCGGGGGGACTAGAAATGGCCTCTGAAAAGATGGCGACCAACATCAGGGACTCAGCAACAAGTGCAAGAAAGAGTCTTTGGATTTCTACAGATCTTTGGGATCTGTCATATTTAAAACATGTTAAAACCATATGAAGATCAGGTGACCAGATACCATCCGTGGCACTCTAGGCACTCATCCCGTTGTCCTCAGTGGTGATGATCTGATCAGCTGTCCAAGCCTCCATAGTGCCGTCAGGATGCCATATGCCTATCGACCTTTCTTTCAATCGCCTTCACCCGATATTGATCCTGCTGCCTTGCTATCTCCGGCTGAGAGGAAGTACCTAGTGATGCTTGGGTACCAACATGGGGGAAACATGCTGAGAAGAGAGGCTCCATGGATCAACTGTTTTAGTTTGGGGTGCGTGAGAGAAGGACAAACTTCCCGTCAATTTGGTACCCTCTGGTCATTGGTGCTCCATTCTTTAAAAATCACTGCTGTGCAAAGCATCATCATGCTTGGATAGGTAAAACATGAATGTAAAAGTCACGGGTTTCCAGGAAAAAAAACACTTACACCCGACCTGAAAGCCCTGCTTCGGTTCATCATGTGCCATCCCCCCATGGGCCCAATGGGCCCAGCCCTGCCTATGGCATGGGCCATGCTCCCAGGAAGTCGTTCATCACGGACCCCTTCTCTGAGATCCTGGGCCCCGGCGGCACGGTGGACCCGCGCCAGGGGGGCGCCAATATGGACCCACGGCAGCTGCTGACGGATGGCACCATTGCGGAAGGTCTGCTGCATCTGCACAGCCACATGCACCTTGGATATTGTTGGGAAGGGGATAGTGACAGATATCACCAAGAATAGTATAGAATAGTAAGAAATGTGGAAATATAGAATATGGTGGGGAAAGAATGAGATACTTATGGGATAATTTTTGTGGGATGGGTAGTTTAGTGGAACTTGATCCTTTGTTTTTTTTTGTAAATGGCGATGTGTATTCACCAGCTGCGCATTTAATTGGCCATGGGCTGTGGGGTTGGGCTAAGGTATACCTAAAGTTTAAAGGGTCCCCAAAAAGATCGGAAAGAACGTCACGTATCCCCACTTGAACTGGTTTGACGTATATTCGATGGGTTTTACCTGTTTCTAATTTTGCATCATTCTGTGGACCATCCTTTCTTGATTTCAGATGAACCACAAGCCACCTATGAATGAGTCATGAGATTCTGGCTTTGTGGATCAAGGGTCCATCAGCAGCAGCTCAAACCCAGCTATTTTGAGGAGTGCGATTCATTTGACCAATGGCTTTGTATCTTGGCGAATGGGGTCCCATGCGAGATGCCTGCAGGAATGAGGTTGATGATGGTGATGGTGATAATGATGGTATGACCAGCTTGGGGAAAGGCAAGCAACCAGCAGTGTCATCAATAGTTGGTGATGATTATTATATAAGAGGAGCGGAGGGAGGTGGAGGAGACCTCCCTGACTTTTCTGCAAAGGGTCCAACTTATCAAGCCAGATGTCCTCGGAGCAGCACATGCTACTATATTTGCTACAAGCTTCATATAATTCTAGGTCCCTGAGTAGGTTTCTTCAACATCCCCCTCTGCTTAACCGTGGTCATGTTGCCAATGTTTCCCCTCATCAAACAGGCACTTGGCTTTTGAGCATCACATCAAAGGGTGGCCAACTAGTTGTGAACCTTCGAGCAAGGATGTCCCCATCTACAATGGCCGACCCTACTGGTACTCTACACACACACATTCACATACACATACACATACATACACACACATATATATATATACACATATATACTGCCATCACTCGGGGATTTCTAAGATGCATGATCCCATACCTTCATCGTTCTGAATGTTATCCCATGATGTAACAGCAAAGAATGTCATGGTCTCACCGGCCAACAAACATCTTACCCTCTGGTAAACCAATAGTTTGCTCTGGAAAATCACTATTTTTGAATAGGCAAATCGACTATAAGTGTGCCATTTTCAATAGCAAACTGTTAAATTGAGGGTAATTACATTTCTCCAATGGTGTTCCATCTCCCCTGGTTCACTAGTTTTCCCAGGTTTACCCATGGAGACACCGGGGTTGGAAGCATTACTACTTCGTCTCTTGGTGTCGCTGTGACACAGCCCTGGTGTTGCACCTCGGAGACCTCGATCGAACAATGGTGGAAAGCCGGAGAACAATGGTGGGTCCCAGAAACGAATCAAACAACTGGTGTTTGGAAGGCCAGGGTTGATATAAAGAGCTGTTTTTCTATAGAACTTGGTGGTTTTCTATTCTAGCCATATTTGATTCACGAGAGGGTAAGCTCAAAATTCAAGGCACCACAAATTTCAGGGATTGACCGGGTACCAACTTTTTAACCCATATCCACATTGTGATTCGGACACCCCCCAGTTTCAACCATGATTTCTAGATTGCCAGTGTAGGTTCCTTCCTACGACCAAGGCATCATTTTGGCCCCAAGATTGGTAGCTACTTCGATGCTTGGCTGCAGATGGAGTTGCTGAAACTTGACTTCGCACTACCCCTTTTGGTGTACGCAATAGGTCAGACCTTACCATTTCAACATCCGTTGGTATCAGTGAGAGGACACTTTTGGCACAGTACTTCCCGGCTGGATGCACCATCATAGATATTTCTTTGAGGCATCACCCTGTCAGAATTATGTGCATTAGACATACCTGTAAAATGCACGAACCTTAGTAGGGCCATGGGTTTATATAACTACCCCATCGGTAGGAACTGTCATTGGTTTTAGGATTTCCTGGAGACCTACATCACCTTCCTGTTGATCGCTGCCGTCCTGGGTTTGTTTGCAGAGATCAGCGGACCTCCAAACGCTCGCGGGGAATCTGGATTTTGGAGCCTTGGTGAAGAGCAGTTTTACTTGGGATTTAGGACGTGTTTTGTTTTGGGGGGTGGGAAATTGAGTGAACACATATTTATTGGATTTTTGGTGTTTTCTTGGATTTAATTGGACGACCATCAATGAACACAAAAGATCCTTAGATCCGTCAGCTTATTTGGCATCGCCCTTGGGCAGGTCGATCTTGGTGTGTCAGTTTTATGACATGAGGAACTTCGAAAGTTTCCGAAACCCTTGTTTATGAAGGGTTTATAGACCAAAACATATGCATTCCATTAATTAATAAAACACAGAAAACAATAGGCATTGGCTTTTGCAGCCCGTCATCGTCCATGTTCATGGATGATTTACTATCCCTCTCAACGGCATTCAAGGGCGATACAAGCTGAGCATGGTGATTTTCCATGATCCATATTTACCCATTAAAACCTGTGATATAATGTGATATATACACAGCCATGTTGATATGTTCGATTTCCAGCTCCAAACAAACTACCAAGCCAAACCAGCAAGTTTGGGCAACAAAAAACTGACATTTGCCAAGGAAGTTTGTGCAGCCTGGCTTCGGCGTGTGCATGTCCATGTGGGGCACCTTCTTCTGCATCTTCTGGCGTCGACGCTGTGCCTGGCTGAGCCACATCTGGGGCAATGGCTGGATTGAGGCGCCAGGGATGGGTTGGGGGTTGGGGAGGCCCATCTGAGATGTTTCCCATCTTTTTGCGCTCTCATTTTTCATCATTTTTCTTAGTGACACTCATTCAACTACATTCTGCATCCCAACTGTTTTTGGTGACTTTTTCTTCATCCAAAGCTCCTAAGGTGTAATTTATACACGCCCACATGGTTGGTTACTGCAAATCACGCTTATATTCCATTCAATCCCACAATCTTCCGTTCCATCTCATATCTTATCCCCTTATTGGTTGGTATTTGTATGTCTTTGTTGGTTATATCAATGGATTAGTTTAAGGATGTTTAAGGGAAATCTTAACCGGAAACCATAGATCTTCCCATTAAATATGGGGCTTTCCTGTACATTTTCCCTATTTTTCCCTTAAACCAAGCCTTTGGTCCCCAACACTTGGGACCTTCCCGGCCCTTCAACGTTTTCGACGTCTCTTAGGATGGCGAAGACCTCGGGGGTGTCGGGTCCCTGTCCAACGCCTCGGAGCGCGTGCGGCCCGAGTTCGCGCTGCAGTGGCGGCAGAACTTCGAACAGGACGGGAATCATTGGGAATCATTCCAACGGTACCGCAGTGGTTAGATCACTATCTATCTATCTATCCATCTATCTATCCATCCATCCATCGATCTGTCTGTCTGCCTGTCTGTCTGTCTGTCTGTCTGTATATATATTAAATGTCAAATGTATATGGTATATATTTTTTCTCAAGGCCATAACTTCCCAAATGGGTTCTCTTGTGGCACAAGTGTTCCCAGAGCCGGCAGGCTAAGCCGGCGAGACAGGAAGAGACCTTGAAGCCACTTGGCCAAAATCTGGGTTGATACATCGGAGTCTGAAGATGGGGGTATGAATGGTGTGCTGATGTATGCTGAAAAAAGGTTATCCCATGATTCCTGATTCCATTTTTTTAAAGTTTGGACAAGATCATGGGGAAACGGATGATGAACCAGTGAGGGACACCCTGTTTTGGGACAAACCCACTTGTTGGTACTGAATAAGGGAATAGACTGAATAGACATATCATATGCTCCCATGATGCAATCAAGCATGGTTTGACAAAATAATTCGGAAATCTTCCGTCAAAAAAGCAGTATTTGATGTCCAATTGGTACGGAAACTTGACAGCTAGATGGCCCTCCGTTTCAGCCTCGCATTTTTCCCCCATGAGCTGAAAAATCTGACACCTGGTCAATCACAAGTGTGAAGGGGTGTCATCAAGGAGGAGTTTGTAGGGGGGGTTCTGGTGGTTTCTGTCCAGGATGTTGAAAACCTTGCTGCGTGCCCCCAACACTCCGCATTGGGATGAGAGGCCGGGCATGAAGGTGTTGGTTGCGTCATCGTATTGGTATGTACTGGTGACGTGATCTTTAGTGTCTGTGAAGAACAGTGAAGAAAGGGATTGAATTCAATCACTCATTGGTATATTGGATTCCTACATCGTCGGCAAGAATTCTTTCTACCTTGCCACTTGATGGTGGTAAAGATAGTTCCGCTTTAGTTGGGTTGTCTTCCTAAATGCAGTTGTGGGCACAGGAAGTAAGGCAGATAGAGTATAGTATATAACATAAAGCAACCTCCCTTTGCGGTGCAACCTCCTGCAAACTTGACAATGAGAATTCCGCCTGTCAAATCGTAAAACCACTTGCGCATTCCCAACAGCAGTGCTTGCTGCGTTTCAATCTCTTGGGTCTGGTGTGCAACGCAGATGTACGACATTCAAAACTGGAACGGAACCCTGGAACCCTTGCTGCTGTTGGGTTGCAACATCTTTATGGCGGATTTGCTGTTTACCCTCTGGTAAACAAACATAGCTATTGAAAATTGCCATTTATAGTTGATTTACCCATTAAAAATGGTGATTTTCATAGTTTTTTGTATGTTTACCAGAGGGTATCTCTTATCAATTGGAACTGTAGATGTCACCCGCATGCCACCTGCCAGGGCGCTCACAAGTGACATCATGCGCTTTGACGAAGCCTGCCCCTTCGCTGCAGTTGATGCGTCCAAAAGTGGAAGCCATATCACAATTTTGAAGCCACACCAAAATCGAGTGTCAATCACATGAAATGTGGATTTGCCTGAAATCTTAGGGGAACTCCCCATTTTCCCCGCGAAAACCATTTCGATCTTTGGGGGTCACGTGCCCCAGCGATCCCATAGGAATCCACTGCATCCCCGGCCACAGGCTACCTCAGCGATTTCGTGCAGTGCCTTGGTGGTCACCAGCAGTGAGAGCGGAGATGGCACGAAGACATGTGCATTCGCTTCGGCATCCTCAAGCAATCCCGTGTTTTTCAATGTGTTCTTCCACTACCTCAATACATACACACACACAGACAGATGGATGGATGGATGGATGGATGGATGGATGGATGGGTGGGTGGGTGGATGGATGGATAGATAGATAGATAGATAGATAGATAGTGATAGATAGATAGTGATAGATAGATAGATAGTGATAGATAGATAGATAGTGATAGATAGATAGTGATAGATAGATAGTGATAGATAGATAGATAGATAGATAGATAGATTAGATTAGATTAGATTAGATTAGATTAGATAGATAGATATATATATATATATAATTGGTCGAAGGGAAAATCTACCAGAAAACCACATGTTTGATGAACAAATACTGATTTTCCTTAACATTGTCTCGTACTATAAGTCCCAAAAAGATGCAGAAATCCAACATCCATTTCCAAGATCTAAAATGGTTAGTCGGGTTTTGTTTATATACTACAATCTTTATCTCCCAATCCATTGCTCAAAAACCCTTCGAGGTTTTCATCAAAAATGGCAATATCATCCATATCTTGGGGGTTCTGACGAAAAATTCTCAGGTTCTATCGCTTCATGCTGTCCTACCTGGCCTCGGGTTGCTTCATCCTCTTGGCCTCGGGGGCCACCTATGGGGCCCTGGCAGCAAATCAGCTACTGGGTCTCAACGGGAAGACGGCGGGCTACGCGGTGACGGGGCTCACCACCAGCGTGCTGGTGCCGGTGTTGAACGTGATCCACTATCAGGTGGGGGACGGAAAGGTGGTAGGTTGTAGGATGTGGTAGGTGGATGTAGGTGGTAGGGGTGGGACAGATGTTGGTTGTATAATGTTATGTATGTATATAATATATAGTTTATTATAGAACATATGTGGTTATATGACGGGGCTTGATGTTTTTTTGAGGGTTACCGTCCCGACAATTTCATGGGGATGGGGATATGGCACACCGTGGTTCCCCTTACCTAGCTAAGTTGGTCGAATAACTAGCTAAAACACTTGGGTTTGTGATGGATATCTCTGTTTACGGGGTTACCGGGAATTTTTGGTGATATTTGCGAACTACTTTAAAGATTTACGAGCAATTCAATGGGGGATTTAATTGGACAGGGGTAGGGGTCGGGGGGAATGAGATGTGCTGGGAAAGGGTTGCTGGTAGATGTTGAGGATGGTTGAAGGGGTTGGCGGCCCTGGAGGTGGTGATCAAGACCAACAACTACCAGCTTTTCAGGGAAGACAGTGAAAGAGAGAAGGATCTTTTTGAAACTTGGCCGGCTGGGGATAGACAGCTGGAATGTTCTCTAAAGCTGGTAAATTGTTAGTGACTGGCTTATATATATATATACATTATCAATACGCGTTGGTCCAGGTATGGCTTATCTTTAGGGAAAAACAAGAAGTGCCAAATTGTTTTGGGAAACTTGGGCGGGCGCACCTTGGTTACCCCCAGGGTTTCCCCTCCAGCCCTGCCTAGGATCGCTTGTTTGTCTTCAACCTCTTCAACACCTACAACAGTTTGATCTGGATCGCCTTTGTGGAGAAGAACATGGAACAGCTCCGAGTGCAGGTGCTATTTCTACTTCTGAGTTCCATCTTCATCAACAATCTGCGCCACGGCTCGAGATTTTCAAGCTGATTTTGATGGCTGCGGGCCAGGTATGGGCCAGGTATGGGCCAGGTATGGGCCAGGGATGTTGGGATTCTACCTGTCCCAGCAGATGCGCTGAAGTCATTTTCATCAGACCGGGAGGGATGTTTTTTTTTTCGCGACCTCAAATACCAAGCCCCACAAATGATGATCAGATCGGGACCCCCAGATCCCCCAGCTCCGTGGAATGCCCAGGCTGGAGTTCTACTGGTCCCACTCTGTGAAGCAGCTGAAAAAGATGGGCCACACCGATGCCATCACCAGCATCCGGCAGAATCTTGGGCAGCTGCGAGGGACTGGCCTTTGACTCTGGTAATTTGCTACACAGCTATAATATATATATATATATATATATGTATCTATATATATATGTATGTACATATATATATATGTATATATATATGTAACACCGGATATATGAAGCACTGGACTGTCGAATTGGGGGATCATTTGGAGAGAACTACCCGAACTAATCAACCGGGGTGTATGAATCCGGGGTTGAAACAGACCATATTCGCTATTTTGCATGGGGAGCTAAGGAGCTAGGAATAGTTTCCCAAGAAAATGATGGCAACTTGGGCAACTGAAAAAGGTCGGCTCCACCAATCAAGGATCTAGCTGCGCAGCTATCTACAAGATCTTCAAGCATGATCTCTGCCTATGGCAGTGTATTCAATCTATCACTATTTATACATACCCGATGATCTTCTAGTTGGCTAGCTACCTGGGATGCATCCGTCCATCCCCAGTCCGTGTGTCAGCCATGCCCTCCCCCATTTTCGTGGTAAAACGAGACGACCCTTTGGGTGACAACGAAAGACCCAGTGAACTGCAATCAATCCAAGACCCAACCGTTGGCCCAACCGTTCTTCCCGTCATTTATGTAATCTTATGTCATTTATATACCATTTATATATCACATTATATCACCATTTGCAAATCATTTATATTGCACCATTTGCAACCAAATTAATCAAATCAATTTGACATCATTTATTTTTTTTATTTTTTTTTTAAAATCAAAATTTATGGATATTGATTGGTTGTAACTTAGTTATAACGGTTATAAGTCACAAGTTATAGCACGATTCCCACAGGATGCTGCGCTACATCTTGGTGGGTGAGCTGGAGGATGGTCCTATCATCCCTGTGGATCCCATCAAGACGGCGCTGGAGCGCAGCGTGAATGCGATATGACCTGTGTTTGCGCAAAACACACGCACAATGACGCAGGTATCTACATATATATATATATAAATAATATGATATATATATATATATCATATAGTAACACACACACATAGTAACATATATGTACACACTCACACACACACACATCTATATATAATTATATATTATATCTTCTGTATGCTATATACATACCGTTATCACCCTGTCATGTGCATGTCATTTCTCCAGATAGGGGACAGTTCCAATTACTTCCCCGGCTCGCAGGAGCACGTGACGGACGAGATGACGAGGGACGCGGCCTTCGAACTGGTGGATGAGGCCATTGAATTGGTGATCCAGTGCCCTGCGATCCATAGGGAGTCCATGGGGAGGGCTCAGGATTCCGATGGATTTCATGGGGAATATGGGAATATAGTGGGGATGGAAATTGGAATCTCATGGGTTTGGAGGATCGATTTTTTGATGTTACATCGATTTTTGTGGCTTGGGAAGTGATCTTAAGGGGTGTTTCAATGATTTTGTTTGCTGGCAAGATGTTGAAAGTTGAGACCAGGTGGCATACAGGTTGGTGAACTCTAGTTCTTAAAGAATGCTCCTCCTGGATTGGGGGATGGAAGTGATATCTCGGATGGGCCCACCAATCAGAAAGTGATGTGGAAGTCATGCGGAAATGGAAAGCTGGGCCGCAAAAAAACCGCCCAAGAGCACGCAAGATTTTGCGGTGAAAAAAACTGTCCCCGGCACTGCAAAAACCATGAAACCATCGGATGGTTTGTCTTTTTCCCAAGGAAGACAGTGAATTTCCCAGCCGGGTACCGCAACGAGGTATGGCTTGATCATGATGTTCACCGTCGCCTTCCCACTGGCTCCACTGCTGGCTCTGGTGGCTTTGAAAGAGGATTTTGCTGAAGTTGGAAAAGATGAAATTGGATGGAAGGGTCACTTGTTGGGTTCTATCTTGAATTTTGGTGGCCTGCAGTGCTCCTTATTCTCATGATGCTTCTGTGGCATGATTTATGGGAGATGGATAAGCGCCTGCAGTCTGCAGGTTTTTGTTAATTGATCTCTGCTATGCAGTCTGGAGTGCTTTTTGCCAAGCTGCCCGCGAAGGTAAATGTACATATTGAGAAGCGTTTGGATGCGTACAAGCTCGCCACTTGGCACAACGAGGGGCGGCGCTTGGTGAGGTAGGTTGGTTCATCGTGGGTGGTGTGAAGCTTAGGAAATACCGTGACCTTGCGCCTTCCTTTGCATGACCCACAACCCCCCTACCGCCCCATTACGATTCGCGCTTTCGTTGTTGAATGCTGAGGTCAAACTGATGCAATCTCCTGAGCGTCTTGGAATAGGTTTTGGGGCTGCCTGTGACAACTTTTGTGCAGGTTACTTCCCCCTATTCATTTGAGCAATATCTGCCCCAAGCTCTTCAAAGTATCCCAATGTGAGGCGTTTGCATACACACTGTTGCCTACACATTCTGATCATTCCTGTTCTTTGTTGCCCATCCCTTTGTCACTCATTTTAAGACCATGTTCTTGATATATCCTCATTTTAGCTGGTTGAGTTTTCCAAATTTGCCATCCGAATCATCCTGTTTCAATGTTTCCCTGAAGAATCGTCCATTTTTGCCCGGGTAAGTCATCATTTTATCGCTGAAGCACCTGCACTTTTCAACAGATTCCACTTGCTTCAGGCCCAGAATGGTGGTTGGCATGGGTCGTGCCTTCAACGCGTTCGTGGTGGTCACCGGCTGGGCGCCCAGAGTTTTTTTCTGTTTTCCTTGGGGGGGTATGTAAATCAGAATCCAACAGTTCAGTTTCGCATACCAAGGAGTTGATTGTACGCCAGCTTTTTCACATCATCAGCTGTGTTCAAAAGCCTTGGTGGATGATACCCTCTGGTAAACTAACATAGCTATGGAAAATCACCATTTTTCATGGGAAAATCCACTATAAATGGTCATTTTCAATAGCTATTTTGACATAACCAGAGGGAAAAATGAAGGTTCTGCTGTCGAGATCATCCTCGGGGAATTTGGCCCGGGGCTCCAAGGCCTTGGGCTGTTGGTCAGTGGTCTGCTGCTGTACTTCACCCAGTACCCTGGGGGTGTCTGTGCCTTGGGCGCATTGGGCGCAAGACGGTGACAGACTTCGACGGCTTCACTGGGTAGATCAAAGAAACCAAGATTACCCTCTGGTTATGTCAAAATAGCTATTGAAAATGGTGATTTATAGTGGATTTTCCATGATTTTCCCATTGAAAATGGTGATTTTCCATAGCTACGTTAAATTACCAGAGGGTAGATGTGTGATCTATGTGTAAACCTCCTATTCAACCATGAGTTTCTTGGGGGTATTTAATATGAACGGAGGCGGAGGTATTTACTGGTTGGCGGTTTGGAACATTTTTTTATTTTTCCATATATTGGGAATTGTAACCGTTAGTAACCCCAACTGACTAATATTTTTCAGATGGGTTGAAACCACCAACCAGTTTATTTTAAGCTTGACCATGGCGGCTATAGATTCGCTGGGGTGACCTCTCAGGTGATAGCTGCACCATGTTTGGAAACTGCGGGACCTGTGGTGGAACCAGCGTGGCCGCTTGACGTACGAAAAAAAGGCACCGTTGTGACGCAACTTGGTGGTTAGGAATTGCAGGTGGCTCAAAAGCCCGTCCTATTTATTCAACTTATAACTTATAACTGGGATTAAAAGTTATAAACATTTATAAACCACTTCCGGTGAAACACCAAAGATTCAGTTCCGATGTATTGGAGAAATTCAAGACGTATTCCGATGTTTCCCAGCGGAAGTGGATGGCCTAAGGAACTCATCCTACCGGAATCCTCCACTGAAGAGAGGCTCTTCCTGCTGGCCGCTGGAGAGCATGCCATGCTCTTTTTCATGTACGTTGCTTTGCCTGCTTCGAGGGAGAAACACATGAAAAACACACAGGGTTTTCCTACTGCAAAACACCAACTTTCATAGGAAAACCATATGGTTTCCCTGGTTTTCCCTGGAGAATTGATGCCACTGACACACATGCATTGGAAAAGATATCAGGATACTGGCACCAGAGATGAGCCCGTTGACGCCCATTTGAGGCTTGCTTCACATCTGCATCGGTTGGCAAGGACACCACTGCGAGATTTCATGATCTTGGTGCGGTTGAACTCTGAAGTTTGCGAATTGGTCCCATAATCTCCCAGATTTGGGGATCACTCCATCATCTCCGTCATCCCAATCAACAAACATGGATTCCAAGGGAAGTTGAATGAATTTCATTGGTTTCGGCCCCATTGGCCCATTTCCCATGGCTTTTCAGGATATCATTCACGAGCAGTACCGGCAGAAGTTCTACGAGAATCGTTTGCAAAGTATGGAAAGCGCTAATGACCTGCATCGGGCGCGGCGAAGTACCCACGGTGCGGCTCAATGAAGCTGACCCAAGATCAAAATCCTAGGTACCCTCTGGCCATTTGACATATCTATGCTATTTTGATAGATGCTGTACATGATGTACCTGTTAAACATAGTGATTTCGAATCCATTGCTATCTTAAAATTAATGATATTGATCATGGACCCCAACTCATTGGCCCCATCAGCTTCTTGAGAGGCATCAGAGTGTCACATGGGTTCAAGGCTGAAGTCCCTATCCAAAATCCATGTGTGCCAGGAGGGCTTGCAGCATTTCGCTCAAAATTGCAGGGGAGTCAGCCATGAACCCCGTGGATCCGGTGCCAGCTTCGATGTCGCAGATCCGAACCCCCAACCTCAAAGGGGAACGGGGAGTCGTGCTTAAACTCTGGATTGTCAAAGGCAAGTCCTGGTTGAAAGGGTGCGGTTTTGGGATGCGCTTTCAATCCCAGTTGGGACTGTAAAGAAGGTTTCTGGGGCCTGTGACTTGATGTGCTAATCTTGCACCAAATAGCATAGGCCAATGCCTGAATCTTTCATCTGAGAAAGAGGGATGGTTTATGATGGTTTGAGGCTCTTGTTTCGCAATTCTTTCTGCTCAGAAAAGCCATTTGTCTCACCGAAATTTTGCCCAAACCTCCGTTTTCGCGCCAGCTGGATCCTTGGATATTGATTGACATTTGATTTTGTCTGTCTTGAGGCAAGTTCTGTGCAATCTATTTAGAGTAGTTAGTCTACTAGTTCTTGCTTCGACATGTAAACTCTTTTTTTGGTGATGCATACTTATTGGAAGATATATCTGAGTGCTCTAGGCCGACTTCTGGTTCCCACAACTAATGAACACTCAACAAAACCATCAACTCATCACCCACCCCTAAAAATGTATTTTAGGGGGGGGAGAGGTTGGGGAAAAAAAATACATTTACCGTTCTCCAAGAATTTGATTCCCCAGGACCCCCCCTAAATACATTATTTGACCGGTGGG